>Ga0187886_1000125_pt1 | contig 108996 bp, 117 predicted proteins | sample June2016WEW_20_1_FD_133001 | JGI IMG/M metagenome (GOLD analysis project Ga0187886, IMG submission 133001) | Peatland microbial communities from SPRUCE experiment site at the Marcell Experimental Forest, Minnesota, USA - June2016WEW_20_150 | ecosystem: Environmental > Terrestrial > Soil >...
CTTGGCCCCAGCCACGGTGTACTGCATGGTAAAGTGCATCCAATTCTTCTTCCAGCTTAACGGTGTCAAATTTAGAATGCCCTATCGAAGATCGCGGTGGGGCATTTACGAAGAACGCGCACCCACGCCGGAAGAACTCCAAAAGATCATAAGCGTAGCTGATGCCCGCGGCAAGGTCATAGTCGCACTAATGGCTGTCGGTGGTTTTCGAAACGGAACCCTGGTTCAGCTCAAATATCGCCACGTTAGACAAGACCTGGAAAAGGGAAGAACCTCCATTCATGTTCATGTAGAACCCGCGATAACAAAAGGGAAGCGCCATAATTACGACACCTTTCTGAACAAGGAAGCTTCAGAATACCTCAAAGCCTATTTGGATGCTCGAAGAAACGGGACCAAAAAGAGACAGCCAGAATGCCTCAACGATGAATCGCCTCTGATCAGCAACTTTTTCAAGATTAGACCATTAACTTCTCCGCAGATTGGAGATATCGTGAACGCGCTCTACGTCAAGGCTGGTCTATTAACTAAGAACTCAAGAATCAAGAGATATGACCTAAGGGCACACAGCCTCCGCAAATTCTTCCTAACTCAAATGGTTTCCTTGGGCGTGGAACGCGACTACATTGAGTACATGATGGGCCACACTTTAAGCATATACCACGATGTCAAAATGAAAGGAGTCGATTTCCTGCGAGCAGTCTATTTAGCATCAGGCTTTAGCATACAACCAAGAACCAAAGCCAGCAAGATAATCGACCTAATAGAAATCATCAATTCGTGGGGACTAAACCCAGAAGAATTCCTGACACAAGAAGCATTAGATCAGTTCTACAGAGCTCGTGCAGCCACATCGTAGATCTTTGAGTTCGTCAAGCCCATGGCAAAGCCACCTAAAAAGGGTTATTTGAAGAAGATGGCTTATTTGTCGTGGGGAGTTTGTGGTGAAGACGCTTAAGGTTTCGGACGAGGTTCATAGGAAGTTGACGGCGGCTCTTAGGGCTCTCATGTCTGAGACGGGCAGGATGCAGACGTATCAAGACGCGTTGGAGGCTACACAAGTCAGTTATCTTGCTGGAGCAGCTCGCGCGCGCTTGAAGCCGCCCGTTTGTCTTGAGAGTGGGGACAAGACTGCCAACCAAGCCGCCCAACTTACAATCAAGAATATCACCGCAAGCACCCCAACCAAGAAGCTTACAGTCAGCGCAATCAATACTAATGCGGCAAACATGGAGAACAAGGCGATGTAGAAAATTATCCAGATTCTTCCAATACAGTTTGCCATGTTAGCTTCGTCTTCTCTGGAAAAACCTGCTCCCGTATTCTGTCCGACCATACCGAAGGTTATGGCAGAAAACATGAACAACACAAAAGCCAGCATTATTGGAATAAGCGTCAATTCTGACGCTTTCAAAGGCATTGCGAAATTAATAGACATCCAGGAAGGGGGCTGGAAGTGAAGATTGTCTCCTTGCTGAATAATCAAGATCAAACTTGTGAAACAAACGCCTGCAAGGAAAGTCGAAACTGTAGCCATTGCATCAAATCCCGCCGTTGTGGATTGGTATCTGCGGAATTCTTCCTCATGCATGACTGAACACACTCAATAGCTTGGCGCGGGCGCTACTAGTCTTCTGTGCCATAAAGCCTACCAGACAATGCATAAGTTCGTAGTAGTCTCAGAAATGCTTTTTGCTGTGTGCCTTCATATGATGGGCTCAATGTTGAATAAGCCGTGAGATTGAAACGATGCCCGACCAGAAAACCGAAATCTTCGTTTCTACTCTACTAGAGTGGGCTAAGAACAACCTCAGAGACTATCCTTGGAGAGTAACCAAAGATCCGTACAAAATCATGATTGCGGAGATCATGCTCCAAAGAACCAGGGCGGAGCAGGTGGTCCCTGTATACCAACGTTTCTTGCGAAAGTATCCTGACCTTATCTCACTCTCAAAGGCGCCTGTCTCGGACGTCCGACTGGCGATTCTGTCCCTCGGCCTTGAGAAGCGCGCGGAGGGAATAAAGCAGCTTGCGAATCAGATTGTGGAGCAATATCATGGCAGAATACCTCGAACCAGGGAGGAGCTTATGCGACTGCATTGGGTCGGGAACTACATAGCAAATGCTATTCTATGCTACGCCTACCGAGTGGACGTGCCCACCGTTGACGTTAATTTCGCCAGAGTCCTTGACAGAGTGTTTTCGCTAAAACCGAAGCCACCAGCACAAAAAGACAGGCGCGTGCACGAATTTGCTCAGCGCCTGATGCCGTCTGCGAAGGGTAGATGTCGAGTTTTGAACCTGGGAATTCTTGATCTTGCCAGCAAAATCTGCACCGCAAGGAAGCCGTCTTGCAGAATATGTCCTGTGAATTCTGTCTGCGATTACGGCGCGCTTGTGCTTAAGGACCTCGAGACCCAAGGCAAACCATCCGTCTCTACTTTAGGAAGAATCTGATGTCTCCAAGGTACTTTTCTGGGCCGATTAGAATTCGACGAACATCCAGGTACGAATCGGGATGAGTCTTGTTCCGAGATACGCCATAAACGCACTTCAACAATCTCTTTACCTTCTGCTCGGAATAGAAATACCACCCGTTAATCGTGCAGATCTCCCGATTTGCCGCAACGGAAACTTTTGCCAGCTCGCCCTTCGTTTGTTTGATTTGTGCCTCTATGTCTTGACTTTCTTGCCTGCATTCGACTGCGCCCCTGCACTCCTTGCTCGTATACCTTTCATACCGCGACTTCTTCCGCCCTAACCTATCGGTTAACCACAACAGTCTTCTTTCGAGTTTCTCCTTTTCAAGCGCTATGACCGTTTTTAGAGGACAGAGCACGTGCAGGCCTTCTGGAAGCTCTCCGCGTCTTCCCAGAACTCGTTCTATGTCATGCGGTAAACCTGCTGTAGTGAACTGATAGAGCCAGATACGGTAGTCGCGCCCTCCAAATCGAAGCAGGACATCCGTGTGCTGGGGGATGTCTTCTTCGGGCTTCACCGTGATGCTGAAATCCTTTCTGGACAAGCCCGAAGCCCTGATGAACCGTTCCAGATTCTCTCCAAAATCACGTTCTCGCAATAAAGACGGAAAGGTTCTAAGTCCTCTGGCCATGACTCCCTCGAAATGTTCGGTGGATGCCGTCTTGAAGTCGAAATTCAGAGCAAGCTTTTGAAGAAAGAGACACGGAAGTTTTTCTGGGCTCCTAGAAGCCTCATTAAAAGCTCTTGAATAACTTATGTTGATGCCCTTCAGGAACTGTTCTTCGGCAGATCTTTTCAGCCCAGTTACAGACTCGCCAGTGATGTTCTGATTCAGCAGGTGGGATTTCCTCAGAGCGCTACGTATTCTCCTTTTAATTTCGGACTGGCCTCGGACCGTAGATAATTGCCTTCCCCATGTGATTCCAGCCCATGAATCTGTCAATTCTCTTGTCTTTGTCACCAGCAGCCACCGTCTATTTCTTCAATCGTTTCTCCATCTCGCCGACCAGGTCCTCAACGTCTTTTTCAGAATAAAGGTAGAAATCGCCTACCTTCTTCGTTGATCGACCGCCCAAGTCCAACACGATGTCAATATGTATCCCATGGAACTTGTGCCTCCTGCTTTTGATTCTTCTTCCGAACCTTCCCCTGCTTGTGCCAACGTAGCCGTGGACATAGAATGTCGTTCCTCTGTACTGGAGAGTGTGATCCACTCCTCCTGCAATATCAGTATCCTGGCTATAGGACGCCTCCAGTCCCTTTTCCTTTAACAGCGCATTAAGGTGAACATCCCTCACAAACGAGGGATAGGTTCGTCTCAACCTTGCCTCCAATCCCGTTTTCAGGCTCTGGCTGGAAAGGACCGAACTTAATTCGGCCGCGTTATCCTCGAAATATCTTTCAACAAAATCTTCCTGGGATGGTATCGTCCCCTTTTCTCGGATGAATCTGTTGAAGGTTTCGACGAACATCGGAAACTTGATTTCCCATTCTACTCTCTCATCTCTCACATCGAGGAACTTGAGCTTGTAATTTTCTATTTGTTCTTCTATTTCTTTTGAAGTCTGCATCTGCGCGTCCTCTGCTACCCTTTCCGAATATGGAGGGAACCGCGGTAGTCGCCATCGATGTGTTTTACCCAGGGCTCTATTAGGGCCTTCTTGGTGGCAGAAATGTTGGGGTAGTTTATCGGCATGCCCTTCTCGGATCGGATGCTGAAAACCATCTTCGGCCACATTGAATCAAACGCCGACCTTTTGTCCAAAATCCTCCATGTGCTGGGAATGAGAGGATCTGTGAATTCAAGAATGCACTCCGCAGGATATGGTGAATCATGTGCTCCAGTGCCTTCGAAAAGGAAATAATTGATCAGGGGCCTCAGATACTCCCTTCTCTGCACACTACTTCCGAACGGACAATACGCGCTCGAGGAAGGAACATCTTCGCCTATCTTTCCATCGATGCGTAGTCTCCAATATTCTGAAACCATTTCGTCCAGCGGGTCTATGCTCAAGCCTACGACGTTGCACACGCGGAGCCATTTTTCCCTGGTCGTGTGATTTACGATGGCTGGAGGTGCGGCGCGGGTGCTTTTGACCGAATATCCCTTTCCGTTGATCATCACGTCCCTTTTGGCAGATGTGGGTGCTTTCAAGATCCGACTTCTTTGAATGCCAGCCTGATATTCGATGCCATCGTACGAGGCAACGCTAGTTATATCTCCCAACGGTTCCACGTACTTGCCCTTCAGAGATACCAGATTCTCTATCAATCTGGGTTCATCTTGTTCTCCGACGTTTACCAAAGAGACACCCAGTTGTTCTATGTGCTCTGTACCCTAAAAGAGTTACAGAAAATTGCGTGACCAAAACGTTAAGTATCGTCAAATCTCGTATACTAACCGATCTTAACTCGGTGGGAAACCTGCTGAAAGAGCAAAACTATCGCGCCGTCGACTTATTCGCGGGCATCGGCGGAATACGATTAGGATTCCAACAGGCATGTAGAGAAAGGATAGAGTTCGTCTACTCAAATGACATAGACAAACGCTGCTGCGAAACATACAGAGCGAATTTCGGAGACATCGACGAACGAGACATAAACGACGTAATCAAAGATATGTCCCGCTTTCCTGAACATGATATTCTGCTCGCCGGGTTTCCATGCCAGCCCTTTTCCATAGCTGGGGAGAAGAAGGGATTTGGGGACAAGACCCGGGGCACGCTGTTTTACGCAATAGCCACCATCCTGAGCGCTAAGAAACCCGAAGCCTTCCTTCTGGAGAACGTCGAACACTTCAAGCATCACAACAAAGGCGAAACTTGGAAGGTAGTCAAGGACGTTCTTCAGAATGACCTTGACTATGCCGTCCACGATGACGTCCTAAACGCAAAGCGTTTTGGTCTTCCACAAAACCGTCCGCGGTTCTTCATCGTGGGCTTCAAAGACAAGGGCGTGGTATTTGATATGCCAAAGGGCAGCTCGAACATCGTAACACTAGCAACGATTCTTGAGAAGAATGTCGCGGAAAAATACTACATCGGGCAGCAGTACCTGAACAGTCTGAAGGAGCACAGGAGGAGGCATGAGGCCCTCGGACACGGCTTCGGCTACAGAGTACTGAATCCCGAGAAAGACATCGCAGGTACCCTGGTCGCTGGAGGAATGGGGAAGGAAAGAAACCTCATCAAGAACGCCCCACTGCCAAACTGCTGGAAGAAAGGAGACGACCCGCTAAAGAAAAAGAACGACGAGGGCGTTAGAAAACTCACGCCTCGCGAGTGCGCAAGACTTCAAGGATTTGATGATTCTTTCAAGATACCGGTTTCGGACACGCAAGCCTATAGGCAGTTTGCAAATTCCGTCCCTGTTCCGGTGATAAAGTCGATCGCGAATAACATGCTAGCTGCAATAGAGGGAAGGATCAGACAGGCGTCAATTTCCGTTTACGCGTGAGTTTTCAGCCCGCGCTATTTCTGCTTATTGAGTCTTTGGTTTGGCGGGTACTGTCCACTTAATCGGGATAATCACTGAGGCGCAGTTGTCAGGGGTTTGCCTGTGCGGAAGTAATACAAAGCAAAGAGTATGACCAAAGTGCTAGGTCCCACGCTTGCAGCAACATATCCAATACTATCTCTGTATTCTAGATTGAATGCGACACGAAACAGAAGCATTATCACACCTGCTGTGAGAAAGGCTGCAATTTGAACAACCAATAGAAGTGCAACTAACCCAAGAGCGTTGGAATAACGCAATTTGTCATAAATTTTTCTCAAGAAGCCGCGCTTCGCTCTAGAACCTACATTGACTTGAAATGCTTGCTCGACTGTTTGTTCTATTCTTTCCTCTATCCATGTTTCATAAGAAGCAAAGATTACACTCTTTGGTGTCAGAACAGAATATTGATTGTTCAAGACGGCATAGTAGAATCCGCTAGAAGGTGGTCTGAAGCTCACTTCGCCGAAGATAAGTCTTGGAGCAATAATGAAGGCAACGTTGGGAGCATTTGTTACCCATTTTTGGAAATTAGCATCATCGGCAACAAAGAAGTTTATGTCGAAATCTTGTCTTCCTGCTGGTTGAAGAACAGAAAGAGTGAAGAAGACGACTTGTTCTTTTTTTCCTTCAGTCGCGATATTGAAACGGAAAAATCTGTAGCCGCCCTTACTCGCAGGTACTAAAACTGTACTAGAGGGTATTACCTCTCTTCTTTTTAACTCCACAGTTTTCCTAGGTTGGCTCATATATAATGGAATGATATTTAGCCCTTATATTGCTTTGTTTCCATGCAAATGCCACCATGATTAAGTAACAGTATCGTTTTGGCGCAAGCTTCTTTTTCCTTTGTGTGAGTTATCGTCCACTTTAACTCTACTCTCTGTGCTGTTCGCAGATGTCGTTGTATCGTCATCTTTTTAATCATTCTAATTGAAGACAAAAAAGGAGAGATGAGCTATGCATCGTAAAAAACTGGCTTTCTTTCAGATGGTCGACGACAGGAGGCATGATGATGACATGTTTGTTGACTTGGCGATCTACGATGTTCCAGCAGGCCTGCTCAGAGAGTTCGGCGAGAAAGTAGTTCATTCCAGCTACCCAAGCGGAGTCAACGAAGCAATCAAGGACCTACTGCGAAAAGCCATAATAGACCAAGATTCAAGACGCAATGAAGCACATGTTCCAGCCATGTAGAGTAAGACTTAGGAGCTTCTGCATAAATTGGTTCGAATCCAGCGCAGAGTCTCAAAGAGACATTACCTGAGGGCGAAACGCACCTACGAGTATGGACGCATGTCTCTAGACATACCCAAGAAGTTCCATGAGGTCCTCAAGCCATTTCTAGAGAAGGAACTCAATGTTGACGTTAAGCTGGAAAACGATGTTGCGGTCATCTCTTTGTCCCCCGTGAAAACGTTTCGGCATGCCGAAAACACCCCCGACAAAACACGCTCAGAAATCAGTTATGACGTGCTCTGGCAACATCAAGCCTCAGATTTTGTTTAAATATCTGCCTGCAGAAACGTCTTCTAGCGTGCTCGAACAAGCTGTGTTCAGGAAGCATTGGGCATGGTTCTGATCCAGTATAGGTAGATTCCTTCTGAAGAGAAGATTCTGCCTATCAAATCTGGCGTTACTGTTTTGACCTTGACGAAGGGCTGCTGGACAAACTCGGTAAGATAGCTCAACAAAATTCTCCTGTCCTCTTCACTCAAGTGACTGAAGAAGTCACTACAGTAAGCTTTGGATCTGGCTAGCTTTGAATCGAAGCCGTGCTCGTCCAGGAACGCCTGAATCTTCTTGTCAGCAGCGTTTCCACCCCTTCTATAATCGACTCTGAGCATGCCCGCCTTTTCAAAGAAAGGATTGTATCTCGCCATAACCGCTAAAACCTCAACAACTCTTGTGTTAGTCTTTGAGAGGGTTTCTTTCACCAGAAGCTCACCTAGCCCAATTGCTCTGAACTTTGGGTGGATGATAACGCGGCTTATTCTCGCGATCTCCTCATTAACCAAACGAGCCTTATGCAAATCGCCAGGCGTGAAAACATATCGTTCTCCAAACACCATGTTCCTAGGCTTCAAGTTAAGAAAAGAATGCGAATACACAATAACCCCGATGAGACTGTCACCGTAAAGAAGCTTGTAGCAGTCTTTCATCCTGAGACTTGCAGACTCTTTTTCGTTCTTGCTCCTGTAGTGGAAACGCTTCAGCTTCTCGTAATCTTCAAGACTACCCTTCTCTACGCGCATGTTCTTCAAGATGCTACACTTCTTAGGCCCGACTGCGTTTCTGACAACGTCAATCTCGTCTTCAAAGCCCTTCCTAACCACAACGTCAGGCTGAAAATCGTCAATCAAATCCTCATGCGTAGTCGCCACAACAACAGTCTTTCCCAGCCTCCTTGCAACTTTCTGAAACAGGAAAGCAACAACCCTTGCCATAACACGGTCAAGCGAAGCACAAAACTCATCAACCAGCCAAACAGTCTTTTCTCCACAATTCACCAGTTTTGCCAGCTTGTAACGGTATTTCTGCCCATCACTAAGCTCCTTAAACCTTCGCAGAAAAAGAAAAGCATCATTCAAACCGCACAAACTCAGAATTTCAATGGCTTCCTTCACATCCTTGCCCACGCCTTCCACCAGCGTTTCTTCAGGATCAACCTGCAAATCAGAAAGCTCAACCGCCTCATCTCCAAAATAGTTCTTGAAAACCTTAAGAAGCAAAGTCTTCCCCCCGCCAGAATCCCCAGTAACATAAACCAGGTCGCCCCGTCGAAACACGAGAGAAAAATCGTCGAAAACCACGAACCGCTTAGCCTCATCCACCCCAAGCCCAAACGCCTCACAAACTGCCAAAGTCCGCTCGGTAACCTCGGCCTTCGTGGAAAACTCGACATGACATTTCAGCGTTAAAGGCTCTCCAGAACGCGCTCGCTCCAGTTCATCAAGCTTATTGCTTTCCACTCTTGAACTGAATTTCCCTGCTAAAGCCTTCAAGTCCTCATCGCTGTAAACCGCAGGCTCCCTAAGCTTCAACAGGTTATCAATGCGCAAATCTGTCTCATTCAACAAAGCCTTCAGCAAATCACGCTTATCCCCAGAAACGATGCGGTAGTATTCTTCAGCGTCCATGAACAGATCGTGCTCGCCCCTGAGCTTGTTCATCACCTGCCTTATCAAGCGCCGATCCACCTCGTCAACAGGCAGCCGAACAACGCTGACCTGCTTCAGTCCCAACTCTTTCGCTGCCTTAAGCCTGTGTTCACCATCAGCCACCAGCAAGTCTCTATTCGTAATAACAGGAACCACAAACCCGTAACGCTGAATACTCTTCTTCAAAGCCTCAAAACGCCTAGAACCCATGCGATTAGGATTTTCACCATCCACCCTCAACATTTCAACGGATACAAGCTCCGCAGGAGGAACCCTAACTTCCAACTCAGCCACTGTCCTCATCCCCCTCCTCGTCTTCCCTCTCGTTCTCCTGTTCACTGGCCATTCTTTCCAGCTCATCCTGGCTGAAGCCTCCTCTGGGAAGGCGATACAACTTGTTCTGCATGTCATTCTGCCTGTAGTCGATAAGAAATTCCTCGCGATCCTTCGCTGACCATTTCTTCACGTTGCCTATGCATTCGATCAGGTCCTGCATGAAATTCCAGAAGTGCAGCCTGAAATACCACTCTTCAATCTCGCCGCCTCCAAAAGCCTTAGGCATCACCGTAGAAAACAATTCTACAGCACGTCTGACAATAATCTCAAGGGCCTTCGAAAATAGCTCCATGTTTTCCACCAGAACATTATCAGGCGGCACAGCACCGCTATACTCATCGATGATCTCGTAAACTCGTTCAAAGAGACGCTTCTCACTTTCAGACAAGCAGGCCGGATCAATCCTCGTGCTGCTCTGCACCGAACTATCCATCATCCTGCCAGCAAGACCGCCCAAACGCCTTTTCAATTCCCAGCTTCTCAAGACACAAACACTCCTCTCTTCGCTTTGTCCTCCAACACCTTCAAACGACCAAGAACCTCGGGCAAAACAGCCGTTTCAAAGAGCGCAGCGTTAGCCTTCAACATGACATTCAACGCGCCAAGCTGACACGCTTCCTCAGCAGCTGTCAAAAGCCGAATGCTCGCTTGACGATAAATCTGCTCATAACGGTTAACCACCTTGAATAATATGCCCTGAGCACCGACAAGGCTCTGCACGACAGGCTGCCAGCCTTCCCTAGTTTCAAAGTCATTGTACACGGTCCGCTTGGAACATGCGAATTTCTGGCTCAATTCCTTCACAACCTCAGCCTGAGAAAAACCCAAACCTTCAAGCTTTAGCAATTCCAAGCGCCTAGAAACCACATCCACGCTCGCTTACCCCCTTAAATTGCAGCTTTTCTGCAGCAGAATGAAGCCCAGTGCTAACAGCTTCCAACATCTCAGCACGCCTCTTCAACAGCCTGATGTTCAAGGTATCCCACTTTTTTTGCTCAAACCTGAGCAATACTACGAGGCTTCCAACGCTTGCCTTGTCTCCCACACCTTGGAGAAAATAGACACCATCAAACACTACAGCTTATGAGCTGGTAAAGACACCTGAATAGAAACAGACACCAAATAGCAAACAGTCTTTTCACCTAAAAAATCTTTTTATCAAGACCCACAAAGAAACATGGGGGATTGCGGGAGAAAAGTCGGGAAAGACTCGACAACAATAGCGCGCGCGGTTTATAACGCGAACGACGACGACAAAACATGCGACGACTGCAACAGTTTAGACGGACACACGTTTGATGTGGAAGATATTTCAGAGTTCAGCGAGATTTTTCCGTACGGACAAGCTGAGGGTGACGACCTGTTTCGGCCTAACCTACATCATCGTTGTCGCTGCCTACTTATCCTCATTGAAACGTACTGGACAAGCCTAGGCTTTTTCGCGCAGAAACCCATCTTCCCTGAAGGGTCCTGTGGCGCCGTTAGGAGTCATGACTCTTATTTGCTGCCCCCTCTGAAACCAGACTTTTCTGTCCGCTTCCAAGACTTCCATTCATTGTGTACCGCGGCATAATGTTGAACTTTCCCAAGGGGGAATTCCCTAGGGGCCTTGCTTCTTATGGAAATCGAGGGGGAACGAGCCAAACAAAGAGAGATTGAAGCTGGAAAAGTCGGAAGAGATAAGCAATTGGGGGTAGGTTCATTTGAACCCTACGACAAGTGGAGACATCTCCCGAACAACGAAATTGGATTGCCGAGTTCCTCTTCCGCCTTATCCAAGCTATACAGCAAAAAACTAACTTATAAGAATTGTTTCGCTCGGTTCTGATTCATATTCGGGAGCCCTAGAAAACTGATTCACGCGGGAGCTACGACATGGAGTATGTACTATAAGGACTGATGGAACGGTACTGTTAAGTTAAGTTACCTAAAAAAAGAGGGTTATCAAGGGTATTTCACCTAGGCTATTTCTTTTCGCGTTTGAAGTATGCAATTACATCAAGGCTCTTTTCTACCTTGAGAACGACTGTTGATACCAGTTCCCATCCTTCAGAACCGAGTTGGTCCAACATATCTTTTTGGTCAGATTTTCCTATTCGTTTCAAATCTGTAATTATGGGGATTGCAGCATATTCCCATTTTGCCATAACCTCACCTCAATCCTGTAGATTAAAGAATCTGAAAGAAAAGTCTTTACTGAGAGCGGGTACTGTTGCCCTAATGTAGTTTTGCTAAAAAGGGCTCTATGCACAATTCCGATTTTTCTATTGGTGAATGTAAACTTGCCCTATTATAGAAGGTACACGAAATACAAGAAGCGACAAGCTCAAAGCGCGCGCGTGGCGAAGTTAGTAGATCTTAATCCTGGGAACACAGACGATCACCACAACAGGAACTGTCTCAGGCTTTCCCTTCCAGGGAAACGACACGATGCGAGTAATATCTCCTTAACTTCCCTTTTTTTGTATGACGATTTAGAGAGCTTGTGCTCTGGCCGTCCGTTTATAAAACTTATCGAGTTTTCTTCTATAATCCAGCTCTATGGCGCACGCGCTAATTTAAAAGTGTTCTCGGAAACTTGAGAGTTATGTGTGTTGGTTCTGTTAACTGAGGGTCTTAAGAGAGCCTTGCCCAAGTGCTGTTCAAAAACGAACAAGAATACGTGACAAAGGTAGCTCACAACGTTAACGAAGCCTGCGCTCTCATCGAAGACGGATTGAAGTACAATACGGGTGAATATGCTGACGGGGGCAAGATCTTCGCAAAACCCAAGGATCCTTTGGCTTCTGATCAGTAAACGTTGATTTCAGGACCCTCGTCATCTTTCAACATACTGGTGCGGGGGGTGGGATTTGAACCTACCCTTGAATTTGACAGTAAGGCTCGTGATATTGTTGCTCGCCAGATCGGATTGAGTTCCACAACCTTTCAGCGTGCCCCTCTACACGTCGGACCAGGGCCCGTAAGAGTCATGACTCCTAACGAGGAAAAGCAGAAAAAAGGGGGGTTCTGCGGGAGATGTCTCCACAAGCTCACGTTTAAATACTTAAACTCGAATAGATTCGCGAAAGGAGAACGTTTCCATGGACATAGGAGCATACTTTGAAATAATCAAGTATATGCTCATGACGGCGACGTTCGTTGTCCTCGTTCTGGTATTCTTAGACATATTCTACGGCAAAGAAGAGAAGCGGGAATAAACGGCCTCTTTGTTCATCCCCTTGCGGGTCAAGAGAAAGACAATGATACTTAATGCTGCAAGCACTATTGCAAACAAAATCAGCTAAGCTGCTTCTGGACCTGCCCCGAAAACTATGGGGATCGGCGCGATAAATATGACTCCACTATAGCTTGCTGAGCCGCGTGAAGCAAGCGTTGCAACTGCGAGAATTACGATGCCTAGAAGAACGATGAAAAGGCCCAACATGAACAGGACTAACACTCTTGACACTCTTGCCGACTTGTTGTTCACGTGAAACATGACTCTTTCTGTGACCAGCATGCAGTCCCAACTCATCTGGACATGAAGTGGATTACAACTGTCAGCATTATAAGAAGCACCGTCAACGCTATGGCCAACAGCAAGACCGTTCTAAGCGACTCTTTGTCGGTGCCGAAGACTATTGGTACAGGACCTATTATTATTGCGCCGCCTCCCCTGGCCTTTCCTTTCCCCTTAACATTCGAGAAAAGCATGAGAAGAGTGGCAATCACCATTATTATCACTCCGACAAGTATCAAAGTTGACCCTAAACCGTAGAGTGTCCCCGTATCCATTTTGGTGTTGCAGCCCCTTACACGTTGAAAATCGTCAATGGCTTTTAATAAGTCTTTCAGCATCACTTGTCTGTCAGCCTGAGCTATGCTGGAACTGAAATGAAGACCGAGGAGATCATCAGACAGATCCGCGCGGCATGTCCATGGATTTCAACAGACCAAATTCTAAATAGACTTGACAAAGAAAAGCGGAAAACTGGCGGCTTCATTTCAGACGAAACCCTTCTGAGCATGATTGCCGCCGAGTTCGGCTGCGCGAGCCCAAAGGGTGAGAACCCTGTGCCTTCGCTGTCGCTGGCAGACCTGATTCCTGGTCTAAATAATGTCACCGCTGTTGGACGCGTTCTGGCAACCTTCCCTCCTAAAGCCTTTGAGGGAACAAGAAAAGGAAAGTTTGCGAGCCTGCTCATCGCTGACAAGAGCTGCATCTTGCGAGTTGTTTTGTGGAACGATAAAGCGAGCCTAATTGAGTCCGGCGGAATAAGTGCAGGTCAGGTTGTGCGGTTTTCTCACGGGTACACACGAGAAGACCTCAGCAGAAAAGTAGAACTGCACGTTGGAGACAGATGCGAGGTTGAGGTTAACCCACAAGGGTTGGAAACGAAGGATTACCCCGGCATCGGGAAATTTGTGACGACAATCGGGGAACTGAACGCAAGCCACAAGAACAAGAGAATAAACATCATCGGCACGGTCAAGAAGACGTTTCCTGCGTCAAGTTTTAAGAAGGGAGATTCAAGTCAGGGAAGAATAATGCGTTTCGTGCTAAGCGGTCAAACCGGTGAGATCCCAGTCGTGGCTTGGAACGAAAAGGCTGTTGAACTAGAAAAAACGCTTCTGGTCGGCGCCAGACTGAAAATAGTGAATGCAAAGGTCAAAAAAGCCCTAGGAAGAGAAGGGCTAGAAGTTCACGTTGACGCTGCAACTCACGCGGGTCCACTGGCGCAGGATGAGGAGCTCTTAAGCATAGCCGACCTGAAAGATGGCCAGAGCGGTTTTGCAGTTGAAGGGGAAGTCGCCACGAAACCCACGCTCAGAGATGTAAAAACTGCTAAGGGAGAACTTCTGAAACTGGCAACGTTCGAACTCAAGGATGAAACTGGCAGAATATGTGTCTCCGCATGGCGAAAACAAGCAGACATCGCTGGTCGCCTCAAGCTCGGTGACAAGATAATCGTCAAAGACGCCTACGCAAAAAAGGGGTTCAGCGACCAACTCGAAATATCAACGAGAACCCACACATCCATTACTATCCTTCAATGACACCGACTTTGGTGGCGGCGTGCTCTTAGTGGTGCCGAGGGCGGGCAGCGCGCGCCAAGTCCAGCTGATCATGCTTCATCCATCCTATTACAACATAGTTCGTTTCAGCGATGACCCACGCGACTTGCCAAGCGTCCCATCCATTCCAATCTTTCTGAAAAAATTGAAGCGGGTTGTAAGGAATTTTGCAGACTGCGCGCGCGCTTCAAATCCCCGCGACCGCGCCAGATTTTAGCATACACGCCTCAAAAACCACCCTGATATTTCAGAGTGGAACCTCAGGATTCTTCAAGGGGACCTAAGAGGGAAAAGAGAACAGTTTGATAGGCTTCAAACGCTCGTCTTGGTAAAGGGCTTGAATGAATAACCCGAAAAGCGCACGCATACAGAATGTGACACGGTGGTGTGCTGTGAAATCATCGGTCTAAGCATCTTTCTTTCCAGAACGCTTTGCCTTGACTAGCTTGATTTCCAAGATACCGTTCCTGAACTTTGATTCAGCAGGGTTCTTCTTGACAGATGTCGGAAGTTTCACTTCTTTATAGTACTTTCTTGCAGAAGTGTCAGCCCTTATCGTTAAGAGATCGTTCTCTACTTCCAGTTTTACCTTGTTTTCTTCTATACCAGGCAGTTCAGCCATGACATTCACGAAGTCCCCGTCTTCGAAGACATCAACCATTGGTTCTCTCTCCTTTATTGGAGTCTGAGGAATCTGCGTAGGCGCAGAAGAAATCTTGCTCTGAGGCTTACTTATCTTTATTCTGTCTGCCACAGGTGCCGCAGACCCTTTTATCGGACGAGAAGTCACGCGGAAGTTGACTTCCCCTGTTTTTCCAAGTTCGATTCTTTTTTGATATGTCTCAGATTTTTCCGCTAGTTTGCTTAAATCATTGATTAATCCAACGAATCCTTGACCCTTCGGTTTTCCGCCCCGGCTCTTCTCCGATGTGCCAAAAATGCCGAAACCAACGTCAAGCAGACCTGAGACATTCTCGATGACCTTGCCTAGATCTCCTTCGCCAGTTTTCTCTTCTCGGATTTGAGCTCCCATCTTTTCCATTTTTTCTTTTAACTGTTCAATTTCTTTTCTTTTTTGTTCAATCTCTGCCTTGAGCGCTTCTAAATCTTTTTTAGGTTCGGTTTTTTCCATTTTTTCTTTTTTGGTCGTTTTTTCACCTCCTTTGTTCACTGGTTGCTTGCAGCCTTTCCTCCATGGCTAGGTAATCTTCCGGCGTCGCAAAATATCTGGCCTTGAGCGGGGGGGTCTTTTCCAAAGCGATTTTCACGCCCTCAATCCAATGTTTGTCTAGAACGGCCTTTGCGAGTGGGTAGCCTAAGTAATATGAGAGCCCTTTGATTATCTGGGAGCATTTGAAGAGCTCTTCGACCAAGTTCTCCGCATTTGCTTCTCGGTTTCGAGACCCTTCGCATGGCAGGGACATTTCGGCTTTTTTTGCCCCTTCTGTGCTTCTTCTGCTTTCGAGGGCAAAGAGAAGCTTTACACATTTTGCATGCCCTATCAGCAGTTCTTTTTCTAGCGACGCCGTGTCTGATGCATACCCTGTGTTGCGCAGGGTTCGGAGAGCTATCGCCTCGCAGCACCCTTCTTTGAAGACGCTTTTGAAAACGGTATCTATATACATGTCCAAATATTCCTGGAAAATCTTTGTGCTTTTAGTTCTTTTTGCTTCGACGTATTTCTTGATGAGAGCTTGGGCGGGTACTTCAGGAGGCTTCGAAAGATAAGTGGATAGAAGTTTCTCCGATAGCTCGTGTGTGCATATGGGAATTACTCTTTCTGGGTGGTTTGCTATGACATTTTCATTCATGTACAGAATCTCGTCTTTCGGGTTATAGAAAGCGAAGTTTTCGAAAAATCCTTCTAACTGGTTCTTTGAAAGGCTGACGGAGATCTGTTTCATGTCGTCGTTGCTGTACGCTACGCCGCTTTCCTTGAGATCGCTCCACATGCGTTTGGCTAATTGCTTAAGGAGTTCGGGTTGCTTCATTATCTTAATGTCTTTGAAGTACGCGAAATCGACGCCGAATAATTCCACCATTTTTACATGGATTTTCCAGAGTGTTTGACTGATCCATTCTTTTGTATATTCTACATCTCCTTGAGACTTCAAACCTTGAATCTCTTTAGCCGTCAGTTTTTTCATGGGAACGGTTCTTCCTGATTCTTGTCAACTGATTTTTTGCGTTCCTTTGTTCTCTTGATTGCTTCTCGGAAGTCCTCCATAGTCACTTCAAGCTTGGAGTGTTTTCGTTTGTCTTCATCTTGTTCTGTGTTATTGCCTATGTATCTTCTGATGGCCAGCATTACGGCCTCTCTGCAGGTCCCTTCTATGTCAGCCCCCGTGTATCCTTCGGTTTCTGCAACCAATTTCTCAAGAGAAACGCTCTTGGCGAGAGAACTCCTCTTGGTGTAAATCCTGAAGATTTCCGCTCTCGCCTTTTCGTCTGGGGTTGGGATTGAAAGAAGATAGTCAAATCTTCCCGCTCTCAGCAGTGCTGGGTCAATTAGATCCATTCGGTTTGTTGCGGCTAAAATAATTACTCCGTGAAGTTCCTCCAGCCCGTCCATTTCCGTTAGAAGTTGGCTTATTACTCTCTCTGAAACATGCGAGTCTGTAATTCCGCTTCCACGTCTAGGCGTCATAGAGTCTATTTCATCAAAGAAGATTATGCACGGTGCGGTTTGTTTTGCTTTCCGAAAGGTTTCCCTTATGCCTTTCTCCGACTCGCCCACGAATTTGCTCATGAGCGAGGGCCCCTTAACGTGAATGAAGTTAGCCTCGCTTTCCTTTGCCACGGCTTTGGCCAACAGAGTTTTTCCAGCTCCAGGAGGCCCGTATAACAATATGCCTTTCGGGGGCTTCGCCCCCATTTTTTCAAAGATGTCAGCGTATTTCAATGGCCATTCAATGGCTTCCATTAGGGCTTGTTTCACTTCTTCTAGCCCTCCAACGTCTCTCCATCCGACGTTGGGTGTTTCGATCAATACTTCCCTTAGGGCGGAGGGCTCTACAAAACGCAGGGCATCCAGAAAATCTTCCATCGTTACTACAAGTTTGTTAAGAACTTCTGTCGGGATAAACTCTGCTTCGAAGTCAATCTCGGGCAGAACTCTCCGCAAGGCTTTCATGGCTGCCTCTTTGCATAATCCTGATATGTCAGCACCAGTGAAGCCATGAGTCACGTCGCCGAGTCTTCGCAAGTTGACGTCTTCGGTTAGCGGCATACCCCTCGTGTGAATTTGAAGAATCTCGAATCGTCCTTCCCTGTTGGGTATCCCTATTTCTATTTCCCGGTCGAATCTCCCTGATCTTCTAAGAGCTGGGTCAATGGCATTAGGTCGATTTGTCGCTCCAATAATCATCACCTGTCCTCTAGGTTCTAGTCCATCCATCAGAGCTAGCAATTGGGAAACCACTCGCTTCTCAACTTCTCCCGTAACCTCTTCTCTCTTGGGTGCTATGGCATCGATTTCGTCAATGAATATGATGCACGGCTTGTTTTGCGCGGCTTCATTGAAGATTTCCCTCAGGCGGGCCTCAGATTCTCCGTAGTATTTACCGTGGATTTCGGCGCCGCTGAGGCTGATGAAAGTTGCGAAAGTTTCGTTCGCGACGGCTTTTGCAATGAGGGTTTTTCCTGTGCCTGGTGGCCCGTGCAGCAAGACGCCTTTGGGTGGTTCTATACCTAGTCGGTCAAAGACCTCTGGGTGTCGAAGCGGAAGCTCTATCATCTCCCTTATTCTCTGAGTCTGTTCGCGAAGGCCGCCAATGTCTTCGTATGTGATCGCTGCTCTTCTTCCTGTTTCCGCGGCCTTTTCTTGTATCATCATTTTCGTGGTAGGGTAAACTATAACAGCCATATTCTTCGGTTTCAATTGTGCTACGACGAAAGAGGCACTTGTCCCGAGAAAACTAAGTCTGACTTGGTCTCCTTCAGTCAGCGGCAAACCTTCCAAAAGCTTCCTCGCATGCTCTTCGTACGTCTTCTCTCTAGGCCAAGACTGAGTTTTGTCCAAAGGTGCGAGAACAACGCTTTCGGCCTTTTCAGCAACAACCTTCTCGATGTGAACCTTGTCGTCAATTCCAATAAGTGCGTTGTTTCTGGCTATCCCGTCGATCTGGATGATACCTTTTCCCCGGTTTTCCGGGTATGCTGGCATAACCTTGGCAGCGGTTCTTTTCTTTCCAGTAATCATGATAACGTCCCCTGTTTCAGCCTTGATTTTCGCTAGATCTTCAGGGTCGACTCTAGCTATACCCCTGCCGAAGTCTCTTTGCGCGGCTTCAGCCACACGAAGCGTTAAGATATTCGATTTTTGTGTGTGTTCTGTCATGCGCCCACCCTTCTTCAATTGGACGTAAATAATTCTTTGTTTATACCAAGAGGTGCCAACGCATAAATATTATTATTGGCTTGGTTACACTTTTTCGCACAGTTTTTTCAATCTAAGCTGCAGAATGTTATTTCTGTAGGTTAACTCAGCTGCGTCTTTATCGATGCGGGTTGGAAGTCTGACTATCTTAAGATACTTCTTCGCCGCATTCTCCGCCGTTATGGTTACAGAGTCTTCATCTGCCTTTATATTCACGTCTTTCTCATCTACGCCAGGTAGCTCTGTCAAAACTGTCAAGTAGTTTTCTTCTTCAAAAACGTCGATTGTTGGCTGTCTCTCGTCTGTCAAACTGGGTATATGATGAAGCAACGCCAAGCTTTGCGTTGCCCCTGGTCGTTTTAATCTTCTTGCGGCGTTAAAAGAGCCTCTCAATGTCATCGTACTGAAGGAAACTGCTTTCCTCGTGGCGTGCGTCTGAGGGACATAGGCTTGTTCAAAGCGAACGAAGTGTCTGCAACCTTGGCAATGGCCTATGTTGACTCTGTCTCTTTTGGTGCTCCTAATCGAAGGACAGAAAACCCATTCAGCCCCCGCGATACCTCTAACCAAGAGCTTGTTCTTTCCTCTTCCGAGAGTTGCTTTACAAGTCAGCCACATTTAACATTCACGTGTGATAGGTATAGATTTAAGAGAATGTGTATAAACCATATTTCACAATTTGGCATATTCCGTGGGTCATAGTGCACTTTTGTATCGTTTTTCGATACGAAGCCAGTTACGCTCCATTGAATATATCTTAAATAGTAAGACACTATAAAAAGTCGAAAAGAGGATTAAAAATGAGCGATTTAGAAAAGCTAGGCAAATACGCATTCATGGCATGCATCATGATAGCACTAGTCGCTGGAGTAGCGTCTGTCTTCGCAGATTTCAGTTCTGCATGGATCGCGTTGGTACTAGTCGTCCTCGGCGTGTGCGTGGGCCTTACCACTATTACTGGGAAAGAAGTTACACCGCTTCTGCTGGCTGCAATAGCCTTGACAGTTGCAAGTTCAGGTGGCTGGTTCTTGATTATCAACGAAGCAGTGGCTAAACTTGGGACGTTCATTAACAACACAATGTACAACATGGTGTCCTTTGTAGCTCCAGCTGCAATCATACTGGCAACAAAGATGATCTACCAACTACCGCGCGCTAGCGAAAAATAGACTCATCCTCCTTTTTTTCTGAAAAATCAGTCTCATAATTTAGACTCAGGTTGAACCGAGGATTTGATTTGACCCTTTCTAACGCTTGTCATGTGCGCCTGGTAGACTTTCAGTGCACTCTTCCTTGATTTGATGCTTCTACCCACCGCAGAGAGAAACAACAATATGACTAAGAAATTCAGAACAGCAAATGAGTTGAAATCAGTCTTCAAGAAATCGAGTCCAATCTTGAAATTCCACATCACGAGGAGTATGAAGCACATGAACAATGTTAGGTTTCGCCTATGTTTGAAGTTAAACATGTTGTTCTTCCACATTTTGCAGTAGCGCTCAAGTTCGTCGCAACGATCGCAGCTATCGTTGAAAGCGCAATATTCGCCAAAACATCGTCTATCCATTGTTCGCTCACACTGTTGAACAACTCATTTTGCGTTAAAACCTATGTTCCCAAAACCGCTAATTACCCACTTGGGAATATCCTTGTGCATCAAACGTGTCAAAAGGCGCGGATGATTTTGCTCAAGCCCGCAGTATGACGTGAGCTGCAATTTGGTCAACAAATATCGACCTTCGATACGAAGTCAGTTACATCCCATTGAATATATCTTAAATAGCACTATTCACTACTTAGGACGTCGTATAAAATAAAAAGGTGAAAAAAAATGGTCGGACAAACTCCTAACTCAACCAGTTTGGCTGAAGTTCTCGACAGAGTGCTTGACAAGGGAATCGTCGTTGACCTTTGGGCCAGAGTCTCTCCAGTGGGCATCGAACTCTTGACCATCGAAGCAAGAGTTGTGGTTGCCTCTGTAGACACCTTCCTGCACTACGCCGAAGAGATCACGAAGATAGAACAAGCAGCCATCGGAGTACCTGCTACCGCATAAGACCGTTGAACAGCAAGCGGCCCTATACAGGAGAGGAAAAAAATGTCTAAAAAAGAGAAAAAAGCGGCAAAGCATGTGCAAGCGGTTGCTGAGACTGCAAAAACGGCACCTGCGAAAAAGCACAGTCAAGGGGCCGCCATGCAAGTGAAAGAGCCAAAAGAGACCCTCCCTCCTTCGACAGTCAGAGGCAAGATTGAGGCAATCCAAAGAGAAATAGAAGCAATTCAGATCAAAAGAGGGGCTATTGAAGAAGGCGCCGCTGAAATCCACAAAGGCATACGAGCTATGGAAGCAAGCATAAACAAGCAGATCGACAAATACAAAGACGCTATCGTTAACTTCTATGCACGTGTTGGAGACTTCAATAACTGTATCCTTGCGCAGTCGAAGGAAAACGAAAGAGCTGCCGCAGCCATCTATTCTGGCACAAGAGAAATCCAAGCAGGCACAGAAGCCATGCGGTCAAGGATTGAAGACAAGATAAAGGAAAATGCAGGGTACGCGAAGAACTTCTACGGGTAAATACACCCTCCCTTTTTTTCAATTCGTCAAGCTTATGTTAGACTCATGATTTGGAGGTGACAAAAATCACCATTATGAGACCAAAAACCCAGTTGCGCGCTCAAGAAAGAGAAAGAAAGCAAAAGTGGTACATGCATGTCATGGGAAGACTGCAACACCTTTCTGTCGCTATGCGTCCACAAGCGATTCGCGCCTTATGGGTAAGAGATGTTGTTAAAAAAGAAGAGGAAGAATAACCGTCCGCAAAAGGACATCTCCTTTCTATTTCCCAGTTCCGATGTTTCAATATGCTGATAATTCTGGTTTGGGTTTCTGCGTCAAATGGGTCTTCAACCTCAAAGCTCTATCTATAATCTGTTTATCTTCCGGAGATTTACGATTTCTGACACAGAATTCGTATCGACCTCTTGAATATTGCTTAAGTAAGTATACATAAGATTCTTCTTCAAAAAGAGCGTGATTCTGAAAGATGAAATACAAACCCGCACACAAAAGAGAAGTTAGAGGAAATAGAATTCATGAAACAATGGAAGAAAGGCTTTCAAAACAGGAAGGTGAACAGTACGCTGTAGAACTCTTGGTTGAAAGTGCCAAAACAGAATTTCTAACGCCAACCGTTGAGAATTTTGTTGAAACAGAGCATGTTAAGAAACTGAAGGATAGAGTCAAACTTTGGGTCAATGCAGGATGCCCTCCTCACATTGTAGGACCAACAGGTTGTGGAAAAACAACACTAGCGATGGAAGTCGCAAAGGAATTGGGAAGACCTACTGTGTGGATCAACGGTGACGAAGAAATGACAACAACAGATTTGATCGGAGGATACTCGGAAATGGAGGCCGAAAGCCTGAGAGACAAATATGTTCACAACGTCATGATAGCTAGAGATAGGACCAAATTCTCATGGATAGACAACCCCTTGACCCTGGCGTGCAAATACGGCTACACACTCGTCTACAATGAGTTCTCCAGATCCAAACCGGAAGCCAACAACGTTCTTCTCTCAGTGCTGGAAGAGAAGATTCTCGAACTTCCAACAATGTTTGGAGATAAGAGATACATCAAGGTCCATCCGGATTTTGCGATAATCTTGACAAGCAACTGCATAGAATATGCAGGAATACACAAACCTCAGGACGCCTTGCTTGACAGGATAGTAGACATTTACATGGACTACTACGACTATGATACTGAACTAAAGATTGCTCAAGTTCACACTCACTTGCCGTCTACTGAAGCAGAAAAAGTTGTGAAAGCTGTCAGAACAATCAGAGAAAAGATGCCTGAACCTTACAAGCCAGGCACCAGGGCAGAAATAATGATCTGCCAAGGACTGAAAGCATTGGGACGCAACCGCTCAAAAGAAAGCATTGAACAAATATACATGGATGTTCTTGCAACAAAAATAGGCGACCAAAGAGAACTGTTGAAGAAAAGTGACCTCATACATACCGTAATCAAAGAAGCCCACGGAGACTCTCACGATGAAAACACTTAACGACACGGCTCAGCATGAAGATAAACAATTTTCAGGCTTGGGAATCAGGGGCACCCTTCTGTCCCTTAGGAGAGATATGGAATGATGGCAAAGGAAACTAGCATGTCAATAGAAAAGGTCGCCGATCTGGCATTCACCATCGCAAAGAAGCACCTACGTAAGGAACCAGAAGCCATCATAAGTGCCGAAGAACTAAAGGGAGAATGGAGGATAACTGTTGAAGTGTTGGAGAGAAGGTCCATACCAGACTCGCTGGATCTTCTGGGAAGATACGAGATCAGACTCAGCAAGAACGGCGCTCTAATCGGCTGGACACAGAAGGTCATTAGAAGACGATGCGACCTAGTGTCGTCATCTGAAACCGAGACAGAAACTAGTTAAGGGATGCAACTATGGGGAGAGAAAGCTGGTGGCAGAGAAGCCTAAACAGTTACTTTTACTCGATGAGAACAAAATCCCCCCATGACCTGGAATCAAAGCAGAGAATAGAGAGAAGCATGAAACTTCAAAAGGATCACGCCATGCAACATTCTAGAAGAAACTCCGAAATAGTAATCGTAACGACAAGACGCGTAGATTCGGTGGAGAGAAGAAGGGTAGCTAAAGACTTAGCATGGAAGGCGAAATGGGGCACAAGAACAGCCAAACGCAACAGAAGAGCAGAGAGGTACAGGTAACCATTCTGGATTATACAATTGCTATTATAGAGGTGAGAGGGCATGGAATCGGTTAGTTTGAAGCCACGGTCTAACACAAGACTTGAGGGTTTAGACCATACCCTCCATCTATACACGTCGAAAGTGAATAAATACGAAATTCAAAGAGCTTTTTTGGTTTTTATGAGAAAAGAGGAAAGGGCAGTAATCGTAACTAGAGACGATCTCACATCACTTGTCGAAGAGTTCAAGTCCATGAACGTTGATTTAGAAATCATAAAACCAGAAGAACTAAGAGATCTTGAAAACAAGGCAAACTGCAACCTACGCATAATCATAGACGCTGGATCAATGCTTGACCAAAAAGACCAAGAAATCAGAGAAAGGGAACACTACATAAACGAGCTGGGCAAGAAGCAGCCTCTACGTTGTTTGTGCACATACGACGTTACTAGACTTGATCCAGACACAATCAGACAATTTGCAGCATACCACAATCACCTTCAACTGACAACAAACGACATAACAATGCTGTCTGGAAATTTCGTTGACAAATCCAGGTTATCATACGACTCCGTCGAAAAAATGGTGAAAGACAATCTTGAGACCATAATCCTTGCCCTTCTTCAAAGGAAAACCATGTGTGGAATTGAAATAATAGGAGCTATACATCTTGAATTTAACGTGCTACTCAGCCCAGGAACGATTTATCCTCTCCTTCAGTCATTAAAAGATAAAGGTCTGTTGATTTCTGACAAGAATGGCAAAGCAAAAACGTATGCTCCTGCAAGAGACGCAGAACTAAGAATAAAAAACATGCTTAAGGAGCACATTCAAATCCGTAAGCTACTAACCAACTATCTACAGGCGGAACAAACAGTCAAGGAGCCTGATTGAAGTGACAACCGAAGAATGCAACGAGCTTTTGAAAAAGCCTGAGGAAAAAGAGGAGAGACGGGAGGAACAAGGAAAATATCTCTATGGCATTATACTGTGCAGCGAAGAAAAAAGTTTTGGGCACATAGGAATAAACGGCGAGGAAGTACACACGATTCCCTATGAAGAAATCGCAGCCGTAGTCAGCAATTCGCCTATGAAGGATTACGAGATTACCGAAGACAATACACGGAGGCACATAGAAGTCTTAAGACAGATAATGGAAAGACACACCGTCATACCAGCGGAATTCGGAACGACGATAAAAAACGACAGAATATTGAAGCACTTATTGACAAAGTCTCATGATCTAACTAGAAAATGTCTAAAGCTGGTTGATAACATGGTTGAGCTGGGCGTGAAGGCCATTCTAAACTCAGACACCGGGTTCACTGATCCGGAGAAAAGAAAGGAATGCACATCAGATATCCTGGGGACACTGAACACAATGGCAAAACAATCAGTCACAGGCAACTTGTTCACCAACAGACTGGTTTTAAACGCATCTTTTCTAGTCAACAAAGAAGATATTGATGCGTTTTCAGAGAAGGTGGCAAGGCTGCAGGAAAAATACCCCATGGTGAAACTTCTTTATAGCGGCCTCTGGCCCCCACACAATTTCGTTTACATAAAAATCGGGGCCCAAGGCATCGAAATCAACAGAAAGTAGGTGAACCAATGCCTTTTCTAATAGATGACATTTTGCTTCGAGCACTCGGCATATCTGTACCGCCATTTGATTTACTCTGGCTAATGGAAACCATCACAAATTACGGTGAGGATGCAAGACGTGAGGAGATCCAGCGAAGAATTAACGACAAAATAAAAGAGAACAGATTACTCTACGAACTGGGTGAAATAACAAGAGAGGAATACGAAAACATAAACGGGAAATTAAACCAGCAGCAAAAGATAAGCAATCTTGGGGACAAAAAGGACCTCAATAAGAAGATGAATATCAGAATAGAATGATGAAAACAAAGAAGACTCTAAACCGAGTCGTCTCCTCCACAAGCATATTCTGGTGTATACTCCCGACAGATGCAAAGCTGCTTTTTCTAGATCAATGATAAGAATGCGGAGATAAAGGCTTGTCACACGAGCAAAAATATCGAGCTGATTATTGCCACCGTTTTTGAATGGATACCAACGAAGGAGACAACGTGGCAAGAGCTTGTCAATTCTTGTAACAGGTTTCGTATCGGGCTTTTGAATATTGCTTATGTACATTCAATTCACACAAATGTAGAAACTGAGGTTAACGCTATTGTGTACTTTGGGACGAGCAGAAAGACGTCCGGAATCAGTTCGGATCACAGAGTCTCAAGAGATACGGAGGGCCCTGTTGTATGGCGAACCTTAGATCTGTCGAGGAAGAAGAGATGACAACATTAATGCCTCAGAAGGGAAATTCTTCGGGAGGTTTGGCAGATGCCCTAGACAGGATTCTGGACAAGGGATTGGTGATCAACGCTGACATCGTTGTTTCTGTTGCCGGCGTTGAACTACTTGGAATCAAAATAAGAGCTGCGCTGGCCTCTTTCGAGACTGCGGCGAAATACGGTTTAGAGTTTCCATCTGGCACAAGCTTAGAGACGAAGGCGTGGAAAGAAGCCGCGAAAGAAAAAGAACAATGCCCGCAATGCAGCAAAATTGTGGAGAAGGAGCAACTGCTCAATGATCAGTGTCCTTGGTGCGGATGGAGAAGCGCAAGCGCCAAGATTAAGGAAGAAGCACTGGTGAGGGTAAAGCTCACTTAATTGTAGCTCTGGCCAACTGAGGCGACAAGAATGCTTTGGAAACCATCAAGTTCGCACTTAGGCTCAACGAATACAAATCAAGTCATGAACGCGTTAGATGAGAAGAGCTTCCAGATCCTGGTGTGCCTTCTAAAAGAGAAGCACGCAGGGATCAGAAAGCTGGCTGATCTCATCGATGCCACTTGCGACATGGAAGTGCTAGTCAGAATAAGGGAGGTCATTAATCCAAAGGTTCAAGAGAGTACGGGGAAGTCCCTCATCATTTTTGAACCTTGCAAACTTGATCCACTGACAGGCGAAAAAATCACTTTTTCGTGGTGGTTGAACGAAGAACTAGTAGATCATGCGCCTAGCTGTAAATCACTTGACCTCCAGGAGGAAAAGGATACTCTAACGGTAATAGCTTCGATACCCTTGCAGGAAGAAGACGCTAGAGTTGAAGTTAAAGATGATTTTCTCATTATAGCTGGAAAAGAATACTATCAGGAAGTCTTTCTCACCAGTGCCGTTGAGGGAGATGTGAAGAAGACAGTTAACAATGGCGTTTTAGAAGTTGTGCTGAAGAAGAAGCGGTGACAAGACATGGTAATCAAGGTTGATGAAGGAAACCTCAAACAAGGTTTGCTAGGGCTCGTTGTTGCTTTGGTTGAGATAATAGAAGAAGCTCTTGAGAGGCAAGCCCTAAGGCGAATTGAGAACGGCAGATTAACTGCTGAAGAAGAGACGAGGCTTGGTGAAGCGCTAGCCGACCTTAACGAGGCATTGAAACGCATAAAGAAAGAGAACGACATTGAGGATGTCGTAGATTCTGTAATTGATGGTCTTTCTGAAGTGACTGACGTATTTTTAAACCCGGAAAGATGGGAAGAGGAGATGAAGAAAACATGAAAGAAACGAAAGTCATCGGAGAAACTAGTCTCAGAGAAGGAAGATACGTGTACTGTGTCGTCGACAGCGGAGCAAAGTTGCGCTTGGGTAACATAGGAATAGCGAAAGCCGAAGTCTACACAGTTCCCCACAGGGATATTGCAGCAGTAGTGCATGCTTGTCAGAGTCAGCCCTACCAGTCAGAGGATGCAAACAAGGTCATGGAGTGGATCCTAAGCTACAATGATGTAGTCGACGGGGCTACAGAGCAGTTTGGCACGGTAATTCCCTTTTCTTTCGACACCATTGTCAAAGGTGATGACATCGCCATCGAGAACTGGCTAGGAAGGAGCTATGAGAAACTCAAGCATGATCTCGAAAGGCTCTGCCAGAGAGCAGAATATGTGGTTCAGATCTTCTCTGACCAGGACAAGTTAGTAGAAAAAATCCTGGCCGAAAATCAAGCTCTAAGGGAGCTGAAGCAGAAAACAAGCCAGATGCCTGAACGAGCTGGATACCTTCTTCGTCGAAAATTTGAACTAGGACTAAAAGATGCCTTTAATGCAACGCGAGCCAAACTGGCTGCAGAGTTCGCTTCCAAGATAAAAGAACACGCTGAAGAAATGGAGATCGAGAGAAGAGTTTCACATTTACCAGAGAACTATAAAGACAAGAAACTAATTGTACCGTTTTCCTGCCTAGTCCACAAGGATAAGGTCAAAGGTCTGGGCCAAGCGCTCGGTAAAATAAGTCAGGAAGGTTATGCAGTTCGCTTCACTGGGCCATGGGCACCATTTAGTTTCGTCAAGCCTGAGGAGATTTAGGAATGAGACCTAGCCACCGAGAATGCGACATCAACGACATTCTGCAGAAACTGTTAGACAAGGGGCTAGTTCTGAACGCGGACCTGATCCTGTCTGTTGCAGGCGTTCCGCTGCTGGGAGTGAACTTGAAGGCGGCAATCGCAGGGATAGAGACCATGCTTGAATATGGAATGATGGAAGCGTGGGACAAGCGCACAAGAGAATGGTATGAGAAAGAATGCACGAAAAAAGCAGTAGTGCCGCTAGCCATGGATGAGGAGATAATAACCAAAGCCTTTGGATCGGTCTGGAGTAACCAAGGCATCGTGAACACATGGAAGCCAGGCGTCTGGTACCTCACGAACAATAGACTCTTTCTTTGGAGGAAGGAGCCTACTGAGGTTGTTTTTGAAGCACCTTTAGGTAAGATAGAGGGACTTGTGGTGCAAAAGGAAGCCCACTTCAAGAAAGAGCGTGATGAGCTTTATCTCCAGTTCACTGGTGGCGAAGTGGGCCGTGTTTACACTTCAGACATTGGGGAATTCAAGGAAGCGATTGGAAATGCGTTGCTCGCTTCACTCAGTCGCAAGCAAGATCACAGGAGTGAAATGAGGTGAAGAGAAGTATGGATAAGACGAGAAAGTATGTCTATGGAATTGTAGGATCAGCAGATGAAGAGAGCTTCGGCCGCATTGGCATTGACAACAGCGAGGTGTGTGTAGTTCGATACGAAGATATTGGCACCGCAGTTAGTGATGTCCCTGAAAGCTTGAAGATTGACGTAGAAGAGGCTGGGGTTCACGAGAAGGCATTGCAGAAAATTATGGAGACTCACACAGTAATCCCCATTGGTTTTGGCGTCGTAGCCAGAGATGAGACAGAGATAAGAAACGTTTTGAAGCGAGCTCGAAAGAAGTTCCAGCACATCTTGAGAAACATAGACCACAAAGTCCAGGTCAACGTCAAGATTTCATGGGACAAAGCAATCCTAGTATCCATTCTGGAAGAAAACGAAGAAATACGAACATTGAGCAGAGAAATAACGGAGAACAGCGACCAGTCGTTAAGAATTGAGCTTGGAAAGAAAGTCAAGTCAGCCCTGGACAGGAAGAAAAACGAATACTTAGAGAATATAGAAATCGCTTTGAAGAGTTTGGCGGATGGGTTTAAAGAAAACAAAATCGTTGATCATGACACCTTAATGAGCGCTTCTTTTCTGGTTGAAAAGAGACAAGGACAGGAATTCAATGCTAAATTAGAGGAATTGGAAAGAAAGTACAAGGGGAAACTTGAGTTCAAAAGCCTCAGTCCTCTGCCGCCATACAATTTCGTGAATGTTGAAATGAAAAGGATAGATTTCAAGGCTGTAGAAGGAGCACGAAGAATCTTGGATCTTGGTCAGGAAATAAGCATATCCGAAGTAAACTCAGCATACGATCTGCTTGCGCGGGAATGTCACCCAGACCTCCACTCAGACGACCCCCTTTCTGAAGAGAAATTTAAGAAGCTCAAAGACGCACACGAATTGCTAATAAAATACTGCGAGCATTATCTCTGCTCTCTCGAGAAATCCAAGGTTGAAGAAACTCTCCTTATACAAGAAAGTTAGCTGAACTATCCTCCGGGATGGCAGATTGGAATGAGCCGAACAGTAGGAATAGACCTCGGAACTACCAACTCTGCTGCAGCTGTGCTGAAAGATGGTAAAATAAGGCTTGTTCCAGCATCTGAAGGAGCGACTCCATATGGAAAAATGTTTCCCTCTGTCGTAGCTTTTAGAGAAGATGGCGAAATAACCATCGGGAAAAACGCGCAGACGTACGCTTACATTCGTCCTGACAGGACGATAAGATGGATCAAGAGACAAATCGGCACAGACTACGCTGTAGAGATAGATGGTCACAAGTACACACCTCAAGAGATTTCTGCGCTCATGATAAAGAAGATAAAAGAAGATGCTGAAACGTACCTAGAAGAGAAAATAGACAAAGCGGTAATCTCAACTCCCGCGTATTTCAATAACAACCAAAGAAACGCTACAAAAGAGGCGGGAGAAAAAGCAGGGTTAAAGGTTTTGCGAATTATCAGCGAACCGACGGCAGCCTCATTAGCTTACGGTCTAGACAAGATTGGCCAGAACCTGAAAATCGCGGTGTTGGATCTGGGCTCTGGAACCTTTGATGTGACGATCCTGCAAATGAGTAACGGAATTTTCAAAGTCCTGTCTACAAGCGGAGACACCCATCTCGGTGGTAAAGACATGGACGACAGAATTCTAGACCACCTCGTCAAGGAAGTCGAAGAAAGATACAACGTTAACGTACGAAATGACCAGATAATTTTGAATAAGCTCAGAGACGCTGGTGAACTAGCCAAGATTCATCTGTCTAGCAGGCGTTCAACAATCGTAAAGACTCGGATCAGCATCGAAGGGACAGAAATCAACCCAAGCATCGTTCTAACACGAGACAAGCTAGAGGAACTCATAAAGCCTGAAATTAATAGGCTCCAATATCCGTTGGGACAAGCCTTGAAAGATTCCGGCCTTGATTCTCAAGACATAAATAAACTCATTCTCGTGGGCGGACCAACCAGAATGCCAATAGTTAGAAAATACTTCAAAGATTTCTTCTCAAGATTAGAACCTGAGAAGGGCATAGATCCGATGGGGATCGTTGCAATTGGCGCTTGTATACAGGCAAGCGTTCTGGAAGGTGAAATGAGAGATATGCTCTTGCTGGATGTTACTCCTCTGTCCTTAGGCGTCGAGACCTCTGGTGGAATATTCACCAGGTTGATCAAGAGGAATACAACAATTCCAGCCGAGGCATGCATGGTTTTTGCAACGGAAGAAGACGACCAGACTTCAATGATGATCCACGTTCTACAAGGAGAAAGGGAGATGGCGAAGGACAACATATCACTAGGTTTGTTTAAGCTAGATGGCATTTTGCCAGAGCCCAGATACGAACAGAAGGTCGAAGTCACCTTCAAAATCGATGCTAATGGCATACTGGGCGTCTCTGCCGAAATTCTGGAGACCGGGAAAAAAGAAACGATCAAAGTATTAAAGTCGACAGCGCTGTCAGCAGAAGAAATCACCAGAATGGTCATCGAGGCAACCAAGTTTAACGATTTAGACGAAAAGAGAAAAGAGATCATCGAAATCCGTTGCCGGGCAAAGAATGTGATTTACGAGGCAAAGAAAGCGATAAAAGAGCTAATCGGAAAAATCACTGAAAACGAAAAATGGACTCTGGAAGAAACTTTAGGCAGACTTGAGAGGGCGTTGAATAGCAGCAATGCTCAGAAAATCGAAGACTACATTGATACGTTAGTGGAGCAGACCAACGGAATGACGATGAAGGTGAAAATGGTAAGCCAAGCCAAGATATTGGCCCTTGCAGTAGAGAGAAGACTGAGTGACAACACATCCAGCGAAGAAAGAAGAAAAATCACGGAAACAATAAAGAAACTTGAAGAAGCGCCATACAGAGACACCGAAAAAGAGATGAACAAACTGAAAGAAATCATAACTCTTTTAGAAGCGAGACAATGAAAAAAAGGGTTAAGGCCCCGCATGGAAATTCGGAATGCCTACGAATCATTCGGAGGATCTTTTCCATTTCTTTTCACGAAGTTCTCCAGATGATTTATTGACAATCTGAACGCCGCGAACGCATTCTGCAATCTTTTTCTCCCCTCATTGGTGGGTTCGTAAACTTTCTTCCCTCCCTCAACACGTGATTCTACCAATTTCTTTTCCTCCAACAAATGAAGAAGAGGGTACAGAGAACCTGGACTAAGCAAGACGCCGAACTCCTTGTGTATATCCGCCATTATCTTGTACCCGTACATAGGCTTGCCGTTCAATATTGCCAAAACCACCAAATCAAGGGTTGTTTTAACGTACCTTCCAGAAGTCCTTTCTTCGAGTCGCCCAACGTTTACAAAGTTGTTTGCGGTCATAAATTCCCTTCTTAATTTTTCGTGTCGATTTCTGTTACTACTACCGATTGTCTACCGATTGCATTCTTAATGGTTATGAACTTCAAATATGAATCAGGGATATGTCTACCACGCGCATTACGGTTTCCTTCACTGATGTCTCACCGAAATGGAGCTTATGCTAAATATCCCAAAACGAGTGAGCGTGCATGCGCGTTATTGAATTCTTTTTCTGGGTGTGACAGGGCTGAATGAAGTGTCTCACAGCATTTTTGCGGCTTAAATTATTGTCACCACAAATAAAGTAGGCAAACCCAAAAGAACGGAACCCTTCAGAAAAGCGAATTAGGACCAGGCCAATAGCGGTGAACGCGCGCACTTTGCATCGTCAACGGCAAATGCTTAGGTGACGTGAAAAAGAGAAACCAGTCCACAATCTTCGCCCACCTTAATCTCACGCTCTTGCAGCGGATTAATCTCTAAACTCAAAGAATCTAAACTAGGATTGACATAACTACGATCAAGATGGCTTATTAGGTCCATGATGGTGGTGCCGGGGGCGGGATTCGAGCCCGCGACCTCTGGACATCAGGCGCTCACATGCCCCGTTCTTTGTTCTCCAGATTATGAGTCTGGCGCCCTGGCCAGGCTAGGCTACCCCGGCCGTCCTGCCTTGGCAAATTTGGATTAGCTAAGCCTTGATTTAAGGGTATTTGGTTCCTCACTTTTTCCCGAAACCGCTCATCTATCTTTGCTCAGAGACCGGTTTTGTCCCGTTTGAAGTCATGATTCTTTGGTAGACATTGCTGGCTCCGCAGAGCGTCTCGTAAGGTTTTCTTTTTTGGGAATATTGCGGTTACAGAATAAAGTATTATATATTAAGATACCCTGTATGCCTTAAGAGGGTGAGCCAGATGTTGGAAAAAACGGAGATAGGCGAGCACACCGACCAAGATGAAGAGACCGATATAAGAGAGAAGATAGAAATCACCCTGCGCAGGCTGCAAGAATTGAAAGGAAGAGTGGCGGAACTGAAACGCAGATGCGAAGAACTCCGACAGATGGAGTCAGAGCGCACGGAAGAAGAAGACGTGGAAAACACGTTGCGGTGCGACAAGTGCGGACGCGCACTGGACCCAGAGCAGCAAGTTGCGGTCAAAGATTCTGACGGCGTGGAGCGAAGCCACTACCACAAAGAGTGCTTCCAGACATTGTTCAAGTGATAAGGCTCAGTTCGAGAACGGAAAAATCTATTTCTTCTTCAGCTTCTCTACGCCAGAACTCTTTCCAATGTACACTATGTCTGCCATTCCAACGAAGAGCCCCGTCTCCACGACTCCTGAAACAGCTTTTAGGTCTCGTGCCAAGTCAGTAGGCTTGCGTATAAGTCCAAAATCCACGTCGAGGATCACGTTGCCGTTGTCCGTTATGACCGGCCCAACTTTTCCCGTCCCTTCCCTGATGATAGGCGTTCCACCGATCTCTTTCAGTATGCGCATCGCGAAAGGCAATGCCAAAGGCAACACTTCTATCGGCACTGGCTGACCGTTTTCACCGAGTACTCTAACCTTTTTACTCGCATCTGCAACGATGATGTTCTGCTTGGAGGCGCAGGCAACAATCTTCTCGCGCGTCAAGGCCCCGCCCATCCCTTTGATCAGGTTCAATTCCACATCAACCTGGTCTGCACCGTCAATCGTCACATCCAACACAGGATGCTCATCAAGCGTCGTTACTGGAATTCCATGCTTGACGGCAAACATGAAAGCTTGATACGAGGTTGGAACGCCAAAAACGTGCAGTCTCTTGCGTGCAATTTCGCTTCCGATCTCTTCGATGGCGTAGGCCGCCGTGCTACCGCTTCCCAAGCCCACGATGAAACCGTCTTTCACGTGTTTGACGGCTTCCAAGGCCGCCATTTTCTTCGCCGTTTCAACCCATTCGCTCTTAGGATTCAATCTCCATCTGCCCCAGCCTGTCTAGAACCTTTTCCACTTCTGACCGGATTTCCTCAATCCTTTTTTCAGCTTCAGTCCTTGGACTGGCCTTGGCCGGCGCTTGTTTCTTCTTTCTCTTGGCCTTTTCTTCGGCGCCAGCTTTCTCCTCCGAACCCGGTGTCTCGGCTTCCGCAGTTTTAGGTGCGATAGCTATCTCCTTTATCGATCTAACCTCTGTTTTGGAGCGCAGTTCGTCGATTTTTGAGGTGAGTTCGTCGAAGCGGTCGCTGAACAGTTTCATCAGGTCTTCTTGCATGGTTTCAAGCTCATGCAGAGCAACTAGAGACTCGTCCTTCGAAATAGCGTCCTTCACGGTCATCATTCTGGACTTGTACGTCTGTGCGAGTCTCTCCCTCTCTTCCTCGGTTATTTTTCCTTCGGCATGAGCCTCGTACAGCCTCCGGATAGCGTCGCTTAGGATTTCCCTCTCCAAGTCCAATATTCGCAGCTCGTCTCTGGCGTGTGAAGCATCTTCTGTTGGAACACTCTTAACGACCTTGAAGGGATAGCCTCTAAGTTCAGGTGGAACCATTGCCTCTTTGCGGATTCTCTCCTTCTTCGGCCGCTTTCTCATCGCGAAAATCACGATTACACAGGCGATAATTGCCCCTACTGCGATGAGTGTGATTGTTAGGGGATCAAGGGACAATAACCAATTCCCTCTCTATCTTCATTGCTTACTGTCCATATATAAATTGTTTAATCGAATCGCACGGAAGGTTCCGCCCCGTAACAAAAAAGATTTCAGCCGAGACTACCAGTTTCTACTGCTATTTGACGAGGACGCCGACGAGCTTAACCCTTTCAACAACGTCATCTCCGTGAGGCGCGAGCGCCATCTCTTCCGTCAAGTCTCTCCCAGCCGCGTGCTCACCCTGATGGTCACCTCCCGTCCAAAGGAAATCATCCGTGACATCGTAGACCTTGCCTTTGTAAGCTACGTAAGCCGGCCTTCCATCCTTCCCATCATGGTTTTTCAGTTCTTCCAGCGTGAACTTTCTCTCAGCACTCACGACATCATCACTCTGACGAATTAAACGATTGAAGGTTATTTGAGATTTGCGGACCGAAGCAGAGAACCGCCATGAAAGAAACATGGAGCCTCGGGCGGGATTTGAACCCGCGACCCCCGCCTTACCAAGGCGGAGCCCCAACCGAGCTAGGCTACCGAGGCACACGTGCACACCCTATTAGTGACAAACGGTTTCTTATGTTTTGAGGCTTCCAGAACCCTTCAAGTCAAGAAACGATCCTTGTAGCAGGCGTTGAAAAGAATAATGTTATCGCATTAAGGTTTGGAAGTCATTATTTGCATGTGTTTTGTTGGTGTAATGGTTCAACGTGTGCCCACTGCTGGATAGAACTTAGTATCAGAATTCTTAAATACAATGAACACGCAGTACTAGTCTAGACGTTGGGAGACGGGAGAATGGACAAGAGAAAGGCAGCAGTGTTAATAGTGCTCTTTCTCATGGTTCTTTCCCTAGTCAGAATGAACCCGTCTGTTAAAGCCGACCTGGGAACCCCTATCGACAGCGGATGGGCCTCGCCACCGCCAGTCATAAATGGAAATATCACGGCGGGCGAATGGGCAAATGCAACGGTTCGTGATTTTACAATCCAAATGAGAAGCCGATTAGACGGTAGTATAAACAAGACACTCAATGGCAGATTGTATGTTGAAAACAACTTGACTTATGTCTTCTTGGCGGTCCAGATTTTCAACGATGACTATGAGGCGCATGACTTCGGCGGTCACTGGAAGGGGCTTGCTGTTTTGTTTAGCGATAATGACAGTAGCACTTTAGTCGTAGGCGATAACGGAGAGGGAGTTACCACTTATGTTTCCTCACCGTTCTATACAAATAACGATCTATATTACACCGGAGGCGGACCTGGCGCCTGGGATGCAGACGTTAGTGCTGGCAAAACCAACGACGGATCCATGAAATGGTCGCACACTAATGCAACCCAGGGTGCGCTTGGAAACTGGACCTTCGAGATGATGATTCCGCTTGTTGGAAGTGACGGGTCCTCGTACGACTTCAACATCACTAGTCTGCCGTATACGGTCGGATTCAAAGTATGGTTCGAAGACAACTTCTACACACTGGATGCAGTTTACCCCGATGATCCGACAATTGCTAAGAGCATTTATCAAACATCAAATGCCTCGACTTTTGGCGATATTACATTCTATCCCTTATACAATCTAACTATGGTCACGACCATAGGTGGAACAACAAACCCAGCTCCTGGACTGCATCAGTACGCCTACAACACAGTCGTCACCGCTACGGCAACTCCCGATCCCTGGTACGCGTTTGACCACTGGGAACTTGACAGTGTCAACGTGGGAACAACCAACCCCTACAACGTCACGATGAACCAGAACCACACGTTGAAAGCCTTCTTCCACCCTCTATACGCGCTGAACATCACCACAACCGCCGGGGGAACAACAACCCCAGCTCCAGGCACGTACATTTACGACAACGGAACACTCGTCAACGTGACAGCAACAGCGAACCTTGGATACGACTTCGACCATTGGATACTTGACGGCTTTGACGTGGGCACGAGCAACCCGTACCACGTTTTGATGACTCAGAACCACACGTTGAACGCCGTGTTCGTGATCCTGCCCTCAGTCACCATCAGCCCCACAGCCATCACTATAACCCTTGGAAACTCTGTCCTGTTTACCTCAATCGTAACAGGGGGAACAGCTCCATACTCTTACCAGTGGTACTTGGGCACGAGCCCATACCTAGGTGCAACATCCAGCTCATGGACATTCACTCCAGGATCAATCGGCACCTACTACGTGTATCTAAACGTGACAGACCTCAGAGGCCGAATCGCCGTCTCCAACACTTCAAAAGTCATCGTGATCCCCATCGCAGTAGGAGGATACACCGTTTCGCTGGAGAGAACAGCGTCAACCCTTCCGATCTTCTGCTACGGCGCGCTCATCGCAGCCTTCGGAACTGTAACTAGCATAATTAGACGCAAGAAAAAGTGACAGCTCCAATCGCCCCAGAACGGTGCTGCTTTTCTGGTGAGAACAAACCAAACAACGACGAAGCCCAAATTCCTCAAGAAACCTGTCAACAGCCAACTCATGCGGCACCTTTTTTTATGGCTGATGATTCTTGATTCTTCAATTACAATACAGACCGTTTCTTGGGCTTTAAAAATTCCTGAACCCCACAACTAAACAAATATAAAAGAAAACACAGTTTCAACATCTGAAGACCACCATTGCGGGGGTGTCCGAGTCTGGCCAAAGGAGACAGGCTTAGGAAAGCGTCGACGATGCACGAGCTTTATGAAACCTGTTGCCGCAGGGCTGCGTGGGTTCAAACCCCATCCCCCGCACCACAATTTCAGCCCTATTTCAAGCTTATTTCAGCTGAACAAGCACAATTCAAGACGTTGTAAACGGGCGCGCGTTTCCTTATTAGTTATCTGAGAATGTGAGGTTAAATGTGAAAGTGTTCCCAAACGCCTTTAGCCCTCATACTAAAGTAAGGCATGTGCTGTCTTTGAGGGATGGAAATGGAAAAACTCGTCAGCTCGATGTATGAACGCTTAGTCTCTCTTATGATTGAAAATCTTGATTTCGAAAGAGCATCGGTCATCCTTGAGGTCGGTGCAGGCAGGGGGCAGCTGACAATTCCACTTGTGAGAAGACTCGGGAGAACCAAGGGCGATTTTAGATTGATTGCCCTTGACACTTCAGCGGGACCATAAAAGGGCGCCTTGGAGACTCTGAAGCGGGATTTGCGAAAAGAAAAACTTGAGGATCTTGTTACGGTCGTCCACGGCGATGTCAGAAACATGAGTGCGATGGAAACTGAAAGTACCGACATGATCATTTCGAACGAGACTTTGTGTGAATTGAACAGGGAAGGGCTTGAAAAGGCTGTTCAGGAGTTTCACCGAATCCTGAAGCCTTATGGCGAGATGGGGCATGGCGAACTCGTCCCCGTTGCTGAAAACGAAGCATAGAAGCTGGTCATCGATGCGAATGCCAATTCGATGGAGACATCGCTGCCGAAGCCAGAATGGTTTTCGCCCTTCTCGGACGAAGTCGTGGTGCTGATGCACAGGACAGGTTTCAAGAACATAAGAACTGCGTATCTTGAGACAAGAGTAGAAATGGATTGTGACACGGCAACAAGCAAGTTGAAGGAATGGGCGGTCCATCCGTCGTGGGTTGAGGAGCATCTTAATGACCTTAAGAGGTTTGGCCTAGAACTTCCAATGGAACACGTCGTCTTCTGCGAGAAATAAAGCGCGCACTTTTTCGTCTTTCCAAGCAGGATTTGAGAGTGCGAAGTTGAACGGGAAAGTGGAACATTAGATTTATTAATGTTACCGTCAATGCATTAAGGTTAAAGGCGTATGGAAAATGTCGCTCGGATCCAAGCTGAGGATTGAGAGCTGGGGGATGTTCGCAACATCTGTTTTCTACGCAATCGTCGGCATAGCATTTCTTGCTCTTTTGCCTCTGAGTGGCTTCCCACCGCACGTTGGGATCCTCGGCATACTAAGCCTGATTGCCGCCTATGGCATGTTTAGGAAGAGAGCTTGGTCGTTCTGGTTTATCATAATCTTGTTCTTTACTAGCACAACTTTCTCATCGTATGTCATATACAGTGTTTTGACAAGAGATTATCTTCTCGGCGTCGGAATGATTTTCTATCTCATTCTAACATGGGTCTTCACGGCATACGCCGCAAACAAGAGAAAAGTTCTTGAAGAATGAGGACATCTTTTCTCGTTTTGTGTAATCGCGCCAACATTCGTCTTCTCAAATTCTCTTTGTCGTTTACGGCATTTTTCGAAAAAGTCGCACCGCGACTTCCTCGTCTGCATCCACGAATTGCACGTTTTCAGGTATCTCGACATAACCATCTGCTCTCATGAGGGTCGTTATCGCTCCAGAATCCCCAGCTAGAATAGGCTCGGCCACAGTCCTGTTTAGCCTATCGCGCTTCAGGGCTACCATGACAAATGTTCTTCTTCCCTTTGCCGGGAACATCCTTACCATTGTTATAGCCTTCACTTCTAAGTCTTCCTCTGCTCTTCTCCCTCCCATTGCCTGTATTATCGGGCGGGCAAGTAGATGGAAAACCAACAATGCAGATGTAGGATGTCCAGGAAGCGAGAACACTGGTTTATCACGAATCAGCCCTATCGTCGTGGGTTTTCCAGGCTTGATAGCGATTCCAGATATGATCGTGCCGGGTTTTCCGAGAGAAGCCAACGCTTTTGGCATAACATCTTTTGGGCCTACCGAGACACCGCCAGATGTTACCACAACGTCGGCGGAGGCCAAAGCGTGCCTCAACGCTTTCTGAAGCTTGACGAGGTCATCAGGGAAAACGCCGAGAAAAATAGGCTTCCCCCCGCTTTCGATCACAGCTGCGCTCAGGCTGTACGCGTTGATGTCATAAATCTTCCCATTGAGCAGGCTTCTGCCTGGCTCGGTTACCTCAGCTCCTGTCGAAAAAACTGCTACCCGAGGAACCATGTAAACCTTGACTCTCGCCATGCCCAAGGCAGCCAGAACACCGACTTCTCTCGAATCCAGCAGTTTGCCAGATTTGAGAACAGTCTCGCCTTTTCCGATGTCTTGTCCTGCCTTCATTATGTTCTCATGCCTTGCGACTGCGCTGAAGACACGAATACGGTTGGCCTTTCTTTCAGTCTGCTCAACCATGACAACAGCGTCTGCGCCTTCGGGAATGGGTGCTCCTGTGACTATTTCTGCTGCTTCTTTCTTTCTGACAACTATCTTAGGAGCTTCGCCAACGCGCACTGCTCCGTGGGCCATCAGCGCAATCGGTCTGTTTTCCTCGGCACCAAAGGTGTCTTGCGCCTTGACAGCGTATCCGTCAACTGTTGACCGATCAAATGGTGGGATGTCTCTGCTGGCCGTTATGTCTTGTGCTAGAACACGGCTGCTAGCCTCCAGAAGCGAAATCTCTTCAATGCCCAAATGCCTAGGTCTGAATCGTTCTAGAATGACTTTTTTTGCCTCTTCAAAAGTCAACAGTTTCCTAAACATAATCTCCAATCGCCTTTAAATCGTCAAACATGTGCACCGAGACAATGTCTCCTTCTTCTAAGCCTTCTACGTTTTCTGGCACGACGGTATAACCGTTAGATCTTGTCATAGTGGAAATCAGACTTGAACCTCGAGTGCTGATAGGTTCAGCGAGGAAATCATCATACTTTTGAAGAACGCGGACACGAACGAAATTCTTCCTTCCTAGGGTGGTAGCGATTCTCCTAGTCATTCTTGCCCTCAACATGGGTCTCGGCTCTACCCGTTTAAGCCCCAGCATCCTGCTCACTAACGGTCTGCCAAAAACCTCGAAGCTCAGCATAGCGGCAACAGGGTTGCCTGGGAGTACGATGATGGGCTTGTCTTTAACGATTGCCAGCGCCGTTGGCATGCCTGGACGCATTGCTACGCCATGAACGATGACGCCTGGCTCTCCAACCTTGTTAACAGTTTCTGGAACGAGATCAAGGCCCCCGACACTGGTTCCACCAGAACTGATCACGCCATCAGCTTTCACAAGGCCTAGCCTCAGCTTTTCCGAGATTTCATCTACATCATCCCTTGCAATGCCCAAATCTAGAGTTTGTGCTCCTAGCTCATTGCATAATGCACATAGAACAGTTCTGTTCGTGTCAAATACCTGTTCTCTTCGCAGTTTACAACCCAACTCAACAAGCTCATTTCCAGTTGCCAAAATGGCAATCCTGGGCCTTCGAAAGACCTTTACGTCGGCGATGCCAAAGGCAGCTATCAGTCCCAGATGCTGAGGCTTCAAACGAGTTCCCGCTTCGGCAACGACCTGTCCTTTTCGCACGTCTTCGCCCTTTTTCGAAACGTTTTCCCATCGAGTTAACGGGCTCAACACGGCGATCTTGTCTCCACCCAGTTTAGCATTTTCCAGCATCACGACGGCGTCTGTGCGACTGGGAACCGAGTTGCCCGTCCACACCTGCTTTGCTTGGTTCTCGTTTATCACGTCCTTGTAGACGATCTTGAGAGTTTTTGGTCTATGCTGTGTTGCTTCGGCAGTGCTGTCGGCGTTTACAGCGTATCCATCAACTGCTGACCTGTTAGTCCTCGGCAAATCCGTCCTTGCGATTATTTGTTCGGCTAGGACACGATTTAGGGCTAAGTGCAAGGGACTAGACGTTTCTTTCGGTTTGATCCGCAACGTTCCAAGAAACGTTTGCAACGCGGTTTCTACTGAGACTAGTTTCTGAAATCCTCTCAATCGAACCAAAACATGTCCCCTTGAAGCAGCACCACAGGACAGTGTAAAAACGTATCGCACTTTCTTAACTCTTGTCTAACTCTTCTTGAAGTATGTCACGCATCTTCATTGCGTCCAGATCTAGGATTGGGCTTTCGCTTATGATGACTGGTTTCAACTGGAATTCAATGATGACCCTTGCAAGCAATCGGAAGTCTGGTCCATAACGTGCTTCCTGCAGCGTGTGATGGCGTCTTTCACCCTTGTCAGTGAACTCGATCTTTGTGAAGTGACAGTGCAAGTTCTTGAGAGCGTCAGTTCCAAGTCGGTTCTCAATGGCCTCCGCAACCTTGCGGAAATCCTCAACGCTTCTGAAACGCCCTCTGTCTCTTGCGTGAAGATGGGACCAATCAACAACCATTTGCGTGCGTTCAACTGTCTCGCACAGATTCAAAGCTTCGTCGAGGCTTCCCAGCTGACAAGTCCTGCCCATCGTTTCTGGTCCTATTCTAACGTTCCTAATCCCCAGGCTCAGCATATTTTCAACAACCTCTTCCAAGGCTTCTGAACACGTTTTAAGAGCTTCCATCGGCGATTTCCTGCCGTAGAAACCAGGATGGAAAACCACAACATGAGCACTCATCCATTCAGCGGCCGTTGCACACGCGATCAAGCGTTGTTTGCTTGCTTCAACAATTGTTCTTTCGCCGCAGAAGTTTATGAAGTAAGAACCGTGGAGACTGAGCCAAACGTCGTTCTGCTTGGCTTCCAGCTCTAGCTTCTGAGCCTCTTCTTTCCTCATTTGGGGCTTCTTTCCCCATTGAACGGCTTCATACTCGAAAGCGTCAAGTCCCTCTTCGCGTAGAAGTCTGGGAATGTCCGTCAAAGTAGCCTTCATAGACTTGAACAGTGGCGGAACCCCAGCTGGACCGAACCTGGGGCGTCGATCCATAGAAATCCCGTGAATCTGGCTATTTCTTGTACCGGTAGCCTTTCCCGGTTCGCTCTCCGTAAATGATGATTAATAGCACAGAAACCCAGGCTGCAGCGTTTTGGAAAAGCAAGAATTTGTCAACATTGCCTAGGGTTGCTATTGGACTGATCAAGCTCCCAAGACCAACTCCTAGATTTCTGACACTTGGTGCAGCAGCAATCAGGGCGTTGTTTATGGAAGTGCTGATCCAGCCTATGGGCCCCAAAGCTTGGGCCACTCCATTCGCCCAGTTGTTCACCGAGATGACGAAGTTGCGCAACGAAGCGTCGCTCTGATAAGCGTTCGACACAAACCGAAAGATTGCCTGCGGGTAGGCCAAAAGAGAGAAAAGCAGGGTGAGAGCTGCAAAAGCCAGCAGTACAATCAAGGCGCTTCTGACTGTGGCTCTTGCAAAGTGTATTCTTTCGGAAAGGTGAGAAATCCGCTTGATTTTCGGTAGCCTTGACTCTATCCTCCTAAAATAGTTCCTTGCGGCGCGACATATTCTTGATGCTAGTCCCCTCTTTTCGACCCTCTGCCTTGGAAAGGTTTCAACCTTTCCTCTTCGTATCTCTCGTCGTCTCAATGATACCTTCTTGGTGAGGTACGTCCAGCTGAGTGCAAGCATGATTATGACGCAAATGGGGACCAGATGGAACGCTGGGCTTATCGCTATCGTCACTGGCCAACTCGTCCCTGGAAAGTTGAAACTCCATTGCAAGACTGACGTGTCCTCAACGCCCAACCTCATGGCGTAGAGAACGACAAGAAACTCGATTAAAGCTGCCACTGCGAGAAACAGGATCAACGGAGTCAATCCTTTCAGTGTGGTCCAGCGGATCACTCGCCGTTTTTGTTCAGACTGCGTTTGCAAATATTTCACCGCATGTTCTTGGCAGCGTTTTGGTTCAATTATGAAGATTCTCATTAAAAAATGTGACTGTGACCCAGCGGCCCCCGTGAATGTGCAGGAGATGACGGTACGATCTTAGGTTTCGGTCAAAGGGAATTCGTGTCTGCACCTCGGGCATTTTGCCCCTGTGCAGTGCACTGAAGATGAGCAGCCTGAGCAGGCGAAAGCTCTACCGTAGGTTATGTCAAATGGGAAACCGCATCTTGGACAGCGAACCATTCGTCTGGGACCGGCGCTCACTCTAATCACTTTTTCCATGTCTCGATCAAACAAATTTTAAAAGCTTTCCTGGATATGTTTAAACGAGTGGAACTAGAAATAATCTCTGAAAGGAACTAAGCAGCTCGGTTAACTTGGAGTGGATTGTACACGTCGGGTAAAGCAGAAAGGATGGAACTCTACAAAGATCGAAATACGCAAGTCCTACTGAACAAGTTCTTGAACGGTGAGATAAGCGAACTTCAACCAATCTGTGATTCTAAGCTGGGATACCGGTACCCGACGATTGAGATAATTGCTGGAGACGCGTCAAGCGCTGAGTCATTTCTCAAGAAGCTTTACGAAGGTGGAATACTCGAGAGAATACTCTTTGACAAAGTTATCTTCTGCCCAAAGTGTGATTCAGCAAGTATTTCCATCCATTATTGTTGCCCTTACTGCAAATCTTTCGACATACGGAAAAGTTCCCTGATCGAGCACGTTAAGTGTGGATACATGGATGTCGAGGAAAACTTTCACAAAGATGACAAGCTCATCTGTCCAAAATGCAAAGATGAACTGAGAAAACCCGATGCTGATTACAGAAGAGCTGGAATATGGTGCACTTGCAAGGACTGCGGCAAGAGTTTCGACATCCCAGTTGCCGCACTTTTTTGCCGGGACTGCCATGGAAACTTCACTTACGAAGATGTGAAGGTCAAAGATGTGTACGCGTACAAGCTGAAGAAAGAGGCCAAAGAAGAAGCTGCTCTGGGCTGGGTTCTGATTGCGCCGATAAAAGAGTTTCTTGCAGAAAATGGGTTTCAGGTTGAAGGCCCCGCCTTTCTGAAAGGCAAATCCGGGGCTAATCATATGTTCGACATAGTCGCTCGTAGGGGAGACACTGCAGAGAAAGTGACAGTCATTGATTTGGCAACGTCAACCGACACTGGCGTGACGGAACAGCCTGTCATCGCATTGTTTGCCAAGATGTTTGACGTTTCGCCAGAGGATGCATACCTTATCGCAATTCCGAAAATAAACGACAACGGAAAAAGAATAGCGGAATTATACAAGATTCATCTGATTGAGGTGAAGGACCAGAAAGACGCAACGAAGATTCTCAAAGAAGAGCTGCATACCAAGAAATAGAAATGTTCAAGCTGAAACTAGGGGTTTTGCCAAGAGGGTTTGAACACTGAAACGGTTCCTCTTTCAGTAATGACCTTGACAATGGACGCGTTATAGACTAGGCCCATATCGCCGCGAGTGTAATTGACTGAATCTCCAGCGTTGATGAACAAGTTCATGTCATATCTTTGATGGATTGTTGTGCTATCTGCCCATAGAGAAACCAGATGAGCAGTCACGGAGCCCTTGTTCTGCAACGTAAACGTTGCTCCATCAACGATAACTGCTCTGACACCTAAGAAGTCAATGTCAACAGAAGTCTGATTAACATCCATTTGCTCGTCTTGTAATTTCACGTAGATGGTGCCGTTGTTAGTAATGTAGCTGCGGCACTGGTCGGTCAGATTGAGATCGTAAATGTCCCAGCCTGTAGTGGGTGTATGACCCGCGGTAGAGTTGAAGCCGTTATCAGAGTATTCCCCCGCTGTCCAGTTAAAGGCTTTCAGATACCAGTTCTCACCTGAGTCATTTGCACGATATCTCAATTGGATTTCAACAGTTTGAATGGAGGTGACAGGTATTGTGCCCAAATCGATAGTAAAGGTTCCGACAACTTCTAGCTTCTTGGATTGTCCGCCCTGAACCTCTTGTGCACCATAAGCAACTAAATTGTCTCTTCCGCTTTCGTAGCTAGCCTTGATCCACGCGTCGCTTCTTGCAACGTTGGAAATCCGCACTTCATCAATGATGCCGTTCAAATAGCCTCCTGAATAAAAACAATAAGCGAGGTAAAGAGGTGCTGAATTGTAAACGATGTTTCCAGTCACTGTGTGAGTTGAGCCCACTTGCTGAGCATCTACAATATCCGTAATCTTTGAGCCGTCATATGTAAAAGTCCAATAATACCATGTGTCTGTCTGGAAAGGATAATTCTCATCATTGGCCCCTGTCCACCCATCGGCACCGTCTGTTCTCACCAAGTTTCTTATGGCGTGTGAGTTTATGAAGCCAATCTGCCACTGATTGTCCTTTCTTGCAATAACCGTTTCGGTGGTTGGCAAAGAGCTGAGTTTTACCCATGCTTCGATCGTGAGTTGGCTGTTTGTGAAGTCGATGCTTGGGCTGTCCTGTAACTGAACTCTACCATTTGTCCCGTTAAACGCGTCCGCACCGTCTATTTCGCCGGAAACGCCCTGTGTTACCCCACCTTGGGGAACCCCAACGTTGCTGTTCGAAGTCGAATCTTGATGAACGCCGCTGGACTCAGGCAGATGCAAGACAAGCCTAAAGTTGCTGTCCCACACGTTCATGGCAGCAGTTGAGGCTGCATCTCCCACATGCGCAGTATTGTCAGCTTGATTCTTGTCGTAATACAAATACAGTAGAGTGTCTTGTGAACTGCTTATACTGGGAACTTTGGTCCACAGCCACGCTTCTCTGTTGGTGGCATCCCATCTTTCAATCTCTACGAAGCACTGAGTTATGCCATCGTTTGTTGTGATTGCAATTTTCTTCCTGTTGTCGGCACTTTGCAACTCATCGAACACGTAAGAAACGTCATTCCTGAACCTGCCAGAAGAATTGCTAAGGTATACCATTACCGGGAAATCGTTCAGCGGATTAACGATTTTACTGTGGTCAATTGTGATCCTAATTCGTTTGCTCCAGCCTCCTAGCCAACCTCCTCCAGAATAGCTTTCCCTGAACGTTTCGTAGTGACCATCAATGGCTTGAGTATCCACATAGGACCCGCTTACGTGACTGCCAACATTAACGGCATATTCATTTTGAGCTACCGACCAGGAAGAACTGTCTGTTTTGGCTACGTTAACGATTTCAACATTTTCTTGCATTCTTTCCCAGTCGAATTGATTCATCTGGTAACTCCACAAGATCACGTTAGAAACAATGATCACGACTAGAACCAGGCTTAGCATGACGACTATCACGTTGCTTATTCCATGCTTATCCAGTCTAAGGCGCTTCATAGTAAGCAACAACCTGTGTCCCCCTTGTGGTTAAAACATCAATGTAGTACAGGCTATGTGGAACCCAATTTTGGGAAATGTTCAGCCACTGGTGTTCGCTGATTTCCAGCCTTAAAGGGTTGGTGAAAGATTGAGAGGCGTTGTTGACATAGACTGCAAGAATGTATACTGCAACCTTTCCAACATTTCGAACATAAATGTCAATATTATTGGTGTAATTGTTGAACCATACATCTTCCACGATTACGCGTTCACTCATGTTTTCACGCAGATTAGTCGTTATGACGTAAGTTGCTGATGTAGCAATCGCCATTGCAGCAACAGCGACGACTGTGAGCAAGAGATTGCTCAGAACAGGGGTTATACCCCGTTTATCGCTGAAGATCTTAAACAATCTCTGCATTTTCTTACCTCTACAAGAAGAGTTTCAATGCCAGGTAACCACAGATCATCAGTATTAAGCAATGTTTCAACCCAGCGTTGATTGTCCCCTCCCCCATTTTTCCAGCTACAAGTCCTCCGAAAAAGGCTTGAACTAATGTCATGTGGAAGAACATGCGCCTCATTTCTTCAGGCGCCATAAGCGCTGTTCCCAGCGTTGGCAACTGTTCTATGCTTACGAAGAACGACTTAAAGAGTAGCAGTATTGTGAAGATGAAAACGAAGAAGGCCACGTAGACTATTGCTATGTAGGGTCTTGCTTGAATCTTGCGCTCCTTGTCGAGTAGAAGCGTTGTCTGTATGAATTTTCCCATCGGTTCAAAGACTTTTTCAACGTGTCCTCCAGAACGGCTTGCCTCGAGTATCATGGGCACTGTTCTTTGCACTAGTACTGTGCTGACACGTTTTCCCAGGGCCACAAGAGCATCTTCAAAACTCATTCCCCACGAGATTTGCGCGGTCATTTTTCTCAACTCTGCAGTAAGCGGTCCATAGTCTCTTTTTGCAGCTTCCTCTAAGGCTTGAGGAAGCGTCATGCCTGTTTCTTGCGCTTGAACTATTGTTCTGAACAGGTCTGGCAAGTGTTCATCTATGGCCTTTCTCCACATGTAATCAACGTAGGTCAGGATTGCAGGAGGAAAGATGCCCACAGTGATCGCGAAGAACACTAACTCGTCCAATGTTGCGGTTCCCCAGAATACGAAAACGCCGAATGAAACTATGGCTATGGCTAGCGCAGCTGAGACTATCCATGTGATTTGCTTCACCTTTGTCCTTATTTTTGGCATTTTCACTACCATTTCGGTGATGTCGCATCAAGGATAATTAGGAATATTACAGAGCCTAACGGTATTCCTACGTACGTGAGCAGGCTCAGTAGGACGTCTGGGCTCAGGAATCCCAGGCTGCTATTACCAAGCATGGCCATTACTGTCAACATGATGACTAGCATCAGGGGGCCTGTGAGAAGAACGGCCACGTAAAACTCTGACAACATTGACAAGGTGTCCGCATATTTCTTGAGACCTATCCTCTTCAGCTTCATGTACTGCGCGGATTTTTCGCGCAGGTAACTCGCTAAATTGCCGCCAGAGTGAATCATCGAGATAAATCCTTCAATCATCTCGCGGAATCTTGCGGAAGGTGTTCGTTTCGAGGCGTCTTCGAGGGCAGAGATTATGTCGCAACCAAATAGGTTTACGTCTCTTACAACATCTTTGGCCTGCGCGGAGACGGCTAGAGCAACGGGAAGATTTGCGAGAGAGCTGAAAATGTTCTCAGGAGAAACGCCTGCGCTTGTGAGGATCGCCATGTACCCCGTCGTGAATGGTAGCTCGTCTTCTAACTGTCTTTTTGTAGCGTCTGCACGATAAATGGGGTAACCGTAGAATCCTATGGTTGTGAGGGCAATTGCTAGAAGGCTGCCACCTAGTCCGAACAGAATGGCTGGTATGAGGCTCACGTTGAGTAGAAAGAAGAGTAGGCATGGAACAGCAGTCAGGATTGCAAGGAAGAGCGAGATCGTGCAAAACACTGTTAGAGTGACGTAAGCTTTGAAGTTGACCTTCAGCCCTGATCTTTGCAAGTTTGTGTCAAGATCCTTGAAAAGCGGCAAGATACGTCCTGTCTTTTCTCCGAAGAGTTCGTAAGCTATCCTTTGGAGGCTGCCCAAGGTCAGCTTGACCTTTGCTTGCGGGGTATCGGATGTGTTACTGGGCACCTTGAAAGCAGAAGGTCTTAGTCTTGCTTTGAGCCAATTGAAAACTGTCTTGACTCTTTCTAAAAGAGTGTGTGTCGTTTTCATTTGAGGCCAACTCTGGCTTTTTGGAAAACCCTCTCTGGATTAGCGTAATACTCTCTGATTATGTTTGCAACGTCGGTGTATCGTCGAATGCCTTCACGGGTCGCCCAGTCCAGAACCATCTGTCTTCGGTTCAGCTCGCGCTTAACATCTTCTTGATTGATGCCCAACTTGTTCATGTGTCTCTCTAGAAGGACGCTGTTGCCGAGAGACGAGAACTTATCAAACTTGGGATTCCAACTGAACATCTCTTTCGTTGAAATATTGCTTTTTTCAGGGTTCAGTTCAACGACTTCTGCGGTTGCGCTAGCTCTTCTTGCTGGTCTTCCGTCAATCTCTGTTCTGGTCATGACCATGATCACGCTTGTCATTGCAATAAGCGGTTTCGGAATGTTCATCGGTTCAGATTCAAGCCGGTTTATGGCAGCTTCAACCGATTCTGCATGTATTGTAGACATTCCCAGGTGTCCTGTTGCCATCGCTTGAAAAAGGGTGTATGCCTCGTCTCCACGAACCTCGCCCACGATAATGTAGTCGGGTCTCTGTCTAACAGCAGCTTTCAGGAGATCGAACATGGTTATCGTACCGCTTCTCTTATCTTCATGTCCAAAGCCTAACCTTACAACTGATGGTATCCAATTTTCGTGTGGGAGATTGAGTTCTTGCGTGTCTTCCACACTCACTACTTTCATTTCAGGTTTTATGAACATTGACAGACAATTGAGCATGGTTGTTTTTCCAGAGGCCACACCGCCCGCCACGAGCACTGAGGCTCTGTTTTCTATTATGTACCACAGGTATGCAGCCATTTCCGAAGAAATGGTATTGAACGCGATTAGGTCTGAGATTGTCAACGGGTCTACCCTGAAGCGGCGAATAGTGAACGTTGACCCTCTTCTTGTGACCTCTTTCCCATACGTTAGCTGAATTCGGCTGCCGTCTGGAAGCGAAGCGTCTAGCATTGGTGATGCTATGGAAACGTTCTTCCTAGATAGGTATGCCAGACGAACTATGAATGAGTCCAGTTCTGATTCTTCTTTGAATATGATGTTTGTTGGTATTGATTCATACATTCTGTGCCAGACATAGATCGGTATGTTCACGCCGTCCGCGGATATGTCTTCAATGAGATGGTCCTTCATTAAGGGGTCAATTCTTCCATAGCCTATGAAGTCCCTTACGACGTAGTAAACTAGCTTGTCGACCGCTTCTGGCACGATCTTCATTCTGTACTTCTTTACTATTCCCTTTGTCCTTTCTCTAAGGTAATCTTCTGCTTTGTCTTTAGTTTCTATTTCATTCGAGTTTACGTCAACTTCCTGCATCAAGAAGCTCTTCAGCTCTTTCAGTTGTTTCTCTTCTTCTTCTTGAAGTGTTGGCTCTATGATTTCGTAACGCACTTTCTGAGTTTCTGGGTCTTTGATTATTGCCGCGTACACGTATGGTTCTTGTATTGGATAGGCCTCTCTAAAGACAGCCAGCTTCTTTGCTTGGCCCTCTATGATGACGCCTGGCGACGCTTCCTCTCGACTGTTTGAGGGCTTTGCCTGTTCTGTCGTAGTTTTCACTGCCCTTTTGGGTTTACAGTCTATAGTGGTGTTGAATATATATTGTGTAGTGAGTCTTAATAAGTTATATGCACGCCCAATCCTTAGCACACTTATCGCAGGTCAACCTTAATAGAAGCAGAGCGCACGTGTTGTTTTAGGGCTTCGGATGACTGGGGTCACAGAAGACGCCGAGCGCGTGCGAAGACCAAAGTTGCCAAAGCGAAGATTGCTCAGAAGGCAGAGAAAGAGGCTCAAGTGTGCCCATGACGGTGGACAAGAGATCAAGCCAAAGCGGACTGGTTACAAGCGAGGCATGTTGTTTTGTCCGCAGTGTGGTTCAACGAATCTCTTCTGGGCTTCTGGCCTGCCGCATCTTTGGTCCATCTGGGAATGCAAGAACTGTGGATATCGCGGAGCTTTCATTGTCAGAAATGGCAAGCTTGCAGAGAAAGTCAGAGAGAACTATGGGAAAAGGACCGCAAAAGAATAGAGCTTACTGTGCTTTGATGCGAGGTTTCGAGTTTTTGTTCTGTTGTTGTGTGTCTGCGCTTCAGGTCTTCCTCGGTTCGTCTAAGCCGACGGCGCCCTCTCCTCTGCTGCTGCTGACCGTTTCGATTGGCTAATCGAAACACCCTTCACGCAAGAGTTAAGATTGAAAGCTTTGTGGCTCCAAGAGTTCTTCTTAGGAGGTCGTATACTGATGGAATTCCTACGAATAAGCGAACGTAGACTGCTGATACCAAAATTATGATCGTTAAGATTATGAGGATGAAATCGCCCCTGTGCATTCTGAGCACGTAAAGGTTGGTGCGGTTTTTTGTGGCTCCCCAAGCGCGGGATTCCATGGCTTCGGCTAATTCCAAGCTTCTACGGATCGCGCTTACGATCAGCGGTATGAGGATCGGAATGTAGTTTCTGATCCTTTTTAGAAAGTTTCCGCGTTCAAGCTCCAGTCCTCTTGCTTTTTGGGCGTCCATGATTGTCTGTGCCTCCTCAGCCAGCACTGGGACAAAGCGTACTGCGGTTGTGAAGGCGAAGACGAACTCGTAAGGCACGTGTGTCTGTTCCAACGCTAGACCCAGGTGGTCAGGCGAGGTCGTCAGGAAGAAGACTGAGAATGACTCAACAAGCACTATGAAGCGGAGAGTCAGGGCTATGGCCCCTTCGGCGTTTTTAGGTGTGACTGTGTAGCCGGCTCCGATGAATGAGAAGATGAAGTTTGTGAGGAAAATCACGATGGCCAAGAAGGCTGCTCCGCGCATTGAGCGCAGCCACTCGCGTCTGACGCCTGCAAGAATTACGAATGGGACCTGGATCAGGAAGAGCACGATTAGAGGTAGCAGTTCCCAAAAGATGATCGCGGCGACGAAGATTGCGCAGACGTAGAGAAACTTTATCCTCGGGTCTAGGCTGTGGATGGGTGAGTAGATTTTTCGAAACTTGAGTCCGGTGAAAACGCTCATGTTGCGCGTTTCTCCAGAATCCGAAGGAGGATTCTCTGCGCCTCGTAGACGTCGATCACGTTCTTCGGAAGGCCTAGACCAGGCAGGTCCAAGAAAATTTGAGCTATTTGCGGTGGCACGATTGATGCTCGTTCCAAGGTTTGCGCATCGGTCAGGATTTTTCCAGCCTCTCCGTCAGCGATGATTTTTCCGTCCAGCATCAGCACGACTCTTGGGTTGCATTCAGCCACAAACTCGACATCATGCGTAACGATGATCGTTGTTTTCTTCTGAGTTTTCATTTGCAGGATGAACTGTCTCAGTTTCTCCTTCTGCTCATAATCCTGTCCTATCGTTGGTTCGTCTAGTATCAGCGTTTCAGGGTCCCAGGCTAACACTGAGGCCAAGGCCACACGTTTTCTTTCTCCGCCGCTGAGCATGAAGGGTGAGGTTTTTCTGTACTGGGTTAGGCCTAGAAGGTTAAGGGCCCAAGTTATCCGTTTTTCAGTTATGTTTTCGTCAAACCCGAAATTTCTCAATGCGAAGGCGATTTCTTCTTCCACTGTTTCACTGAAGAGCTGATGATCTGGGTTTTGGAAGACGAAGCCGACGTTTCGAGATAGCTTTGCCACGCTTGTTTTTGCAGTGTCAACGCTATCAACGAGCACACTTCCTTGACTTGGTTTGAGTAAGCCGTTGAAATGCTTCACAAGTGTCGTCTTGCCAGCGCCGTTCTGCCCCATGATTGCCAAAAAATCGCCGTTTTCAATCTTTAAAGATACGCCTTTCAATGCTTCCACGCCGTTTGGGTACGTGAAATGGATGTCGTTCACTTCGATCATCCGATTTTGAGAGCCTCCAGGAGCATCGTTGCCATTTCTTCCGAAGACAGCGGAAGTGTGCCGCCCAGTTTCACTCCGGCCTTTCGTAGCATCTCATAGAGACGCGTTGCTTTTGGAATTCCAACTCCGATCAGACGTGTTTCTTCTGACTGCAGAATATCGTGAGGGTCGCCGTCGGAGACGACCTTTCCCTCGTTCATTATGATTATGTGGTTCGCAAACCTGGCTGTCAAATCTAGCCTGTGTTCCACCAGCACCACTGTTATTCCCAGAGTTCTGTTCAGCTGGTGGATCGTCTCGAATATTCTTCTTGCGCTCAAGGGGTCGAGGAAGGAGGTTGGTTCATCCAGCACTATCACTTCAGGCTGCATCGCAAGGACGGAGGCTATCGCAACGCGTTGTTGCTGTCCGCCTGAAAGCTCGTGCGGAGCTCTCTCCCTCAGATCGTAGATCCCTGTTAACTCGAGGGCCCAGTCCACTTTTTTGCGCATTTCTTCCCTTGGGACTCCTAGGTTTTCAAGCCCGAACGCCACGTCTTTTTCGACGGAAAGCGCGAAGAGCTGGTTCTCCGGGTTTTGGAAGACAAGCCCTGCGTGTTTAGCTAGCTCATAGATCTGGTGGTCAGCAACGTTCAGGCCAGCGAGAAAGACCTGGCCTTTGATTTCGCCTTGGTAGAAGTGAGGGATTAGGCCGTTGAAGCATCGGCAGAGGGTTGTTTTTCCGCAGCCGCTTGGGCCGGTGATCAGTGTGAACTCGCCTTTCTCTATTTTTATGGAAATGTCTTCGATGGAGTGTCTTGTTGCGCCTGGGTAGGTGTAAGTAAGTTCTTTTGTTTCGATGAGGGCCATAGAACCGGTGCCTGCCTGTCTTGAAGCGGGTTTTCGGCTCATTTAAGAGTAGCTACTTAATTGTGGCTACCCAGCCTTTCCTTAAGAAGGGAAAAGCACCATTTAAGCCCGATCTCTATGTCTCCCTCACCGTTTACTCCAGCGGCCGTGGCGTGTCCTCCGCCCATGCCGTGGAGGTGTTCGCCCAGCGGTTTCGCTATGTCTCTTCCCAAGTGTATGTTGGTCTGTTTGTGGAACTCAAGGGAGCTACGTAGGCTGATTTCGATCTTGCCGTTTTTTGTTCCCGCGACGGCTGCGACGTGGGCGCCCAGTTCGATGAGGGCTCGGGCTGCTGAGGCTTCGTAGGCGCTGACGTGGGAGAGGGCTATTATCCATTCGTTGATCTTGAAGAGTTTGGTTCTTCGCGAGGCCTTGAGTCTCGCTACTCGTTCGGAGAAGTCCATCGGCAGAGAGAGCATCGCTATGGTTTCCTGCGCGTTCACGCCGGCGTCGATGAGTTCTGCGATGTTTTTCAGTGTCGTCGAGCTGGCTAGGACGAAGTGCCGCGTGTCGAATGTTATGCCTAGGAACAGTGCTTTGGCTTCGGTTTCGCCGAGCTTTGCGCCCGTTTCCTTGTAGAAGTTGTAGACGATTTCGCATGTTGATGATGATTCTTCGTTGATTATACAGATTCTTGCGAGGCTTTCTGTTTCGGGGTGGCTTGCGTGATGATCGATCACTATGATTGGCGCTTTTGAGCCTTTCACTTTTTCGGAGAGGCTGTCCAACTGCTGGATCGTGTTGGTGTCGAGCAGCACGATTACGTCTGCTTTCTCGACGCTGGGTTGTGGTTTAACGTTTATGGGCAAGTATTGTAGAAGATGTTTTGAGAGTCTGCTTATTCCTTGGGCGGCTCCGACCTCAATCTCTGTTTGCGGGCACGTCTGTTTGAGCAGGCTTGCGAAGGCGTACGAGGAGCAGATTGCGTCCGGGTCAGCGTTGTGGTGGCACAGAAGGACGACTAGTCTTGCATCCAGTGTTTCGAATAGTTTGGCTATTTCCGCGTATGGCAAGCCAGTTCCCTCAGGTATTTTTCAGCCGAGGCGAATGCTTCTCTCACGGCTTCGTCAGCGAGTTTTTGTACGTCAAGACTTTCTGCGCGTGTTGACAGCTGGATGTCTACGTCGACAGCTAGTCTCAGGGGTTTTGTGCGGTCTGCTTCAGCGCTTATGTTCAGGGTTTCTATCAATTTTGATGGGACCCGTCTTAAAACGTGCTTCCTCGCTACTTCTTCCGCGGTCGAGCACAGTTGCTCGACCTGTTCGCTGGTTAAGTCTGGCAGGCCGAGCCCTTCCACGTTTTCACCCGTTTTTGCGGCTAGGCGGGTGGGGAAATGGGGTTCAGGTCTTGTTGAAGCTTGGTTTGGACGTCTTTCAGTTGACCTCGTAAGCGCTCTTCCTGCTTTCCGAGGACTGTTACTCGCGTTTTGAGCAGTTCTTTTCGTTCGTTCAGGTCTGTTGTTACCCTGGTTTTTTCAGATTTAACTAGAAGTGAGCCTGTTGCCTTGTAAATGACTGCGTCGTCGGTCAGTTTTTGCAGTTCATTCAAGGCTTGGTCGATCTCCATCAGTTCCAGTTCCACTTGCTGCTTCTGCCCCAGGACTGATTGGAGCGTTTGTTGAAGCTGCTGAAGTCTCAGCAGACGCTCTTGAACTTGGAGCGGAAGCGTTGACTCTTCATCACTCACCTTTATTCCTTCGATCTGGACTGCAATAAGCCGAGCTGTTAATTAACATTTTCTCAGCGTTCCATGAAGCAGCGCTGTCATTGCTGTTGCCCGTGTTCGCGTTTTAGCGGAAGGCTTAACATCCCTGTATTCGCGTTTTCACCTCGTCTATTTCACCCTCCCCCCTAGGGTGTTAGTACTGCAGACGGTCGTTGGTGAGGGCCTTTCTGACTTTGTGCGGGCTGGAAAGCGGGCGCGTGATGAGGGCTGGGCAGAAGGTTTTGGTTAGGGCTTAGAAACCGTTCGGTGCGCTCTACAATCCCTTCGTCTTCTACGCACACTTGTTCATTAGGGTCTGAACAAGTACTTCTCAATGGAGGGTGAGATTATCGTGCTTCTAGAACTTCGAGGACGTTCAAGATGGAGTTTATCCATCTGAGGTATGCGTTCAGAGACGCGCGCAACGCTACGGTGTCGTCGGCTTCAACACTCAGAACTAGGGACCTGTCTTCTTGCTTCAGGAGCGTTCGCGCTCGAGTGGTGGCCGGGTTTTTGGCTTCTGGCTTCAAGGAGTTGAGAACCGTTTGTAACTTTTCTTCTGAAGAGAACTTTAAACGTACGGTTGCTCTTGTCTTCACTGCCAAGCTTCAAACCCACTGTTAATCGTAAAAACGGTTTTGGACAGAATAGTGAAGTGGGAGAAATTAGGCGGCTTCTGTTTCTTCTTCTGCTGTTTTCATCGTCTCTTCGGCTGGTAATCCCTTGGCTGAACGTTTCGCTACTACGCCGAGTTTTGTGACTGGCGTGTAGGCCCCGCCCGTGTAGGTGAACCCGCACTTTCTGCACTTCCAGACGCCGACGCTTTCTCTCTTGACTCTGAGGAATCCGCATTGTGGGCACCGGTGAGGTTTTCTCATTCCTTCCATTACTTTGATGTAGCGTTTTCTCACCGTGGAGCCGTAGCGAGGTCCCAGGCCTCGTGCGAGTCCGACTTTCTTAGTTCTCGGCATGTGGGGTGTCACCAGTTCAGTTTCTTGCGCATTTCCTTGACCTTTTGTTCAATTATCTTCGCTGCTTCCAGCACTTGGCTCGGTTCGAAGTACCCACTGCCGCCCTTCTGTATCGCGCATATGTGCCCATCGTCATCAATAGCCATTGAAATCCTTGCGTCCATGACCTGTTCCTCTTCTAGCAGCGGGTCAACGAGGAGCTTGTTCCCTATCTTCGCGACGGTAACTGTTATCGGCCGCTTGTTTATTGGAAGTTTTTCGTAGCCCGGTTTGATTTTGACTTCTCCTTCTTTGACTTCGTAGTTGGCCATTTTCGTGTTAAGCAAGGCGGCCACTGCGGCCAACGCTGACGCGTCTATGAGGTTTCCATCGTGGTTGAGAACGTAGATGTCCACGAAGACTACGAAGACCTTCTTTCCGGCTTCGATGACGAGTTTGTCTGTGTCGATGGCCTTTGACTCTCTTATTCCCCTGTCAACGATTCTTGCAAGTTCTATGGAGTCCTCGTCTGGTGGTCCTGCCTCGAAAGCCGGTGAGGCTATTGGCGTGAGTTCCGCGTTGACTGTCAAGACGCCTTCGTTAGGCGTGTCTGGAAACGGTTCGCCCATTTCGATCTTCACTCCGACCACGACCTCTGTTTTGCCGAGGAGTACCCTGGCAGAGCCTTCAGCGCGTTCGATGATGCCTTGCTCGATTTTCATCTCGCGATAATCTGTCAGGTCGCGGCCGTCCATGCGTTTTTCTTTGTCTATCATTTCTGTAATCTGCTTCTGCTTTACACGCGTGAGGATTTGGGCCATTAATCTTCAGCCTCCTCCTTGATGTCTTCGCTAACGTTGACGTACTTCGTCTTCAGAGCCTCCTTCTGCATGGCGTAGATCTTTCTGCATCCCTCAAGGGCCATGTTAACAGCGGTCTCGAACTCTTCACGCGTCAGTAAGCCGTCCATCTGCAGAAGTGTCACAGCGTTCAGGTTGGGCATCAGAGCCACCGGGACGTCTGCAGAGCCCACTTTGTCCTCCGTGTCCATCAGGTCCAGCACCACCGTGTTGTCGATCTTGCCCGCTGCGCACGCTACGACGAGGTCCCTCATGGGAATTCCTGAATCGGCAAGGGCTAAGGCCGCGGCTGTTATGCTCGCGCATCTTGTTCCCCCGTCAGCCTGCAGCACTTCTATGAAAACATTTACCATTGTTCGGGGGTAGTACTCCATGAAGACGGCGGGTTCAAGAGATTCTCTTATCATTTTTGAGAGTTCAATTTCCCTTCTTGAGGGTGCTGGCGATTTGCGTTCTTGCACAGAGAATGGTGCCATGTGATAGCGACACTTTAAGACTGTTCGGTCTTGAAGTGCTAAGTGTTTAGGATGCACTTCTCTCGGGCCGTACACGGCTGCCAGAATCTTGTTTTTTCCATGTTCAACGTACGCTGAGCCGTCGGCGTTCGATATGACGCCGACTTCAAGCTTTACAGGCCTCAGCTCGTCTGGTTTTCTGCCATCCAGTCTTAGGCCTTTTTTGTCGATTAACTTTTCAGGTTTATCATTCATTTCTTGTTTTCCTCCCTTTTTGATTTTTCTTCTCGAAGCATCTGGGTTATGCGGTCTGTTAGGCCGCTGGTATGTGACTCCTGTTCAATTTTAAGGATCGCTCTCAGCGCGAGCTCTTCGTCTTCTAATGTTTTCCCGGTGATCAGAACGACTCCGTTGAGTCCCAGGATTATGTTGCATCCCGTTTCCTGCTTTATCATGGATATCATCGAGCCTTTTCTTCCGATCACACGTGGGATCTTCGTCGGTGTGATTTTGACTATTTGTCCACGGGTGATCTTTCCCAATCCTGGTTCTGCAACGGTCAGCTGCGGGTCGTGTGTTCTGTCATAGGAGACTATTTTTGCAACCACAAGGTCTCCCGCGTCGAGCACTTGCGGCAGGTCGTCCTTCTGAGGCTTGAAAGGCCTGCTGAGGACGTCTGATGCTCTCAAGAGGGCGATGTATGGTGAGTTTATGTCCACTGTCCACCCGTTGAATCCGACCTCTGTGATCGTTCCTATGACTATGTCTCCCGCTCTTGGGATGTAGAAGGCTTTTAGGGCCACTACGTCCACTCTCTTGTTTTCGATTTCAATTATTCCGACGCGCGCTGCGTAGATTTTGTTGTTTTCTACGAACGTGTTCTCTCCGGCGATGTACTCGCCTTCTGCGATCAAGTCTCCAGGGGTCACAAGTTGTTTTCTTTCCAAAAGTATTGGCATATTCTACACCTGACCGTTCATAAAACTCTTAGCGAACTATTCTTGCTTCCCCGCTTCCTTTGGTTACTTCACCGAGTTTATCTAGGAAGGGGGCGTAGGTACCTGCGGGCATCTCCACAATGCCGTACCATGAGCCATCTGGGCGCCATTCTTCGTGTTTGATCGTTCCGAAGCCCTTGATAGACCCGTAAGCTCTTACTGAGTACGCTGCCGGAATCGTGACGCCCAGCGATATTTGCTCCATTTTAAGTGGCAGAATAGCTCGCAACGCCTTGATTATCTCCTTTGCCTGCTCTTCCACGGGCTTGAATGGATCTATCGAATAGCGCACCTGTTCCATGGCGTTTTCTATCCGTGCAGGCGGGTGCGGAAGGTTTGTCTTGGGGTCAACGCTCTGCCTCGATATGAAGTCGACGATCTGTTTCCTCTTGTCCTCGATCATCTTTCTCCGTTGCTCTGTCGTAAGCTGCAAAGTTCCCTTGGTCAGTATCACTTCTGCTATTTTCAAGGCGTCAGTCGTGTCAAACGCTTTGCGCAGGTTTTCCTCTGAAGCCCTCGTGCCCTTGTTCGCGTCTGAAAATATCGTTTCGGCAGCCAAGACCTCGGTTACCGAGGCCGTTTTCCCCATGCGGTAGTCTAAGGCCTTCTGGGGTTTAACGAGGACCTCAAAGTGTTCGTTGTCCTTTGTCATGCGTGCAACGGTGTACTTATCACTCATCGATGTTTCACTTGCCCACGCCTAGCTCTTTCATGATGGCATCGACTTTCTCGTCGCCCAGAATCTCGATCTTCTTGGTCTCCAATGGGATCACTGCTACTTTCACTCTTGGAGGAAGCTGCCTTGCTTCCAGGGCTTTTGCTAGGCATTTCACGGCAAGCTTTGTGGCTTCTTTGAGGTCCATTTCTTCCTTGTACTCTTCTTTCAGTATGTTGAAGACTGTTTCTCTTCCAGCGCCCTCTGCTCTTGCCTTGTATCCTCTGTACGTTCCGCTTGGGTGGGTTCCGAACACGCGGCTTCCAGTCTTGTCGACACCAGCAAAGATCATAGAGACTCCGAAGGGTCTCACGCCCGCGTGTTGCGTGTAGAGCTGTTTTATGTCACATATCCTCTTGGTCACGACTTCCGTGTCGATCGGCTCGTCGTACGTAAGCTTGTTCGATTGAGCGTAAACCCTGGCCTGGTCAATCAGTATGCGCGCATCTGAGCTCAAGCCCACTATGCCCGCGCACACGTGGTCGTCTATCTTGAAGATCTTCCAAGAGTATTCTGATTCTTCAAGGGGGTCCACAGTCTCTTCCGCTCCCAAAACGGCTCCCCCTGAGCAGCGGACGGCTAAAATCGTAGCTCCACGGTTGACCAACTCCATCGCGTATTCAACTTGAAAAAGCCGGCCGTCTGGTGAAAAAACAGTTATGGCACGGTCGTATGCGCCTGGTGCTGCAAATACGGACATTCATGCATTCCTCACAATCTATCCTAATCTATTGCAGTCTTTCATACGACAACTAAACTAAAAACCTTTCCTATCTGAAACTCTTTTAATCTGAGTCCATATTTCAGCCTTCGAACGATCCTGCTTCATGTTGCCAAAAGCATGTTATGCGCGCAAAGACCGTATTCTTGTCGACTTGCTGTTCTTTCCGCGAAAGAACGCGATTTCTGAATCGGTTCTCTGGAGTCCATGAAAACTGGGCTCCATCTAAGCGTGAACGCGAGCTACGTCTTCCTTTTCTTGATTTTCCAAACCAGTGGTATCCTACTCAATGATCGAGGTGCGTGGGCTCTGAGCCGATAAACAAAGTGTATAAGCAAGATTTGTCTGTTTGTTCTTTCAGGGAAGGAGTTGGACAGGAAGGCTAGGTTCTGGTTAGGTTTCCTTTTTGTCGTTGTCATGTATTCGCTTCCCATTGCCGGTTTTGCGTATGCTAGATGGGTTTGGCCCTTGGCATTTGTCCTAGGGGCCTTCGGCTTTTCGATTTACATGGTGTATCGGATGACGATCAAGAATATCAGACTGAAATATCCCATTGTGTCCCCTGAAGGGCACCCGGACATCTATACTGGACGCATGCCTAGACCCATATACGAGGACATGCAACGATTCCCTTGGTTCTTCAAGAAGAAGCGAACCAAAAAACTCGGCAGCAAAAAAATCAAAAAGAAAAAATAACGCTTACTCTGGCGAACTATTCTCTCCAGTCCAGAAGTCTCTTCTCGCCCTCAAGCTTCTTTATGTCCGTCAAGTCCTGTGTGACTTCCATCGTTCCAAGATATTTTCCGCTCTTATCTCTAACCGCGAAGTATCTGATGTGAACGAAGCGACCGCCCATCGTGATCCAGAATTCAGCAGAATCTTTCCTGCCTTTTTTGAAGGCATCCACGATCTTGTTCACTATGTGGACGCTTTTCTGCGGGTGGCACATCTGCACTTTTCGGCCGATGACGGCCTTTGTGCGCACGAAGATCCTCTTTTCAGCCTTGTTGAAGTACTTCACGCTGTCATTCCTGTCAACGAACGATATGTCTACGGGAAGCGAGTCAAGAATAGCCTCAACTTCTTCTTTTGAAAGGCTTCCGGTCTCAAACTTCAGTGTTTCCTCAGTCAAGGGTTCCGCTTTGCCTCTTGGCTCTTCTACCTGCATTCTCACCGTTGCGGCTGGAGGTGTGAAGCAGCAGTAGCCTATCTCGTCGAACTCTTTCCTAGCCTCTTCCCACTCTTCGATCGAAACTGATTCCAGAGCCGCTGGGAACAGTATGTTGTTTTCTTTGTAAAAGTGAGATGGAAGCAGGCTGCATAATGGTTTCGTCGCGTCGCTCAGTCTTTTCTTGAACTCTTCGTAAGTCATGGTGTTCCATTTTTCAACAAGGTTGGTGAACTTCTTCTTGACCTCTCTTATCTTGTCGTGTTCCATCCACATGATAGCCGGAGGTTCTGTGATTCCGTGCTTCTCTACCATGGGAAAGAGGACGTTCTCCTCCCTCAGGTAATGTTTTTCCGAGTCCTGAAATTCCTTTGCTATGCTTTGCAGTTCAGTCAAGACGTCTCCAACGTAAACGGAGTCGCACGCCTCTTCAACCATGCCCAAAAGCGTCTCCAGTCTCTCAGCGCGTTGAAGCATAATACTGTGCTCTTCAATGAGAATGCTGATGGGGTGTCCACGCGGAATGTGCAACTCCTGCTCCTGCAGTTGTTCGCCGAAGATTGCCATGTGTATGTCACAGAGCTTCTGCAGTTCTTCGCGTGGCATTCCTTCCTTGACAAGTTCCTGTTCAACCTTGACGATGTCCTCGGAGGTTACGCCCTTGAGGGCTTCTCTGAACTTTTCTTTTACCTCCTCCGGCCGTGCTCCTCCCGGTAACTGCTTGATTATCTCTTTCAACAGCTTTTTCTTAGCTTCATCCATCCCACTCATACTGTTTGCACCTTCTCAGAATGCTAGATTCACTCATTACGGGTATTAAAACGATAGCGGCCCAGATCTTCTAGTCTTCTTCCTTGATTTTCTTTGCAAGAATCTTCCCATACTCGACTATCTTGTTGATGTCGGTTTCTGTCGGTGGACCATTGATCTCTAGTGTTCCAACGATTTCCATTTTTGTTGGTCCCAGCGTTTCCTGAATGTGTTTTATCGCCCCTCCGCTCCAGCCATACGAGGTGAGCACGACCGCAAACTTTGTCGGTGGACGAAGGACCCTTGCCAAGTACGTCGCGTACATAGCTAGCGGGTGAGCGCCGCCGAGCACTGTGGGGGCGCCTAGGACAATTGCTCGAGAGTCAACCAAGTCTCTTGCCAATTCACCTATGTCTCCAACGGCCAAGTTGTGCTTTGCCACTTCTATTCCTTCAGAGGCTAAGGTATCTTCAATCGCTTTGACCATTTTCTCTGTGCTGTTCCACATGGTCGCGTAGACTATGATCGTCTTCTGTCTGGTTTCTCCGTTCACCCATTTTCGGTAAGCAGACAGAATTCGTTCTGGGTTTCTGTGTATGGGCCCGTGGCTCGGTGCGATCATGTTGATCTCTAGGTCTTTGATTTTTTCCATGCCTTTTTGGGCGTTGAATCTGAAGGGCATCATGATTTCGCCGAAATACTTCTGGGCGAATACGAGTAGATCTTCTATTTCATCGTCGAACAGTCCCTGTGCGACGTGTGAACCGAAGAAGTCACATGGAAACAGGGTCTTGTTCTCTGGAAGGTAAGTGAACATTGTTTAGGGCCAGTGAAGCATCGGGGCCTCGATGAACCTCAGCGTCTTGCCACCAAGATCCAGCGAATCTCCGTTTGCAACGGCCTTTATCCTGTTTTCAGGCACCTTGTAAAAGACGCGTGCCATCTTTGCCCCCTGACTCGTGGTAACGAGAATGGCCTTGCTGTTGATTGACATAATGTGCGGAATTGAGCCTGCGTGGTCAGGTTCGGCATGGTTCATTATAACGTAGTCGACGTCAGCAGGGTTCACAACTTTGCTGATTTTTTCTTCCCATTCCTTTTCAAAACCCGGATTGACAGTGTCAATCACCGCCTTTTTTGCAGTTCCGATCACTAAATATGAATTGTATGTTGTCCCTCTGGGAAGCGGAATCAACGCGTCGAAGAGTCTTCTGTTATAGTCTCTTATGCCTACCCAGTAGACTTCTTTAGAGATTTCAGCAACGTTTCTCCAACTCATTTTTTCACCTTCAAGTGGATATGACGATTGTAATAAAGTATATTTATGCCTTTCTACAACTACTAGTCGGAAGCCTCGTCAATGTCTGTTCCATGCGAAGTTGCCGTCAAATGCGTCTTGCCAGTAGTCCGCGCCATGATAGCCAAGGAGCTCATGGCCAACTACGGGCTTAGGCAGGTTGAAGCGGCCAAGCTCCTCGACGTCAGCCAGCCAGCCATAAGCTTGTACTGCAGAAACATCAGGGGAAAGGCCATCGATTTGGAGAATGACCGTGACGTTAAGCGTTTGGTGGCCAACATGTCCGCGTCATTAGTTAAGGAAAGTTCTTCGCATCGGGACTTGATCGTCATGTATTGTGGAGTGTGCAGGACGATCAGGGCAAAGGGTTTGCTGTGTAAGCTGCATAAGACCTTTGACCCGTTGGTCGACATTGAGAAATGTGAGCTTTGCGTGGCCAGCGAGTCTGTTAGGTGTGTCTAGCGAAGCGCGCGCCATTTGAATGAACTGCAAATCTTATATGGCGATCCTTCTCAAGTTGTAAGCGATGATTTCCATGTTGAAACGAGACGGCGCTTTGAAGAATTGGGTTGATATCCTACGTCATGTTGGTTTTGTCCTGCTTGCATTATCACTGGCAGTCTCTCTGATATTCTGTTTTTCATCAAGGTTTTCTGTTAGCGCGCAGACCGATGAGGCCTTGGCAGTCATGTATTCGCCGGTTCTCCACTTCACGCAGAGCTAGAAATTCTATCCTACGACTGTTGATTAAATCATTTCTAGGTCTATGCTCGTACGCCATTCAGACATGGTCGTCATTAACAGCGCCCCTACAGCTGGCACTTTGGGGCTTGACACTTCCTCAGACCTGCTCCTGAATAACACGCTGGGAACGCTGGATGCGATAGCAGCAGATTATGCTTTGGAAGCGAAAAACAGTGGGTACTACGCCTACGTTCATGTTGTCACCAGCGGCTCATCAAAAGTGATTCAGTACTGGCTGTTCTATGCTTACAACAACGGTCCTTTGAATGACCATCAGGGAGACATCGAAGTCATAGAATTGTTCTTGAATTCTAGCACCCCGCAGACTTTGCTGTGTTCTCAGCACTTTGCCGGTGAGAACGCGGGTTGGGGTGACGTGGGAAAAGTAGACAATCATCCTGTGGTTTACGTTGCACAGGGTTCCCATGCAAATTACTTCAGACCTTACCAAGGTAAGATAGGGCTTGAGAACGACAATGTAGGAGGTGATGGCATCACCGTAACCTTTAACGCATCTACACTTGTCATGTTGCAAAACTAGGGCTGGCTGAATTTTGCTGGAAGATGGGGCTACTGGGGCACAGCAGAGGAGGTTGCCCTCGGAATGGCAGGTCCCTTAGGACCTGTTTTCAACCAGGACATGATCAGATGGGCTCAGCCTGATACCTACCTCGGCATGACTTTTGGTGTCGGTGGCCTCTACTTCATGCTTGCTTGGCTAGTCGCCAACTTCCTCTTGCTGTTCATCATCTACGTTGCAGTCAGAGGCGGATGGAAAACCTACGGCATAGTAAAACTGAAGAGAAAGGGTGGCCTGCTTGTGAAAAAGTTCTTGAAAAGCCGCGGTGGCCCTTCGATGATGCTGGGGATCGCCGCGATAGTGATAACTCTCATAGCGCTTTTCCTGCCATGGTACACAATAAGTGCATCGTCGGACACGAGTCCTCTGGCTAAACAAGGCGGTGTAACGCTCATGACCATCAACGGAATCAGCGGCTTGCAGGTAAACATGTTCATCGGCAGCGGTGAATCAACGTCTGGCTTCAGAAACTTGTTCTCCGCACAATTTCCGTTCTTACTGATATTCCTAGCCGGCCTCGTTCTGTTAACCCTCGACATCATAGGCGTCAAGAGCTACAAGAAGCTCGGGAACAAATTTATCTTTGGAGCGATCACGTCGCTTTTTCCGTTCATACTGATCTTTGCTTTCATAAAGATTCTGCCGACGTTCCTGCCTTGGGCTTCAGCCCTGGTGCCGGGTCAGCAAATTCCGCCACAAGTCGACACGACGGTTCATGCAGTAGCAGAAAATCCGATCTATGGAACAAACAGCCAAACCTTCCCAGTCGTCGGCTACACAACAGTGTCTTGGGGTTTCGGCATAGGAGCCTACCTCTTCCTAGTCGCGGGCTTCATAATGCGAAGCACCTCTGAACTTCAAGCAACGCCTACACAACCGTCTCCGCCCCCAAAGTCTTCGTCACCTTCGCCTCCTCCTCCGCCCCCTCAGCCGAAGTCCTAATCCAAAATGATCAATGTCGAAGGCCAGTTTCAGATAGAATTTTATCCTCCAAAAGAGTTTCCGAAGGTTAGAGTGACCGAAGAATGAAGGTCGTGGGCATAGTTGGTAGTGCAAGGCTGGGAGGAAACACTGAGATTTTGACTCGTATAGCGCTGGAGGAAGTGCAGAAGGAGGGGCTTGAAACGGAACTAGTGAGCTTGGCAGGAAAGAAAATAGAGCCTTGTGATGGGTGCAGAAGTTGTTCGAAAACTGGCAAATGTCACATCAGAGACGATTTTGAATCCATCTTCAAAAAGATGAAAGAAGCCGATGGGATCATACTTGCCACTCCAGTCTACTTCGGTGCAGCCACGCCGCAAATAGTCAGCCTGATCAGCAGATTCTACAGTGCACGCGGAAAACCGTTGAAAAACAAGGTGGGCGGACCGATCGTTGTCGCCCGTCGAGCTGGGCACAATTTCACTCTTGCGCAGCTCATGTTCTTCTTCATGATCTCTGAAATGATCGTTCCCGGCTCATCATATTGGACCGTGGCCTTTGGCCGCTCAAAGGGAGATGTTCTGAAAGACGAGGAAGGAATTAACACGGTCAAAGACTTTGGGCAAAGACTTGCTTGGCTGATAAAGAAGATCAATGCGTAGAGTACGTTTCGGTCGCACTTTCGATCACAGATTGATGTGATGAGCAGTACATTGTTTCCGAGATGTCGCCAATGTTATTCACATGTAAGAACGTCGAAGAAGCGCGTGCGTTGAGTTCTTGTCTCGAAATGGTCAATGCCGAGTTGTCATATCTCGCCGTGGAGCATGCCGAGCAGGCGGCTCAGCACCTTGTCGCCGTCGGCGCGTAGGCCGTCATGTTGGTATTCGCTGGTGACCCATAGTTTGATCCCTCGAATGTTTCGGGCAGTTTCTTCTGAAAGGGCGCGCTCAACGTACATGTCGTTGTAGTAAATAGCCGCTGCGCACGGAACAGTGTTCGATTGCAGTGTTGATTTGTCGTACAGGTGCGGCCAGCCGTCGTATGCCGCCAGAATCTTCGCAGCTTCTTTCAACGGGCGGAGGTACCTGTACTCATCGAGCATCCACGGGTACACCATCTCGCCCGTGAAGAACACAGGCTGACCAGGCGTGACCTCGAATTCCGGGTATTCCGAACGGACACGCTGGGCCGACCAATTCGACGCAACCCTTTCGCAGTAGATTGACTCGTGCAGGATCGCGTAGATCGGGTTTGTTTCAAACCAGAGAGAATTTTCGAAGCCGCGCAGGAAAGTGTAACTAATCTCTCGGCTGGTTGCGCCTTGCAGAAACGCGTCTTCAAGCAAATAGTGAACTCGCTCGAAACCGGTGCTAATCCCGAAGGCTATGCCGAGTTGTTGAAACCGTCTCGATGAGACGCGGTCACCGTTGGGCAGGTTTACCTCGTGAGATGCTAAATGGTCGACGATTTCGCGGGTACGCTCAGCGTCATCGGGGTAACGCTCGTAGTAGAGCCTGTTCCTTTCGCTCACACATCGATAAGTAGCGCGGTAAACATCGTCTGGAGGTCGATTCAGAGGCGGTAAACCACCGGTTATTATCGCTTCTTTCAAGCCGTCTGGTGCAACGGACAAATAATGCGTTACGCAGAAGCCGCCGTAGCTTTGCCCCAGCACTGTCCAGCGCTTTTCCGCTCCGACTAACTTGCGTCGGATCAGTTCAGCGTCGCGGACCATGGAGTCGGCGCGGAAGTTTTTCAGGTAATCTGCCTGCATTCTAGGCGTGGCAAAGCGTGCCAACGTCTGGTAGTTGATGGGTGAGCTGCGACCCGTGCCGCGCTGGTCGAGTAGCAACACGCGATATTCTTGCAGTGCCCGTTTCAGCCAGCCACTCTTGTCTTCTGGGCGCGGCGCTGACGAGCCAGGACCGCCTTGAAAGAAGATTAGCCAGGGCTGATCCTGTTTTTCCTTGTCAGTTGCCACCACCTCACGCGCAAACACATTAATTATCTCACCCTCTGGCCGGGCGTAATCGAGTGGCACGTTGAATTCGTGGTCAACTAGTACCAAACCGGGCAAACGGTGAACACAAGCACTCACTCGCATACCTCCCGCAGACCGCGATCGGCTTAATGGTTACTAATGATCAGGATATAAAATCTGGCACAGAAGAGACGGCTGGTGGTTTCAGTACGAAGACTTAGATGTACCATGGAGTGAAATGTACTACAGTGACACGGTTGGAACACGAGGCTGTAGTAACCAGGAAAGGTCAGACCACGATTCCAGCGCGACTCCGTGAGAAGTACAAGATTGAAGAGGGAACGAGGCTTCAGGTCATCGAAACCTGTTTTTGAATATTGACAGTGTATTCATAATTGTTTAATCAGCTAGAAGCCTTCTAACATGTTGTTGATGATGCGTATACGTGTAATGGTAAGTATGAGGGGTATCGTTCATGGTTGAATCTGTGGTTCCGTCTGCAACTGAGATAGTCCTGGGTTCTGCCGAGATGGTAAAGTTGCGTGTTTTGCAAGTTGATGATGAGCCCAAGGCCAAAACATTGCTTGAAAACCTTCCGCAGAAAGTTTTCTTCAAGGATAGAAATTCGGTTTATATATTCTGCAATAAGAACTATGCTCAAGACCTAAAAATCAGGAGCGATGAGATTAAAGGCAAAACAGATTTTGATTTTTATCCTAAGGAGTTGGCCGAAAAATACAGAGCCGATGACAAGAGAATCTTGGAGTCAGGGAATACTGAGGGCACAGATGAGGAATATGTCCAGGATAAAAAAAGAGTGTATGTGCACACGGTCAAAACACCTGTAAAAGATGAAAAGGGCAATGTTGTTGGCATACTGGGCACTTTCTGGGATATTACCGATCGAAAGCAGATGGAAGATGCTTTGCGAGAAAGCGAGGAAAACTACCGGAACATATCCAAAAAGATGTCTGGTTTGATGAAAAGCTCTGCCGTACTGCTCAGCTCAGCGGATCTCCACAAGCGACTCCAAACGATTCTAGAAGTTGTTTGCGAGCAGGGATGGAGAAGAGCAGTCATAACCTTGAAGGACGAAAACCTGGAAACGACAGATATTGTGGCAGCAGGATTGACCAAGGAAGAAGAAGAACATCTGAAGGGTCATCAGCCACCTGGCAAAGTGATGCGTAAGCGTTTGAGTTCTATGTTTGAACATTATCGCTTAGGCGAATTCTACTATCTGCCTTGGAGCGACCCGCTTGTTCAAGAGCAGTTCAAGTATGCAGTTCCGAGCAAGATGCAGAAAAAGGATGCTTTTGACTGGAACCCTGACGACCTGTTGTACATACCATTGCGACTGCCCGGCGGAAGAGTTGTGGGCATAATGAGTATGGATGATCCGCAAGATGGCCGGAGTCCGACGAGAGCGTCACTTGCTCCCCTTGAACTGTTTGCTCATCAAGCTGCCATAGCCATCGAAAATGGGAAACTGATACAACAGGTCAGGGAATACGCGCAGCACTTGCAGGAAAAGGTGGAGGAGCGAACCAAACAACTGAAGGAGGCTCAGCAGCAGCTTGTCAAGTCTGAGAGACTTGCTGCGATCGGCGAGTTAGCAGCCATGATTGGCCACGACCTGCGCAACCCGTTAACGGGCATCGCAGGTGCCGCTTACTACCTGAAGGCAAAATGCAGCCCGAAAATGGACGGCAAATTGAAAGAGATGTTCAAGGTTATCGAGAAGGATGTTGAATATTCGAACAAGATCATAAACGACCTCTTGGAATACTCAAGAGAGATAAAGCTTGAGTTGAATGAGAGCAACCCTGGATCAATGGTGAAGGAAGCCTTATCCGCTGTTAAGATTCCCAAAAGAGTTCGGGTAGCAGATCTAACAAGAGACAAGCCGGAGATAGAAGTTGACACAGACAAAATGAAGAGAGTGTTTGTGAACATGATCAGAAACGCTGTCGACGCCATGCCCAAGGGCGGCACACTGACGATAGAAAGCAGAGAATCAAACGGTGACTTGGAAATTGTTTTCTCAGACACAGGGGTTGGTATGTCTGAGAAAACTTTGAGAAATATTTACAGGCCCCTTTTCACCACCAAAGCGAAGGGAATGGGTTTCGGCTTGCCTATCTGCAAGCGCTTCGTTGAGGCACATGGCGGCAAGATCCATGTCAGAAGCACTGTTGACAAAGGAAGCACGTTCATTGTAACGCTTCCCATTCAGCCTTGCCTTGAGGAAAGATAAAAAGTCTGGGCGAACATGCCTGAACACCTGTTATCGGCAGACAGTACATAAAAGTGGCACATTGAAGGTGCGGGGGATGGGGCCCCCACTCAAATTTGCCGACAAGCACGCGCAAAAAGTTTAAACATCTATCTGAATTAATGTTATTCTTGTGACGTCAATTATGGTCGACGTTATAAAACTCCTAGAATACAACGAGACCGTGAGACAGAGATATTTCGAAACTCTCTCTAGGCTATCTTGGAAAGAACTCATCAAGAACAGGGAAGCGAGCTTTCACTCGATTAGGAACATATTTGTCCACGTTCTAGGCGCGATAGACTACTGGCTGGATTTCCTGCAAAAGCAGAACCTCCATTCGAAGAAGGATTATGACAGATACGGAACTTTTGAAGAAGTTAGATCTTACATGGAGCACGTTGAAGAACGAACGCATCAATACTCCAAGTCATTAACTGCACAAGGGCTAAAGAAAACTTATTCGGTCAAGAAAGGTGGCGGCACAACCCTCAGAATCACAGCCGAAGATGTCTTAATCCATCTGTTCGAAGAAGAAGTCCACCATCGAGGCGAATTGAATGCGCTTCTTTGGCAAATGGGCATTGATCCACCATCCATGGGGTGGAAGGGACTCTGAACGCGCCACTGAAGTCAAGGGTCAGTCCCTAGCCATCTACTCAGCTGCTTGCGTCCGCGTTGCGGTTCAAAAGTGTGAAGGATCGGTTTTCGCATTTAACCCCCTCACACTTCTTCGTTGAGCCAGATTAGGTTTCGCAGAGGCCCTCTGGTCATTTGACGGCCACTATCTTCCAGTAGTTCGGTTTGTCTTCTAGAGAAGTCACGTCCATTTTGGAAAAGAGACTCAGCAATCTGAGAGCTTCGCCCCTTGTAAAAAAGTGATGCAGTTCTCCAAAGCGTTTCTTTTCATAACCCTCCAAAATCCAAAAAGCATTCTTCTCCAGCATTCGACCTGTTCCATATCGCGGATCGTTTACTGAAGCCAAGTTTGCGACAAACCAACCATGCTGAGGATTCTATAGACTTCGCTTATGCTTTTTTACAATATCCTTCTTGAGCGCATGATGCATGACGCTGACACTGACAACAGCCTCTAGACAGCAATCATTTATTGGAATGTTGGTCATCGTTGCGCAAACAAGGGCTACATCTTCTGTCTCTCTCTTTGAACCCACCGCCTCGCCATTTTCAACGCGTTCTTCGAAATGTCCATACCGATAACTTCAAAACCACTGCTCGCAAGCAAGACGCAGTGTCTACCAACCCCAGAACCCAGGTCGAGGACTTTCTTGACTTCGTGTTTTGTCAAGTCAGGTACAGCATCTGCAATGAATTGAGCGGTCTTCTTCAGTCTTTTTGGCATTCGCTTTAAAGTTGAATAGTCTCTATCCCAGTTGGACCGCGTCTTGATCAATGTTTACTTCCGATTAAGCCCGCGCATGGTTTCTTTTCTAGGTAATCGTAATATCTCTTTATGCCCTGGCGTTAACATAAATGAATTCAATGTTGAAGGTTTGGCAGCCTTACGGAATTTTTAATATTAGGTGACTGTCTACAAGTGGTAAGTACAGAAAGAAATGTCTGGCAAGCGGATGAAGACAGATGAGCTATCGTGAGCTTTTTGTTTCGCCTTCAAACATCTTTAGCGGTTTTCAAAAACCATTTGACAAGGCAGACTATGCGATACTGGGAGTGCCGTTTGATGTCACTAGTACATACCGCACTGGAGCCAGGTTTGGACCCACCTCAATTCGGCAAGCGTCGCTTAACATAGAAACCTACAGTTTTCGCACGGGCGTGGATGTAGAAGACTTGAGTCTCCACGATCTGGGTGATTTGCAAGCGTCTTCTGACACAGCGAGAACCTTGGAAATGCTTGAGCTTGTCATTGGGGACATCCTGAAAACGGGGAAGGTTCCGGTAACGATTGGCGGGGAACACACCATAACCTTTGGCATAGCAAAAGGCTTTGCAAAAATGGCTTCCACAACAGCAATAGTAAGCTTCGACGCCCACCTTGATATGCGTGACGAGTTCTTGGGACTAAGAATGTCGCACACGACCTTCATGCGCAGAATAAATGAGGAAGTGAGACCCGCAAAAATCGTCGAGGTCGGCACACGGGCAGTCTGCAGAGAAGAGCTAAGGTACGCAAGAAAGGCAGGAATAGAGTTTTTGACGACGCAGCAGATCAGAAAAGAAGGAACCAAACGTACATTAGAACAGTTGAGGGAAACGCTGGCGAGTTACAAGAACGTCTACGTATCGGTCGACATGGACATTCTTGACCCGGCTTTCGTGCCTGCCGTACAGAACCCAGAGGCTGACGGTTTAGAAATGCGCTCTCTGCTTGACATTCTGGCAGGCGTATGTGATAAGCGTGTAGTCGGCTTTGATGTCCTAGAGATTGCGCCTGACTACGACCGAGGAATCTCTGCGATCCAGGCGGCAAAAGTCATTTTCGAAATGCTTTGCCAAATAGAAAAGTCAAGGACAGCCTAGTCGCAAATGAAAGAAGTCAAAGAGTGCCGCGACGGGAAGTCGGAGGATACGAAAGGAGACCTATGCCAAGAAGGATTATCCTCAAGAACTATTTGACAGAATACTTGAATATGAGCTTGCTTTGTGTAAGAAACTCGATGCCCTGACATTAGCAGAACACTTCTGGGAAGGAACACGCAAGCCAAGCCTTTCTAAATGGGCTCTTCAATCCTTGCTTTTCACAAGCTTCGCTATGAACAGGCCGCTACACTGATGAACGTGCGGATACAGTCTCTGACACTTATCAAGTCCTCTTAAGCCTCCTAAACCTATTCTCGGCAGTATTTCGGTCAGCGAAAACTGAGGATGCCATTTCAGAAACCTTTCAACGAGCATCTCATTTTCTTCAACTGTTATGCTGAATGTGGAATAGACCAATGCGCCCTCAGGCCTGACGTATTTCGAGCAGTTGTCCAACATCTCCCATTGAATTTGAGCCATTCTGTCCACGGAACTTGGCGTCAGCCTCCATTTGAACGAGGGCAATCTACCAAAGATGCCTGTTCCTGTGCACGGTGGGTCCAACACCACCAAGTCTGCTTCTACGTCGAAAGGCAATGGGCTGCGAGCGTTAGCGATGATTGGCTCGGCAATCTTCACGCCCATGCGCTTCACCTCGCTCTTCCAAGAGACCATTCCTGCGCCTAGAATAGTCCACAGAAAGGATACGGCCATCGTTTTGCATCAGCCGCCCCAGGTATGGCGTCTTTCCTCCGGGAGCGGAACAGACGTCCAAGACGGTCATACTTGGAGCTGGATTTGCTGCTTCAGCTGCAAAAGAGCTTGCTTTGTCCTGGATGTAAACAAGGCCTTCTTTGAAGCAGGAGGTTTCTGTTACGGGTTGTCTTGCATTCTTGACCTCGTACGCAAACATTAAATCTTTAACCTTATCAGCCTCAACCCCGTCTTCAGCGAGCTTCTTCAGAATTCCGTCTCGTTCAGAATTAAGCGTGTTCAACCTTACGTAAGTTGGCATGGGCGATCTGTTCGATTCCAGCATCGCTATGGCGTCTCTTCTACCAAAAAGCCTGAAACAGTATTCGACAAACCATGTCTAGTGAAAAGTGCACAGTGCGACTCGAGCTTCATCATTTTTCTGCTCTAGGACCACCTCAGGTCTTTGCGTTAGCAGCATGCCTAGAATAGGCTCGATGGATCGCAAGGTTTTCCATCCTAGAACGGAGCGTGCCAGTTTGGCTATGTTTTCAGCCTCTTCAACGTCAATTTCAGACCAGCGCTTCGCTATTCTGGTTTGATACACGTAAAGCCGCAGGAAAGCTTGAACGCCAAGGCTGAATTGACCTAGGTCTGCAGGCTTAATGGCGTTGTTTACAAAAGCATCTATGAAGTTCTGTCTCCGAACAGTTTCGTACACAAGCAAGCGAGCAAGGCGGACAGCATCTGGGTCTCGCATTCTCAGCTGTTTAACGGTCCTCGCCAAAGCTGAAGATTCCTTCAGTCTTCGCATTTGCATCCAGCTGAGAGTCTCAATCGCAACCGTCCAAGCTTCCCTGAGCAAAGTGTCCACACGTCAGATATATGTAAGATTCTACATAAAAATTGAAGGCGACATTCATTCCGCGTCCGGCTTGAAATCAATGTTCTTAGAGAACAGGCGCGTGACCGTTGCTGAGGCTATCGGCGAGGCTAAAAACTATTCCAATTATGAGAAACGATGTGGCCTACAGCATCTAGGGACAAGAGATTTTAAGCAATCCAATTCATAAAAATAGTCAGGTCAAGACCTAGATGACACAGAAACACCTGGAGGATTTTCCGCCCAAGGAACAGAGACCTTCGACTGAAAAGAAAGTTGACTCTGGGCCATTGGCAATCGGCGAGCTTGGAATGGGAGAAAGGAGAAAGCGCGTCTTTCCCCCGCTTGCTCCTGAGAACTTACCATGCTCATACTTTGTCTCAGCCACCTATGACGGGAGGGCTGGCAAGGCAGTAATCAAACTCTATGAACCAATTTCGGGCCAGATCTACTTCTGGTATGACAACACAGGCCACCAACCGTACTGTCTCACAAACCTTTCGCAGTATGAGCTTGAAAAAATCAGCCGTGTAATTCAACACCCAGGCTTCGACCGTTTTGAGATTGTGGAAAAATTTGACCCGCTGCTAGACAGGAAGGTGAAGGTCACGAAAATAGTGACCAAAGATCCGTTGGCTATCGGCGGCCGACCTACGGGATGTATTAGGGACATAATTCCAGAGGATTTCCCAAATGTCTCGGACTCGCCGGTTGCATCGCAAGATATCAAAGTCTGGGAGTCAACGATAAAGTACTACCAATCCTACATTTACGACCGGCAACTTCTGCCTGGAATGATTTACGAGGTAAGAGACTGTAACCTCGTCCTGAAAAGGCTGGAAGAAGCCGACAAGACCGTGGACCAGATTCGAGGAACCTTCAAGGACGCGACTGATGAAGAGTTGGAATTCATCGAAGAATGGGCAAGACTGCTGGAATACCCTGCTCCCAAGTTTCGCCGCGTGGCCCTCGACATAGAAGTGTTGGCCCCAATCCCTACAAGAGTACCTGACCCCCGCGAAGCAGCTTGCCCGATTATATGTGTTTCACTCTACAGTTCAGATGGACTAAAGAAAGTCTTGCTCCTGAAACGCGAAGGAGTCCGCGAGGGAACGGAGCACCTGTCCGCGGATGTGAGGCTTGAAAGTTTTGATTCAGAGGAGAAACTTGTAAGGTCTGTTCTTGACGCGTTGTGGGACTATCCTTTCGTCCTAACTTTCAACGGGGACGACTTTGACCTGCCATATTTGTTCCACCGCGCGCTGAACCTTGGCATCAGACGAAACGAGATCCCAATAGAAGTTGGCAAAAGATCCTGCTCGCTGAGTTACGGAGTTCACGTTGACCTGTACAAGTTTTTCTTCAACCGTTCAATTCAGATTTACGCTTTCAACAACCGTTACAGGGACGTGACGCTGAATGACATTGGAAAAGCTCTGATCGGACTTGAAAAAGTGCCGCTCGACAAGACTCTAGGCGAGTTAACTTACACCGATCTTGCCGAGTATTGCCTCAGAGACTCTGAAATCACTTTCAGACTTACAAGTTTTGAAGACGAACTCGTCATGAAGCTGATCCTCGTTCTTGCAAGAATCAGCAGCATGCCGATGGAAGACGTGAGTCGACAAGGCGTCTCTCGCTGGATAAGAAACTTTCTGCAACGGGAGCACCGCAAGAGGAACATGCTCATCCCGAATCCCATAGACATACTCGCAACGAAGGGCAAAACCGCAACGAAAGCAATCATAAAGGGCAAGAAATACAAGGGAGCAATAGTCGTCGAGCCTGTGCCAGGAGTGTACTTCAACGTCGCTGTCATGGATTTTCCAAGCCTGTACCCGTCAATCATCAAAGTGTGGAACCTAGGCTACCAGTCCATATTGTGTCCACATCCCGAATGCCGCGGCAACGTCGTTCCAGGCACGCCAAACTGGGTTTGTACCAGGAAACGAGCGTTAGAGAGCCTGTTGATCGGTTCGTTGAGAGATCTGCGTGTGCAGTGGTACAAGCCTAAGACGAAAGACAAGTCTCTCAGCACAGATTTGAGAAGCTGGTACAACATCACTCAGGGAGCTCTTAAAGTCATCCTGAACGCGAGCTACGGAGTCTTCGGAGCTGAAAGCTTTGACCTCTACTGCCCACCAGTGGCTGAGGCAACAGCAGCCATCGGAAGACACTCAATAACACAGATACTCAACAAAGCAGAACAGTTGAGCATCCAAGTGCTCTACGGAGACACGGACAGCCTCTTCCTGAAAAACCCTTCAAAACAGCAAACTGAAGAACTGGCACACTGGACAGAACACGAACTTAAAATGAGCTTGGACGTTGACAAGGTTTACAGGTACGCAGTTTTCAGCTCCCGCAAAAAGAACTATCTCGGAGTCTTTGAAGAGGGAACGGTTGACGTCAAGGGGTTGACAGGAAAGAAGAAACACATTCCAATTCTCATCAAGAAAGCCTTCGACAAAATGAAGGACCGCCTCGCACAGGTCAAAACTCCGACAGATTTTGAAAGGACAAAGAAGAACATCGGCGAAATTGTCCGCGAATGCTACATGCAGTTGAGGAGGCGAGAATGGGAGAACCTCAACGAATTAGCGTTCAACGTGGTCCTAGGCGAAGAAATCGGACACTACACAAAGACAACTCCCCAACACGTTAAAGCCGCAAAGATTCTACAGGAGAATGGTGCGGAGCTGAGAGCCGGGGACCTCATAAGCTTCGTCAAGACGACCAGGGAGCCACACGTGAAACCAGTTGAGTTGGCGACTAAGAACGAGGTCGACGTTGACAAATACGTAGCCTACCTGCATTCGACGTTTGACCAAGTCCTAGATGCGTTGGGTCTGGACTTTGACGAAATAATAGGACTGACGAAACTGGAGAGATTCATGTAAGGCTTTGCAGTCATTAATTCTCTGAAAGCGTTTTCAATCCATGTGATTTCAGTGGTTCAATGATGCTGGGTCTGCTCAGTATTCGCAGAACCGCGTAACCTATCACTGCGATAGCGACGAGACTGCTGACCAAAAGGCTGATCAGCGTCGTGATCCAAGCTGGCAAGAACGCGAGCTCTGCAGGTTGATAAGGAAAGGATATCCACAGATACCCGCCCCCAACGATGATTCCTATAGGCGAAGCACCTGCGATGCATGCTAGCAACTTATGCTTCTTCAGTAACAATACGAGGCTTGCCGCCATAAGATTGGCTAGGGAACCGAAGACTACGTCAATGAACCCTATGGGTCCGAAAACATTAACAACAGCGCATCCGGCAGTGACTCCAATAACGACAGGCAATCCTAACAAAGCAGCTAATGCGATCAGAAAGTCTGAGAGCCGCAATTGTATAGGTCCATAGATTGAAGGATTTCCGAAAGGAGAAAACGACTGTGCCAAGTTGATCGTGGCGTACAATGCTGCAAAAACGGCTGTCAACGCCAAGTCTCTACTGTCAAATCTTATCCTTTCACCTCCTGCGCCGGGATTTCTATGGCGGAACGGGTGGAGGTCCACTCACCCGCCTTGCACCTAAGAAGACCACAGATGTTTATTAAACATTGCTGAGACTCGCATACTAGCATTCATCGCATGAGCGTTCAGGATAGAAAATCAGGCTGAGGCCATCAAGCAGACTTCACAAGCAGTCGCCGAAGACCGCATCACAGTATTTGCTGCAGAAAAAAACCGAGGGGGGTAGACGTGTTAGACGAGTAAAAACGCGAAACAGGGAATGTTAACGGATCGATGGAGAAACGCGTAGCAAGAAGTAACCGTGGGACATCAATAAGCGCCGTGAAAACACGTTTCAAACACTATTTCAACATTAACAATCTGAGAACGAGAGCAACAGAAGTTGACGCTGCGACCAAAAGCGAGACCAGCAACACCACCTGCCGCTCGGTCAAGGAACGATGAAACGTGAGAAGGGTGACCAAGCTTCGCCTGTGATCTGAGGACAGCTTTTTCCCATCAAAAGAGACAGCGGCCTTGGCTCTATAGATGAAGAAAGTCAGCAATATCAACGCAGAATTGAAGATGTAGGGCAGAACAGACACGACCAGGTCCAACTTCAAATCCGATATGACCCCGAAAGAAGCCAACGTCATCCCTATGGTGAAAGACCCCGTGTTGCCAACGAAGATCTTCCCCTCAAAGTTTAGAGCAGCAAGGATAAGCCACACGACCAGAGGAACGTAAAGCAATACTCCATTTGACCCTGACATAGCCATCAACCCGATCATAATTATCGCTGGACAGACTGTCTCCAAACCGTTCAACCCGCCCAGCTGATTCACCGTATTCGTCACTATCGTCACAAGCACCGGAACTATCACAAGGTAGTACCACACTCCGAAGTCGACCGTACCCAACAATGGAATTGCGATATACGTACGAACTAGGGGAGTGTGATACGCGAAGGCAGCAAGAGGCATTGCAGCAACCAGAGGAAGAAACGCTTTGAAACGCCACTTTAGATCTATCCAGTCATCCAGCAATCCCATGAAGCCTCCGAACAACACGCACACGGCCAGCGTCAAGGGCGGAGAAACCCCGTTTGAGACTTTGACAATGTCTAAAGAGTACAGGAGAAACAAGTACACAACGCTGATCAGGACGTAGAAGATACCGAGGCCGTTAGAAACCAAAGGCTTGTTTGGTTTGTGCAGGTCAGGAGCCTTAGGAAACAAGGACGTTCCCCTTTAAGCATTCGGATAATCTTGGTAGTATTTTTGCCAGTCGATCTTGTAGAGACACACAAGTGGAACAAGCCCGCTGTAACTGCTCTGTGAGTCACTGGGCGTCAAAGTCTCCCCTGAGAAGAACTCTTCCTTGAAGTATATGGGCTGCGTAACGTTGGCCGCATCAGGGTCTGTAACGCCGTTGACCTGACACCAACGGTCTTTGCCCCAACTCATAAGCTCATAAACCGTTGAGTTTAACCCAACATTGTTCCACTGCCATGCGTTGGTCGTGTTGCTGAATGAACCGAAGGAAGTCTCATTCTGCCAAGAAGAGGCCTTGTCAATAAAATTGTTATCTATGAATCGCTGCTGCGCGTTTCCGGAGATCTTTGCCATCCAAGTCCATTTTCCGTTGTCGCCGCCCGCCCAGTCAACCCAGCCTCCTTGATAATTAGCAGTGACGAACACGAGTATGTATTCCGCTCCGTACTGCTTCAACATATTCATCGAATAAGTCTCGTTTGCCATAAAAACGAACCCAGCATTTTCTATCTGTGTAGTGTTAATCGTGGCGTTGTCCGTAAGCGTGGTGACATTTCCTAGGATGCTTAGCCAGTACCCATAGTCCCACCAACTGACCACAACAGTAGAAGAGCTATGGAAATCATTCACGTATTTCAGCATGTCGAACCACTCTGTCACAGGCCGATTGGGCGCTACCGACATACTGCCTCCTGTGATCGTAACTGGCGTGTAAGCTTGTCTGTAGACTATCGGCACCCCGCCAGATTGCGGCGAAAATGCCAGGTTTGTCATCAAAACTAAGAAAATCAGGAAAATGGCAGCCCCGCTGAACTCTTTTCCCACATGCTCCAGCGCTTTCCTTTTTCCAGTCAATCTCAGCGGTTCCTTCAACAGCGTCACAAACGGTTTGGACAGACTCACTATTCCGATGGCTGCCACAAGAGCGAACGCCGGGGCCAGAATGACCATTACACGCACCATGGATGCAGCAAAGTAGACGGATGTTAAAGCGAAGAGTAGCATGAAAAGATTTTTGGTGGTGAGGTTTCTTGCAATGAAGAATAGACCCACGAGGAAGAAGAGTATCGCTATGCCAAGGTCGTAGTATATTGAACCCCAAGTAGACATTCTATGTTCAGCCACAGACTCTATTAGAGGGTTAGTTCCCCGCAGAAGTGGATTAATGACAACCCAGAACTTTGCCCCTATGGCTCCTAAGAAGCCCGTCACCGTGAGCACGATGAAGCTGCCGATTATCCCGGCCACGAAGGCTACGATAAACATGAACTTTTCTCTAGCAGAAGTCAAATTGTTCACGATCTCGTTCAGACAAAGGAGAACAAAGACTCCTGCAACGGGCAAGATAGCAGAGGAAACAACGAAAGCGGGTCCGACTTCAGTTCGGGTGCTTATGGCAAAGAGTAAACTCGGCCCAAAGGTCAAACCGTACACTAAGAAAAGACGTCTCGAGTATCTCTTGACCAGAAGTAAAACGAAAACGAAGAGGGCGGCCAAATCAATTATATAGTATGATGCGCCCCATCCGAGAACGAAGTATGTTAAGACAGCAGCCGACCCAAGTGAGTAGCCAACCGTTGAATTGATCGGCCTTTCTTCTTCAACGGCTCTGAGGAAAAAAAGAATGAAAGCTGGAAGTGCAAAGATGCCAACGTTTTCGGTCGTAAAGAAGCCCAGCGTAATCTTCGTGATAACGGCTGGGCTTATCGCCAAGAAAAGTGCTGCAAGCAAGCCGACAGGTTTTCCCCCTAAGTCTTTTCCGAGGAAGTAGAGCGCAAAGGCTCCAAGGGCAACCATTAATGGAGGGATCATCGCAAGAAAGGCCATCAAGTCGATGTTGAAGCCCAGGAACCTAACGATGTCGTAGGAAACAGCCGCAACAAATACCAATGCTGGATAGGAGTTCCCCATGTTTATTCCGCCTGGGAACCAGCGCTGCGTGTCAACCCATTGCGTAGGCCAGTAGGGCGATAGCAGACCTTGCTCCGTCATTCGTTTCACCAGACTGTACTGGTAGTACGGGTCAAATTCTGAAAGATGGATTGCGCCCGCCTGTATCTCCCAACGCAGTGGCAGTACGCGTATGGTGAATGCCAAGAAAACGATGAGCAGCAAGGCTGAAGACGTCAGGATTGAACTGTGGTTCACTTTGAGTCTTAGTTTTCCCAGACTCTTTATGCCGTTGACAAAACTCTCCTTGGATAGGACGCTGCTGAGCTTCACTTTCGGTTCATCTCTCACACAATTCTGAGGTGTTTTATTTTCCTTGCGATTAGTTAACGTCTAGGAAGTGCTGACAAGAGAAACGCCGTTCATATATACCTTTCCAATGTTTAAACAACCTGAAACAGACACTACGCTCGTTGAATTTTCCGCTTGTAACCGTATTTTTCAGGGTCGTAGAGCGGAAATGCTTCTATCTTGCCCTTCATCATCCTGCCGCGTATGTTCACTTCTACCAGTGCCCCTTCTTGGGCATGCGATGTTTGAACGTATCCCATACCTACGCCGCACTTGAGAAGTGGTGAAAAAGTACCACTCGTAATCTGACCAATCTTTTCCCCTGTAGCTGAGTGAATTTCGAAACCTGGCCTAGGTATTCCTTGATCTGTCATTTCTATTCCAACACGTTTTCTTTTCCATCCCTCAGTTTTCTGTTTAAGCAACGCTTCTTTTCCAATGAACTCCCCCTTCTGCAGCTTCACGACAAAGCCAAGCCCTGCCTCTAGAGGCGTTGTGTTCTCATCGATGTCGTTTCCGTAGAGACACAGGCCAGCTTCAAGTCGGAGTGTGTCTCTGGCCCCTAGGCCGCAGGGTTCTATTCCGAAGTTCTTGCCGGCTTCAATAATGGCGTTCCACACTTTCACTGCCAAGTCTGGCTTCTCCAGTGAAGCGTTCCATACGAAGACTTCGAAACCGTCTTCGCCACTGTAGCCTGTTCGAGAAAGAAAAACGTCCGTGTCTGCCAGACTCGGATGACCACACTTGAACCTTCCAATTTTGCTCAAGTCTTCACTGGAGGTTTTCTGAAGTGTTTTCTCTGCGTTCGGACCTTGAACTGCAAACATGGCCACGTTGCCAGACAAGTCCTCGATCCTCACGGTGAAGCCCTTCGCATTCTTGATAAACCAGTCGTAATCTTTCTCACGATTGCTCGCGTTGAAGACTACTAGGAACTTCTCTGTTTCCAGCCGGTACACGACAAAGTCGTCTACTATGCCGCCGGTTTGAGTGCACATGACCGAATACTGGGCACTGTTCGGTGAGAGGGTTGAGACATCGTTCGTTATCACGTGGTTCAGAAAGCGCTCTGAATCAGCGCCCGTAACGATCACGCGTCCCATGTGGCTGATGTCAAAAATGCCGACGCTGTTGCGAACAGCCATATGTTCAGGTGCTATGTCTTTGTAGTAAACTGGCATTTCAAAGCCTGCGAAGACTGTTAGTTTAGCTGTTTTCAGGTGCACTTGGTACAGTTGTGTTCTGCGGGTTGTTTCGTTCAAGCCTCTGTCCTCTTTGAAAACTACTTGAAAGGCTTCACGTCCACGTCAATGGGTACGAGGGAGAGCTTCTTCCCGCACTTGGGACATTTTCCCTCGAGCTCGTGCAATATTTCATCAGGAGGCCGCAGTTCGGCACCTGCGTACAATACGTGACCGCATCCTTCACAAGCAACTCGTTGAGGCATGACAACTGTGCTCCTTGTGGTGACAAAAGAACTAAACGACCATGACGTATTTATCGGTTGCTGGGCAAGAAACTCTGCACTGTTTTAAGAAGGATGAAAACGTGCCAGCCCGCTGGCCAGCGAATGTGATCCCATCCAATATCAGCATAGGCGGCTCAGGATGCCTGACTCTGTATAACACGCACGTTCCCCGTATTCGCATTTTCACCAGTCCATTTTGCCTTCCCACCTCCACCTAGGCTTTTTCTGCAGCTGGCACTGATGACACGGCCTCAGGGGGGACAATGGTGAAGTCTTCTTGTTAGTTGAGTTGCCGTTCTAACCATTAAGGTCGAACCGTGTGCTACTTTGCCATCTTCAATGGCTTCCTGCAACAGGCAAGGAGGCTCGCAGCTTCCAAACCTTGACCTTGTTACTGTATGTTTCACGCCGACAAACTCACGTAATTTCGCCATTTTTCAGCCTTCTTGACTCGTGCCAGTCTCCGAAAAAGACGCCATCGAATAATGAAGCCGCCAGCGCAGGCAAAATCTTAATTTCCTCTCAACCTTTACTTCAAACAAGATGCGGGAAGAAACATCAGCGGCTGGTACTACGTATGGATAATTACACTCTGGTCATAACGGAGAAGCCGGATGCTGCACAAAGAATCGCCCTGGCCCTCGACAAAGGGGAAAAGCCTAGGAAACTGTCGGAAAATGGCGTGCCCTACTACGTAGCTAAGCGCAACGGCAGGGAAATAGTCGTAGTTCCAGCTTTGGGTCATTTGTACACGATTGCTGCTGAGCGAAAGGGGAGAAACTACTACCCGGTTTTCAGTTTTAAATGGGTTCCGCGATACGTTGCCGACAGAAAAGCAACTCGGATTCGCAGCTGGCTTCAGACTATCACGACATTGGCAAAGAAAGCTGGAGCTTTTGTCGACGCTTGTGACTTCGACGTGGAAGGGTGCGTCATAGGATATTGCATACTTAAATATGCTTGTGGCGCCAAGGAGCATGAATCCAAACGCATGAAATTCTCGACTCTAACTAAGCAGGAACTCGAAAAAGCCTACGCTGAACCGTTACCACAGCTAGATTTCGGCCTGATAGAAGCCGGGCTTACGAGGCACGAAGTCGATTGGCTGTGCGGTATAAACCTTTCAAGGGCCCTTACTGTCGCAACCAGAAAATGGAGCGGGAAGTACGCAACATTAAGCACCGGAAGAGTTCAGGGCCCAACTCTAAAGTTTCTCGTTGTAAGAGAAGAGGCCATCAGAAGCTTCGTGCCGACGCCATACTGGAAAATCAGAGCCCAAGTCGAAAAGGACGGCCGAGTGTTTGAAGCGAGATACGTGAAGGAAAGAATTGAGAACAAGAAAGAAGCGGAGACTATAGCAAATTCCTGCAAAGATAAGAAAGGACAGATTGAAGAAATCGCCATCAGAGAATTCAAGCACCCACCACCGTTTCCATTTGACCTGGGCACTTTGCAAAGTGAGGCCTACAACCTGTTCAGCTTTGCGCCTCGACGCACCTTGAACTTAGCACAACAGCTGTACCTGGACGCGCTGATCTCTTATCCAAGAACCGACAGCCAGAGGCTTCCATCGACTATAGACTATGCAACGATACTGAAAAACTTGGGAAAAGCCGAAGAGTATCACAAGCTTACGTCAGAACTTCTCTTGAAGCAGACACTCAAACCTAACGAGGGATACAAGGAAGACCCAGCACACCCAGCCATCTATCCGACTGGAAACTTGCCACGACGAGCTCTTGAAGCCTCCAAAAGGAAAGTCTGGGATCTAGTCGCCCGGAGGTTCCTAGCAGTTTTCAGCGAACCCGCGGCAAAGCAGAACATGAAAGTTTACGTCAAGATCAATGGCCACCGCTTTCACTTCAGCGGAAGACGAATATTGGTCCAGGGATGGATGCGCTACTATGAACCTTACGTTAAGTTTGATGAAGTGCTCCTACCGCCAACAAAAAAGGGACAGATCGTCAACGTCAAAAAGATAATCCTAGAAGAAGTGTTCAATGAACCACCTACACGGTACAATCCAAGTAGTCTGCTCAAGGATATGGAAGAAGCAAGAATTGGCACGAAAGCGACCAGAGCCGACATAATGCAAACGCTCTATGACCGGAGATACATTGAAGGCGAAAGAATAACTGTGACCAGCCTGGGGTTCGAAGTTTTTGATGTCCTAGAAAAACATTGTCCACAAGTCGTTTCCACAGCTTTGACGAGAGAACTCGAAGAAAAGATGGACAGAATTCGAGAGAACAGGGAAAAAAGGGAAGATGTTCTGACTGATGTCATCAGAATGCTTCACCCGTCGTTAGCAGCCTTCAAGCAAGAGGAGGAGGTCGTAGGTGAACAACTAAACGATGCTTTGGAAAGGTCAAAGCTAGAAGAAAGGATCATTGGCACTTGCCCGGTGTGCAAAACTGGAAAACTCATTATAAACTACTCAAGGAAAACTGGCAAGCGTTTCGTCGGCTGCACAAGCTATTTTAAAGGGCTGTGCAAAACCTGTTTCCCGCTACCACAGAGAGGCACAGTGGGGTCAACTGGGAGAAATTGCCCTGCATGCGGTTGGCCAACTGTTGAAGTGCGTATGAAGAGGCGCCCGTGGGTTTTGTGTTTCAACTCTGAATGTCCGTCGAAAACAGGAAATAAAAGAAGTTGAAATGTGCAATATGCGACAGAAAATCGCGCACAGGCAAGTATTGTAGGTCGCACGAGAAAGCATGCGAAAACATCGTTAGAAGTTATGAGCAGTGGAGAAAGGCATTAGAGATTTCTTGGAAAGAGTATTTAAGTCAGATTGCCAACAATCCATTAACAGGAGAATGGACGGTAGAAGTCGTCCAACATCTGTTGAAAAGTGGAGAGCAGTCAAATGTCAAGAACGGTTAAGAAAAGCATCTCTTCGTTGTCATTTTCACTAAACAAACTTTATAGGATGATCTCGACGACAAGACCATCAAATCTCTTAATTCCACTGCTCTCGATAGGTTTTGCCGTGTTTTTGTTCGGAGGCGGGCTGTACGACTTGATAATGAAACCGCTTCCAGCAGTCTATTATGGTGGGCGATTCCTGTTTCTCTACCCGTCGCTTTCCGAGCAGTTCATAGGCGACAGCATCGTTTCCATAACTGTCTACGCCCTTGGAATAATCGGCTTGCTGGCAGTATATCAGAGCACCAAGTATGTGTACAAGCCAAGACAAGCCTACATGATGTTGATCATAGGAATCGTTCTTGTGCTGTTGGCATACATATTTCTTGAAGCCTCAATACACTTTAAGTTGACCGGAGGCGCATGAGAGTACATCGCCAAGCATTACCAAGGATTACTTTTTAGCCTCAACTTGTACGCAGCGAAGTTTGTTAACAGATGAATGGGAGGAGTAATGACTAGAACTGTGACACACAGCTCCCAACTCCACGCCATGGAAAGAGGAAACGAGAAAAGAATCGCGCCTAATATGAAGTCTAGTTGATCCACAACTGGCAACCGCCCGCCTGGAGGAATGGCAAGTCTCCGCTTTACAAAGGCTCCAGCCAAGTCTCCAAACAGAGCGCCCAAAGACAGCAGCAAACCAAACATGATGTGATAATTGAAGACCAAACTCTCTGCCAAACCTGCCACCGTTCCGACAGCCAGCCCGGCAAAAAAACCTCGAAAAGTCTTGTTTTTCCCGAACACAGGTCTTCCATCAGGAAGCTTTTTCCCAAAATCCATAGCTGGCCCACCACCAGCAAGTACAGGAACGGCATTCGCACAATACGCAGGAAATATAAACTCTAGCGCTCGAACGACTATCTGAACTAAGTCCATTCTCCATACTCCGTTTAATAAGGCTGATACTAGTGTATTCCACGTTCTTCAATTCTTAAGTTACAAGTCATTGGAGGAAGCTTTGCCGGGTTCTTTTCTACAGTTGCCTCGATTGCCTGGGGGTTTTCAGTGAGCTTCATAGCAAGAACCGTGTCGGCCCAGAACTTTACGACTCTCGTGGCAACAGGCGCGATGCTCACAGGAACTTCATTCAGAACGCTGTGAACCTGACTGGTCAACAAAACCACAATTCTCTGGGTCCTGGCAGCCTGTGCTAGGCTTGCCAACTGTCTGTTCAGTTCTCGGTTAAGCTCAAACGTTTTTGACGGAGACTCTGCAATCCTAAGGCGATACAGTGACGTTACGGTGTCGAAGACGACGAGCTTGAAATTCTGGTTTACATAATCAGTCAACTGATCTACGACCATAGTCTGCTCACGAAAATCATTCGGCCTGACTAGAATTATCAGTTCCGGAACTTCTTTGGACTGTTCAGGAACGATCTGAGAAAGCCTTTGAGCTGAAAATGTTCTGTCAGAATCCACAAAGAGCGTTTTGTAGCCTTGCCTCCCACAGTTTGTGGCACACTGCATGGCTAGTGTTGTTTTTCCAGTTTCAGCTTCGCCATAGATGAGGGCAACGGTGTCAACTGGGAAACCCCCTTTTAGGAACTCGTCAATTGGTCTGCAATTTGTTGGAATTTTTTTAAGCATGTCCGTGCACGTCAACAGATATAAACGGCCGAATTATAATGTGTTTTTGTGTTCAAAAGTCCTGAGCGCCCGGATAGTTGTATGAAAGCGAAAATAGCGGTGGCAACAGTTTCAGGGAAAGCCTACTTTCTTATCGTAAGCGAGCTTAAGAGGAGGAATGTTTCTTTTCTAAGCTTAACTCCATGCGAACCTGTTCCAATAGAGATCAAAGTTGTCATAACCACCGAAGGGGAAAAGGAATTGATAAACCATGAAGAAGTACTGGCCTACAAGAATGGAATGGAGACAGCAGCATTCATAAACGAAGCCCTGCAAATTGTTCAGGGAAAAGGATCGTTTGAAAAAGTGACTATAGGTGTCGACCCAGGTGAGGTTTTTGGACTAGCAGTTCTAGCAGATGGCAGAGTGGTTGAAACAGGAAACTGTTACAGCGTAGAAGAGACTCTGCATAAAATAGAGACGATAATCAGGGGCCTCAAGAACACTCCAGTCTCAACGATTTCAGTAAAGGTCGGCGATGGAGTTCCTGCGTGCAAAGAAAGACTCTTGCGAGACTTGGACAACGCACTGCCCCCCAACGTGGTGCTAGAAAGCGTAAGAGAAGCTGGTACAAACCGTCGTCTCAACGAAGCGAAACACAGAAGAGGCTTAAGAGATATTGTTTCGGCGATTCAGATAGCAGGGAGAAACGGACATTTGTTTCAAAGGAGGAAGCCAGGTGAATCGCACAGTTGAAAATGGCAGGACTCTTCTAGTTGACGGCCCGGCCTCGGTCACTCTGAGTTCAGGCAAAGTAGAAGTTTTCGGGTCAGCGATAAGTGAAAAGGGTAAAGTTGTTATACGTGAAGGCAAGAGGCTGCCTTTTGCAGTTCAGGAAAGGGCTGTTCTTGACATTTCATTAGGAGAAAACGCAGCAGTCGAAGAAGTTGATGGCAACACTATCCCCTCATCCTGGATTGAATCAGCTCAGGAGCTTCTGGACCTGCAAACCAGACCTGTAACGGCGATGATCTTCGGGAATGCGGACTCTGGAAAAACAGGTTTTTGCACGTACCTATTGAACAGAGTCTTACGTGAAAAACGTAAAGTCGCAGTTTTGGACGGAGACTTGGGTCAGTCAGACGTTGGGCCACCGTCAACTGTCGCCTACGCTTTTGTGAATAAAGCAGTAACCGACCTCTTCAACCTTCAAGCAAAAAACGCGTTCTTCATTGGCGAAACGTCACCAGGCAACGCTGTAGACAAGATGATCGAAGGTCTTTCCTTGCTGAAGAAAGAGATCATGGCTACCAATCCTGAGTTCTTGGTCATAAACACTGACGGCTGGGTCGAAGGAGAATGCGCCGTTGCGTACAAACTCAAACTTGCTGAGGAACTTGAGCCTGGAGTGATTTTTTGCATCCGCCAAACAGATGAACTAGCACCGCTCCTGACCGCCCTTGAAAAATTCAAAAAAGTCACTGTTGAATCTCCTGTCGCAATAAGGCGAAGAGACAGCGAAAGACGCAAGACCCTTCGCGAACTCGGATACAAGAAATACTTAAGAAACCCAAGAGTTCAGTCACTTTCGTTGAGCTGGCTGAAAGTTGAGGGAAACGATTCTTTTGGCTTAACTAAGCCTCACATGAACAATAGGGAAGCAAGAAGAATATGCGATCTCCTCGGAATGAAGCCCTTGCAACTATCAGAACTAAGTGATAGAATCAGCATAGTCATTGGTAGAAGACGCTGGATCAGCTCGGACAACATAAAGAAGGTTGAGCAGGCAACCAAAAAGAGGGTTGTGGTAACCAGAAAAGGCGAAGAAGAAAGGTTGCTCGCAGCTTTGTATGACGACAAGAGAAGATTTCTCGGCATCGGCATCTTGCAGGAAGTCGACTACCTTAGGAAGGCCTTGAAAGTTATCACCCCTGTGTCTGAAGAAGCGTCAATCCTTGTCTTGGGAAAGGTGAAGCTTGACAAGAACATGAAAGAGATTTCCCTGACTGCTGAAGAAAACAACTTAGACTTTTCGTCTTTCAAGAAACTTTTTTAAAGAAATACGATGGCCAGAACGTTCAGAAGCCGTAGAAAACTGAATTCTTTTTCGACTGGCATGGCCTTAAGCCAAAGCGCGCGCTATTACGTCTGGATCGAATTTGGTTCGCCGAGCTGGGATATGGGTGATTCCTGGACCGTTTTGGGGCCAGTCGACGTCATGCGGTACGATAGCACGCGCGTTCTCGCGGATAAGAGCGGCGAGGTCGATTCCAAATTGGGTCCCTTGTTGTTTTGTCGACGGTTCTGCTCCGAAGAAAGAACGCGCGCCCACAAGCGTCTTGTTTTAGCTCCATAGATGTCTCGATGGGCAAAGCCTGGCTAAAGGGCATTCCTTGCACAGCGGAGTTTTTGCTTTGCAGTACTTTCTCCCGTGTAAAATCAACAATGTGTGAACAGCCAGGTAGTCTTTTGGATCGTAGATCGACTGAAGAGCTCCACGCACAGTTTCGTAGTCTGCCACTCGAGGAGCCAGGCCCAGCCGTTTGGATACTCTGTTAACGTGCGTATCAACGGGCACTGTTGGTTTTTTGGCGCTGAACAGCAATAAAACGTCTGCTGTTTTGGGTCCGACGCCGGGAAGTTGCAACAGTCCTTCTCTTGCCTCATCGAGAGGCTTCGACAAGATTTATGCTAGGTTACCGTTGTATTTCTTGAGTATTATCCTTGAGACTTGTTGTATCGCCCGAGCTTTGTTGTGGTACAGGCCAGCAACTTTCAAGCAGTTTTCGATCTGTTTGATTTCAGCGTCTGCGAGGGTTTCGGGAGTTATTCGGAACTTGTTCGAGAGGTTTTCGAAGGCTCTTGCGGTGTTCTTGTCGTTGGTGTTTTGTGAAATGATCGTTGCAATCAACGTTGCGAAGGGGTTCCGAGTCGCGGTCGTCCATGTTGCCATCGCAAACGTGGTGCGAAGTATTCTGAGGATTGTTTCGGCACGACGGTCGGCCATTAGGGAGCCCCGTGTTTTGAAAGTAATAAATAGTGAGTGCTCGAAGCTACTAATAAGCAATGGAGAGGGAAGGTTGGAGCGGGCAAGAGTCTTTAAGGACGAAATAACTGAGCAGAGCACGCGTTTTCTTGCGGTCTATGTGGAAGCGAAGAATTCATGTTTGGTAATGCTGAGTGAGAGGGAAGACAAGCTTGGGACGCTTGCAATCGCTGTTCCAAGACCGAAGGATTTGCTCGGCCCCCCATCGTCATCAGTTCTCCTCGGGGACAAGAACGCGATTTCAGCCCGCATGTTCGCGGAATACTTGGCTGCAAGAAAGGAGAAGATTGCCTTGGTCTCGGTTTATCTTGAAACGATGGATGAGACACAGGCGCAGTCAATCTTTAAACGCTTGATAGAGAGGGTTGCCCACGAGCAGCCGCAGAAGGAGGCATCTGGCGCATGAGCCTCAGAGACTTTCTCAAACAAATGGAAAAAGAAAGGGAGGTTTTGCACGTAAAGGATGAGGTCTCGTCACGCTTTGAAATGGCGTACGTCATGAAGAGCTTTGATGTCGAAGGTCCAATTCTGCTTTTTGAGAACGTGAAGGATCATGCGATGAGGGTTGTTGCTAACGTCTCGGGGACTAGAGAGAGAATTTACAGAGCGCTCAATGTTGGCCATGATGAGCTTTATGGAAGACTGACGGCTGCTTGGCGCTTGCCGAGTAAACCCAACAAGGTCAAGAATGCTGCAGTTAAAGAGTGTAAAGAGAAAGATGTTGACTTATCGAGGATTCCTGTTCTTACTCACTTTGAGAAGGACGCGGGGCCTTACATCACTTCGGCAGTTGTGCATGCTAGAAGCCTCGAGGGAGAGGTCGAGAACGTGTCAGTGCATCGCCTTCAGGTCTTGGACAGAAAGCACTTGGCGATTCGTCTGGTGCCCCGGCATCTCTTCAAATTGTGGCGAATGGCAAAAGAGGCTGGAAAAGACCTTGACGTAGCGATCTCTGTCGGCGTTCACCCAGCAGTTTTGCTGGCAGCTTCTTGTCCTCTGCCCTTCGGCGTGAGCGAGTATGGCGTTGCAAACGCCTTGTTGGACAACAACCTCAAGCTGACTGAGTGTGAGCAAGTGAACGCTTGTTCCCCAGCTGAGGCTGAACTTGTCTTGGAAGGAAGAATCTCGGCGACGAAAGAGGTTGCGGAGGGCCCGTTTGTCGATGTCACTGGAACTTATGATGTGCAGAGAAAGCAGCCGGTTGTAGACATCGTAGGTCTTACGCACAGACGGGAATATGTGTATCAAGCGCTTCTCTCCTCTGGAGCTGAGCACAGGCTTCTGATGGGGTTGCCTCACGAAGTGCTGATCTGGGAAGCAGTTTCGAAGGTTGTACCGAGGGTTTGCGCAGTAAACCTGTCAGCCGGTGGAAGTGGGTGGCTTCACGCTGTGATCTCTGTTGAGAAGCAACTGGAAGGTGATGGGAAGAACGCTTTGTTGGCGGCCTTTGCGGCGCATCCGAGTTTGAAGCATGCGGTAGTCGTGGATTCTGACATTGACGTGTGTGACGTTTCAGACGTGGAGTGGGCTGTTGCGACGCGTTTTCAAGGAAGTGAAGACTTGATCGTGATGGAGAACGTGCGCGGTTCAAGTTTGGACCCTTCAGCGGATCAGGAGAGGGTCTTGACTGCGAAAGTGGGCTTCGACGCCACTAAACCTTTGGGGAAGCCGAGAGAGAAGTTTGAAAAAGCGAGGATTCCGGCTGGCGATAGCGCTGAAAAGATCGTTCGCAGGTTGCGTCGAGCATGAGTGGAGGTGACTTGTTTGGCGGGGGAGAAGAAGAGGGAAGGAGACGTGTCTCTTAGAGTTGAGGACGTCATGGTGAAGGAGGTCATCACCATAGACGAAGACTTGACTGTGAAAGAGGCTGCGGAGATCATGAACAAGTTTGAGATCGGCTGCGTGATCGGCGTGAGAAGAGGGAAGGCCATGGGAATACTGACTGAACGAGACGTGCTGAAAAGGGTGGTTGCAGAGGGCAAAGATGCTGGTAAGATTAAGGTAAGAGATGCCATGACGAGTCCTCTGGTTATCGCTGAGCCGGGCATGGACCTCGGGGAAGCGGTGAAGCTGATGTTTCAGATGAAGATCAAGAAACTGCCCGTGGTTGATGGAAAACGCCTCGTGGGCTTGGTGAGTCTGACGGATATAGCTCGTTTTCAGCCTCAGATGATCACTATACTGAAGCAGCTTGCAGCGAGACAGACACCACCGAAAAGCATGCAGAAAGTCATCGACCGCTACGTTGTATAGACAAACGCTCATGGTCTCTGTTCCGATTCCAAGCGAGCGCGCGCACATGAGCGCTACATCCCTGTATTCGCGTTTTCACCCCGTCTATTTCACCCTCCCCCTCCCCCCTAGGGTACTAGTACTGCACGTAGGCTTTCGTGAAGGCCCTAGTGGATTTGTATGGGCTTGAAGCTGAGCGCGTGCCGAGCGCTCAGCAGAGGGTCTGGGAAAGGGTCGTAACTTTTCAATGCACTGTCTTGAAGTTGCCTTCTGGTTTCACGATCCAGCTGAGACCTTGCCAAGACGCACGTCACTGCCGCCTGAGGTGCGAGACTTCCCGCGCAGGTGTTTGACAAGAGCTCTTTATGGTCGAATATTTGCCGCTTGGACGATGAAGTGCCTGAGCTTTTCAGGTTTCTTTCGGAAAGAAGTTTAAATGCGCAGTTTTCACTTTATGGTTTGGATGAAGAAGACAATAACGCTGAAAGTGGACCCTCAGGAACCCGACATGGAAAAGATTCGCATAGCGGCGGGTTTCGTTCGAAGAGGCGGGTTAGTGGCTTTTCCCACCGAAACCGTGTATGGTCTTGGGGCGGATGCCTTGAACACGAAGGCTGTTCAGGCCCTTTTTGAGGCGAAGAAGCGTCCACTCGACAACCCTCCGATCGTGCATGTAGGTCATGTAAGGGATGTTCGCAGGTTGGTTGAAGACGTTTCCTCTGACGGGGAGAAGCTGATGAGAGAGTTCTGGCCTGGACCGCTAACGTTGATTTTCAGACGCTCGAAGATTGTGCCGGACGTGACTGTTGCTGGGTTGGACACGATTGCGATAAGAATGCCGAGGCACAATGTTGCTTTGGCCCTGATCAGGATAAGCAACTGCCCAATTTCGGCGCCGAGCGCAAATCTCGCGGGAAAGCCGAGTCCAACGTTGGCAAGGCATGTTTTAGATGACCTTAACGGTAGAATAGACGCCGTTTTGGATGCTGGACCGACAAACATAGGAGTGGAGTCTACCGTTCTGGACTTAACTGTTAACCCGCCCCAGGTGCTGCGTCCAGGCGGAACGCCTTTTGAATTGTTGAAGAAGGCTCTTGGCAGAGTGGAGCTTAATCCAGTCGTCACAGCTGAGAAGCAGTTGCCAGTTGAGAAGGCTCGTTCGCCAGGGGTCAAGCATAAGCATTATGCTCCTGACGCTGATGTTGTGGTTGTTGAGGGGGAATTGCCCGCTGTAGTTGAAGAAGTTGTCGAGTTGACGAAGTTCTACAAGCGCAGAGGGAGCACGGTCGGCGTTCTTTGCACGGATGAGACCACTCAGTACTACGATGCAGATGTTGTGAAGTCTCTCGGGAGCAGAAGCGATTTGGCCAGCGTCGCTCGGAACCTGTTCAGGCTTCTGAGGGAGTTTGACCTGGAAAAAGTGGACGTGATCGTCGCGGAAGGCTTGCCACTTGAAGGGTTAGGGCTTGCTGTCATGAACAGGCTTCGCAAGGCTGCCGGATACAACATTGTCAAAGCATAAATTCTTTTCAGGAGAGCGCAGCAGACTGTGAACTGCCCAAACCTGAGACTTCCCCTACTTAAGCATGGGCATCTTGATGCTCTTCTCTTTGGCCATCTTTTGCGCGTTCTCGTAGCCCGCGTCTGCGTGGCGAACTATGGCCAACCCTGGGTCGGTCGTCAGCACAGTGACCAATCTTTTCTCCATTTCCTTAGTTCCATCCGCAACCAAGCACATGCCAGCGTGAATACTGTAGCCTATTCCAACACCCCCACCGTGATGTACGCTTACCCACGTGGCGCCGCCGACAGCGTTTATCAAAGCGTTGAGTATAGGCCAGTCGGCGATTGCGTCACTGCCGTCTTTCATGCCCTCGGTCTCGCGGTTTGGTGAAGCCACGCTTCCGCCGTCCAAGTGGTCGCGGCCTATCCAAACGGGCCCCGAGATATCTCCGTTCGCCACCATGGTGTTGATGGTTTTTCCAAACCTTGCGCGTTCACCGAAGCCGAGCCAGCAGACCCGTGCTGGTAAGCCTTGAAACTTCACCTGTTCTTTGGCTTTTCTTATCCAGCGGCACAATTCTTTGTTGTATGCGAAGTCTTTCAGAATGATGTCATCGAGCTTGTAGACGTCGTCTTCGCTGCCGACGAGTGACGCCCAACGGAACGGGCCCTTGCCCTCGCAGAACTTGGGCCGTATGTATCGCATCACGAAACCCGGGTACGAGAAGGCATCTTTATAACCGGCTTGGTAGGCCTGTTCTCGCAGGTTGTTGCCGTAATCAAAAGTAACCGCTCCTTTGCGCATCATTCTGACCATGGTCTCAACTTGCAGACGCATGCTTGAACCTGCACGTCGACAGTATTCTTTCGGGTCGCTCTTTCGCAGCTCGTCTGCATCTTCCTTGCTCAGACCGGCGGGGTAGTAGCCGTTCAGCGGATCATGTGCGCTAGTCTGGTCAGTCAGGACGTCAGGTATGATGCCTCGTTTCAAAAGTTCAGGATGCACCTCCGCAGCGTTGCCCAGCAGGCCGATGCTTCTTGGAACGCCCTGTTTCTTCGCTTCCAAGGCAAGGTTCACAGCTTCGTCCAGGCTGTCTGTCCATGTTTCCAAGTATTTGTGCTTGCACCTGCGGTCAATTGCGCGTTTGTCTATCTCAACGACGAGCGCAACGCCCTCGTTCATCGTGACCGCCAGAGGCTGAGCTCCGCCCATCTCACCCAGGCCTGCCGTCAACACAAGCTTTCCGCGCAGGCTTCCACCGAAGTGTTCTTTGGCGACTTCCGCCAAGGTTTCGTAAGTGCCCTGAAGGATGCCCTGCGTTCCAATGTAGGCCCAAGACCCCGCCGTCATCTGCCCATACATGATTAAGCCTTTCTGCTCCAACTCGTAGAAATAGTCCCAGTTGGCCCACTTTGGCACGAGCATAGCGTTGACTATCAGGGCCCTCGGAGCCCACTCGTGCGTCTTGAAAACCGCCACAGGCTTGCCGCTTTGGATGAGCATCGTTTCATCGGTTTCGAGTTCGGTTAACGTTTCGACTATGCGGTCGAAACACTCCCAGTTCCGAGCAGCCCGACCGGTTCCACCGTAAACAATAAGCCTGTCAGGGTCCTTGGCCACGTCGGGGTCAAGAACGTTGCAGAGCATCCGCAGAATTCCTTCGATCTGCCAGTTCTTGCAATGCAGCTCGTGCCCAGTGAGGCATCGAATAGGTCTAGTGAGCTTGATCAACATGGTTCACCAGTCTCCAAAATATGTAACCGCACTTTAATTCTTTGCCCAGTCCTCTCAAGCCCTAAGGGCTGAGGGCGTTCACATTTACTGTTCTTCTAAGAGGCGGAATTCGCTTCGACTTGCCTCCTTGTCGACGACGAGCCTGCCGTTCTTGATCACTTTGTCAACCAAGTTCACGCCGAAGCGGTACCCTAGGAACTTGTGGTTTGGCACGTCCAGAACGATTATGTCGGCCTTCTTGCCGACTTCTAGGCTTCCAATTTCGCCCGCTCTGCAAACAGCGTGTGCAGCGTTGATCGTTGCCGCTGTTATGGCTTCAGCCGGAGTTAACTTCATGAAGTGGCAGGCGAAGGCGATGACCAACTGTTGGTTCTCAACCCAGCAGCTTGGGTTGAAATCGGTGCCCAAAGCCACGGGAACGCCTGAGTTGATCATTTTTCGAGCATCCGCGTAACGACCGCTCATCAGGCTGAAGGCCGCTGCAGGCAGCAAAGTGGCCAAGACTCCTTTCTCAGCCATGGCCTTGATGCCTTTGTCGGAAGAAAAAAGCATGTGGTCCGCTGAGACCGCTCCGATGCTGGCGGCAAGTTCTGTCCCTCCCAGCAGACTGATCTCGTCAGCGTGCACCCTGGGCTTCAAGCCTGAGTTCTTGCCCGCCACCAGGACTCGCCTAGCTTGGTCAAGAGTGAAGACTCCTCGTTCGCAAAAAACGTCGCAGAACTCTGCGAGTCCCTTCCCAGCAACTTTGGGAATCATCTCGCTGATGATCAGACTCACATAGTCTTCTGGGCTGTTTGAAAATTCTGGAGGAACGGCGTGTGCTCCGAGGAAAGTTGGAACCAAGTCAACCGTGTGCATCTCGTTAAGACGCTGGATGGCCTCCAGTATCTTTAACTCGTCCTTAGTCGTCAGCCCGTAGCCGCTCTTAGCCTCCACAGTTGTCGTTCCGTACTCCAACATGGCGTTCAGTGTCTCAGTGCCGTTTTCAACGAGCTTTTCAACGCTTGCCCTCCGCGTCTCTCTGACAGTTTTCAGGATGCCGCCGCCCGCGTCGAGGATCTCCATGTAGGGAGCCCCTTCGACCCGCATCTGAAACTCGTCCTCTCTTGAGCCAGCAAAGACAAGGTGAGTGTGTGGGTCTATGAAGCCTGGCAACACTGTTTTTCCGTTGGCATTCACGACGTTTTCAGCTTTGTAAACCTTTGTGATTTCGGACGTGCTTCCGACTGCGGCAATTGTTCCATCCTTAACCGCTAGAGCACCCTTGCGCATTATTCCGAGATCGAGCATCTGTTTGCCGGTGCGTGGTTTTTGGTTGTTTCCTCCAAGTGTAACTAGCTCGTTAGCGTTTACGATGAGCAAGTCTGCCTTTTCCTTTGCTTTTGACCGAGCGGCTTTATTCAAAGGTACCGCCTTTTTCAATGGCGTCTTGGATGGCTATCTCCAGCACGCGGTCTTCCGTGAGGTTGTCGACTTTCAGGTAGTATCCTGCCACGTCTATGAGGGCTTTCAATGGCGCCATGCCGCAGAATTCTGAGCCTACTATTGGCACGTTGTAGCGTTCAGCTTCTACCTTGAGTGCTTCGAACACGCGGTAGAGAGGAGTCTTTTCGAAATCGCTTATGCTCATGCCTATCTGTGTAATGTTCTTGTCCGGAAGAGACGCGGCCATGGCTTTGACGTTTGTGAACCCTCCCTTGGCTGCGTGCAGGGCTCTCGCGATCTTCTTGGCGACTGTGAGGTCGGCAGTGCCCAGGTTGACGTTGAAGCCGGCCATAACCCTTCTGGCCCCGGTTATCGTTGCGCCAGCCGTGCGATGCGGTTTTGATGGGCCATAGTCGGGTTTGCGCTTAGGCTTGGAAATCATTTCAGAAAGTTTCTCGTAGTCGCCTTCGCGTATCCAATCCAGGTCTCTCTGTTCAGGCTTGGTTGTGGCCTCGCCGTACAAGTAAACTGGCAAGCCACATTTTTTGGTCAGAGCTTGTCCAAATTCTTTGGCAAGTTCAACACAATCTTCCATAGTCACATTCTTTGACGGTATGAACGGGACAACATCAACGGCTCCGATTCTCGGATGCTGGCCCTTGTGTTTTCGCATGTCGATCAGTTCTACGGCTTTGAAGGACATGCTTAGCGCGGCTTCAAGAACCGATTTTTTATTACCCACGAATGAGACTACTAAGCGATTGTAATGATCGTCATAAGTTTGGTCAAGCAAGAAAGCGTTCTTCGTCTTCTTGAGTTCAGTGAGAATTGATTTTACTACCTCAGGGTCTGAAGTGCTGAAATTCGGAACACACTCGACAATCTCCAAACGCCATCTCACCAGCTTAAGACAACTCGCAACACGAGGTAATAAAAACAACTGGTCGAATAAAGGCATTCTATCCTGATTCAACCTGCCAAAGAAAAAAAGAGGGATTAGGCCTTGCGAACGGTGATAGAGCCGTCTGAGTTTTTCTCGATTTCAAGCGGCATGCCCTTCGCGCAGCCTAAATCTTGAAGCCACCGTTTTCGCATGAAAATGAAGCCGTATGAGTTTAGGTGGTTGTCCGCGGGAAACTCTTCAGCGATCGCGTCTTTGTGTTCGCCTTTAGCTTCGGACTCGGCTTCCGCGCGCCCTTTCTACAAAACATGATGCAAGTAGTGTTGTCATCATAAATAATGGTAGCAAAAAGAATGTTGGAAGCTCTGGCACAACACCGCTCCAATGAATAGTTAGTTAGGGAGAATAGTCTGTAAAGTAGACTGGGTTTTCCTTAGAATCAAACTAGATAATGTAGCAGAACTATGAAGAGTTGGTTCTTACATAACCATCGTAACCGACTTTGGGTTACCATTCAAAGCATTTCTAACAGCATCAACTACACTTCAATTGTACCATTGCCTGCTAACTGCAACAAAGAACCGAGTCCATTGAAGTAGCATCATAACTCGGCATATTGGAATACGTCAATGATAAGCGCGCGCATCTTCCGTAAGAGAACCTTAGCCTTCTGCAGCTCAGGGATAGATTGTGCATAAGGTAAGAGACGTTGCAGCTAGTAAGGGCCGAAATTATGTTTCATCGAGTTTAAATAACACTAATGGGCTAGCCATCATTGGTCGAGCAGATCTGTTCCAGGGAAGACGAGGGAAAGGTTTGGAAAATGAAGAGAGAAGCAGTTGTTAGTTTCGTCTTGGCTGTGTTGTTCTTGGTGTCCGTGTTTCCCTTGAGTACCTTTTCTGGAGCAGCCGATTCTCATGGCAGCCCCGGACTTCTTGGGTCACAGTCTACCGTAGATCCCACGGACTGGTGGCCGATGTTTCACCACGACCTGACGCACAACGGATATTCCACGTCAAACGCGCCGAACACAAACCAAACTCTCTGGAACTACACGACCGGCAGCGACGTGGATTGTTCTCCTGCTGTTGCCGGGGGCATCGTCTACGTGGACTCAGATGACCAAAATGTTTACGCTTTGAACGCCACGACAGGCACACTCATATGGAACTATACGACCGGCGGGATCGTGTTTTCTTCTCCTGCTGTTGCCGGTGGCATCGTCTACGTGGGCTCATGGGACGGCAATGTTTACGCTTTGAACGCCACGACAGGCGCGCAAGTATGGAACTACGCAACCGGCAATAGGGTGTGGTCTTCTCCTGCCGTTGCTGGGGGCGTCGTCTACGTGGGCTCAGATAACGGCAAGATTTACGCTTTGAACGCTACGACAGGCGCGCAAGTATGGAACTACGCAACCGGCAGCGTTGTGTATTCTTCTCCTGCCGTTGCCGGTGGCGTCGTCTACGTGGGCTCAGGTAACGACAAGGTCTACGCTTTAAACGCCACGACAGGCGCGCAAGTATGGAACTACGCAACCGGCAATAGTGTGATTTCTTCTCCTGCCGTTGCTGGTGATGTCCTCTACGTGGGCTCAATGGACGGCAAGGTCTACGCTTTGAACGCTACGACAGGCGCGCAAGTATGGAACTACACAACCGGCAATAGTGTGTTATGTTCTCCTGCTGTTGCTGGTGATGTCGTCTACGTGGGCTCATGGGACAACAAGGTCTACGCTTTGAACGCTACGACGGGCACATTCATATGGAACTATACGACCGGCGGGATCGTGTTTTCTTCTCCTGCTGTTGCCGGTGGCATCGTCTACGTGGGCTCAGATGACAGCAAGATTTACGCTTTGAACGCTACGACAGGCGCGCAAGTATGGAACTATGCAACCGGCGACTATGTGGTTTCTTCTCCTGCTGTTGCTGAGGGCATCGTCTACGTGGGCTCATATGACGGCAAGATTTACGCTTTTGGTGTTCATGATGTAGCCGTCACCAATGTTACGCCTTCAAAGACTGTGGTTGGTCAAGGCTTCAGCGCCAGCATAAACGTCACAGTTGCAAATCAAGGCGGCTACACAGAGGCCTTCAACGTTACAGCATACGCCAACGTCACAGCTATCCAAACAGAAACTCTCACCCTAACAAGCCAAAGCTCCGCAACCCTAACCTTCACGTGGGACACTACGGGGTTTACTATGGGAAACTACACATTAAGCGCCTATGCAGAACCCATTCCAAGCGAAGCCAACATGCCGAACAACAACTTCACCTTGGTAGACATTCTGCAGGTCACGATTCCAGGCGACATCAACGGCAGCGGAATAGTCGACTTCTTCAACGCCGCCAAGCTTTCTGCGGCGTTTAACGCTACGCCAAAAAGTCCGAACTGGAACCCCAACGCAGACATAAACAGCGACGGCGTCGTTGACATCTACGACGCCATAATACTCGCAGGCCACTTCAACCAACACTAGTCATAGCCCGCGCTAAACTATGTGTCATAGAAAGAAGAAAACTTGCGAAAGCGCACGCGCAAAGATCGGAATTTCTGGGTCAGAAGATGTAAGTTACCTCGGCGGCAATAATACTTTGCAAGCCGAAGTGAAAAACCGATACGAAATCATTGAGGCGGATACGAAAAACCTTAGAAAGGCTTCGAGCATAGTGTAGGCAACGCTTGTTAAGCACGTGCTGAATTGCTCGTTGCTGGAGCGAAGACAGAGGTGGAGTCAGCATGGATGAAATCTTGGAGATATTAAGAAAAACGGCCTCAAGAACGCAAAAACTGTTCGACGAGAACAAAGATGCGTCCTTGAAAAGGATAGAAAGTTACGATGGAACACTCAAGTCTGAGAAAGCGTCTGAAACCCAGAAAGTTCAGGCTTCGCTCATGAAAACGTTGGAGTACGACCGATTGGAAAGGTGGTCCTCTCAGTTGAGCCTTCTGTATATTCTTCAGATGTTCGCTTTCAAAGTCAAGATTCTGCAAATATCAATCGCTAAGATCGGAGAGCAGCTTCAGAAATCGGAGCTTATTGAAAAGACCAATGAAATTGAGGATGCTAAGAACGATGTTGAAAAGCTGAAGATACTCTTAGAAGCTCAGTACGAGTTGATCAGACAGATTGCGGAAGGGCGCAAAGAGGATCTTTTCTACATTTCCTAGCCAAGAAGCGCACTCGGGCTTTCAGATTTATAAGGTCTCAGCCGACTCTCTATGAAGCAGAAGGAAGACGTTTTGCCCTTGGATATGAAGCTTGAAGCTCCGTCTTGGGATCAAATATACAGCATGCTCCTGGACTTGGCCGACAGAATAAGAAAGGACGGTTTCAAACCAGACATAATCGTTGGTGTTTCAAGGGGAGGTTGGCCTCCTGCGCGGGTTCTGTCTGACTTGCTGAGCAACTCGAACTTGGCCAATGTTAGAGCCGAGTTTTATCTTGGCGTTGGGGAGACAAAATGTGAGCCTGCACTGACTCAACCGATATCGGTGGCCGTTGCTGGAAAGAGAGTGTTGATCGTAGACGAGGTTGCGGACACTGGGAAGACTCTGAAGCTGGTGAAGGAACACATTATCGAGCAAGGCGCCGTAGAAGCGAGAACAGCTACCGTGTATTGCAAACCGTGGAGCATCGTCAAACCCGACTACTACTCGAAGGAAACAGGTGACTGGATAATCTTCCCGTGGGAAGTGAAGGAAACGATTCGCAAAATCACCACGAAATGTAGAGAAAATGGGAAACCTGTAGAAGAAGAAGCTGAAAGGCTCAGAAAAGCTGGGATACCAGACCCACTGGTCAAAAGGTTCCTGAAGGAAATCCTTGAGGAAGAAAGGTGCTGAAGCACATCGAAGAGTTCAAAACTTACGCAGAGATAAGCGGTTTCAAAAACGTGAAGATCAGTCAAGTCAAAGAATTCTTGGACAAGGTCAGCAAGGAAAAACCAGCGGGTGTCGAGGTTCAATTCTTTGATGCGAGACGCGTTGCGACGTGGCAGCACCTGTACTTTGCCGCCTTGAACGCACTTACAGCGTTCAAAAACAAGGAGAACATTTCGAAGAGTCTGGCCATGGAGACTTTGCTGTACGCCGCAGCCGAACGGCAGATAACAAGGGCAGTGGAGCTTGTTGGAATCGGAGCGACCTCGTCGGATGTGGCAGTGTTGATAATTGGAAAAAAACCTCGTAAAATGGAGTCGGCCCTCTCAATGGTTTCGAAGAACATCGGCGGTCAACGTGACGAGAAAGTTCTTGAACTGTCGAAAGACAAAGTGACAACGATTCAAACGGTCTTCGATATTTCGGAGGCAGAGCTCAGAACAGTCATGGAAAAGAATGATGTGGAAAAAGCCATGACCGACCTCGTCGTTGAGAGGATGGCCTTGTTGGCCACTCAGCGTTAGGCTAGAGCACTTTCTCCTTCAGGACAGACAGGATCTCATCCGGTTTTGCTATTGACACTCCTGTCAGCCCACCCACAACCTCGACCAGCAGGATCTTGTCAGGCTTTGTCAAGTTCACTTTTCTTTTGATAACCGCGGCAGCTGCCTCGATTATGTCTCTGGAATGTATTTCTGTGAAACGCTTCTCAACCCTAACTCTGAAAGTCTCGCCCTCAGCTACTTTCGGACCAAGTTCTTTGGCGGCGTCTTGAATTTGCTCCAAACTGGTGTGCACAACCTTTTCTATGGGAATCACTCTCAGCATGTAGCGAAACTCGTACGGGCGCTCTTGAAGAATTTCGCGAAATTTTCTTATCGCTTCATACGGGTTGAGGGCTGTTTTGGCGACGATCAACCCTGAAACACCTGTTCTGTCAACAGCCGCGGTTTTGTCACCTATCTGTTCAAGCAGGTAGCGCAACTCAGAACGGGCGTGGCCCTCGTCTCTGCGGTAGGTTGTCGCCAGAAGGTTAAATTCTTTGAGCACGGTTTGCACCACTGCCTCAGTTGTTTCGCAGAAATTTAACCGTTTCAAGTTGATGTGTGGTCAGTTCGGTAAATGGCTTTTTCATTGCCAGAGGCTCCTAGCCGTCGCCTCACATCATCCCAACAGTAATGTTCAACGTCAGCGATTTAATCATTTTGACGGCTTGCAGCATTAGGCTTAAATTCTGATCGATTAGGTCAACTATTCAAGCCTAAGGGGGAAAGAAGATGAACAGAGTGCTGAAACCAATAATGGTTGTTCACGGCGGCGCTGGGCACTGGCAGCCCGAGCGCAGCCAGCCTGGCATTGTCGGAGTTAAGAAGGCTGCTATTGCTGGCTATGACGTTTTGAAGAACGGCGGAGAAGCAGTTGACAGTGTGATGGAAGCGGTTGCCGCTATGGAAGACCATGGAATATTCAACGCGGGCTACGGTTCAAGCCTTAACATTGACAGGCAGGTTGAGATGGAAGCATCGATCATGGATGGGAAAACACTCCAGGCTGGGGCTGCTGGACTCTTGCGAGACATCAAGAACCCAGTGCGTTTAGCAAGAATAGTCATGGAAGACACTGATCACGTGTTCGTTGTGGGTGAAGGAGCGGAGAAGCTTGCCAAGCTACACAACCTTCCCAGAAGAAACCCTGTGACTGAGCTCAGGCTGAGGTATTACGAGGAGCAGAAGAAAGCCCTGCTCGAAGGGAGGTTTGAGCTTCCAAGACTTGCTGAGTTGGTCAAGAAGCATCCGGAACTGTTTTGCCTCGAAACTGTGGGGGCAGTCGCCTTGGACAAAGACGGAAACGTGGCAGCAGCAACCTCCACAGGAGGTTTTCCGCTGAAGCTGCCTGGAAGAATAGGCGATTCTCCGATAATCGGATGCGGCACTTACGCGGACAACCAAGCAGGCGCCTGTTCAGCCACAGGTGTCGGTGAAATAGCGATGCGGCTTGTTCTGGCGAAGACTGTTTGCAACCACATGGAAGGTGGAAAGTCGGGGCAGGAAGCCGTTGAGCTGGCGATAAAGCTGGTGAACAAAAGACTACCAGCGGGATACAATGCCATGGGGCTGGCTGCTATCGACATGCAGGGAAGATTTGGAGCGGCGCACAACTCACCGAACATGTGTTGGGCTTATTTAACGCCGGAAGTCAAGGAGCCTGTAGCCTCTTTGACGGGGAGAATCGTGAAAGAAACTCTCTGAAAAAGCTGAGCGAAACATATCCTCAGGCTCTGTTCTCGACAACTGACGAATGATAATCCTTAAAGATTTCTAAGCTGCTCTCACTCTACCCATCTAAATGTTGTGGAGGTGAAAAAAGTGGTGTTTGAAGAAGACTGGGAAGAAGAGGAAGACTTGGAAGAAGACGAGGACTGGGAAGAAGAAGAGTGGTAAGGATGAGTAAGCAGTAGGCACTCTTGTGCTTTTTCTTTCACCTTGAAGGGCGCGACAATTTCCTTTACTGCTTTTAAGGTTCACATTTATAAACCACTAGCGGCGAGCCTTCACTAGCGGGTCGACCATGACAAGGGTTGCAGTGTTAGACGCGGACAAGTGCAAGCCGAAACGCTGCAACACGATGTGTCACCGTTTTTGTCCGATCGTGCGAAGCAAGATAGAGGCTATACGGTTTGAGGGCGAGAAAGCCGTGATCGTGGAATCTCTCTGCACCGGATGCGGAATATGCGTGAGGAAGTGCCCGTTCAACGCCATTTCTATAGTCAACTTGCCAGACGAGCTGGAGAAAGACTGCAGCCACCGCTTCGGAGAGAACAGCTTCAAGCTCTACAGGCTTCCAACCCCGTCTCCAGGAACGGTCGTAGGGCTCCTTGGGCAGAACGGGATTGGCAAGACGACAACGCTGCGAATACTTTCTGGAGAAGTGAAGCTGAACCTTGGAAACTACGCAGACCCGCCTTCGTGGAACGACATAATCCAGCACTTCAGAGGTTCAACGCTTCAGGACTATTTCCTAAGAATGAGCGAGAACAAGCTGAAGGTCTCGCACAAACCGCAGTACGTTGACAAGATTCCGAAGGCTATTTCTGGAAAAGTCGGCGAACTGCTCGAAAAAGTGGATGAAAGAGGCATAATGGACACCGTGGCAGAGCAGTTGGAACTTAAGCCGCTCTGGGACCGCCCCCTCGAAGTCCTAAGCGGCGGCGAACTGCAACGCTTGGCAGTCACGGCTGCGATGTGCCGAGAGGCAGACGTCTACCTCTTCGATGAGCCTTCAAGCTTCTTGGACGTGAGTCAGAGGCTTCAGGTTGCCAAGGCCATAAGAAGCCTAACGTCAGCTCAGAAGACGGTTATAGTGGCAGAACACGACCTGGCAATAATCGACTACTTGTCGGATCAAATCTGCATTTTCTACGGAGAACCGGGCGTGTATGGCATAGTGTCTAACGTTCACGGTGTCAGAACTGGCATCAACATCTACCTTGAGGGTTACATTCCAGACGAGAACGTTCGCTTCAGAAAAGAAGCAATAGTCTTCCACGAGAAACCGCCAACGCAGAGCGCAGGCGCGGGTGAAACGCTGCTCGCATGGGATCAGATAGAGAAGACTTACAAAGGTTTCAAGCTGGCAGTCCATCATGGCGAGATCAAGAGGGGCGAAATAGTCGGAATACTGGGTGCCAACGGCATCGGTAAGACGACTTTTGTGAAGATTCTGGCTGGAATCGAGGAAGCGGATGATGGGAGAAGGTTCGACCAACTGAAAGTCAGCTACAAGCCGCAGTACATTTCGGCAGAGTACGAGGGCACAGTTCAGGAACTCCTGAGGAACGTTGCCAAAGAGAATTTTTCTTCAGGCTGGTACAGAACTGAGATACTTCAGCCTCTGAAGGTGAACCCGCTTATGGACAGGAACGTGGCCGAACTCAGCGGAGGAGAACTGCAGGAAGTTGCAATCGCATCGTGCTTGTCCCGCGAGGCTGAGCTTTACTTGCTGGACGAGCCGAGCGCGTACTTGGACGTTGAGGAACGTTTGAACATGGCGAGAGCCATTCGAAGGGTTGTCGAGAGCCGCAACGTAACTGGGCTCGTAGTCGAGCATGACGTGGTCACACAGGACTTCATTGCAGACCACTTGATGGTTTTCACGGGAAAACCTGGGATCGAGGGCACTGCCAACCCGCCTACGAGTTTGAGGAGGGGGATGAACATGTTCCTGAAAGAGATGGAAGTGACCTTCAGAAGAGACCCAACCACGAAGAGGCCCAGAGTTAACAAGGAGGGGTCGAAGCTTGACAAGTTTCAAAAAGAGATCGGAGAATACTACTACGTTCGCACTCACAGGAAATAGGGCCTAGGAAGCAATTCATGTCTAGAATCGGAGAAACAGAAACGAAGTTGTTGGAAGCCGCCTCGGAAGCTATAAAGAATGCACACGTCCTATGGGGCTTCAAAGTCGGCGCGGCTGTGCTTGCAGAAGACGGAGAAGTGTACGTTGGCTGCAACGTTGAAAGCTGGGTTTCTGGGCTCGGCACTTGCGCAGAAAGATGTGCGATAGACCATGCGGTCTTGCATGGAAACCGCAGAATCATGGAAATAGCCATCGTGACGAACGAAGAAAAGCCAGAGACGCCAACACCCTGCGGCGCCTGCTTGCAGTTCATCCACGATTTTGCCGAAAATTCTGAAATAAAGATCCTCATGGCACAGACTGAAAGAGGCAAGATTGCGCCTGAAACGGTTGAGGTAAAGACTCTTGGGGAGCTTTTCCCTTTTCCCTACGAAAAATGACAAGTTTGTGGTAGTTAAGTTAAAGAACGAGCAGAGTGTATCGTAGAGATAATCTGATTTGGAGAAGGCTGGGAAACTCGGTGGCTGGGAGGCCCAAAGACATAAGCGTTCAGAAGTGTCTGCGCCAGAGAGACCTAAAGGGGGGATGGCTATGGCTCAGACTTTTGAGGAAATAAGTGCAGCGGACTTTTTTCTACCGTAACAGGGACATTGCTGGGTTCACGAATCCGTCTAGAGCCATTTTCGTTGCGGTGAGGGAGTTGGTGGAGAACTCGCTGGACGCAGCGGAGAGCCACCGATTACCGCCGGACGTGTATGTTCGCTTGTCGTACGAGGGTGAAGCCAGTGCGGAGACTCAGGTTTACAAGTTGCGGGTTGAGGACAACGGCATCGGGGTTCCGCCTCGGCACATTCCTTCTGCCTTTGGCCAGATTCTCTTCGGTTCGAAGTACAAGCTTAAGCAGCAGAGGGGAACGTTCGGCTTAGGCGGCAAGATGGCGATTCTGTATGGGCAGATCACGACGCATCAGCCGGCCACGATAATCTCCAGCACGGGCATCTCGAAGACCTACATGTACAAGCTTATGATCGACATTCAGCGGAACCGCCCAGTAATACTTGACAGAAAGGTTCTGATAAACAAGGAAATGTGGCGTGGAACCGTCGTCGAGTTTGCGCTTGAAGGGGACTATTTCAGGGCGATGCCGAAGATCTTGGATTATCTCAAGCAGACGGCAATGGTGAACCCCTACGCAAACCTGACGTTCGTAGACCCAAAGGGTAGGCTGTACAAGTTCACCAGAGTCACAAAGGATATGCCAGTTCCGCCGAAGGAGACGAAGCCGCATCCGTACGGGGTGGACGTGGAACTGCTTCAACGGTTGATACAGATCACGCCGTACAGGAATATGCTTGACTTCTTGAAGAACCATTTCCACCGTGTCGGTAAAATCACCGCGCAGAAGTTCTTGGAGTTCAGCGACATAAGCCCGTCCAAAAACCCGAGGAAACTCGCTCACGAAGAAATCGTTAGACTCATGCACATGCTGAAGAGGTTCAAGGAGTTTCTGCCGCCAGACGCAAGCTGCCTGTCTCCTCTCGGTGAGGACTTGCTGAAAACCGGAATCTCGAAGGAGCTGAAGCCAGAGTTTTTGGCTGTTCATCAGCGGAAGCCGGCCACGTATGCTGGGCACCCGTTCATCATCGAAATAGGCATAGCTTACGGCGGAGAGGTCCCAAGCAGGGGAGCTTTCATAGTCTATCGTTTTGCAAACAGAATCCCGTTGTTGTATGATGAGGCGAACGACGTTTCGCTCAGAGTGATCTCGGCGATGAACTGGCGCAGGTACCATGCCACTCCTGAAATGCCAATGGCAATTCTGGTGCACATATGCAGCACCAAGGTACCGTACAAGACGGTTGGCAAAGAGTTCATCGCCGATAGGCCTGAGGTTAGAAGGGAGATTGCCAATGGGCTGCGGGAGGTTGCTCGGCAACTCCAGCTTTTCCTGTCAAGAAGGGAGCATGTTGACAGGGAACGGAAGAGGCTGGGTGTTTTCAGCAAGTACCTGCCCAAGATTGCTCAGTTTTCAACTCAGCTTGCGTGCAAGGAGAAGATACCCGACATTGAGAAGCTTTTGGCGAGTGTGAGAAAGTATGGAACGGAAGAAGCGCAGGATTAGTGTGAGTGAAAGGAAGAAAGAAGTTCTAGCGGGCCTTGAGACCCTTGGAAGCAAAATCTATGATCAGCTTGACAAGGCCATCTTTCCGTCAATAGACATGCCGAGCCGCTCTACGGACAACATTATGTACGATGAGAAGCTCAGACAGTTCATACTAGGCGACAGGAGGGTTCGCAGAAGCGCGCGTAACATCAGCCACCTGAAGCCGTTCACCCAGCTAGTCTGGGCGGCACTGTTCTCTAATGAGCTTTCTTCGCAACGTAAAACGTCGACTCTGAGAGATGTTTATTATTCGGCGCAGGCTTATGAGATGACGTTCAAGGACCAGCAGGAATCAAACAACATAATAACAGACTTGGAAACCGTTTTGGGGCTCTCAAGAGAAGACTTCAACATCTTTCCAGAAGAGCGTTCAGCAGTCTTCGGCGATCTGACGATAGAGTACACAGTGCCAGGTTATGAGGGAAAGACTCTGGACCTGACTTCGCACCCCGACGGCGTACTCATCGGACCGGCTCTGACTTCGTCCGAGTTTGTCAAGACTTCGGCAGACAAAGTAATAGCCATCGAGAAAGGCGGCTTGTTCACAAGGTTCATCGAAGAAAACGTGCACAAGAAGCACAACGCTGTTCTAGTGTGTACAGCCGGTCAGGCGCCCAGGGCGACGAGACACTTCATAAGAAGACTGAACGAGGAGCTGAACCTTCCAGTGTTCATCTTCACAGACGGTGACCCGTGGGGAATGCACATTGCCATGGTCATAATCTCAGGCTCTGCAAACGCTGCGCACCTGAGAGAGTTGAACACGCCTGACGCAAAATGGAGCGGAGTCTGGGCAACAGACATCGTCGACTACAAGCTTCCGACCGACCCGCTGGACGACGTGGACATGAAGAGGCTGTACGAACTGCAGAAGGATCCACGTTACAAAGACCCATTATGGCGCAGAGAAATCAAGACTTTTATGAAAATCAAACGGAAGGCGGAGCAAGAGGCGTTCAGCAGGTACGGCCTAACATACATTGTGGACGAATACTTGCCGAACAAGCTCGAAGAAACGAAGTGAAACCTCGTCACTTAGCGCGCATGCCTGTTCCGAAAATGGTTAAAAATGGTCTTAATTCGCCTTTTGCGATTTAGAGGCATTTTTGGGCTTCGCGTCTGTTTTCGTGCTTCTTTCAGTGCCCACGCTTCTCGAACTGTGCCGGCGGCCCGAAGGTGTTGGCCTGTGCGCTGTGAA
>Ga0187886_1000126_pt1 | contig 108100 bp, 102 predicted proteins | sample June2016WEW_20_1_FD_133001 | JGI IMG/M metagenome (GOLD analysis project Ga0187886, IMG submission 133001) | Peatland microbial communities from SPRUCE experiment site at the Marcell Experimental Forest, Minnesota, USA - June2016WEW_20_150 | ecosystem: Environmental > Terrestrial > Soil >...
CACTGTAACCTCTTTGCCTGTAAGCCACGAACTGCGGAATAGCAATAGCTGCCAGGATACCGATGATGGCAATAACGATCATCAGTTCAATCAGCGTAAAACCTTTCTGTCCTCTCTTCTTGTGAAATGCACGTATCATCTTCATCCCCCTTTCCATTCATCCCCCTTTCCAATTTATTTTTAACATAAATATTTTTATGGGTCAATTTTAGTTTTTATAGATATAAACTTATCTGTACTACCACCTCCTTTGTCAGAAAAATTATATTATTCCACTAGCAATATATGAATAACGTTTGCGAACTATTTAGCAATTACCATACCAAGTTGTCACTCATAGCAAATTCTAAACAAAAAGGACTTTTTTGTCTTTCATTATCATCTCTTAGACATGAATATCTATTGACCAAAATATTTTGCATTTGATGACTTTTAAATCAAAATTAGTAATTTTCACCAATTCTCAGTTAATTTCGCCTTCCTGTTAATGCTAAAACTTACATATATCAATTATGACATATGGCGATGATTTTATTAACTTTCTTCACCATCATTCAACAATTTATACTTGCTTAATCTTTTCTATTGATTAAGAATGAAATTACCTATTTTTAAGAGATATTTCTTGCCTTGACACCCGCCCTTCATTTTTACTATATTATAAGCCAGAATTTAGATGGGAGGCTCTGTGTACGAAGTTACAATAAAGCAATCATTTTCTGCCGCTCACATGTTGAAGGATGTAGGCGGTACATGTGAGAAACTTCATGGTCATAATTTTATCGTCGAAGTCTCCATATGCTCCACTGGTCTAACCGATGCCGGCATTCTAATTGATTTCAGGATATTGAAGCAGTGGACGGATGAAATACTGAAAGAATTTGATCATAAATATCTCAATGAAATTAGTTATTTTAAGGGTATGAGCTCATCGTCAGAAAATCTGGCCAGGTTCATTTACAACAGAATCTCCGAAAAAGTAAAAAAAAGCAATCTTGACGTATCCCAAGTCACCGTATGGGAGTCAGAGGATGCAAGGGTTTCTTACTACGGAAATGGCTATGCGAGATATTCAAAACCAAAAAGATAACAGGAATATAGATATACAAAAAGTAGGTGTTAAAGGAATTAAGTACCCCATTGTGGTTCTGGATCGCATGAACGGCACGCAACATGTCAATGCGACCATCAATATCTACGTCGATCTGCCTCACCACTTCAAAGGGACGCACATGAGCCGTTTTGTAGAAATCTTGAACGAATTCAGGGGACAGATAAATATTAAGACCTTTCATAAGATTCTCCAAAAGGTAAAGGACAAACTTCATGCGGAATCAGCACACATGGAGATTGAATTTCCCTACTTTGTTGAAAAAACGGCTCCTGTATCGGGGGCGAAAAGTCTCATGGAATACACGTGCTCATTCAGCGGACAAAACATCGTCAGCACGACAGATTTTCTCGTGGGAGTAGTCGTACCGGTCACTACGGTATGTCCCTGTTCAAAGGAAATCAGCAATCTTGGCGCTCATAACCAGAGAAGTATGGTGACTGCGAAGGTGAGGTTCAAGAAATTTTTCTGGATCGAGGATCTTATCAGGCTGGTTGAAGACTCGGCGAGCGGTGAAGTATATTCTCTCCTGAAAAGGGTCGACGAAAAATTTGTCACTGAAAAAGCACATGAAAACCCGATGTTCGTCGAAGATGTGGTAAGAAATGTGGCCCAGGAGCTAAACAGAAATGATAATTTCACGTGGTACAGCGTGGAAGCAGAAAATTTCGAAAGTATCCACAATCACAGTGCTTACGCCCATGTAGAAAAGACTATCTGATAGAGCCAATGCTGCATCATCTGTCATTTTTCTTTGACAAAACCTTACTAATCATTTACAAAACCTATGAGGCATAAACATAATATCGATTTCAGCTGTGTTTCCGGAAATATCCGGTTTATAGATAGCTAGTAAAACGGGAAGTCGCCTTACATGGAATCGAGTGAAGAACGCCAATTTTTTAATTTATACAATCATGGATTTATCAGGGTTGCCGTCTGCATACCGGAGGTAAAGGTAGCTGATGTACCATCCAACGTAGCCAGCACAATAAAGCTGGCCAAGCAAGCGTCAGCCAATAATGCTATCCTTGCTCTCTTCCCTGAACTCGGCATTTCAGCTTACTCGAACGAGGATCTCTTTCACCAGGATGCCCTTCTGCAAGGCGTAGTGGACGGACTCAAAGAGATTCTCCATGCCACAAGAGAGCTGAATATAATCTTGGTCATTGGTGCCCCCCTTCGGGTTGATTTCCGTCTCTTTAACTGCGGCATGGTCCTTTATCGAGGCCGCATCCTTGGCATTGCAGTAAAATCTTATCTGCCCAACTATCGCGAATTTTACGAGGGCCGCCAATTCAGTCCGGCTGAAGATGCCCAGTCTAAGTTGATCGACATTTGTGGACAGGAAAACGTTCCCTTCGGAGCTGATATCCTGTTCAATGTCAAAAATATAACTAATTTCAGTTTCTATATTGAAATCTGCGAAGATGTCTGGGTACCCATTCCTCCTTCCAGCTATGCCGCCATGGCCGGGGCAACTGTCATAGGTAACCTCTCCGCATCCAACATAACTGTGGGAAAATCGGATTACCGCCAATCTCTGGCATCAAACCAGTCTGCGCGTTGTATATCTGCATATCTCTATGCAGCTGCGGGTCCCGGAGAATCCACCACTGATCTGGCATGGGATGGGCATGCCATGATCTATGAAAACGGTAATCTACTGGCGGAATCGGACCGTTTTTTATGGAAGTCCCAATTGATTTTCGGAGATGTGGATCTTGACAGGTTGACCCAGGACAGGATGCGCATGAACAGCTTCGGACAGAACGCCTGCACCCACAGAGAGCGGCTGGAAAGATTCCGGAAAGTATCATTTTCCGTCGTGCCGGTTGAAAAACGAATACTGCTCGATAGGGAATATCCAAGATTCCCATATATACCTGCTGATCCCGGAAAGCGCGATCAGCGCTGTTATGAGGCATATAACATACAGGTGCAAGGGCTTGCCCAACGTTTAAAATCATCGGAGATCGAGAACGTGGTGATCGGTATCTCTGGCGGTCTTGACTCAACCCATGCCCTGATTGTCGCGGCAAGGACTATGGATCTCTTGGGTCTGCCGAGGTCCAACGTTAAAGCCTACACCATGCCCGGATTTGCGACTTCAGAAAAAACATACACGAATGCGCTGAGGCTGATGAAGGCCATCGATGTGGAGGCCAATGAGATTGATATAAAACCGAGTTGCATGCAAATGCTAAAAGATGTCGGTCACCCATTTGCACAAGGAGAAAAACTGTACGACATTACTTTCGAAAATATTCAGGCCGGGGAACGTACCTCCCATCTGTTTCGCATAGCCAATATGAAGAAGGCCCTCGTTGTTGGCACAGGAGATCTAAGTGAGCTGGCATTAGGCTGGTGTACTTATGGCGTGGGTGATCACATGTCCCATTACAGCGTTAATGTCAGTGTACCGAAGACCTTTATTCAGCATCTGATACGTTGGGTTGCACATTCTTCGCTGTTTACAAAAAAAACTTCGGAAATCTTGCTCGACATTCTTGAGACGGAAATCAGCCCTGAATTAATTCCGGGAATAGATGGCGATCAGCCGGCGCAAAAGACTGAGTCCGTAATAGGCCCCTACGATTTGCAGGACTTTAACACTTTCTTTATTACCAGATTTGGTTATCTTCCTACCAAAGTTGCATTCATGGCCTACTGCACCTGGAGAGACAAGACTAGGGGCCAGTGGCCGGATGTCCCGAAAAAAAAGAGAAACCAATACACAATCGGCGAAATAAAAAAGTGGCTTACGATCTACCTGCATCGCTTCTTCAAGTTGAGCCAGTATAAGCGCTCATGTATACCCAATGGCCCGAAAGTAGGGTCCGGAGGGTCTCTGTCTCCCAGGGGAGATTATCGGGCGCCGAGCGACAGCGAAGCCACTGTCTGGCTGGAAAATGCGAAATACATACCTGAAAAGGATGATTGAACAGGATGAGACGGGAAACTTATAAGGACTTTGATGCCACAGAGCTTCTCTGCCCTAATTGTAAGAGGGCCGTCCCGGTAAGAAAGAGACTTCTATTGGTTCTTTCCAACGGCGACAAGTATGATTATACGTGTGTGTTCTGCGGAACTTCAGTGGGAGATAAGATTGTCAAACAGAAAGATAACCTCAGGATAATTAAATGACAGGCGCTAACGATTCACCTTTCTCTCCATGGCCTTCTTCAATTTGTCGCCCAGAGAGCCCAGCTTGACTGGAGGGGTATCTTTCACGGTCAAATCTTCATAAGCAAGACTGCTGTCTGATTCACTGGATGTCCCTGCCAGATATTCTCCGAGAATTCCCCGGCTATGAACATCCTCATGACAATACACGCAGAGATTTTCCCAGTTGCTGCCATCCAGTGGGTTGTTGTTATGATTGCCGTCCTTGTGATGAACGGTGAGAAGATGCCGTGTTGACTCATCAAACTCCCTTACGCATCGAGCGCATATAAGACCATGAATAGCCAGTGATTTTTCTCGGTAATCTTCACCTGGAAGTTTCTGCTGTTCTCTTTTCAGATCACGGACTACGTCTTCAACGGATCTTACATCTTGTGATTTATCTTTAACGGTTATCGTACGGACACGCCCCCCTTTTTTCCCATAGGTAACACGGGGCATAATACATACCTCCACGATTCCGAACAGAATATAGATAATTTAGTTTGATACGATGGCTATTCGCATCTGCGTGAAGATAGAAATACCTTCAGAAATACTTTCACCCCAGTCAGAACTGCGAAGGCATTTCTGACTGTATTGAAAACAGGAAGACGAGTTCTGGCTTGCAAGACATTACCTATGTCCAGTACCATACCCAGCAGCCCCTGAACCCGATGGGCAACGAGCGAGAGTCCCTCAATCTGTTCATTTACTGTATGCGTTGCTCTGTTGATATTCGTCGTAATTTCCTCCAAGTTCTTGAGGATGCCGGGCAAGCTTTCGTTAAGCATCTGCAGTGTCGTGGCCATGCTCTTTGCGGTCCGCCAAATCTGCAAATGAAAAGGAACCGATAATACCGCAATGAGGAGAAACACGACGCTTAAAATTACCACACTGATTTCGAGAAACATGGAGATCACCCGCTTCTTGAGCTAAGGCTCTTACGATTATGCCTTCTCTTTTTCTTCCTTGAAGGCTTCGACTCCAGCATCTATCGCTTTCTTCAGGCGACCCTTGGTCTCTTGAAACGTTTCTTTTCCGCGATCAGCCAGCTCTTCAACTTTCCCCTCCATCTCTCCAACTTTTTCCTTTGCGGAAGATTCCAGCTGTTTCAATCGGCTAACAGCAGCTTCATAAGCCCTTTTACTTTTTTCCAGTGTCACCTCATATTCTTGCTTGGCCTTCTCTATCAACTCTTCAGCTTTTTTGCTGAGGTCCTCTCGTGTCTCTTTACCGCTTTTGGGCGCATAAAGAATGCCAACGATTGCACCAATCAATCCCCCGACAAGCAACCCTTTAATGAAATCATCGACTCTGTTTGACATACTTCAACCTCCTTATTCTGAGCATTCCTTAACTCCAGTCAGATGATTACATGACTGGAATATCTATCTTCGAAATAGCAACAAACCATAAACGATTATTCTATATGATATTATATACAGATTAACGAAGAAACATGCAACAACAAAATGAGAAGATGAAACAAATGTTTCGATATGTAGAAGGCAGGGCAACTACTTTCTCTTTCGCCCTGTCAAGATAAACTCACTATTACAGCAGTGTCTTCAAATCATTTGCTCTTGCACATATTCTTAAGAAGGATTTCTCTGATTGTAACGCCATTGTGAATATGCTACTAAAAAAACAGCTTGAATAGCGCGGGTACTGACAATGAAAAAAACAGCTCACCAGGCTGAAGCAAGTCTCAAAAGACTTCTGGAAATTATTCAGAAGTTGCGATCGAAAGACGGTTGTCTCTGGGATAGAAAACAGAAAAAAGAGGACATGGCAAAATATATACTGGAGGAGACCTACGAACTCATCGACGCTATAAATGGTGGTTCGCCAGAGGCTCTTAAAGAAGAAATGGGGGATCTCTTGTTTCAGGTTTTCTTTTTGGCCCGTATTTCAGAAGAAGCGGGCGAATTTAAGATCCCCGATATTATGGAAAATGTGGCCGAAAAGATGATAAGAAGGCATCCCCATGTCTTTGGCAATACAAGAGTCAAAAATATAGATGAGATCAAGACTAACTGGGAAGACATCAAGAGGAACATAGAAAAGAGAAATGGGAATTCTTGCGGACTTTTTGATAATATTCCACGGTCCATGCCGGCCCTACTCAGGGCGCAAAAAGTAACCGAGACGGCCTCCAAGGTCGGTTTTGATTGGGGAAAAACGGAAGAAATCCTGGCCAAGATCGAAGAGGAGCTCAATGAGTTCAAGTCTTCACTGGCAGCCAATGATATAAAATGTATCACGGAGGAAATTGGCGATCTTCTTTTTTCCCTGGTAAACCTATCAAGATTCGTAAATGTAAACGCCGAGGAATCACTCACGGCATCCCTTGCGAAATTTATCAACAGATTCTCCTATATTCAAGAAAAACTTGCGGAACAGGGCAAAGAGCCTGCCGGCGCATCACTCAAAGAAATGGATGATCTTTGGAATGAATCGAAGTTGAAGGAATAATCATGTAATGGAATACTTCTTATGTGTTTTGGGAATGGTTTTCATTATCGAAGGGCTCCCCTATTTCGCCTTCCCGGAGAAGGTTAAGTCTTATATTATGAAACTACAGGAAATGCCCGACTCCGTCCTGAGGATCTTAGGGCTATCTGCAATTATAACGGGTTTGATTCTCATATATTTCGGAAGAAGTTGAAGGATGAAATTAGAGGGTTTCGGCTACCATCTTCCCAAAGAACTTATAGCACAATCCCCATGTGATCTAAGAGACGAATCCCGGATGATGGTTGTCAAGAGAAAGACAGGCGATGTTGCATGCAGAATTTTTCATAACTTGCCGGAATTTGCAAAAAAGGACAATGTTCTGGTCATTAACGATACGAAGGTAATTCCGGCAAGGCTAATTGGCAAGAAGACAACAGGGGGGACTGTAGAGATACTTCTTCTCTCCAGAAGGTCGGAAGATTCAAAACCATTGGAAACGTGGGAGGTATTATTAAAACCTGCGAAAAGAGTTCTTGTGGGAACGAGAATTTTATTCGGAGAGGAATGTGAAGCACAAGTTATTGACCGCGTATCGGAGAAGAAATGGATCGTCACATTCGTAACAGGTATAGAGTTCGATAACTTTCTAAAAAAATACGGAAGGACGCCTCTCCCCCCCTATATCAAACGACACAAGAACTCTGCTGAATCTCTCGCGGATATGGAAAGGTATCAGACAATCTATGCCAGCTTCCCCGGTTCAGTCGCAGCACCGACGGCAGGTTTGCATTTTTCTCAGAATATTCTCGACACCCTCAGGAAGAATGGTGTACACGTTGTGCCCGTTACATTACATGTAGGTTACGGTACATTTCTCCCCATTGAAACAGATGACGTCGAAGACCATATGATGGAAGAGGAGTTTTTTGAAATAACGCCTGAAGCGGCAGAGGTAATAAACAGCGCCGAAAAGGTTATTGCCGTGGGAACGACATCCACAAGGGTTCTTGAATCGGCTGCCGACGAGGCAGGAAAGATCAAACCCTCCTCCGCATATACCGGACTCTTTATCTATCCCGGGTACCGCTTTAAGCGGGTTGGTTCACTGATAACTAATTTTCACCTTCCCAGATCCTCCCTTTACTTACTCGTGTGCGCCTTTGCCGGCAAACATCTGACAGAAAGGGCCTACAAAGAGGCTGTAAGAAATAGATTCCGCTTTTACAGTTATGGAGATTGCATGCTGATTCTATAGGTTGGGAACAAAGAAATAATTGCCAAGCCTGGCATTTCGTGAGTTCAAAATCACCTTGACGCCAAGATGCCACTTCGGCTGCGGGGAGAAATCCTTGGAATATGCCTGGTAAATCAAGATTCTCTGCTTCACGACAAATTGCAGTAATGTGTCAGTATATGTTCACCGAATTCGTCATGTATGATGTATAAATTTGAGCTGCTCAGGAAAGACCCATCATCGGGGGCCCGTCTTGGAAGAATCTATACAACCCACGGCGAGGTCAATACACCCGTTTTCATGCCGGTAGCCACTCAAGGTACTGTCAAGTCTCTCATTCCCGAAACTGTACAGAACCTTGGCGCTGAAATGATCCTCGCAAACACCTATCACCTTTATCTGAGGCCAGGGTACGAAATTATTAAGAAGCTGGGCGGTCTCCACAAATTTATGAACTGGGGCGCTCCTATTCTAACTGATAGCGGCGGTTTCCAGGTATACAGCTTAGGTGCCCTCAGGAAAATAAGTGATGACGGAGTAATCTTTAAATCCCACATTGATGGCTCCAGGCATTTCATTAGTCCGGAACTTGCGATTGAGATTCAGGAGGCTCTCGGTTCGGATATCATGATGTGCCTCGATGAATGTACAGCTTATCCGGCCAGTTTCCAAGAGGCAGAAAAATCTCTGGCACTGACTCTAAATTGGGCGAGGAGATCCAAAACCATTAAGAAAAATAATGAGCAGGCCCTATTCGGCATCATCCAGGGTGGGATCTATCCAGACCTCAGGCTGCGGGCTGTAGAAGATATATCGAAAAATATTGGCTTTGATGGCTACGCCATAGGTGGGTTGAGTGTGGGGGAGCCCAAGGAAGAGATGCTGAGTATCACCTCATTGACCACTCCCCTCCTTCCCGATGACAGGCCGAGATATCTGATGGGTGTGGGAACGCCTGAGGATATTGTGACATGCGTGGATTATGGCATTGACATGTTCGACTGCGTAATACCTACCCGTTGCGCCAGACACGGATTATTATTTACAAATCATGAAAAGGTTGTTATAAAACACGCCCAACACCGGGATGACGATTCGCCTTTGGACGGCACATGTGACTGTTATACTTGCAGAAACTACTCACGGGCATACTTGAGACATCTGTATATGGCCAAAGAGATTTTGGTTATGGTTCTAAATACTATTCACAATGTTCGGTACTTCATGCACCTGATGGACCGCATCAGGGCAGCGATAAGAGATGGTAAATACAGAGAATTCAAAAATTCTTTTTTAACTGATCCAAATACAGCAATCAGTCAACGGACTTCATTTGAATAGTTCTTGGACCTGATAGCTGACAGTCAAACTGCAAAGAGGAGGACTTGAAATTGACAGACATTGCTTATGCTATGGGTGGTTTTGGCGGAGGAGGGGGCGCCGGAGGAGGGGGCGATATTAGTTTCATAATAATGATGGCCGTTGTGTTTGCCATCTTTTACTTTCTCATGATAAGACCTCAGCAACAGAAGCAAAAAGAAATCAAAAAAATGCGTGGAAACCTCACTCATGGAGATATGGTCGTAACTGTGGGAGGGATTCACGGAAAAGTGACAGCTTTGACAGATACTATTGTTACACTCGAAGTTGCTGAAAAAGTGAGGATAAAGGTCTCACGGGAATATATAGGCACTGTTACTCAAAAGGCTACATAAGAGTGATATTGATCTTTCAAAAAGTCCCAGACTGGATCAAGGGATAGTTTTGTGAAAGAAGTGAGTCACGAGGCGCGGAATTGAAGCGTTGCCTGCAATGCAGCACCTCCCGGAAAGAAAGATAACTGGCATATTCCGCTTTCACGCCGCATACGGGCAGGGTTGCGGGGGAGCCCAGGTTCCTCAGACCGAAGCTTCTCTCTACACAAATCACGGTGGCGTGCAATGCAGCGCAACTCAGGTTTTCGCACTTCGCAAAGTCGTCAATTATATTGAAAGGGGTAAGACATGCTCAAGGGTATTAAGATAAGGGCAGCCATAGCGTTAGTCGTTTGCCTTGCGGGATTATTTTATCTCACACCCTCCGTGACACAGGACCTTCCGGACGTTTGGAAGAAACACTTGCCTATGGATAAGATCCACTTGGGTCTCGATCTTCAGGGAGGAACCCATCTGGTACTGGAGGTTGATATAGCGAAGGCGCTGGAAAACACCACTGAACGCCTGTCCAATGAAGCGAAAGAGACCCTCATGAACAACAAAGTCCGCTTCATGTATCTTGAGGGCGCGAGGAAGACAGGTGCCATATCCTTTGAACTGCCCGACAGTGCATCGAAGGGTGCATTTGAAAAAGTCATCAAAGATAATTATCCGGATCTGGAAACAGTCTCATCGGAAATTCGGGGTGGCAGAGAAGTTGTTGTCCTTAAGATCAAGAACAAACGAGTTGAAGAGATCAAGAAAATGGTCATCGAACAGAGTCTTGAGACCATCCGGAACAGGGTCGATCAATTTGGTATTACGGAACCGGAAATCATTCCCGAGCGAAATGACCGCATAGTCATACAGCTTCCCGGCATCAAGGATACGGAACGCGCCAAGAATCTTATTGGAAAGACGGCTCTCTTGGAATTCAAGCTTGTTGATGAAGAACAGAGCGTAGATAACGCATTGAAAGGCAATGTGCCCCAGGGCGATCACGTTGCCTATGAAACCCGACTGGATCGACAAACGGGACGGAGAACAAATATTCCGATCTTGCTCAAGAGCAGAACCCTCCTCACCGGTGGTGACCTCGAAAGTGCGCAGGTAAAAATAAGCGACAGGTTTGGTGAGCCATATGTGGCCATAAAGTTCAATGCCCAGGGCGCGAAGGTTTTTGACAGAATAACAGGAGAAAATGTGAAAAAGCGATTGGCAATTATTCTCGATGGCTCCGTTTACTCGGCCCCGGTGATTCAGGAGAGAATTTCGGGTGGTGAGGCTCAGATCACCGGATCGTTTACCATGGATGAAGCCAAAGACCTGGCAATAGTCCTCCGGGCTGGAGCTCTCCCTGCACCGGTAAATATCCTCGAGGAAAGGACTGTGGGACCTTCATTAGGGCAGGATTCCATCGACAAGGGGATGTGGTCTGCCATTCTGGGAGGCATTATGGTAGGCCTGTTTATGATAGTCTATTACAGGCTTTCCGGAATCGTTGCGAACATTGCCCTCATCATGAACATATCCATCATTCTTGGTGCCTTGGCAGCCTTCAAGGCGACACTGACCCTTCCCGGCATAGCGGGCATTGTTTTGATTATCGGTATGTCAGTAGATGCCAACGTCCTTATATTTGAAAGAATTCGTGAAGAGCTTCGTGCAGGTAAGACACCGAGAGCATCCATCGAAACGGGATATGCCAAGGCCTTCATGACTATTTTTGACACCAATGTTAATGCCTTGATCGCTTCTCTGTTCCTCTTTGGTTTCGGTACAGGGCCCGTTAAGGGTTTCGCCGTCACCCTGAGCATAGGCATAATATCGAGCCTTTTCACTGCCGTTTTTGTGACAAGAATTATTTTTGACTACTTCATCTGGTATAGGAAAATTGAATCCGTCAGTGTTTGATACTATCATATCAGAACCTGCTTTGAAGTTTAAGATAACTTTTTACCCATAGGAGACATAAATGGAACTTGTAAAACCGGGAATTAATATCAATTTTGTCGGTAGGTTAAAATACGCCGTTATCTTCTCGGTAGTACTAACCATTATCTGCTTAATTTCTATCGCATGGAGAGGATTAAACTACGGCATCGATTTCGCCGGTGGCACGCTCGTCCAGATCAAATTTCACAAAGCAGCATCAGCCGACGACATTAGAAAGGTTCTGATTCAGATCGGCATCGATGACAGCGTTATCCAACCGTCTGGTACTGATGAAGTCATAATAAGAACGGCAAAGTCCTCTTCGGAGATCAAGGGTCTTTCCGCTAAGATCGAGGAATCATTGAATGCCGCATACGGGAAAGACGCTTTCCAGGTGCAGAGGGTCGAGGTGGTGGGACCAAAGGTTGGTAAGGATTTAACGCAAAAAGCGATCTTGGCCGTTATTTTTTCCTGGATCGGTATGCTCATCTATATAGCCATCCGGTTCGAATTCCGTCATGCCGTAGGCGGCATTGTAGGTGTAATTCACGATGTTACTATAGTAGTAGGAATTTTTTCCATCTTCGCCATAGAATTTACGCTCACAATTGTTGCTGCCCTCTTGACTATTATCGGTTACTCCATTCACGATACAATTGTCGTTTTTGACCGGGTCAGAGAAAACGTAAGAAAGAATACGAGGAAAGACCTTCCCACAGTCATGAACGAGAGCATTAATCAGACGTTGAGCCGGACCATTCTGACTTCCTTTACAGTAGTCCTTGTTGTTGCTGTTCTATTTATCTTTGGTGGGGCCGTTATCCACGATTTCGCCTTTGCGCTTCTTGTAGGTGTTATCTTCGGCACATACTCATCTGTCTTTATCGCGGCTCCTGTAGTTCTTGCATGGGAGAAATATAGACCTTCGATGCTGAAAAGGAGAAAATAAGTAGTGACTCCTCTTGAAATTGCAGGATTGACCGTCTTTATCCTCGTGCTCTTTATGGGAATTTTTTCCATAATATTCGGCATTCCCGGAACAGCCGTAATACTTATTGATGTCGTCCTTTATGCTTTGATCACCGGTTTCGAAAGAGTTAGTATCAAGATTGTCCTGATCCTTCTCGTCATCTCTATACTGGCAGAGGCTATCGATTTTTCATTTGGAGTAGCAGGGGCAGCAAGATTTGGACTTTCCAAGAGAGTAATCTGGATATCAGCAATCAGTGGTTTCATTGGTGCCGTGACAATGACCCCATTGTTTTTCGGTTTAGGTACCGTTGCCGGAACTTTTCTCGGCGGATTTGCCGGTGTGCTGGCGATTGAGCTGATCCACCAATCCAAGTTGAAACCTGCGTTGAGGGCAGGCTACGGTGCTATCCTGGGAAGGGTTGCCGGGACTCTCATAAAAGGATTTTGTGCTCTCGTAATGATAGTTATCACAATGTCAAATATATATTCATGAACGGTTGGTTTTCTTCATATGAATCCCAAGCTCTATTGGAGAATGACTCGTGCGGGGACTGCTGCTTGTGAGCCTGCACCCAGGTGGACAGGGAGACTTTCTACGAGGGTTCCGAAAGGTTGAATCATGACCAAAAACAAATCCAAATTACAGGAATACGCTGAAGCGATTGTCATTGCCATCCTTATAGCGCTTTTTATACGGACATTCGTCATTCAGGCCTTTAAAATCCCTTCGGGTTCCATGAAGCCGACATTTGAAATCGGAGATCATATACTGGTAAATAAATTCATCTACGGCATAAAGATACCTTTTATCAGAAATACGCTAATTCCCATCAGCGAACCAAGGCGGGGAGACATTGTGGTATTTATATACCCTGAAGACCGATCCAAGGATTTTATCAAACGGGTCATCGGGGTCAGCGGTGATACCATAGAAATTAGAAACAAAAAAATTTACTTAAACGGCCTGCCATACAACGATCCCTATGGGATTTATACTGATGATTTCATAATTCCCGGCTCTATACAGCCTCGCGACAACTTTGGGCCTATGACGGTTCGTCCTGATTCCATTTTTGTGATGGGTGATAACAGAGACCAGAGTTATGACAGCAGATTCTGGGGTTTGGTTGACCTGAAAGATGTCATGGGGAAGGCCTTTATCATATACTGGTCAATTGCGCCTTATGATGAAAAAGACAGTTCTTTGTGGGGCAGATTTTCGAGTGTGTTGAGCAGAATCAGGTGGAAGAGATTCGCTCAATTGCCCCATTAGCGCCGTATCTAAAATACTGCTACAGCTCGTGTCATTGAATTTCATAGTTTGAACCGGAGATGAATATTAGAACAGGAACGATACCCGGTAAATCCTGATACTGCGTTTCCCCCATTGAAGCTCTCCGCAGTAAACTGAGGAGAAGCTTCTATCCTCAATTAAGGTACTGTTAAGCATTTGGTCGCTTACCCCGTGCGGTCAGTGCTCGCTCTCGGATTCACGCCGAAAAACAGAATCACTCATCTTAATTCAATGCAATAATACGAAGACCGCGGCTAGAATGCCCAGGGCATTATTGAGGGTATAAAAAAGCTTTTTTTCTCTCCCTTGATATGATATAAAATAGTCGATTGCCCGGCAAGGCGATAAGCCAAACTTAGATATTGCACACTGAGGCAGCCTTTTAATTTAATCCAGAGAGATTGAAAAAGGATATGAACCCAAAACAGTCATCAGTTTTTTAGCCAGCCTTCTCATCATAATGGGAAGGCTTTTTTGTAGCTATTTTCAGAGGTGAAACACGGCAATGGAACAGAAAAAGGTCGTCATGGATGCAGATGGCATAGACAGGTCTCTCACAAGAATAGCTTATGAAATTCTGGAGAAAAACAAGGGTACAGACGAACTATGTCTGGTAGGTATCAGGACAGGCGGCGTTTTCCTTGCAGAAAGGCTGAAAAAAAAATTAACCAAGATTGAAGGAGTTGATTTACCTATAGGCATTCTGGACATTACACTCTACCGCGATGACCTGCGCCTGACCAACAAGAAACCTCTGTTGGGCAAAACAGACATACCCTTTTCCCTGGATAATAGGAAAGTCGTCTTAGTTGATGACGTCCTCTTCACTGGCAGAACGATAAGGGCAGCCATGGATGCCCTTATTGATTTCGGCAGACCCAAGCTTATCCAGCTTGCGGTGCTCATTGACAGGGGACACCGCGAGCTTCCCATCCGGGCAGATTTTGTGGGCAGGAATCTGCCGTCGTCGTTATGGGAATCGGTGGTCGTGAAACTCATGGAAAAGAACGGGGTAGACGAAGTTGTTATCCAGGATGACAACCAATGAAAAGAGAACACTTAAAAGCTTAAACGAACATCGAGGCAATCACTTGTTTGAGGTTCCCTTATGAAGTTAACGAAGAAAGATATCCTAGGCATTAAAGACCTGTCTGTTGATGAGATAAATCTAATTCTCGATACGGCAGAATCTTTTATCGAAGTCTCTACAAGGGAAATAAAGAAGGTCCCAACCCTGAGGGGCAAAGCGGTCGTAAATCTTTTTTTTGAAGCCAGTACGAGGACCAGAACCTCCTTTGAAATCGCAGGAAAAAGACTCAGTGCCGATACCATCAATATTTCTGCAACGACAAGCAGTGTCGTAAAGGGCGAGACCCTCATCGATACTGCCCGGAACTTAGAGGCCATGAATCCGGATGCCATAGTTATCAGACATAGCGCGGCAGGTGCGCCCCATATGCTGGCCAGGATGGTCAAACAATCCATAATTAATGCCGGCGACGGAGCCCATGAGCACCCAACCCAGGCATTGTTAGACATGATGACTATAAGAGAAAAAAAGGGGAAGATTTCAGGTCTCAAGGTGGCGATTGTGGGTGACATTGCACACAGCCGGGTAGCCCGTTCCAACATCTACGGCCTTACGAAGATGGGGGCCCATGTCATTGTGGCTGGACCAGCAATGATGATTCCCAGGGATGTTGGGCGCATGGGAGTGACTGTTCATAATAATCTGGAGGAAGCGATTAAAGACGTGGATATTATCATGATGCTCAGAATTCAGTTGGAAAGACAGCAGCAGAAAATTTTCCCATCGCTCAGGGAGTATTCCAACTTCTTCTGTCTGAACAGACAGAATATCAAGCTGGCGAAAGAAGACGTCCTGGTTATGCATCCGGGACCAATCAACAGGGGAATTGAAATTGCGCCTGACATTGCCGATGGTCCTTATTCCATAATACTTGACCAGGTGACAAATGGCGTGGCTGTTCGCATGGCACTGCTGTATCTGCTCATAGGAGGCCAACGATGAAATTACTGCTCGCGGGCGGAAGGGTTATTGATCCCTCCCAGAATCTGGATGCACACATGGACATCCTGATAGAAAATGGGAAGATCGCTGAGATCGAGAAAAATGCAAACAAGCCCAAGACTGATTCCCGGAAATCAGCGGCCCGAGAAATCAACATCATCGATATCAAAGGTATGGTTGTGGTGCCGGGATTAATCGATATGCATACCCATCTGCGCGAACCGGGGTTTGAATACAGAGAAACAATTCAGACGGGAAGCGAAGCCGGCGCTGCCGGCGGATTCACGTCTGTTGCCTGCATGCCCAACACCAACCCGGTCAATGACACCCGGTCCGTAACGGAGTATATCAAGAGAAAAGCGGCTTCATGCAACCTCGTTAATGTATACCCCATTGCATCTGTCAGCATGGGATCAGAAGGAGTCTCCCTTACAGAATTCATGGACCTGAAGGATGCCGGTGCCATGGCATTCTCAGATGATGGGAAACCGGTGACAAACAGCGCTCTGATGAGAAGGGCTCTTGAATATGCATCTTCCCTCGGCATGTCAATCATCTCACACTGCGAAGACACCTGCTTATCTCAAGGGGGATCTATGAATGAAGGGTTTGTGTCCACCGAACTCGGTCTTCAGGGAATTCCCAATATAGCGGAAGACGCGATCGTTGCCAGAGATATAATTATAGCCGATTACACAGGAGCGCTTCTTCATATTGCCCATGTGAGCACTGCGGGCGCCGTCAGACTGATCAGGGATGCCAAAGACAGAGGCCTCATGGTAACGGCGGAAACCGCTCCCCACTACTTCACTCTTACCGACGAGGCATTGAGAGAATTCGATACATGTGCCAAGGTCAATCCCCCATTGCGCACTATCGAAGACGTCAAAGCAGTAAAAGAGGGGCTTAGGGATGGAACCATCGACGTCATCGCAAGTGACCACGCTCCACATGCGTCAACAGACAAAGAAGTAGAATTCGAATATGCTTCATTCGGTATCACAGGGTTGGAAACCTCCCTTGCTCTCAGCCTGAGGCTTGTTGACGATGGCATCCTCACGCTCGGCCAGTTGATACTCAGGATGAGTACAAATCCTGCGCGGATCCTCAACATTCCCAAAGGAACCCTGAAGACAGGCGGAGATGCCGATATCACTGTGATTGATCCCAATAGAAATTGGACGGTTGACCGCAACAGGCTGCGATCAAAAGGGCAAAACACACCCTTTCATGGACAGGCAATGAAAGGAAAGGCCATAATGACAATTATGGGTGGGGAAATAAAATATCGGGACATGCCATGAACACAAGGGTCGTGCATAAGACTTCAGCAATCGTCATACATTCCCTCGACTATGGAGAATCGGACCGTATTGTAACCTTTTACTCGAGCGATTTCGGTAAGATTAAGGGAATCGCAAAGGGCGCCCGGCGAAGCAAAAAAAGATTCTCCAATGCCCTTGAACCCTCATCTTATTGTAACATCATTTTTTCCAAGAAAGGACGGGGGACCCTCGCTCTCATTGAAGGGTGTGACGTCATAGACCACCACGCAAATATCAGGGAAGACCTTCATAAGACGCTGCTCTCCTCATATCTTACAGAGCTAATCGACAAATTCACGCTGGAAGGCAAAAAAAATATTGACCTATTTAAATTATTGCTGAATTTCCTCGGCCTCATTGACGCTGGAGCCTGTTCGGAAGCGTTGATACGTTTTTTTGAGATACGTCTCCTAAGACTTGCAGGATATGAACCGGTCTTAGACAGATGCATGACTTGTAAGAAGCCGGTCGGCGAAGAGGTCATCTACCATTTTATCATAAGCGATGGTGGCCTGAGATGCAATGAGTGCCACCGGAACAACCCCGGTTCTCTTTACGTTTCCCTGGGAACCATAAGAACGCTTCTGCTGGGAAAGGAAATAGATACCGCAAGAATCAACATAATTACCTTTTCGGAACAGACGGCCAAAGAAAGCAAGGACGTCCTTGTCGGCTTCATTCACCACCTTCTCGGGAAAGAAGTTAAATCATTTCTGGTTCTTAATGATATCCAAAAAATGGGAATCTTATCTTCGCAATAGCCTGCCTGGGTTTTTCATGTTGACACGCATCTTTACCCATGTTAGTTATTTTTGTTTAAATGCCTATAAAATCAAAGCAGAGGCCACTATACAACCGAGGAGGGTCAGGTGAACTTTCAGGAATTAATATTCGCCCTTGATAAGTACTGGGCAGACTACGGATGCGTGATTCAACAGCCTTATGATCTTGAGGTAGGAGCCGGGACATTCAATCCCGCGACGTTTCTCAGGGCTCTGGGGCCGGAACCTTGGAACGTGGCATATGTTGAGCCGTCGCGAAGACCCACTGATGGCAGATATGGAGATAATCCAAACAGGTTGCAGCACTATTACCAGTATCAGGTAATATTGAAGCCCTCTCCCCTTGATATCCAGAGTCTTTACCTTGACTCGCTGAAGAATTTTGGCATAGACCCCCTCGATCATGATATCAGGTTTGTTGAAGACGACTGGGAATCACCTACACTCGGCGCATGGGGACTGGGATGGGAGGTCTGGCTCGATGGCATGGAGATAACGCAGTTTACCTACTTCCAGCAGTGTGGCGGCATCGACCTCAATCCCATATGCGGCGAACTCACCTACGGAATCGAGCGAATTGCCATGTATATCCAGGAGATAGACAATGTATACGACCTTAAATGGAATGACCAGGTCACTTACGGTGATGTGCACCACAAAGGTGAGGTGGAATGGTCCTTCTACAATTTCGAATATGCAGATGTTGTGATGCTGAGGAAATTTTTTGATATGTGCGAGGCTGAATCCGTCAGGATGTCTGAGAAAGAGCTGATCCTCCCCACTTACGATTACTGCCTCAAGTGTTCCCACATTTTCAACCTGCTAAATGCCCGTGGCGCAATAAGCGTGGCAGAACGCACAAGCTACATAGGCAGAGTGAGGAATCTGGCCAGAATAAGCGCCGAAGGCTATCTCAAGCAAAGAGAAAAGATGGGGTATCCCCTCCTGGGAAAAATGAAGAAAATGAACACGAGTGATTAAACAATATCAAACCCTGGATGTCCGAATACTTTTGGATTTTGATAGTCAAATTTAGAATTTTATACTGGAGATGATTAATGGGCAAGGAACTTCTACTTGAGATAGGAACGGAGGAAATACCCGCGGCTTTTCTGCCAAAAGCTATCAGAGACATGGATGAAATTATACGGAGAGAACTTTCCAACAAGCGCATCCACCACGATGAGATCAAGGCAATGGCAACGCCCCGGAGGCTTTGTCTCTGCGTTGGTAATTTATCAAGCAGGCAGGAAGATCAGATTATTGAAAAGATCGGTCCCGCAAAAAGAGTTGCTTTCGACGAAAATGGAAATCCAACCAAGGCTGCCCTCGGCTTCGCAACAGGTCAGGGAATAAACATCTCGGAACTCGCGGTAGTTACGACAGAGAGGGGCGAGTATATCTGTGCGCGAAAAAAAATCACCGGAGAAGATACGATAGCTCTGTTGCCGGAGATCCTCACAAGATTCATAACATCCATCCCTTTTAGAAAGTCCATGCGCTGGTCTGACCTGCATGTTCGCTTCGCAAGGCCCATTCATTGGATACTCGCCATATACGGCGGCGAAACGATACCGTTTGTGATCGGAAATATAGAGAGTGGAGATAGAAGTTATGGCCATCGTTTCATGAGCACAAAATCATTTAAAGTAAAAAAAATGGAAGAATATGTGACAAATTGCAAAAAGCACTTTGTCATTGTTGATCCTGAAGAAAGGAAGAGGATTATACTTGAGGAAGCTGAAAAAGCCGCGAAGACTGTGGAGGGCAAGATCTTTTATACTGAAGATCTACTTGAAACAGTTACCTATCTTGTTGAATATCCGACTGCCGTCTGCGGGAGCTTTGATAAAGACTACCTGAAACTGCCCAAAGAGGTTCTGACGACCTCCATGATTTTACATCAGAAATATTTTCCCGTCGTTGACGATGAAGGAAAATTATTGCCATATTTTATTACTATTAACAATACTCTTGCCCGAGACCCACAAGTCGTAGCCCGCGGTAACGAAAAAGTAATTCGGGCAAGGTTGGCAGATGCAAAATTCTTCTTCGAAGAAGATCAAAAAACCTCCCTCGATCAGCACTTTGAGAAGTTAAGACAGGTTGTATTTCACTCGCAGCTGGGAACTTCATACGAAAAGGTCATGCAGATGAGAGAGCTTGCCCTGTACATAACGGATCACATAAATCCTTCCCTTAGAGATACGGTTGATCGAACTGCCATTCTCGCCAAAGCCGATTTAGAAACACAGATGGTCTGCGAGTTCACCGAGCTTCAGGGTATTATGGGAAGGGAATATGCATTGATAGCTGGTGAAAATCCTGTCGTTGCAAAGGCAATCTATGAACACTACCTCCCCACAGCTGCAGGAGGCGACCTCCCGGAAACGGATGAAGGCGCCATAATCAGTATCGCGGACAAGCTGGATACCATCGTCGGATTCTTCGGTGTTAATCTGATTCCCACGGGCACGGCAGACCCGTATGCGCTGCGACGACAGGCCATCGGGATTATCAACATAATCATAAACAAGCGCTATCCCCTGAACCTGAAAGTCATAATCGATAAGAGCATTACGATTCTAAATGGTAAGCTCAAAAGAGCCCCTGAGGAGATAAAGGCCAATGTGCTTGAGTTCTTCAAGGGCAGATTTGAAAATCTGCTCACCTCCCAGGGACACCCCTATGATGTAGTTGACGCCGTACTTGAAACGGGCGCCGCGGATATTGTCCGGTCATTTGAGAAAATCGAGGCGATGGAAACTTTCAAGTCCCACGCGGATTTCGAACCTCTGGCGATCGCTTTTAAGCGTGTAGGCAACATCATTAAGGACTTTAGGAACGGTTCCGTTGACCCATCGAAGTTCGAATCTGAAGAAGAAAGATCTTTATACAGTGCTTTCTTGCGCACAAAGGAGAAAGTTATTAAACATATCGAGAGGGATGATTATCTGTCTGCCCTGGTCGAGCTGGCCACTTTGAGAAAACCTGTCGATGACTTTTTTAATAATGTCCTCGTTATGGCGAAAGACGATAAAATACGGTTTAACCGTCTTTCCCTTCTGGAGGAAATTTCAGGCGTATTCCATATGATAGCCGACTTCTCGAAAATTGTTACAGGATCCTGATTCTTCTTACTAGCTAGTTCTCTTTTTTATTTATTTTGTGACATTTGTCACTTTCAGGCATGTCCTCAACAATTCTCGAGAAAGAAGTTTGTATTGTATTTTCTTTCATTCTGATTTAATATGCGAAGGAACTTGGTTCACCCTGAAAACATCAAGCTGTAGAGTAATGATTATTATATGGCCGTAAAAATGGATGTTATTCAAGCAGAAAAGAAAATGATAGATAGTAATCTGGCGATTAATCAGCAAGCTGATCTTGAGGAGCAACTGCGTCTCCGTAAGGCATTGCAGGATATTACAAACCAAATTCACGCTGCACACAATGCTAAGCAGATCCTCGTGGATCTGAAGGACGGTATTCTAAACCTCTTTGACGCCCACTCAATCACCATCTACATGGTGGACAAACTGAAAAATGAAATCTATTCCATGTTCCTCGTCGGATCTCAGCTTAAAGAAATCAGGGTACCCGTCAATAACAAAAGCATCGCTGGTTATGTGGCAAACACGGGTAAACCGGTTAACATAGCTGACGTTTATGATATTGAGGAACTCAAGGGCATCGATAAAGAACTGGCCTTTGATTACAGATGGGACAAAAAATCAGGTTTCAGAACCAATCAGGTTCTAGCAGCCCCTATATTTTATGAAAGGACCCTCAAAGGTGTTGTCCAAATATTAAACAGAAAAAGCTCAGGTAAATTTACAGAAGATGAACAAGCGTTCTTGCTGGAGTTCGCCGATGTTTTAGGAATAGCAATCAACAATCAGGACATATACGGCAGGAGGAGAAAGACAAGATTCGATTACCTCGTCACTCGCGGGTTTCTCAAGGAATACGAGCTGGATAGTGCCTGGGATAGAGCGAGAGAAGAAAAGGAATCGATGGAAAGCCTCCTGATGAACAAATATAAGATATCGGGAAATGATATCGCTAGATCTTATGAAGAATACTTCCACTGCAAGGTCATTCCGTTCAACGAGAAATTCCCCATACCGGGAGACCTGTTAAAGAATTTAAAGAGAGAATTTCTCCGCCGTGAGATGTGGGTTCCCCTTGAAAGAGTGGACGGGAGTATCCATGTCATCATGGATGACCCCCACAACATCCTCAAGCGCGATACGATTGAAAGTGTCTTAAAAACGAAGGCGGTCAAATATGACGTAGCGCTCCCGGAAGACATTATTAAGTACATCAATCTGTTCTACTCAACGAAGGAAGACGACCAGTCGATGACGGACATTCTGGGACGACTTGTTTCAGACGAAGAAGCTGACGAGGATGAAGGCGAAGTTGTCTCAGAATCAGACAGCGTCATCATGCAGATTGTGAATAAGATCATTAACGACGCATATGCAAGGCGCTCATCTGACATTCACGTCGAACCAAATACTGCGAAGAAAAACGTGGAAATCCGTTACAGAGTTGACGGGGAATGCATGCTTTATCAGACCCTTCCGTACAATTACCGGGCCGCTATCGTTTCACGAATAAAGATCATGTCCAATTTGGACATAACCGTAAAGAGACTCCCGCAGGACGGAAAAATAAAGTTCAAGCGTTTCGGTGGTGAAGAAATCGAGCTTCGCGTGGCTACAATTCCTACACAGGGCGGCGTGGAGGATGTGGTCATGCGAATACTCGCCAAGGGCACAACCATGCCCCTTGAAGAGATGGGGTTATTGGACAGAAACTACAAAGGACTAATCGGCATTAGCGAAAAACCTTACGGCCTGATCCTATGTGTTGGCCCTACCGGTTCCGGAAAAACTACAACTCTCCATGCGGCATTGCACCATATCAATACGCCGGACAAAAAGATATGGACGGCGGAAGATCCTGTCGAAATTACTCAGTACGGGCTTCGTCAGGTTCAGGTGCATCCTAAGATCGGATTGGATTTTGCCGCTGTTACGCGCGCCTTCCTTCGCGCCGATCCGGATGTTATTATGGTCGGCGAAATGAGGGATTTTGAAACGGCAAGGACCGGCATTGAGGCGTCACTGACAGGACACCTGGTCTTCAGTACCCTGCACACGAACAGCGCCCCTGAGACAGTCGTCAGGCTTCTCGATATGGGTATAGACCCCCTGAATTTTGCGGACTCCCTCTTAGGAATCCTTGCACAGCGTCTGGTGAGAACCCTCTGCACGGTCTGCAAAGAGGCATATAATCCATCAATCGATGAATATAACGAATTGGTGGAAGGTTACGGTCATGATCTTTTTGAAAAACTGAACATACCCTACACAGACGACCTGATCTTCTATCGTCCAAAGGGATGTGAGGCTTGCGTCAAGACAGGATACAAGGGAAGAATGGGTATCCATGAACTCCTCCTCAATACAGACACGATTAAGAGATTGATTCAGAAGCACGCATCTGTTGAGGAGATTCGTGAAGTGGCAATGGCCGAAGGGATGACCACACTGCTTCAGGACGGACTGCAGAAAGCCCTCAGGGGCGTAACGGACGCAAAGCAGGTTCGAAGAGTCTGTATTAAATAATAAGAAGATAATCGAAAAATTTGCCCAGGTGACTGAATTCTTATAAGAGTTTGTCCTTCCAGGAGCTGAGCTTTTGCAGGGCCTCAAGGGGCGTCATATTCGGAATATCCAGCAATTTCAGCTCATTTGCGATCATGTCCTCCCCGTCCATGAAGAGGCTTAACTGCGCCTTGTCCTTGGGAGCCGATTTCCTGCCGCGGGCGATCTTAGGCATGCCGACCTCGTCGAATTCACCCTTTTCAAGGTTATTCAAGATCTCCCTGGCCCTGACAATGACTTCATCGGGCACTCCGGCTATTCTCGCCACCTGAATGCCGTAGCTCCGGTTTGTTCCGCCTTCAACGATCCTTCTGAGAAAGATGATCCTGTCTCCCCACTCCTTGACGGCAATATTGAAATTCTTTACCCCCTCCTTCGTCAAAGCCAGGTCTGTCAACTGGTGATAGTGAGTGGCAAAGAGAGTGCGTGCCCCTATGAGCTTCACATTGTGAATGTATTCCGCCGTTGCCCAGGCAATGCTAAGACCGTCAAATGTACTGGTGCCCCTTCCAACCTCATCAAGAATGATCAGGCTTCTCCTTGTGGCATTCTTCAAGATATTGGCAACTTCATTCATTTCGATCATGAAGGTGCTCTGCCCCTTTGCCAGGCTATCCGCCGCCCCGATACGCGTAAATACACGGTCAACAACGCCGATACGCGCTTCCAGTGCCGGCACAAAGCTTCCCATCTGGGCAAGGATCACTATGAGGGCAATCTGTCTGATATACGTCGATTTTCCCGCCATATTCGGCCCGGTGATAATGAGAAGGCGATTTTCATCCAGATCGAGACTGACGTCATTGGGCACAAAACCGTCCGGCAGCGGCATCCTTTCTACGACAGGATGCCTGCCGTCCTTTATTTCAATCCTGTCTTCACTATCGACAACAGGACAGCAGTATTTGTAGCGCTCCGCCGCCTCCGCCAGAGATGCAAGGCCATCGAGGCCGGCAATATGCGAAGCCGTGGTCTGAATCCGTTTTATTTCCTTCGAAATCTCTCCCCTGATTCGGACAAAGAGATCATATTCCCGCTCTTTCCGGCGGTCCTCTGCGGAAAGAACGGTATGCTCGTATCCTTTCAACTCCTGATTGATATACCGTTCTGCATTTACGAGGGTCTGTTTCCGGATATAATCATGGGGAACGAGATCTGTATTCGCCTTGGTGACTTCAATGTAATATCCGAAGACACTGTTAAATCCGACTTTCAGAGAATTGATCCCCGTTCGTTTTCTCTCCCTTTGTTCAAGGGCGGCGATCCACTTTTTTCCGTCTCTGCTGACGGATATCAGCTCGTCGAGGTCTTGATCATAACCCTCCTTGATGACCCCACCTTCCCGAATTGTCATCGGAGGGTCTTCGACAATGGCTCTCTCAATCACGCCGCAGATATCCGGCATTTCGTCAATCCCGGCATAAATTGAAGCCAGCAGGGAAGAATCCAAGCCACAAATGAAGGCCCTGATTTGCGGCAGTGCATTCAGGGATGTTTTCAGGGCAATCAAATCGCGCCCATTGGCGACACCCATAGAAACCCTGCTTGCCAGCCTTTCCAGGTCATAGACACTGGAAAGGGCATTCCTCAGATCTCCCCTCAGTATGTGGTGTTCCTTAATTTCAGATACTGCTACCAGTCTTTCTCTGATTTTTTCCGGATCCACGAGAGGATAGTTGAGCCACCACCGGAGCCTCCTTGTGCCCATAGACGTGATTGTCTCGTCGAGAATATGAAAGAGCGCCCCTTCCTTTCTGTTCTCGGTTATGGTTGTAAATAATTCAAGATTTCGCTTGGCGATTTCATCCATGACGAGATAGCTATCGGTCTCATACCAATGAATGGCATTTATATGGCCGAGGTGGTCCTTCTGCGTTTCTTCCACGTAACGGAGGATAGCACCGGCTGCAGCTACCGTGGCCGGATGTCTTAATATGCCTTCCTTAGTCAAGAGCTCTTCAGAAAAGTATTCTCTTAATCGGCCGACAGCGGCATCATAATCAAAATAATCCGCCGCGAAAAAATTTATTCTGGGCCGGGGATCCCCCTGCGATAACGTCTTCACAACAGCTTTTTCACGAAAGTCCTCCTCGATGATGACTTCGCGAAAATCGAGGCCGCTTATTTCCGCTATGAAGATATCCCTGTTTTGAGACTCCGTGACCAGAAATTCCCCTGTAGATATATCCAGGAAAGCAAGGCCGAACCTGTCGTCTCTCAACGCAAGAGCCATCAAGAAGGCATTTTCCTTGATGTTCGTGTTATCTTCATCTACAAAGAGAGAAGGCGTGATAATGCGCACCACGTCCCTTTTCACAATGCCCTTTGCTTCTTTTGGATCTTCTATCTGTTCACAGATTGCTACTTTGAAACCCTTCTCGATGAGCTTTGCTATATACGATGACGCGGCATGGTATGGTATACCGCAGAGAGGAATGCTGTCCTCCTTTCCCTTATTCCTCGACGTGAGAGTAATCTCCAGAATCTTGGAAGCGGTAATTGCATCTTCAAAAAACATCTCATAGAAATCCCCCATCCTGAAAAAAAGGATGCAGTCCTTATGCTGCTCCTTGATTTCCAGGTACTGCCTCATGGCGGGGGTTAAATTCATGGTGCCGGTCATTTCCACTTATCACCCTTTTTTGTGAGGTCGATATACTCTACCCGCTCTACCCTTCCCCTGTCACTGATGAAAGAATTGAGGAGCCAGCTTATGACGCTGATGATGAGGGAACCGATTACGGCCGTCCAGAACCCGTGAACCTCAAACCCAGGAATGATGCCTGATGCCATCTTCAGCATCAGGGCGTTGATTATAAAAGTGAAAAGTCCCAATGTCAGGACATTAATGGGCAGGGTGAGAATCAGCAAAATAGGCCGGAACAAGGCATTTAAGATTCCCAGCGCGGCTGCCGCGAAGAAGGCGGAAAAAAAACCGGTGATGTGGATACCTTCCAGCAGGTAGGCAGCTATGATAATAGATACCGTCAGAATTATCCAGCGTATTAAAATTCCCATGACAATAAATTCTCTCAATCAAAATGCGTGAATTGCTCCTTCATTGCGCCACAAACAGGGCACTCGTCAGGCAGGGTGCCATCCGATACGTAACCGCATACTGTGCAGACGTAGTATGTGGTTTCCCTCTCCTCCATCACGTGGCTCATCGCTTCTTTATAGAGCTTTGCATGAACCTCTTCCACATCCCTGCTCTGACTGAAATGAAGCACCGCCGCCCTGTTCCCTTCCGCTTCTGCCTGTTTGACGAACTCATCATAGGCAACCCCGGCAACTCTTGTTTCCGATTCAAAGCTGGCGGCAAGGTTTTCCTCGGTGCTCTTCACCCTCCCCAGGACGAGTAGTGCCCGTGCCCCGTGGATCTCTTCCGAAAATGCTATAACACGAAAGAGTTTCGCGATCTGAGAGTATCCTTCCTCCTTGGCCCTGTCGGCGAATACCTTCAGCCTCAGCGCCGCCTTTGCTTCACCCGTATATGCTTCATATAACGCATCTGTTGTACTCATCCCCGATGAACCTTTCTTCGTAATTGTTCACATCCATCGAAAAAACATGTAACCGGTAAGCCCATAAGAGACGGGAATCCACTCGGCCTAAATTCTCGAAGGTCCCTTCCCGTATCAATTGCTCGTTATTCAGGAGAAAACTCTTCCTTACCAGCGCCACATATGGGACATACCCATTCATCGGGAAGTTTTTTAAACGCAACGCCGGGAGGGATGTTGCCCTCCTTGTCTCCCTCTGCAGGGTCATACACATATCCGCAGATACCGCAAACATACTTTTCCATTTTCCATATCCCTTCTATTGATATTTCATGACAAACGTAAAGAAAGATTTGAAAGGTTTCCTTCTCGTCACTAACTTCAGGTGAAGAGTCACAAGGCTCTCACTAACATTTATTGACAAGAAGATTGTCTTGTATTATAAGGCGCAACTCGAATCAGCTTTTTTAATATCCACTTTAGAAAGATTTATCAAGACTTTTTCATGAAACTGCAAATCGTATAAGACGACAGTTGACTTTAGGATTATCTTATACTATTGAAAATATTGAAATCGACTATTCCCCGGTAGCTCAGTCGGTAGAGCAGATGGCTGTTAACCATCGGGTCCGTGGTTCGAGTCCGCGCCGGGGAGCCAAACATAATAAAGGCTCGGCTAGAAGTCGGGCCTTTACTTTTTTTACATTCTGGTGACCGGATGGTGGCAGCATGATGCGGAACTTCTGGCTGCAGAACAATTATCTTGGATATTATCGTGCGCCTTATTGAAGATCTCACGGGGAGTCGAAAGCATCATAAGCTGGCTGAAGAGACTTCTTTGACTGACATAATAGGATGCAGCGTCATCAGACCCAAGCCGCGATGAGCGGACTCGGTTCCCCACGGCTTCCTCCAAAGATGAGGGAAAGGATATCAGATATGAGTCATATTTCGACGAATAGATTAGGTGGAGCACATTGCAGGCTCATGATTGATTGAATGCTGCGGTATTCCGAAATTCTATCACGCAGGGGGCTAGGATGCTAAACGGACGCATCTCGTCAGCGCGAGTGCGCTGAACATGGGCTGTAACCGTGAATGCAAAGATAATTTTTTGAATCATGAAAATAAGGCTGCCTGGCAGCACCTTTGCAGATTATTTCTTTTCCGGGCGGGAAGGATTCGCGGGTTTTCCGGTATTCATATTACTGTCATAATGAGATCCCCTGGTATCTGATGGCACCGGTTCCGGAGTGTCCTGCAGATCTCCCCCTTCGGTTTTCGCAGGTTCACTCAGCATCTCTTCGTATTCCGGTATCACGATACCCCTTCTTACCATGATTTCGTATATCTTATCAGAGCGGCTCTCAACAAACTTTGAAGTGCCAGCGGGATTATATCTTATAGGATTGGGAAGGGCCGCTGCCAGCCTTGCTGCCTCCTGGGCTGTCAGTTCTGATACGGGTTTGCCAAAGTAGTGGCGGGCGGCAACCTCGATACCGAACAGACCATCACCCCATTCAATGACATTCAGATAGAGCTCGATAATTCTCTTCTTGGAAAGATTTCTCTCTAACCGCCATGTGAGGATAGCCTCCTTTATCTTGCGGACAGGATTTTTTGAAGGAGTCAGATACAGGTTCTTTGCGAGTTGCTGGCTTATTGTGCTCCCGCCGAGGGCAAATTTTCTCTTTTTGATGTCCTTTTCAATGGCCTTTTGCATGGCCTCATAATCAAACCCCTCATGAGTCCAGAATTTATCGTCTTCCGCGATAAGCACTGCCTTTATCACATATGGAGGAATCTGCGATAGGGGCACCCACTGCTGGATGATCTTTTTCTTCTTACCCTGACTCTGCCACTCTTTTTCCCGATACTCCATGAAAGCCGTTTTTTTAGGATACACCTTCCTCAGCTTCGAAACATCAGGGTAAATGAAATACAAGCCAATACTCAGAAAGAGGGCAGATATAAGGGTAACAACAAGAATGCTGATTAATCTTTTCATCTTAAGTCAAAAAATCCCCCCTCCCCTCTTGTAAAGGAGTTCAGGAAGGATTTTCAATACCTTTTTGACGGCACGCCATCGCCATCGTGAATGCTTCATATACCAAATCATCATAATATGAAAGCAAGGAGTAGCATCCCGACTTATTGATAAACACTTCTTTTGACCAATCATAACGCACTAACGAGCGCATGAAGTCCCATATTATTGAAGCGAAAAGACATGATTTTATTTGATTTTATTGAATATTCCTCGTTTATGTGAAAATTTGCTTTGACTTATGATAATTTTTTCTGTACAAGGTGACGTTAGCTTTTTTTGTGTGCAGCTTGTCATCCATTGTCAAAATCTGTGCACCGTTAACAAAATGGGGATCCCCCGAATGAAAAAGAGGAGGTACTTCATGATGAAACGGCAGATTTTCCTATGGATGGGACTGATTGTCCTGTTCACTGCATTTGGCCTCAGCCAGGAGGTCTTTGCAAAGGAATATAAAGTCAGGCGCGGCGATTCACTCGCCAAGATTTCAAAGAAGTTCGGCGTTACTCCTCAGGCCCTGATGGAAGCAAATGGTCTGACAAGTGATGCCCTTCAACCCAGACAAGTCCTCATCATTCCCGATAACGGCAAGAAAAAAATAGCCAAATCCAAGAAGGCGCATTCCTATAGCTCCGAATACTACGTGGTGAAAAAGGGGGATACCCTTAAAGCCATCGCAAAGAAAACAGGCCATCCCGTAAGTGAAATCAGCAGGCTGAATCATGTCAATGCAAGATCCTTGAAAATAGGGCAGAAACTTGTCCTTGCCAGGCACGGCCCTGTGAGAGAACTGGCGGTGGCGAGAACTGATGAAACAGATGAATCAGCCGAAGACGATGACCTTTTGGGCGATGATGACGACCTCGTCATGAACAATGACCTGGCGGAAGTGGACAAGGATGCAGATGCAAGTTCTGAATTGCTCGGAAAGTGGGACAGTCCCAATGAACGGTCATTATTTGTAAGGGTCGCCAAGGGATTTTTAGGCGCACCATATCGATTGGGAGGATCATCAGTCACAGGTTTGGATTGTTCTGCATTTGTGAAAAAGCTTTACGAATTCTTTGACGTCAGCCTTCCCAGAACGGCGAAGGAACAGGCACATGTGGGGAAGCGTGTATCGAGAGATGAACTTAAAGAGGGAGACCTTGTCTTCTTCAATACGAGGCGGGCCTATGGACATGTGGGGATATATATAGGAAACAATGAATTCGTCCACGCCTCAGCCGGCCGGGAGAGAAGAGTCAGGATAGATACCCTCGACAAACCTTACTATGACAAACGCTTTGTCAAAGCCGTCAGGATCAAGGGGTTGGACAGCGGAGTATAATCCACCTTTATAGCGTGGGGAAAAAGGAAAAAGGTTGGAAAGATGGGACATAGACATGTCCCATTTTTTTTCACCATATGTCCACGAGGGAAGCTGGATACTGACGAAGACACATTTCTATTGATTTATTCGCATACCATATATATTCTTAAACCCAGTATAGATAGCAAAGATAAGTTGCAGTCAGGCAATTACGGAACGAGAGTTGCCGTTTGCATACAGGAGCGAAGCAGCACGGCGAAACAGAGTAAATGAATAATTATAAGAATTGTGAAGGAGGCAGACATGCATAAGAAAGCGCTATCATTCATCATTGTTTTAATGTTTTCCTTTTTTATTGGCGGCTGTGTTACCACGGCCACTTACGAGAAGAAATCAGCGGAGGCGGATAGTCAGGCAAAGGAACTCGCAGCAGTGAAGGCGGACAGAGATCAACTGAAAGAAGCCTTTGCCAATGCGGCCAAGGAGAGAGACGAGTTGGATAAGGTCTTGAAATCCAAAACTGATGACCTTTCAAAGTCAATCGCGGATCTCAGGCAGAAGACTGCCGACCTCGAGGCTGAAAATACAAGACTGAAGGAAAATCTTGCGGAGCTGAAAAAGAAAGAGGCAGATGTTCAGTCTGAGAGCAATACTTACAAACAGCTGATGCAGGAAATGAAGGGTGAGGTGGCCAAGGGCCAGGTCACAATTTCAGAACTTAAAGGAAAACTGACACTGGATGTGGTGGACAAAATCCTTTTTGCCTCCGGGCAGGCAGAGGTGACAAAGGAAGGACTGGCAGTTTTGAAGAGGGTCATCGATATCCTCAAAAATGTCAAAGATAAGTCGATCCGTATTGAGGGGCACACTGACAATGTAAAGATCAAAGGCGCCCTCGTTAAGCAGTACCCCACCAACTGGGAACTTTCGGCGGCTCGAGCCATCAATGTCACAAAATATTTACAGCAGCAGGGAATTGATCCTGCCTTCTTGTCAGCCACTGCTTTTGGGGAATACAAGCCGATGGCAGGTAACGACACCCCCGAAGGGCGGGCTAAAAACCGGAGGATTGCTATTATTCTCCTGCCAAAGGAGTGAAAGCATAACAAGAATCTCATGGGCAAGACGATCACCGAAAAAATAATTGAAGCACATATTGTTTCAGGTAGATTCGTTCCCGGAACTGAGATCGGAATTAGAATCGATCAGACCCTGACGCAGGACGCCACAGGGACCATGGCCTATCTTGAGTTTGAATCGATGCAGGTTCCGAGAGTCAGAACGGATTTGTCCATAAGTTATATTGATCATAATACCATTCAGAGCGGGTTTGAAAATTCCGATGACCACAGGTACCTGCAAACTGTAGCGCAGAAGTATGGCATATACCTTTCACGGGCGGGCAACGGTATCTGTCACCAGGTGCACTTTGAGAGGTTTGGAAAACCGGGGAAAACGCTCCTCGGTTCCGACAGCCACACTCCCACGTGTGGGGCCCTCGGCATGCTGGCCATCGGGGCCGGAGGCCTGGATGTGGCTCTCGCTATGGCGGGGGAACCCTTCTACTTCACCTGCCCCAGGATAATCAAGATCAATCTTACCGGTAAACTGCCTCCCTGGACATCGGCCAAAGATATTATCCTGAAGGTCCTTGAGATACTAACCACGAAGGGAAATGTCGGGCTTATTCTTGAATACGGAGGAGAAGGTACGGCGGCCCTGTCGGCGCCTGAGAGGGCTACCATAGCCAATATGGGCGCGGAATGCGGCGTAACAACCTCCGTGTTTCCCAGCGACGAGATGACGCGGATTTTTTTGCTTGCCCAGGGGCGGCATAATGACTGGCAAAAAATAAGCGCCGATCCGGATGCAGAATATTATCGAATCGTTGATATTGACCTCTCTCATCTCGTTCCCCTCACAGCTAAACCGCACAGTCCCGACAATATAAGCCCCGTTAGAGACGTGGGCGGAATTAAGGTAAACCAGGTCTGTATTGGAAGCTGCACAAATTCATCCTACAAAGACATGGTAACAGTCGCCAAGATTTTAAAAGGCAAGGTGGTACACCCAGAGGTCAGTTTCATAATTACACCTGGCTCACGACAGGTACTGGAAAATCTTGCCAGAGACGGTTATCTTACGGACCTCATTATGGCAGGGGCGAGGCTCATGGAAAGCGCATGCGGATTCTGCATCGGGAACAGCCAGAGTCCCCAGACGAAGGGTGTTTCTCTACGCACATCGAACAGAAATTATCTGGGCCGGTCAGGCACACTTGACGCAGAAGTGTATATCGTAAGTCCAGAAACCGCGGCAGCCTCAGCCATGGCGGGAAGAATTACGGATCCCCGTGACCTCGGCGTGGTATATCCTGAAGTGCCCATGCCCGACCGTTTTTATATTGATGACAGTATGATCATCAAACCCGACGCTACAAGGGATCATCCTGCCATAGAAATTTACAGGGGGCCTAATATAGGAACTCCACCTGCGAATGACCCATTTCCGGAGATGGTTAATGGTGAAGTCACCATCAAGGTGGGAGACAAGATCACGACTGATCATATTGTCCCTGCCGGCACCAGGATGAAATACCGATCAAACATACCCAAATACTCGGAGTGTTTTTTTGAGCCCCTGGATGGGCAATGTTCCGAACGTGCTACAAAAATCCGGGACAAGGGAAAACACAATATTGTCGTCGCCGGCCTTTCATACGGGCAGGGTTCGTCGAGAGAACACGCCGCCATATGTACGATGTTCTTGGGTGTAAAGGCCGTCATCGCTAAGTCTTTCGAAAGAATTCACGCGGCGAATCTGATAAACTTTGGAATACTTCCCGTTACATTTAAGGACGACGGGGACTACGAGGGCATCAAGCAGGGGGATAACTTAGAGATTCCAGACGCCAGAAAAACGATCGAGGGAAGCGGAAAGATGATCGTAAGGAATGTCTCTAACAGTTTAACCTTTGAGGTTAATTACAACCTGTCAGAACGGCAGAAAAAGATTCTCCTCGCCGGCGGCGCACTGAATCTAAGGCACATCTGATATAGAAGCTCTCCGCAGCAAGCTACGGGGAATGCATTCGCGACCGAATTACACCATGTGACACAATATTATGAGCGGTTTTGGAAACTGCCATGTCCCGTGTTGATGAAATCTACCGCCGCTGCCTTTCCGGCGCTTTGAAGGGTGGACTGACAGCGCAGAATGTTTCCCTCTATCACGCATCCCCTTTCACAATCTATTGCGAAAACTTTATCTCCGCGGAAGAAAAAGATCCCATGAGCCCCTACCGCGAACTCCTTCTCGAGAGGGGCCGTGAACACGAACGAAGGGTCATAGAAACGACATTCCCCTCATGCAGGCCATTGCATTATGAGAAACCTGAGGAGGGCTTTCGCAGATTGCTCGATGAAATGGCCAGCGGAGCCGAAGTCATCTGCGGACCTCCCCTGTTTTATCTCCCGGAAAATATGCGGGGAATTGCAGACATCCTTGAGAAGAGAAATGACCATCCTTCCATTTTTGGAAATTATCATTATATTGTGACGGAAATCAAACAGGCGAAGAGAATCAAGAAGGGACATATCCTTCAGGGTGCCTTTTATACGTGTGTGCTGGCAAAGATCCAGGAACATCTTCCCGGGATATTCAGAATCATTAACCATGACCTGGAGACACGGGAATATTCCTTCTCCGATTATGAGGCAGACCTCCAGATTGCTGTGAAAGGAACCCAGGCAATTCTGGTCGGCATAGAACGGCCGACGGCAACCTACAATGCGGCGGAGTGGCCATGGGAAAGGTATATCAATCACGAGGCAATCAGAATAAGAGATGTTTCACTAGTGGGACAAGTCGGTCCCAGAATGAAAGAGAAGCTGGTTTCGCGGGGATTTAAAAAGGTATGGGATATTTCATCTGCCAGTATTGAAGCCCTGCAGGCTATTCAGGGGATTAGTGACACCACCGCAAAAAAGTTGATATTGAATGCCAAGGCCATCATGAAAAATGAACCAATCCCCATCGACCCCTCGGGCCTGCATTTCCCTGTAAAGTCCACTGAAATATTCCTGGACATGGAGGGAACTGATGAGCCGGATCTCGAAGGCGCGACAGATGCCGTTGATTATCTCATCGGCGTCATTGTCCACACGGGCGGAAGGGATGAGTATCATCCATTCATCACCCACAAGATAGAGGACGAGGGGAAAATGTTTTGCGATTTTATGTCTTTTCTGAAAGAGCATAATAATTACGTCATTTACCACTGGCACAATTACGAACACTGGCACATGAAGCGCCTCGCAGAGAGGCATAACCTTGTGGAGGGAGCCGATACGTCAGTTTTATCCCACATGGTTGACCTCCACAGGATGGCCACTAAGGCCTTCGCTTTCCCCACCTATACAAACGGCCTCAAAGATATAGCTTCTTTCCTCGGTTTCAAGTGGCGACACGGCGATATCAATGCACTCGACGCCATAGCCTACTATCTCAAATACCAGACTGATCCGGATGGATACCGGGAGAAAATTCAGGCTGTTATTGATTACAATGAAGACGACTGCCGGGCAACAAAGATAATCAAGGATTGGCTTACGGAGCAGAAAAATACATTATAAGCCTTGGTTCGCTGACCATTGCAGCAATCAGGTTGCGGCTCACCCTTGCAATGATATAATGCGTAGATATCAAAAGGTCTCCTCCATGTAATAAGCCAGATATAACTCGACTCCTATAGACAGGTCATCTCCTTTGTGATAGAAAAAAGCATGAAATCCTCACGCAAAAAATCTGTCCCCTTGATGGACAAGATAAAAGTCAAATCTACCATCGTCGAGATGGATGGCGACGAGATGGCCAGAGTCATGTGGAAGCTGGTTAAGGACAAATTGCTCCTTCCCTATCTTGCCATGGACATCGAGTACTATGATCTTCACATCAAGAATCGTGATGCAACGGACGACCGCGTCACCGTAGATGCAGCGAAATCCGTGATTAGGCATGGTGTAGGTGTCAAGTGCGCGACGATCACAGCGAATGAAGAAAGGGTCAAAGAATACAAACTCAAGAAACTCTGGAAGAGCCCCAATGCAACAATCAGAGAGATGCTTGACGGAACTGTCTTTAGAAAGCCAATCCTTGTGAAAAATATCAGGCCATCTGTATCCGCATGGAAGAAAGCCATCACCATAGGCAGACACGCGTATGGCGACGTCTACGGCGGTACGGAGATGCGGATAACCGCTCCGGGAAAGGCAGAGATCCTTTTTACTCCTCTGGAAGGCGGCTCACCCATCAGGCAGACCATCAAGGAATTTAGAGGACCGGGTATTATCCAGGGCACGCACAATACCGACGAGTCCATAGAAAGTTTCGCGCGAGCATGCTTCATGTATGCCCTCGATCAAAAGATTGATCTCTGGTTCAGCGGCAAGGATACTATCTCTCAGATATACGATGGCCGCTTCAAGGATATATTTGAGAAGGAGTATGCAAGGAACTGGAAGGAAAAATTCAATCGCGCAGGTATCTCATATTTCTATACACTGATCGATGATGCTGTGGCCCGCATCATGAAGTCCGAAGGCGGCCTGCTGTGGGCTCTCAAGAACTACGATGGAGATGTCATGTCCGATATGATAGCATCGGCGAACGGCAGCCTTGCCATGATGACCTCCGTCCTCGTTTCTCCTCATGGGTATATCGAGTACGAAGCGGCTCACGGCACGGTACAGAAACACTATTACAAACATCTGCGAGGCGACGAAACATCTACAAACCCCATGGCAATAATCTTTGCCTGGTCGGGATGCCTCAGCAAGCGCGCCGAGATCGATGCGACTCCTGAAGTAGGCTCGTTCGCGGATAAACTTGAAAAGGCGGCCCTTTATACTGTGGCATCCGGTATCATGACAGGCGATCTCCTATCGGTTGCCAAACGGAACCCCAAGAACAGGAAAGTAAATACGGAAGCATTCATCGATGCAATTGCCAAAAATCTCAGAAAGAAATTGTTTGGTTAAGCCGAACCTGAACGACATGTCCCTGGCGGAGCTTGAGACCTTTATCTCGAGATTTGGCAAGGAGAAATACCGGGCGCGGCAGATTATGAAGTGGCTTTACCAGTCGAATGCCGGATCCTTTGAGGATATGACAGACCTTTCCAAGGCCTTCCGGAATGAGATACGTGACGCAGCCAGAATCGCTCTGCCGGAAATTGTAAAAACACAGGTCTCAAAGGACAGCACGAAAAAGATCCTCTTCGGATTGGAGGACGGTCTTTTTATCGAAAGTGTCCTCATCCCCGGAAAGAATCACTGGACGGTCTGCGTTTCTACACAGGTTGGTTGTCAGATGGGGTGCGCATTCTGTATGACCGGCAGGCAGGGATTCAGAAGAAACCTCCTACCCTCGGAAATAACGGGACAGATAACAAGACTCCGGTCAGGCATGCCGGAGGGAGAAAATATTAAGAACATAGTTATGATGGGAATGGGGGAACCTCTGGCCAACTATGAAAATACCCTGAAGGCAATCAGGATCATCACCTCCGAGATCGGATTCGGTTTTTCCCACAGGAAGGTAACCGTATCCACCTGCGGGATTGCGCCGATGATAAAGCAGCTCGGCAAAGACATCTGCGTCAATCTGGCGATTTCTCTAAATGCCCCGGATGATATTACGAGAAGCAATCTCATGCCCATCAATAAAAAGTATCCCATAGAAACACTTCTTGGTGCCTGCAGGAATTATCCCATGCCGGGGCGGCGAATGCTCACCTTCGAATACATTCTTATTTCCGGCGTGAATTCGAGGCCGGAAGATGCGGAAAAACTGGCGCGTCTCCTAAGGGGGATACGATGCAAGCTTAACCTGATCGCTTTCAATGAATTTCCCGGTTCAACATTCAGAGCGCCTTCTCTGGATGAAACACGGGCATTTCAGCAGGTTCTCCTCGACCACCATTACACAGCCATCATCCGGGCGAGTAAGGGAAGCGATATCCTGGCAGCCTGCGGCCAATTGAGCGGCCAGAGGAGAGAAAGGGGGTGATGGAAAAACGCGGAATACCATAAGATGAGGAACTTGTGCATCTTTTATCAGCACGCACTTACTTACCGCTTACAGATTGAGGATCAAAAGGAGGAATACTGTATGCCTGGAGTCTTCAAAGATTATGCAAAGAACAAATTAAAAAAACCGGCGCCTCTGAAAGGAATCAGGGTAATAGAGGTCTGTACACTGCTCTTCGGACCGGCAGGCCCATCGTTTCTGGCCGAAATGGGAGCCGAAGTGATCAAGATCGAATTACCCCCTGCGGGAGATGTAACGCGTTCCCTGAATCCCTTCGGATGGTTTTTCAAGGAACAGGGGCCCATGTTCATGCACATCAACCCGTCCAAATATTACATGGCCCTGGACCTGCACAAGGATATGGCCCAGAATATCTTCAAAGAGCTCTGCACGAAAGCGGATATTGTCGAGTTCAACCTCCGCCCCGCGGTGACCAACCGCTGGAACATCGGTTATGAAGATATCAAGAAAGTAAACCCCGGCATCATTTACATTGAGAAGAACGGATTCGGCCAGTGGGGCCGCTATGCCGAGGAGGACCGTCCCTCCAACGACGGTGCGGCACAGGCACTCTCGGGCTATGCATGGATGTCAAGTTTTTCCAAGAGACCGCCCCTCAAGCAGAGCATCTGGATCTGCGACGTATACGGAGCCATGATGGGTGAAGTTGCCGTGCTGGCGGCCCTTCATCACCGGAAAAGAACCGGCAAGGGGCAGTTTATAGAAATGTCACAGAGTGAAAATATCATGCGTGCCATGGGGTGGGTCTGGCCCTACCAGCAGATGACAGGCAAGGGGGCGGAACCATCGGGAAATCGGGATCAGTGCATCTGCCCTGCCGATACGTTCCTTTGTAAAGACGGCAATTTTGCCGCCCTTGCGGCGCCGGCGCCGGATGAGTTCAAGGGGCTCTGTACGGCCATGGCTAAGCCGGAACTGGCTGATGATGCCCGATTTAAGGATCATACGACCAGGCTCAAAGATGAAAATGCCCTGGCAATCCTCAAGATCATCGCCGGCTGGGCAGTAGGGAAGACAGCCGACCAGATCGAGAACCTGGGCAAGAAGCACGGTTTCGCTGCTACCCGGCTTCACAACGCCAAAGATGAATTTGAAGATCCCCACCGCAGGGATCGAGGCTTCATCAAAGAGATTGACGACCCACTGTACGGAAAGTATGTCGATCACGAAATCCCCATAATGATGTCCAAAACGCCGCCCAAACATCGCTGGACCGTAAGGCCTGTGGGTTTTGACAATGATTTTATCATGACCAAGATCCTGGGCAGAAACCAGACCCAACTGGACGAACTCTATACGCACGGTGTCCTGGGAAGATGGAAGGACCAGCAAGGCCGCAGGCCGCCCCCAGATTGGGACGGGCAATCCGGCGCTATATTAAGGAGGTGATGAAACATGGCAGACTACAAGAGAGCAAAATGGTCGGCATGGGCAGACAATATCAGGTCCTTGGATGATCCGGCACACAACTTTGAAAAACCCGAGGCACTGGATGACCTCGTCGTAATCGATTTGAGTTCGCGGAGCATGGCGGGATGTTACTGTTCTTCCATGCTGGCAGAGCTTGGCGCAGAGACCATTCGCATTGAACCTCCGGGAGGCGACCTGGTCAGGACCTACTCCCCCAACGGGATAATGGTAAAGGACACAGGGCTCGCGTATCTCCAGGAGGGGCGAAACAAGTACCATGTAACGCTGAACCTGGAGACGGAAGAAGGGAGAGACATACTGAAATCTCTTGCCGCCCAGGCGGACGTACTTATCGAGACCTATCCGGCAGGAACTATGGACAAGTGGGGAATCGGCTACGAGGCCCTCTCAGAGATCAACCCCCGCCTCATCTTTGCATCGATTTCCACCTTCGGCCAGTTTGGTCCGGAGAGCAAAAGAAAGCAGTATGATTATGACAACGTTTCCCAGGCACGCTCCAGCATACAGTATGCGACAGGAGAGGTCCTGCCTGAAGGAAAGACTGTAAACGATGTGCCATACGCCGTTCCCACAAAGGCCGGGCCATGGATAGCGTGGGGAGTTTCCGGCACTTTCGCAGCCATGGGCATTCTGGCAGCCCTTTATCATAGGGATATGACGGGCGAGGGCCAGGCAATTGACGTATCCACGCCCGAAGCTTACGGCCGCCTGAATGATTATCAACTCATGTGGTATGGCGAGGCCGGTGTAATCAATGAACGCTTCGGCAGCCTTGACACAGCTTTATGGCTGTATGGATTCTATCCGACCAAGGACGGCGGCGTCTTCCTCGGAGGTCTCCGCTTGGAGATGTGGAAGGCCTTCGTGGATATGATGGGAAAATACGACGAGTGGAAAGCCGATGAATGGACGACGCTCGCGCCTTTCATGAAAAAAGACTGGCAGCTCAAATATCAGTCCATGATCGATCCGCTGACTTCACAGTACACAAGCGAAGAACTAACAAAAAAATCTATCGAATATGCAAAAAGCGGCAGGCTGGCGCCCATCACTCCCGTGGTGGCGGAGATCGTATCGCCGTGGAAGGCGATGCACGATGAAAACTGGCTCGACCGTGGCATGTTCACACCGGTTCAGGATCCCGTCTACGGCTCTGTTCTTTGTGCCCAGGCGCAGTGGAAGGCAACGGAGACGCCGCCGAGAACAAAATGGGCCTGTCGACCCATAGGTTACGACAATGGATTTATATACCTGAAGTATTTTGGATATGGCCCGGTAAAACTAAAAGAACTGGGAGGCAAGGGTGTTATCTGAAAAGATGACACATCCCAGACTGGTTGAAGCCATGTTCCGGCCGGAATTCTATGCCCACCAGCCGGAACATGGCGATTTTATCAAGACCCACATCTCCTATATTTTCATCGCCGGAGATTATGTATATAAGGTCAAGAAGGCCGTTGATTTCGACGCTTCGCAAAAAGTTCAATTTTCACTAAATTGATTTTTTAGTAAGGCATGAAAAGCGGGAAAATTATTTTGTGTCTTTTGATTCTTTCTTGCTCGCCTCTTCCTGGGCAAGCCGCTTCTTTGTTTCACCGATGAAGTAAGATACCTTGTAGTCCAAGCCAAGGTTTGCATAATCCTTCGCAATTGTCTCAAATCTCTTCAGGGCGGACTTATACTGTTTTCTCTTGAAGTAGAAGTGACCTACGTAGAATTCGTGTTCTGCAAGATTCTTCTTACATTCCCGAAGCGTCTTCTCCGCCATCAAGGAAAACTTGCTGTTAGGAAAGCGTGCAATTAGTCTTTCAAATTCTTTTTTGGCTTTGTTTGCCTCGGTCTGATCACGGTCTATGCTATACATCTGTTTATAGTGGCACATGCCAAGCTGATAAATCGCGTAAGGCACATTCTCATGCGTTGGATGGAGGTTGATGAAGTCATTGTAGGCCAGCTCGGCCTCACCATACTCCTCATCGCTGAAATGCGAATCGGCTATCCCCAGCTCCGCAAGGAGGGCAAGCTTACTGAGAGGATATTGATCCCTCACCTTTTGGAAATATTCAATTGCCCTCTTGTACCAGCCATCCTGATACGCGTCATATCCCTTCTGATAAAGCTGCTCCGGTGTGCCTTTTGTCCTGTCGGGCTTCTCCCACAGATGCGTAATATGAGTCCACAAGCCACAGCCGGAAAGAGAAAATACGGCGATAATGACAAAAATTAAAACTGTATTTTTCCTGCGCACTTTTTCAGCCATCGATCACAAAGCCTTCTTGATCAACCCTTCGAGACGGTCCTTTGGAGAGAGGCCTATGAGCTTATCCATGATATCGCCTTTATTGAACAGGATGAGAGTAGGTATGCTCATCACACCATAGGCCGTAGCTGTTTTGGGATTGTCATCAATATTTATCTTTCCCACTTTGACGCGTCCTTTATATGCCTCTGCGAGGTCTTCCACAACAGGCCCGACGGCCCTGCAGGGACCGCACCATGGTGCCCAGAAATCGACGAGAACGGGCTGTTCCGATTTGAGCACTTCCTGTTCGAAATTAGCGTCTGTAAATTGAACCAGGGATTCATCTTTAGCCATAGTGCATCCTCCTCGATAACTTCACACGACTTTACTACTATACTGCCACAATGGATGTCAAATGCAATTTATCATCCCACATTTTGACAGACATCAATGAATCTGGTATAAGGACTCATCATCAATGACAGGAGTCTCTTGGAGAATCAAATGGCACCTCTGGGCATCATATCCGGCATAGTTCTTCTGCAAGGCAAGGGTATCTTCGATAATCTGGAAGAAAGGGAAATGGCAACTGAATTTGGCAAGGCCCTCGTTTTCTCTTCGGATGCCATCGCATTCATACCCAGACACGGTAAAGACCGGCGGCACCATATCCTTCCTCACTTAATTAATCACCGGGCCAATCTCAAGGCGTTGAAGGATATCGGCGTCAAAGAGGTCATCAGCGTCAATTCTACGGGATCTCTCAAGAGAAATCTGGCGCCCGGTACGTTTGTCGTACCGGACGACTTCCTCATACTTACGGAGACACCCACCACAGTCGGCGGAAAGGCATTCCATATCACGCCAAGACTGGATGAAGAAGTCCGGCAAAAGTGGATGGCCGCAGCAAAGGATTGCATAATTGATGTCGTAAATGGAGGAGTATATTGGCAAACGCACGGCCCCAGATTTGAGACCAAGGCGGAAATTCGGATGATGTCCCAGTTTGCTGATCTCGTCGGTATGACTATGGCGAGTGAGGCAGTCGTTGCGCAGGAACTGGGGCTATCATATGCGTCCTTGTGCTCCGTGGACAACTATGCGAATGGCCTCGGAGAAAGAGAATTGACGGTGGATGAAATACTTCAGCATGCCCGGAGAAATGCTGATGTAGTGTTAAAAATAGTCACGAGATACATGGAAAGGAGAAAATGATGAAATTTTCCACGAAAGGGGACGGAGGAGAGACAAGCCTATTAGGCGGGCAGAGAGTCCCTAAATACGATCCCAGGCCGGAGACCTACGGGGTACTGGACGAAGCAAGCTCCGCACTTGGGGTAGCCAGAGCCACAACAAATAACCAGAAGATTAAAGACATTATATTGAGCGTGCAGAAAGACCTGCTCATCATGGGAGCGGAACTTTCCAGCATGCCGGAAGATATCCAAAAGCTCACCCGCAGGATCGGGGAAGGAGACGTTAAGCGCCTGGAACAAATTATTGATGAACTGCAGAAAAATATCACCTTAAAAAACGAATTTATCTACCCGGGGGAAACTCCAGTATCGGCCGAGATAGATGTGGGTAGAACCATTATAAGAAGGGCCGAGAGAAAAGCTGCCAGCCTCAAGAATGAAGGACTCCTTCGCAGTGCCGAAATCAACAGATATCTTAACAGATTGGCAGATATGCTTTTTGTGCTCGCACGGTACGAAGAGCAGAAAGGTTAACGTTAAAACGCCCCCAGTTGGCATGGCTTAACCTTAATTTTTAAGGCCTCGCATGCCGATGAAACCGCCATTTTCGGAATGCCGAATCTTTCAGCAATACTCCAGGCAGTGGCGCAGGGAAGACGGTCGTTCACAAGAGCATCGCGTATGGCCCTTTCCAGATCAGCCTGAACGGTTTCTGCAGGTTTGACAGCCATCTTTTGGGGGCTGTAACCGAAAAGTCCTAACTGACATTTGCTTAGTTCGAGCTCCATAAGATCAATAGTGACACCGACTTCCTTCATAGTCACGCCCAGCTCTGCGGCAGTCTTGCTTGCATCGGCACAGGTGATTTTGCCGGCGGCAGTCTTTTTCTCCAGCGCTCCGGCAATCTCCTGATTCAATCTGCTGCCGGACGAATGTTTAGCTTTATAATTTCCTCTGTCTCCGTGTGTCATTTTTGTATTCTCCGAATTTGGTTATTCCTGTACAGATGGCCACTTCCCCATCTATTCCTTTCTATTATCGATAACCCGAATTGCCTTCCCTTCAGTGGCGGGAATACTGCCAGGTTCGACTAACTTTACTCTTGGTGTGATCAGAATATCAGCCTTCAATTCATCAATAACCCTTTTTCTCAGATTTTCAAGGGGCCTTAAATCACCGGTAAAGACCTCATTCTGCACCTCTACTTTGACGGTCATGTAATCATCATAACCTTCCCTTTCCAGAATGATCACAAAGTTATTGCCTACACCCGGTATTTCCATCAGCTTCTTTTCAATCTGGATGGGAAATATATTGACCCCCTTGATAATCATCATGTCATCTGTCCGACCTTTGATACGCTCAATTCTCCTGTGAGTTCTCCCGCATGCGCACGTTCCGGGGATAATGCGCGTCAGGTCCTTTGTCCGATACCTGATGATCGGCATGCCCTCCCTCATCAGTGTAGTCATAACAAGTTCCCCCTCTTCGCCGTCGGAAACGGGCTTCAATGTTTTTGGATCTATGATTTCCACGAAATAATGGTCTTCCCAGATGTGCATTCCGTTCTGATGGGGACATTCAAAGGACACTCCCGGTCCGTTCATTTCCGAAAGGCCATAAGAATTGTAAGCCTTGAAACCATAAAACTCTTCGATTTTTTTTCTCATCCTTTCCGAATACGGTTCGGCACCAATGAAGGCGATCCTGAGTTTTGTATCCCTTACGGGATCGACCTTCAATTCCTCAAAAACCTTTAAGAGATGAAGGGCGTAGCTCGGAATTATATGGATGGCCGTTGTATCGAAATCGCGCATCAATTGAATCTGACGTTTACTGTTGCCCGCCCCTGCCGGTATTACCAGGGCGCCCACCTTTTCGGCGGCATAGTGAAATCCAAGCCCCCCGGTGAAAAGGCCGTAGGTCATCATGTTCTGGAAGACATCCGTCTTTCTCATGCCTGCCATATATACGCAGCGGGCAAGTACATCAGTCCATGCTTGTATGTCAGCGGCTGTATGAAATACGACAATGGCCCGGCCGGTGGTCCCGGAGGATACATGCATCCTGATCAGCTCGTCTTTTGGAACAGCGATAAAGCCATAAGGCCAGTGATTTCTCAAATCGTCCTTCGTGGTAAAAGGAATATTTCTGATATCGTCGAGAGATTTAACGAGATCAGCATCCAGTCCAATTCCCCGGTACATCTTGTCATAATAGATGGATTTCTGTGCCTTTTTGACTGTCTTTTTAAATCTTTCGAGCTGTAAGGCTTCCAGCCTTTCTCGATCCATAATCTCAATATCTTTGTCCCAATACATTCGACGCCTCCCATCCCTGCTCTTGATGTCACTCCTACAATTCGTTTCAAATTTTATCAAGATATTTTTGCCCATTGCGTAACTCGTATATTTCATAACCTGGGCCTCCATGCGGCTAAAAACCGGCAAGCTTGTAAAACGAAAAAAGTCTTGCTTTAAGAGGTACAGTCAAGTAGAAAAAATACACCATATTTATAGTGCAGGAAATAGATCACGGGAGGAATTAGAGGAACATGGCAAAGTCAATCAAAGGATCGAGGACAGAAAAAAATCTACTGGCAGCCTTCGCCGGTGAGTCGCAGGCAAGAAACAGATATACCTATTTCGCCAGTGCCGCCAGAAAAGAGTGTTTTGAACAAATTGCGCACATTTTTTTGGAAACGGCGGAAAACGAAAAAGAACACGCCAAGGTATTCTTCAAGCATCTGGAAGGAGGCGATGTAGAGATCACTGCTTCCTATCCTGCCGGCGTCATAGCAGACACCAAGAGCAATCTCATGGAGGCGGCATCCGGAGAGAAACTGGAGTGGTCCACTCTTTATCGGAACTCTGAGCAGATCGCCAGAGAAGAAGGATTCCCTGAAATCGCGAACTCCTTTGCTCAGATTGCGAAGGTGGAAATGTTTCATGAAAACAGATACAGAATACTTATAAAGAACATCGAGAATAAAGAAGTATTTAAGAAGAAAACACCCGCAAAATGGCACTGCATAAACTGCGGTTACATCTTCGAGGGAACAGAAGCGCCAGCCGAATGTCCCGCGTGCAAACATCCACAATCATACTACGAAATATTGGCGGAAAACTATTAACCGGGAATGCATAAGTTCTATGACAGGCGTTATTTTATCCGGCGGGAAAAGCGCGAGAATGGGAATGAACAAGGCTTTCCTCGAGATTGAAGGTAAGCGGCTGATCGATAGAACCATGTTGATATTCAGGGCTATTTTCCGAGAAGTGATCCTTGTAACCAATTCCCCCTTGGATTATCTTGATCAGGACTGTATTATTGCCTCCGATATATTCAAGAATAAGGGCGCACTGGGAGGTATATATACAGGACTTTTCTATGCCTCTTACAATCATGCCTTTGTTTCTGCCTGCGATATGCCCTTCATAAACAGGTCGTTCATAGAGCATATGATTGAATACGCAGACAGATATGACATTGTGGTGCCGAAACCTTCTGACGGTCTCCAACCTCTCCATGCCATTTATTCGAAGAGATGCCTTCCTCCCATCAAGAAGCTTATGGATATGGACAGCCTGAAGATCACCGGTTTTTATAGAGGATTAAAGACCATGGTGATCAAGGAAGAGACAATCAAATCTTTTGATCCGGAAGGAAAGATGTTCATTAATGTAAACACCCGAAAGGATCTTGAACAGATTTCATCATTCTAAAACCTCGCGCAAGGATTTCTGGAAAAACATTACAACGATCTGAGACATAACCTTTATAGAATCCAAGACCAATACCTATGCGTGAAATCATAATGAATATACCAATCACCAATTATTTTCAAATTTCCTCTCAACAATGTTACTAAAATATTTTCATTATTGATGCCTCGCAAGGATTAATAAAAGTTTGACAACAGGCACCCGAATGGATATAGAAGAAAAATAAGACCGACCGGTCTGTCTGGTTGTTTTAAAGGAAGCTTTTCGAAAATGTCAATTAAAGAGAGTATTATTCATGAGGCTTTGAAGCTATTTTCGCTCAAGGGATTTTCCAGTACCTCCATTACCGACATTTTAGAGGCCACTGGAGCGTCCAAAGGCGGTTTTTACAATCATTTCAAAAGCAAGGAAGATTTGTTTTTCGCCGTGCTTGAGCATGCGCGACAGATCTGGCGTGAGAAAGTACTGACCGACCTTGATCGGGTGAGTCAGCCCCTCGAGAAAATCTGCAAGTTATTGGAAAACTATCGCGATCTGTATCTTATAGATTCGGAGAACATTCCCGGAGGATGCATCTTTATTAACCTTGCTGTGGAGCTTGCCGACAAGTATCCCCACTTGGCCGATGGGGTGAATCAAGGCTTTTCGGGATTCAAAACCATGGTAAACAATTTTTTCAATAACGCAAAAAAACAGGGTTTCTTAAGAGGAGATACGTCGACCGAGGCCATGACCGAGATGGTGTTTGCCAGTATGCTGGGGGCTTCCATGATGTATAGCGTAGATAAATCTACCGAAAATTTACAGCGTACCATCGGTGCGATCATCCAGTATCTGCGCACCTAAGTTTCTTGAACCGCTATTTTTGGGGAACCAATAAGACCGGTTTGTCTTAATCTAAAAAAGGAGGTTTATGATGGATTTTACATTTACCGAGGAACAAGAAATGTTTAGAAAAGCGGCCAGAGAATTTGCCGAAGTGAAACTAACCCCCTGGGTGGCTGAGATGGAAGCCACCGGCAAAGTTTGTGGCGCGGTTGTGAAGGCCTTGGCAGAAGCCGAGATGATGGCATTGACCATACCGGAGGAATATGGCGGCCTGGGGCTGGGCTATACGGCGCGAATGATAGCACTTGAGGAAATCAGCCGCGTTTCCGTGGCCACGGCCATGATGCTTCAGGTATTTGCCCTGGGAATTGAACCGATCTTAAAATTTGGAAACGAAGAGCAGAAACGCAAATATCTTCCCGGCATGGCCACCGGGGAGCGCCTGTCTACCACGGCTGTTACAGAGCCCACTGGAGGGTCCGATCCAACCGGAGCCCGGACAACGTATCGCAGAGATGGAGACTATTACATCATCAATGGCCGTAAGTGCTTTATCACCAACGCTCATATCGCGGATACCCTCACGATCCTAACTAAGAATGAGGCGGATCCCAAAGCGTTTTCCACCTTTATCATCGAAAAAGATATGCCGGGTTTTAAGGCAACCCATGAAGAGAACAAGATCGGCATGCGTGGATGCAATACCGGCGAGCTTTCTTTTGAGGATCTGCGGGTTTCCAAAGAGCAACTATTAGGGGCTGAAGGCAAGGGGCTGCGGGTTGCCATGGCGGCAATCGGCGATGTTGGCCGGGGGGGCATGGTGGGCTGTGCCCTGGGGCTACAGAACGCCTGTCTCGAGGCATCGGTGAAATTTGCGAACGAGCGCATCTTGTACGGAAAGCCGATCAGCCAGTTGCAGACCATCCAAAATAAGCTGGCCGAGATGAAAATTGATCTTGATGCCGGACGTCTTCTAGCCTATCGAGCGGCAGTTCTTCAGGATAAAGGGCAAAATGCCAGCAACGAGTTCGCCGTGGCCAAATATTTTACCACGGAAGCCGCGCAAAGAGCGGCAAAAATGGCCGTGGATATTCACGGCGGATACGGGTGCATGGTGGAATATCCGGTGACCCGGTACTTGAGAGATGCTTTTGTTCTGGGACCATCGGCCGGCACATCGGACATCATGAAAATTATCATCGCCCGATGGGTGCTGTCATAGTAATACGCTATGTGCGGGACAAAAGCCTTTGTCCCGCACAAGTGAAAACCAAAACGAGGACAGACACATCATGTATCACATCGTCGTATGCATTAAAGCCGTACCCGATCCTAAGCAGGGCGATCAAATACGGATCGATCCGGTTTCAAGAACCCTGAGACGCTGTGATGTGCCCCTGGTATTAAATCCTTTGGATAAATATGCCATGGAAGCGGCACTTCAAATCAAGGAAACATCGGGGGCTTTTTTGACCGTGATCAGTATGGGGCCTCCGGAGGCAGGTAATATCGTCAAGGAATGCCTCGCACTTGGCGCGGATCAGGGCATTTTGCTTTCAGATAAAGCTTTTGCCGGTGCGGACACTTATGCCACGGCGCTTACCCTGGCCAAGGGCATTGAAAAGATCGGCCGGAATGATCTGATCTTTTGCGGGATGGCCAGCAGTGATGGCGGAACAGAATGGGTAGGCCCACAGATTGCCACCTTCCTCGGGATACCGGTGGTGACCATGGTCGAAGAACTCACCGAAACAGACCAAGACACCTGGAAGGTCAAAGCTTGCATCGAAAACGGATACCGCCTGATGCAGGTGAAGCTTCCGGCCATTTTTACGGTGACCCGCAAGCTCAATTCTCCCCGGGTCCTTTCATTTTCGGGCATCATCAAGGCCAGGAAAAAACAGATTCTGTGCTGGTCCGCAAGAGATCTGGGTGTCGTTGAAAATACGGTGGGACTTTCTGGTTCTCCGACCATGGTTTCGGCCATGACCACCCGATCCAGCCGGCGACAGGTCGAAATCATCAACGGCACACGTGAGGAAAAAGCTGAAATACTGGTGCAAAAGTTGGCAGATGCCGGCCTAATCTGACGGGTTTCCAGAATAGAACGGGGAAAACCCGGGGTCCAGCCGGGGCTTTAATCCGGGTCGATGACCGGCGGATGCAGGTGCTTCACAAAAGGAAGGATCAGAAAATGACAACAGAAAACACTTGCGGCCCCATATGGGTATTTGCCGAGCAGGCGGAAGGACGGATTCAGGACGTTTCCCTGCAGCTCGTCGGGAAGGCCCGCGAGCTTGCCGGTGCGCTGAATACGAGTGTTGAAGCCATTCTGCTGGGCAACGGAATGAAAGATCAAGTTCAATTTTTGTTCGCTGCCGGTGCAGACAGGGTTTATCTAGGGGATGCGCCGGTTTTGGCATGGTATCAACCCGAGATTTACACTGAGATGATCGTATCCCTTGCCAAAGTAAAAAAGCCGGAGATCATGCTGATAGGCTCAACGTTCACGGGACGGGAACTGGCCCCGATGGCGGCGGCCCGTTTGAAAACCGGCCTGACCGCTCACTGCATCGATTTGATCATCAATGAAGACCGAATACTGGAACAGTGGATTCCGGCCTATGGAGGGCTGATATCGATTGTCTGTCCGAATAATCGCCCCCAAATGGCCACAGTGGCAAGAGGTGTTTTCCCAAGGCCCCATATGGATGAAAACCGCCAGGGCGAGATTGTCCTGCTGGATGTCCCGACCAAGATTTCGGGACTGATTCAAACTTTGCAGGTCGTCTGCCGGGAACCGGAAACCGTACCTCTGGAATCCGCAGCCATTGTGGTTGCCGGCGGGGTCGGTGCAGGGAATGAAGAGGGGTGGCAACAGATTGCCGATTTGGCCCAAGCGCTTCATGCGGCCCTTGGATGCACGCGGCCGGTGGTTGACGAAGGCTGGGCCGAACATGAGGCCATGATCGGTCAAAGCGGAAAAATGGTATGCCCTGAACTGTACATCGGTATCGGTCTTTCCGGTGAGTTGCAGCATTTAATCGGTGTCGTGGGCGCCAAGGTGATGGTTGCCGTCAATAAAGATGCCAGGTCTCCCGTATTTGAACAGGTAGATTACGGTATCGTGGAGGATTGCCGGACCTTTGTTCCCCTGTTGAGTGAAAAGATCAAAGCGTACCGGACAAGCTGTGCGGGAGCGTAAATCTCACCTTCACGACTGGGTTTGAAACCCATCCTAAGGTATTCACCGTCATATCGAAAACCTTTTGTTTGATGTTGCACTTCGCCGGGAAACAATGTATTTTTGCGACGATCTTCATAATAACCAGAAGGCGCATCAGATAAATGGATAAGTTCGATGTGATCATTGTGGGAGCAGGTCTTGCCGGTCTGGGAGCAGCCTATACATTAGCAGGCAGCGGTCTTGAGGTGCTGGTTCTGGAACGGGGGGACTATCCCGGCGCAAAGAACATGACTGGCGGCCGTCTTTATTTGAACCCCGTTCGCAATCTATTTCCCGATCTATTCGAGAATGCCCCCCTTGAGCGCTTCATAACCCATGAAGGAATATCGATCATGGCAAAGGACCGCTCGGTGACCCTGAACTATGCCGGCAATGAACTGAGGGACGAGCCCCATCAGAGTTACAGTATCCTGCGGTCGAAGTTCGACAAATGGCTCTCGGAACGGGTAGAAGAAAAAGGGGTCGCGATCTTATCCAAGATCAGGGTCGATGACGTCATCAAGGATGACGGAAGAATCGTCGGTGTCGTTGCAGGTGCTGACGAACTGCGGGCCGACGTTGTGCTTGCCTGCGACGGCGTATTATCGCTCATCTCGGAAAAAGCCGGACTGCGATCACCCGCTGCGCCTCGCAACTTCGCCCTCGGCATCAAGGAAGTCATCGCCCTGGAGTCCGGGGTCATCAATGAACGTTTCAATCTGGAAGGCGACGAGGGTGCGGCGCGCCTTTTTGTGGGAGAAGTAACCCATGGGAAATTCGGAGGTGGTTTTCTCTACACAAACAGGGAGAGTGTCAGTCTGGGCATTGTCGTCGGCATCGAGGAAGCTGCAGAAGATAGCCTTCCCATCGAAGTGCCCGCCCTCCTGGACGCTTTCAAGGAGCGGCTGGAGATCGCCCCGCTAATCAGGGGAGGAAGTACAGTAGAGTATTCGGCGCATATAATACCGGAGGGCGGCTTCAAGGCAATAAATAACCTGTGCGGAAACGGCATCCTCGTCGCGGGTGATGCTGCCGGGCTCGCACTGAACATCGGTTTCACGGTGAGGGGCATGGAATTTGCGCTGGCTTCAGGCCACTTCGCCGCCCAGGCTGTCATGAAGGCGAAGCAATCCGGGAAATTCGATGCTCCGACCCTGAGCATGTACAGGAGGCTCCTCGAAGAGAGTTTCGTTCTGAAGGATTTCAGAAACTTCCAGGAAACGCCTGCTGTAGTCGGAAACCCGCGGTTTTTCAACCATTACCCGGAGCTGATCGGAGCAATCATAAAGGATGTCTACTCTGTCCCGGCAGGTCCCAAAGAGAGGTTGTACCCGACCATCAGAAAACACCTGACTCTCACCGAATTGTGGGCCCTGTTCATGGATCTGAAAGGGGTAATGAAGATATGAGTGAGATGTTGAACTTGAAGGCTAAACTGGGGCTTGATGTGTTCAAGCCTGCCGGCGAACCCCACATCAAGATCAGACAGGGCATGGAAAATGACCTGCGCCTGAAACCGGCTATCCGTATCTGTCCGGCCGGCCTCTACAGCAAGAATGAAAAAGGTGAGGTCGTCCTCACTATAGACGGGTGTCTCGAGTGCGGCACCTGCCGGCTCGTCTGCGGCACGGAGATTCTGGATTGGAATTATCCACCGGGGGGAACCGGTGTGCAGTACCGTTTCGGTTAGGGGCGCAAACTTTTTTATTACGGCAACTCCAACTGTACAGTTGAAGTTTTTTAATTCCATGTCATTGCGGCTGAGACTCTGCCGTAATGTCAATGCGACGGGGCCTGTTGGCCGAAAGGACCGTCTGGACAATAAAATCGAAGGGATGAATGTTATGGATTTCAAATTTACAGAGGAACAAGAATTGATTCGTAAAAATGTGAGGGAATTCTGTGAGAAAAACGTGGACCCCATCGCCGCCGAAATCGATGAGAACAGCCGCCACCCCTCCGAGCTGTTTGAAAAACTCTCTGATGGGGGCTGGATGGGCATACCCATTCCGCAGGAATACGGTGGCGCCGGAGCGGACTTTTTAACCAGTATCATTGTAGTGGAAGAACTCTCCCGGTCATGCTCCTCCACGGGGTTTACCGTATCGACTCATGCCAGCATCATGTGCATGATGATACTTCTATTCGGTACGGAAGAGCAGAAGAAGACTTACCTGACCCCCATGGCCGAAGGCAAGCGTTTGGGGGCTTTCTGCCTGACCGAGCCCGGTGCAGGCACGGACGTGATGGCTGTCACTACCGCCGCCGTTTTAGACGGCAATGATTATGTCATCAATGGAACCAAGACCTTCACGTCCAACGGCCCCATTGCGGGGACATACATTGTCTTCGCATGGACGGACAAATCTGCCGGTCGCAAAGGCATGAGCACATTCATAGTCCCCAGAGAAGCCCCCGGTCTCAGAGTGGGTGAGCACTTCAAGAAGATGGGCCTCCGGTCTTCACAGACATCGGAGATCATCTTCAAGGACTGCCGCGTGCCGAAGAATAATCTTCTTGGGAAGGAAGGGGCAGGTCTCTCGATGGCAATGGCCGGCTTCGATGGCGGCCGGGTGGGAATTGCCGCGCAATGCCTCGGCATTCTCCAGGCAGCACTGGACGAATCTGTCCGGTATTCCAAGGAGAGGATTCAATTCGGCACCCCCATAGCCCGTAACCAGGCCATCGCCTGGATGATAGCGGACATGGCCACGGACCTCTCCGCTGCCCGCTTCCTCACCTACCACGCAGCCTGGCTCAAAGATCAAAAGCTGCCATTCAGCAAGGAAGCCGCCATGGCGAAACTCTATGCATCGGAAGCAGCCATGCGGCATACCATAAAGGCAGTCCAGATACACGGGGGATACGGCTACTGCAAAGGCGCCAAGGTGGAGCGATTGATGCGTGACGCCAAGATCACCGAGATATATGAGGGAACGTCAGAGGCACAGCGGATGGTCATCTCCGGAAATGTGCTCCGCTGAGAACCTGGAATATGAAGCCCGCTTTGAAAATATTTATTTTGTGTCATTCCGAGGAGTGAAGCAACGGGGTATCTTGTCATTTAAAAATTGGTTATAAGATTTCTCGTTTCCCTCCTGAGAGAGTGCCATTTAATCTGTCATTGTCTGGCTTGACCAGACAATCCAGATGGTTTTCATTCTGGATTCCCGCCTGAACGGGAAAGACCGTAAAAGGTGTAAGCTTATGCCCTCTATTATTGCCTGTTTCAAGTGGGTCATCGACGAGGCCTATATTCGGCGCGGCCAATCAGGTGAATTGGATTTCTCCTCCGTGGATTACAAGATTGGCGAGTATGACCGCAATGCCATCGAGGAAGCCGCCCGGCTGAAAGAAACCCTTGGAGCGAAGGCCATCGCCGTCACCGTCGGTCTCCCCGAAGCAACGAAGGGTGTCAAGGATGCCCTCTCCCGTGGGTGCGACCAAGCTTACTTTGTCGCCGACAGTTCATTCGGCAATCTGGAATCTTCCCAGACTGCCTTCATCCTGGCTGAGGTCATCAGCACCAGGATAGAACAATACGATATTATCATTTGCGGCGAGGGTTCCAGTGACCTTTATGCCCAGCAGGTAGGCCCCCGCCTGGCAGAACACCTGGGGATACCCTGCATCTCATTCGTACAGAAGCTCTCCATTGGAAAGGACCAGCTCATCGCGGAGCGTCGCGTCGAAGAAGGCATTGAAGTAATCACGGCGCCCCTGCCCGCCCTCGTAACTGTTCTACCTGATATCAATGTGCCCAGGATCCCCGGGGTCAAAGACACCCTGATGGCGGGCAAGAAGCCCATCGTGAAGATTACGAAGGATGAGCTCCCATCCATAGGCGAGCCCCTGCTTCGAACCATCAGCCTCACAGCTTCAAGGATGGAACGGAACTGCGAGAGGTTCGGCACAGACGCTCCTGAGATTACCCGGTTTGTGGGGTCATTACGCAAGAGAGGCGTCGTCGGATAAAGGAGCTTATATGTCTGGAGTCTGGATTATTTCGGAAAACCGCGTGCAAGCCCTGGAACTCTTGAACATCGGCAGACAGTTAGCCGATAAGATGGGAATGTGCGTCGCCGCGCTTCTTTACCAAGACCACGAACACATGGAGGACTACATCAACCATGGAGCGGATGAGGTCATGCTCCTTCCCCCTCTGGGCAGTGAACAGCCCCCGGAAAGTTACATCCCGGTTATAATCGAAGAAGCAAGCAAAGGAGATCCCGCTCTGATCCTCCTTCCCGCCACGGCGAGAGGGAAAAATATGGCCGCCCTCATCGCGGCACGGATGGATGTAGGTCTCGTGAGCAGTTGCATATCAATAAATTTTGACGAGGGGAGCAAAACGTTGGTGATGGATCGCTTGGCGTATGGTGGAGCTGCCGTGCAGAAGGTGATCTGCTCCACCAGCCCTGCCATGGCTACCATCCCACCGAGGACATTTGAGACGGCTGTACCGGAGGAAGGACGGCAAGGGCATGTCCGGGAACTCCCGTCACCATCACCTTCCGCAATTAAAGTCATCGAGAGAAAGGTGAAAGAAAGGCAGGCGAAAGACATCTCCGAGGCACGGGTCGTTGTCTGTGTTGGAAGAGGTATCGATAAGAAGGAAGACCTGGCGCTTGCCAGGCAGTTAACCGACATTCTGGATGGTGAAATTGCCTGCACGCGGCCTATTGCTGAGGAGTATCACTGGCTGCCCGAAGAACTCTGCATCGGGCTTTCCGGCGCGCAGGTGAAACCTGATCTTTATTTAGGCCTAGGCGTTTCCGGACAGGTCCAGCATGTGACCGGCATACGTAATGCCAAGGTCGTCGCCGCCGTGAATAAGGATGAGAATGCCCCCATTTTCAAGGCAGCCGACTTCGGCATCGTCGGCGATCTCTATGATGTGGTGCCGAAGCTGATTGCCGAATTTAAGAAGTGAAGGAGAACAAAATTACTTTTTATATTCCGCATCTATAGTAATGGAAATACCCCCGCGGACGGTAAAATCTGCCGTTACTTTGCACCACCGGGGCTTGAGCGCGGAGACGAGGTCGTCAAGAATCACATTGGCCACATGCTCGTGAAAGACCCCTTCATCACGGTAAGACCAGAGATATAATTTCAGAGACTTGGATTCGACAATCCTCTTATCGGGTATGTACTGAATGGTCAGTCTGGCATAATCGGGTTGCCCCGTCGCCGGACAGACGCAGGTAAACTCATCCGTCTTTAGTGTTACTACGTAATCCCTCTTCGGATGATGGTTGGGAAAGGTCTCTAACTTCTTTGTGGGCTTGGCATCCCGCCTAAGCAAAGTCAGCCCATCAAGGTCGGATTTTTGCGTCTTCTTTGTCATTCAGGATTTTCTCCTCTTTCAATTTCTCAAGCAACTATTTTTTGCACGCCGGCATAGAAAAAATAGCATGCAAAGAGTATTAATACAACTGCGCATGTTCCAATGACCCATCTATAAAAACTATCAGTGAAAAGATGCCTGCCCTTCCCCACTGCCACGGAAACCGCAGAATACCAGACAAAATCTGCCAGAATATGTCCCGTGAAAAAAAATATTAGGCCTGCTATGCCGAAACTCCAGCTATAAATGACGTAACCAAACCCTATTGTTGCCCACCAGACAATCCAGTAGGGATTAGCTATGCTCAGAATCGCCCCGTTCATGACCAAAGAGCCGCCTCTCGTCGAACCCGGATTCAGTGACATGGTTAACGTGGGGAGTGTACGGAACATGCCGAAAGCCAGCCAGAGCAAAATAACACCGCCCGCTACGGCAACGGCGGCAAAGACGTCGTTACGCTGAAGAAACGGAGCCAATCCCAACACAAGGGCGGCAAGCAGCATGATCTCCAGAATGCCATGACCCACGATAAGCAACGGTCCGGCGATGAAGCCCCTTTGCGAGCTCTCACTTATTGTCGCCGTGAGCAGTGGCCCCGGCATCATGGCGCCGGAAAAGGCGATGATAAAAGAGGAAACGAAGATTGTAATAAGTTCCCACACTGTTTATATACGTCCCATATCAAAAAAGATTGCGGGCTTTGAAGCATGTCCACTTTGTCGATTCAAACATTATCAAGCTAACTCGCAACTGTTCGCATCGAGTTGGCATAGCTTTTCCTTTGTTTTTTCTCTAAGACGCATCTCCCGCCTGGCTTTTGCTTCCCGGTTCCTTCTTTTTTCTTCATCTGTTTCCAGGATTAGCGGAGGCACTGGCATGGGATGTCCATCTGTATCAAGCGCCACATATGTCATATAGGCAGAAGCCATATGATGTCTCTCACCGGTGATGAGATTTTCAGACTCCACTCGGATACCCACTTCCATGGAGGTTCTTCCTACAAGATTGAGACTGGCTCGCAGGGTTACAAAGTCTCCTATGAACGCGGGACAATGAAGATCCAATCGGTCAAATGAGGCAGTAACCGCATTGGCCCTTGCGTGTCGGACTGCAACGGTTCCGGCAACGGTATCAATGAGCTTCATGATAACTCCACCATGAACGTTCCCGGCAGGATTTGCATCCTGAGGGTTCATTACCTGGGCCATGACGCTGCTGCTATCTCTAACTCGTTTCCCTTCCATTTTCCCCTCCTCCATAAAATTCTGAAATAAACGGTCGACTGCTCGCAATGACATAACATGCAGATATTCAAACGTCACATATTATCGACATCCGCTGCATAAAATGCAAGAGTCAAAATCGACGTGGCAAATTATAGCAAGTGCGGTTCTGTGAGAGGACTGCACCCACAATGGTATACATAGCCAAATTATTTAGATTCAATGAATAGCGTTTGTAATGGTGAGGGGATGATTTTCGCTAGCCATTGGTTCAATATTTCGAGTCCGCATTGGCTCCCCAGTGAAGATGAAAATGGGCAATGGAAGGAAATGCTTATTTTGTAGTGAAGCCAGTTATCGCTTACACCTACTAAGTAACAAGTATGGTGGATGAAATATTTTGAGGATTTGCGTTTGAAATGATTGATCTAAAGTGCGGCGTCAGCCGTGCGGGTAAACATTGCAGCGCAGCTTGCGAGCATCGGCTTGACGCCGAGGTTAGGCCATTCTGTGGAAAAGCCGGGTAATAGATCTGCAGATTATTGTTCCGAATGTAGCGGTTCGAAGGAAGGTGGACAGATAAGGGGATAAAACAAGAGACGGTTTTAGGTCATAACGAATCCCAGGAAGTGAGAGAAGCAATGGGACCTAATTCCAAGCAAAGCCCTGAATCTATAGTGCGAGAGATAAAGAGAAATGCCCGCCGTAAATTCAATCGTTTGTTATCCGCTCAGGGGTATACACGATCACTTTATTATCTTTCCCCGTTTCGACAAACCGACTTGCATTTAAAGTGCAGTACAAGACACCAATGGGTTGGCCCTTATTGTCTGTTATAAGGAAACCGTGCATCATGTCAACAACCTGTATGCCTGTATCCCGCATGCTTGTGATCATCGATTTAAACACATCAGGTTGTAGCTGTATAGGCTTCCAGAGGTCTGAGTCGAGAACATAACTCTTCTTCAATCCCATTATGGCATTCGGATTGAAATCTGACCCGCTGTAATAATAGTTTATATCAGGATCTATTCGGAAATCTTCAAAGGCTTTTGTCACGGTCGAGTCGGGAATGATACTTCCATAATTAGCACCCACACAGCCAATACAGACAAAAGAGATCATTACGACAAAGATACTAAAAGAAACTTTCCGTATTTTTTCATGCATATTTTCCTCCCAAGCCGCAAGCCTGCTTAACAGGCTATTTTCTTAAGTCGCAAGGTTGCCTTATCAACAATAATGATGTCCAACAAAAAATCAAGTTATTTTTAGGATATAATAGAGGGGAATCACCCCCACTTTTCATATGTAATATCAGATTATATGAAGTGACAAATACAGGGCATCCCTTATCAAGCGCTTTTTAGATTTTTGATGATTATCCTTCGAAAGCTTGTATGTTCATCAAAATTATCGGTCGCTTGCTTTCAGGAAGTTAGTAACAGCAGTAAGTGTAAAAGTCTGTCCCCCTTTAGGTTCTTAAGAAGTCATATTCTATTTGCTAAGTTCTAATCCACTTCTTGCGTTCGTCGGGGGAGTTTTTTACGGTCCAGCCAAGCTTCTCCACTAGTTTCATTTCTAATTCAAGCAGTTCATCTAAAGATATGCCACTTTGTTTGGATGTTACCTTCAGTTTACGCGTGCAAAAGTCGTTATACCCCCATCTCATCTTAAGAACTTCAAATATGTGCTTAGGAAAGTCCTTTGGCCTCTTTGCGCTAAATATCCTCTCAAGATCGGCAATTAGCTCAGCAGCCCTTTTTTCTGGCTCACCCTTTACACCATTATTTAATTCATTCGCAATGTCATCAGCATTTGGAAGTCTTTTATTTTCTTTAAAGAATTCGTGTCTGATTTCAGCAATGAAAAGCAGGCTTTTGAGCATAGATGCACCCACTGGCTGAACGAGATGTTCTTTTAACCCAGAAATGAGAAATTCTTCCTCGAATTTATCCGATTTTTTCCGATTACAAGTTCCGCACAATAACTGGATATTACTCTCATGAGTGGGACCACCTTTGGACCAAGGAATTACATGGTCGAAATGTATATCGTCGTCCGCAACTGGCATTCCACACGTTCTACATACTTGGTTTTCTCGCTTAAGCACCCTGAATTGAATTGGTCGTGGAATATCTCGGCTTATGTTCCGTAATTCTTTCGTCTCCGTAAGTGGTTCGGCTACTGTGAAAACGGGGCATTCATGCCCAAATATTCTGCAAGACCTATGCGTGTCTACTTCCGGATTCGGAAACTCCTCAACTAAAGGGCCATAGGGACAGTATTTCAATTCCCAGCATGGTTTGCAAACGGCCTTGACGCGTCGATCCCAATTTATTCTGTCAGCCCACTTTTGTATGGGACCTTTAGATGGATTCTTCATGCAATACCTTTTAAACAAATTTAAGCGAACAAGGAATAGGAAATGAAATCTACACCTGTTTATGGAGTATGTCAAATTTCGATTTGAGGAAGGAAGTAAGCGGATATTGGGTCCCCCGATTGAGTAACACGGGGGCCGGAAAGAAAAAAGAAGGAGGAACGTCATAGCCCGTCAGACTGGGTGTTCCATAGACTTGATATTAATAGAAATGGTACGGCGATACAGCCTCACTTACTTCTTTGCTGATAAATATCCTTTGGCAAGGGATTTGTTGACGTGAACAACTCCCTTGTTCATGTCTTTCATCGGATAATCATCCGTAATTGCCGGCAGCTGATCGGCCTTGCCCTGCTCCCTAATAACGGAACCGGCAGGAACATAACGGCCATCGGGCACTGTCACTCCCATGAGAATGACACCGGGCTCAATGACACATTTCTTCCCCACGAAGGACTTGAATACGAGGGACTTCATGCCGACAAAGGTATCATCCATGACAACGGCCGGTCCGTGTATCTGCACCTGGTGGGCAAGGGAAACGCGGTTTCCTACGTACACGGCGTACTTCCTGCCGCTGACATCATACAGGTTTTTTTCGACGGGTTTACCGGTCATTTCCGTCTCCAGGGCGTGGATTACGACGCCGTCCTGGACATTCGAATCATCGCCTATAGAGAGCGGCTGCCCCTCATCGCCACGGATGGATGCCATGGGAGAAACCATGATATTCCTGCCCAGGATCACATTGCCAATGACAGCGGCCAGTGGATGCACGTACGTGGATTGATCAATAAGCGGTTCCGATACCTTTTTGCAAAAATCCGCAGCAACATTTTTTTCTATCATCTTTGCCTCCGTATTTGAGCCGGCATCCAGTATCTTAGCTGGATTCCCGCTCCCCGATCAGGTCGAGGACAAGCTTCTCGGGAATGACAGAATTGATATAATTGTGTGCCGGCGTAATAATGTTATATGAGATTTTTCCTTTCCCGTGCGAGAAGTTCTTCCCATACAGCATTGACGACAGACCGGGTGGTTTCACGTGGGCCTTTGTTGTCGATGACAAAGTCGGCATGGGGAATCTTTTCGTCGATGGGCATCTGTTTGTCAAGCCTGTTCTCGGCCTCTTTGCGACTGTATTCGTTTCTCTCCGTCAAACGTCTTATCTGATCTTCAGGAGCGATATAGACTAAGATTACAACGTCAAACAGATGCTGCAACTTTGCCTCTATGAGGAGAGGGACATCGGATACAACGATAGCGCGCGGATTTATTTTTCGGATATCTTCCATCCTCCGCCGCCACAGATCGAAAACGGCCGGGTGAACGATGCTGTTGAGCCTGGAGAGTTTCTCCTGGTCCGCAAAGACGACCATGCCAAGCTTTGTTCTGTTGATTGTTCCGTCCTCATTTAGAATCTCTCTTCCGAAATATTCTACGATAGCCTTCCATGCGGGTTTATCCGGCTCCTCCGCGAAATGAGCCAGCGCATCGAAGTCGATGAGATAGGCGCCCTTATCCTCAAACATCTTCGCTACGGTTGATTTTCCTGAGGCGATGCCGCCTGTCAAGCCCACGTTCAACATATGCTTGTGCCGCCGAGAATCAAGTAGAAATGACATCCTATCACACGTATGACATGAATCTTGCCAAACGATTCACTTAGTATATCAAGATGTCATATCGACCGAAGGGAGATATCTTTTAGTTTTTGTCACCCTTCCAAGATTTCTCGCTACGCTCGAAATGACAATAGTACATTGAAAGTTCAGTGTACTTAGTGCTCGCTATTTCGCTTATGGAGAATCCGGAGCCCTTCCAGTGTCAGCATTTCATCGACAATATTTATGCTTTTCGTTTCAGGAGAGATGATATTCGCGAGTCCGCCCGTTGCTATAACTTTCGCGTCTGACATGATTTCCGCTTTGATACGGCTAACAAGGCCGTCCACGAGGCTCGCGTAGCCGAACAGTATGCCTGCCTGCATACTGCTTACGGTGTCCTTGCCGATGACAGACCTGGGTCTCGCGATTTCCACCCTCGGAAGTTTTGCGGCTTTGCTGAAGAGGGCTTCGCTCGCTATCATGATGCCCGGCGCTATGCACCCGCCCATGTACTCCCCCTTTTTTGAGACATAGTCAAAGGTAGTAGCAGTGCCAAAATCAACGATTATGATATTCCCTCCATACTTTTCGTATGCGGCAACGGCGTTGACGATTCTGTCTGCCCCCACTTCTTTCGGATTATCGTACAGAATAGGCATTCCCGTTTTTATGCCCGGTCCCACTATGAGAGGCTTGACATTGAAATATTTTTCGCAGAGAGGCTCCAGGATGTTGAGCATCGTGGGAACGACGCACGAAATGATGATATCCTTAATAGCCCTTGGTCTGATCTTGCTGTTCTTATAAAGATTGTAGATCAGCATACCGTATTCATCAACGGTATGATCAACAACAGTCCTGACCCGCCAGTCATGGACGAGTTGATCTCCGTCGTACAGACCCAAAACGGTATTGGTATTTCCGACGTCTATAACCAGAAGCATACCCCAACCCCCCGCAACGAAGCATTACCTGCGTTAAACCGGCTTCCTTCCTCCCCATCACCCGGGGAGCTCAGCCCTTCACCACCGAGGCATCGCCGGCAATGACCCTTTTTATCGCTCCTTTTCCATCTGAGATAATGAGAGCGCCAAAATCATCAATGCCGAGGACCTTCCCCGACTCTATGTCATTATTGAATATCACCCGCACCTGCTTTCCGACCATATCGCAGTATGAAAGCCACGCATCCTTTATGGAACCAAATCCCGAGTTCAGGAGCCGGGTATATAGATCATCAAATCTATCGAACAATTTTGCCGTCAAATCAAGGCGTGAAATATTATGTCCCGCTTCTTCCGCAAGGGACGTCGCCATAGCACGGATTGGCTCATCAAAATCCTTTTTTCTAATGTTAACATTGATGCCGATCCCTACGACGATAAAATCCACACCATGCCTGGCAGAAGCGCTCATTTCCGCCAGTATGCCGCAAACCTTTTTGCCTCCGATCTGAACGTCATTGGGCCACTTAAGAGTTATATCTCCGGGGAAATAAATTGACAATAGGTCGGCAACGGCAACACCTGTCATAAGCGTGATCTGAGGGGCATAAACAGGCTCTATGGCAGGCCTCAGGGCGATGGAGGCATAGATATTACAGCCCGGGGGAGACTGCCATTGCCTGTTCAGACGGCCCTTCCCCCTAGTCTGACATTCCGCGATAACGACAGTCCCGTGAGGAGCGCCACCACGGGCGAGTTTGAAGAGAACGTCGTTGGTTGACTCGACCTCCGTAAAAAAGTGGATATTATTCCCTATCCGCTTCCCCGAAAGACGGATAGCCAGGTTTTGCTCATTAAAATCCATTGCGTCGATTAAAGCACCGGCGACCTATTCGATCTTCAAGGATATATCGGATGCCGGTACGGAATGAGTGAGGGCCCCCACGGAAATGAAATCAACTCCAGTTTCGGCGATCTTTCGCACATTGGCGAGGGTAACATTGCCGGACGCCTCCAGCGGTAGTCTGCCGCCCGTTACTGCGACGGCCTTTCTAATATCCTCGAGAGACATGTTATCCAGCATTATCACATCTGCCCCGGAGTTTATGGCTACCTCAAGTTCTTGAAGATTTTTTACTTCAATTTCTATCTTCAGCGTATGGGGTAGGCGTCCGCGAACTCTGGCCAGTGCCTGGGATATGCCGCCTGCCGCGGCAATGTGGTTGTCTTTTATCAGCACGCCGTCATAGAGGCCGTATCGATGGTTATGACCGCCGCCAATCCTCACAGCATACTTGTCAAGATAGCGGAGCCCCGGCACTGTTTTTCTTGTATCGAGGATCTTTGCCTTTGTTCCTTTAACCTCATCGACATATCGTCTTGTGAGCGTCGCAATACCGCACATCCTCTGAAAAAAATTGAGGGCCACCCTCTCGGCAGTAAGCATTCTGCTGAGATTCCCTGATATCTCCGCGAGACATCCGCCCTTCCCCACGAACTCCCCATCTTTACAGCAGCCTTTAAATTGCATGCCCCGATCAAGGAAAAGAAAGGTCTCTTTAAAGACATCAATGCCTGCAACAACAACGTCAGATTTGGCAAGAGCCAAGGCCTTGCCGATCTCTTCACCTGTCAGTGCCGCCGTCGTCGTTATATCCGTCGCACCGACGTCTTCTTCTATTGCCGACTGTACTATATTGCGTATGATATGCTTTTGTAACATGAGGATAAAGATACTCAGAGGTTCTTGACGTGTAGATACATGAACACCCGGAAGACCTGAGTAATTAAAGTTTTTCTAACCCATCTTCTGAAGTCTTTTCAGGGCTGCCACCAGGACAGAATGCTTCTCTCTTACTTCCCTGAACTTTTTTTCTTCCTTTTCCACGACTGCTTTTGAGGCCTTCGCCAGGAAATCGCGATTGGCGAGCTTTTTCGAAATCACCGCGAGGTCTTTATCCACCTTGGCCATCTCTTTCTCGAGTCTCTTCCTCTCCCCGGCAAAGTCTACCACGCCTTCCAGGAGCACATGTATCCGCATGGAGCCGACAACGCCGGTAGCAGCATTCTTGGGCTCCTCTCCATTGCCGGTCATGGTCAATGCCTCAAGATTAGCCAGATTGGTAATGTAGCTGCTGCCAATTTCCACGATCGCCCGCGATTCCTCATCGGGCGCGGAAATTGCGACCTTTAATTTTTTCGATGGCGCTATATTCATCTCACCTCTGATGTTTCTGATAGAAGTGATCGTGTCCATAATGGCGCCCATCTGTCTATCCGCGACCGGGTCGTGGGAAGTGTCCTGGGGTGAGGGAAATTCGCTTACCATGATCGAAGTCCCGTCACCTACGAGGGTCTGCCATATCTCCTCCGTTACAAAAGGCATGATGGGATGAAGCATCTTCAGAGATGACATCATTACCGTAAGGAGGGTGTGCTGTGCCGCGCGCCTCTTCTCTGGGTTGCCTTTCCCATAAAGCTCGGGCTTGACGAGCTCCAGATACCAGTCACAGAGTTCATGCCAGATAAACTGATAAATGCCTGATGCGGCATCGTTGAAGCGATACTCGTCCAGGGATTTGATAACTTCCGAAACAGTTATATTCAGGCGATGCTTAATCCATCTGTCGGGAAGGGATTCATCGTTCTTGCTGATATGGGCCCCGGGAGATGTATAATCGTCGAGGTTCATGAGGGCGAAGCGCGTCGCGTTCCAGATCTTGTTTACGAAATGTTTATAGCCCGCAATACGCTCCTCCGACATCCTGATATCCCTGCCCTGGGCTGTCAGGGCCACCAGGGTAAATCTGAAGGCATCGCAGCCGAATTTATCGATCATCTCGAGAGGATCTATAATGTTCCCCCGGGATTTGCTCATCTTCTCTCCCAACTCATCGCGCACCAGGGCATGGAGATAGACATCCCTGAAAGGAACATCCTTCATGACGTAGAGCCCCATCATCATCATCCTCGCCACCCAGAAGAAGAGTATGTCAAATCCTGTAATAAGGACCGATGTGGGATAAAATGTCTTTAGGGACTTTGTCTTCTCGGGCCATCCGAGGGTTGAAAAAGGCCAGAGGGCGGAGCTGAACCACGTATCAAGAACATCTTCTTCCTGCCTAAGGCTGCTGCCGCCGCAGTTCGGACATTCAACGGGATCTATGGTGGAGACGATTTCTTTTCCGCAGCTCCCGCAATACCAAACGGGTATCCTGTGGCCCCACCAGATCTGTCTTGATATGCACCAGTCCCTGATGTTGTTCATCCACTCAAAGTATGTGCTTTCCCACATGGAGGGCAGGATTCTAGTCTTTCCTTTTATCACCGCCGCAGTCGCCGCCTTTGCCAGGGGTTTTATCTTCACGAACCACTGCGCGGAAACCATGGGCTCTATGTCCGTCTTGCAGCGATAGCATTGCCCGACATTATGACTGTAAGGCTTCTTCCCTAAGAGATATCCTCCCTTTTCGAGGTCACGGAGAATACTTTGCCTTGCTTCGTAGCGGTCCTGACCCTGATAGATGCCGCCATTTTCATTGATGACCCCATTGCCATCCATGATGTTTACGATTTCCAGATGATGCCGCCCGGCTATGGCAAAATCATTCGGATCAGAGGAGGGCGTAATTTTCACTGCTCCTGAACCAAACTCCACACTTACATGGCTGTCGGCAATGACCGGTATTATTCTGTTGACGAGAGGCAGGATAACTTTTTTCCCTATCTTGTCCTTGTACCTCTTATCATCAGGGTTAACGGCAACCGCCGTATCTCCCAGCATGGTCTCCGGACGCGTGGTGGCAACCACGATGTCGCCCTTGCCTTCTGCGTAAGGGTACCTGATCTCCCAGAGGGCGCCCTCCTTCTCCTCATATTCCACTTCGAGATCCGATATGGCTGTATGGCATCGGGGACACCAATTGACGATATAGTCGCCCCGATAGATGAGTCCGTCATTGTATAGACGCACAAAGACTTCCCTTACGGCTCTGGATAATTTCTCATCCATGGTAAAGGCTTCTCTGGACCAGTCGCAAGAACACCCCAGCCTTTTTAACTGATTGATGATAACCCCGCCGTATTTCTCCTTCCATTCCCACACGCGCTCAATGAATTTTTCTCTGCCTAAATCATGTCTGGTGAGGCCTTCTTTCGCGAGTTCCTGTTCAACTACATTCTGAGTCGCGATCCCCGCATGATCGGTTCCCGGCATCCAGAGGGCGTTATAGCCCTGCATCCTTCTGTACCTGGTCATGACGTCTTGCAGCGTGTTATTCAAGGCATGCCCCATGTGGAGCATGCCTGTCACATTTGGGGGAGGAATAACAATGGAAAATTGGGGCTTGGGGCTTGAATCCTCGGCCCTGAAGAAATCGCGATCAAGCCAGTACTGGTACCACCTGGCCTCCGATTCCTGAGGTTCATAAGCCTTGCCCAATGACTTTTCAGCCATGAAACGTCTCCGTTAGAAGATTTTTAATTCTTCTTTTAGTTTACGGATAATCAAGAGGGCATCAACGCCCGGGACGGGACCGAGGGGCGCAAACTCACCGCTGGAAAGGTCCTTCGCCTCCATAATCCCTCTTGATGTCACAACCATGACCGCGTTGAAGTAAGGCAAATCGGACCTCAGATCGGGGAACGGTGACGTAGTGCCGATAAATTTGGTTGCAAGCGAATTGTCTCCCGATATTTTGATCAATATGTCTTCGATCATCATGGCAAACGTTGCGCGATCTACCATATCATTCGGGTGGAATGAGCCATCAGGATAAACCTCCAATCCGCGAACGCCTATCTGGAGAATCCCTTCAATATCTGCCTTTAAGGGATGATTGGCGATATCTGTCGCTGTTACCGGAGGAGCGCTCGCCTGAGCCCTCGCCTTTTCCGGGTCTTTAAAGGCCGTGTCGAAGGTCTTTACTGTTTTCTTTTTATAGAGGACATCAATCTTTAATTCCTCCATGAAGAGGGCGGCGGCGTCAGCCCTGTTGATCCTTTCAAGTATCGCAATCTTCTTTCCTGCAATCGTCCCCGGCATGGCCCTCTGGATCTTCTGGGTCAGATTCCATTCAGCATCCGCCTCCTTGACGTAATCACGGTTGATATCAATTACCTGCTTGAACATCTGTCCTGCGTTAGCGAAATCCAGCGCGGTCTTGTAGGCAATTCCCATAAAATAATAGGCGGCAGGATACTTGGGATCGATAGCGATGGCTTTTTCAAACTCGCTCTTGGCGTCTTTGATCCAATCCTTTTCGGCTTTGCCCAATGTATAGAGTCTTATCCTGCTTACATAGACGAAGATCTTCTCATCATCCTTCTTGGCAAATTTCCAAGCCTGCTTCATGGATTCATTAGCAGCCTTGAAATCCCCCTGATAGGCTGTAGCCAGGCCATTTCCCGCATAGGCCTTTGAGTACTTGGGGTCGAGTGCAATCGCACGATCAAATTCTCCTTTGGCATCAGCATACTTCCCCTGATCGAGAAATTTCATGCCCGTGTAAAAATGATGCTCGGGCGTGTCCATTTCGCTTACAGGCTTCACCGCTTTGGGCCCGCAGGAGACAATGAAAAATCCCAGAGCGATAACAACAAAGAACATCAATAAACTCCGATAATTCAACCGTTGAATCATAACGTTCTCCTTTCATCAAAAAAGTGTTTAATGTAACTTCCCGGGATCAAGCTATTCCCAGTTTAACATCAGCCATTTTCGCAACTAAAAGCTGTAGAATTCTCAACATCTGAGAAATCACGCAATTAATTATATTCATACCATATCGAAGTCAAGATATTTAACGGAATCCGCCTAAAATACAAAAGGAAACCAAAACTTGCAATTTCCCGCATGCAAAGATGCTCATGGAGACAGAAAATGGTCGATTTTTAGTCTCATAGCGTCAAGATCGGATGGAGCGAACCATTCAATTTCTCTATCAGCACCAAACCAGGTCATCTGCCTCTTGGCAAAATGACGCGTGTCACGTTTAATCATCCTTATGGCATCTGCGAGATTGCATGACCCCTTTATCAGCCTGGCAATGTGTTTATATCCGAGTGCCTGCATGGGCTTCAGGGTCTCATGGTAACCCATAGAGAGAAGCCCCTCCACTTCATCAACCAGTCCGTCCTCTATCATTTTCTCCGTTCTTTGATCTATTCTCTTATAAAGCTCCGTGCGCTCCGTCATGAGGCCTATCTTGATGAAGTCATAAAGGTTGTCGCCGAAGTGATGGGCATTTTGTTTCTCGACGATCGAAAGACCACATAGCTCCAGAACCTCCAGGGCGCGGATGATCCGGGGAATGTCATTTCTATCAATCTGGGCAGCGGCCTGTTCATCTCTTTCTTTCAACTTCTCATATAGATATGTCTTACCGAACTGTTTGAGCTCCTGCCTGTATAACTTTCTCAGATCCTCATCAGCATCGGGCCCTTCAAAAAGTCCGCCCAGGAGTGCTTTTATATAAAGGCCGGTCCCGCCGACCACAAAGATGGGCTTTCCTGTATCATTGAGTTTCCCGATAGTCCCTTCGCCCAGCCTGATAAACATGGCCGCGTTGAACTGTTCATCGGGATTGACGACATCAATAAGGTAGTGTTTCACCAGAGACTGTTCTTCAAGAGTGGGCTTCGCAGTGCCTATATCCAGAAGCCTATAGACCTGCATCGAATCGGCACTGATTATCTCGCCGCCTGACTCACGAGCGAGCGAAATAGCTGCAGCGGTTTTGCCGACGGCCGTAGGACCAAGGATAACGATCAGGCGGGGTTTCTTAACATTCGCGCACATGCATTTATTTTCGTTTAAACATCCTTTCTATATCCCTTAGGTTAAACGAGATATAAACAGGTCTTCCATGGGGACAAGTGGACGAAAACTGTGTAGCGTCAAGATCCCTGCAAAGCAGCGTCACCTCAGCTTCAGATAGTTTCTGATTCGCCTTGACCGCCCCTTTGCAGGCTAACAGGGCAAAAATCTTTTCCTGCCGCTCTTCCAAGCCCAGGGGCCGTTCCGCATTTGATAACTCCTCAAGGATCTCAAAAAACAATTCCTTAGGTTCAACATGAGACAGCATAGCAGGCACGGATTTCAGAATTACCGTCTTTTCCCCGAAAGGTTCAACCTCTATTCCCATGTCTTCAAGGATTTTCATAGATTCTGTAATTATGGCGAACTCTCCGGGGGAAAGGCTCGCGACCTCCGGAATCAGGAGCCTCTGGCTCATCATCTTCTCACCGCGCAGGGCCGTTTCCATCTTGAGTTTATCAAAAAGAACCCTCTCATGAGCCGCATGCTGATCTACGAGGGTGAGACCGTCAGACGAAGAGAAAACGAGGTACGTACCCGCAAACTGTCCAATATATTCAAGGTCAGTAAATTTTAGCCCTTTTCCTGCAGTTTCCTGTTCAACGCGGATTTCCTCCGGAGATATCTGTGATTGTTCTTTTTCCCTAATCTGCTCCTTAGCAGGGCCGGGCATGGGGTAATCTGTGACAGTCTTGTTGAAAAAAAGCTTCCCGCTTCCCGATGTCACAGTGTATCGCTTCAACGCCTCTCGAACCCTCTCGCCATAGCCCTCGGGCATCGTCCTACCCTTCGCCCCTGATGAGACAGGCGCGATATTGGCAAGGGCATGGACTAGGGTCTCAGCAACAATATCATAAATTTCCCTTGGGTTTCTGAAACGAACCTCCATCTTCGCAGGATGGACATTAACGTCTACATCCCCGGGAGGCAGATCGACAAACAAGACTGCCGCGGGATACTTCTTCGCCTCAATCAAGCGTCTGTAGGCCGTCATTACGGCATGGTTCAAAAGATAATCCCTGATAAATCTCTTGTTTACAAAATAGTACAATTGCTTCGCATTTGATCTACTGTAAGCGGGTATAGAGGCTAATCCCTCAACGGTCATACTCCCCCTGGCGCCTTTAACAGGCAACATGTTGTCCATGAAATCCGTCCCCAAGACAAGAGAGACCCTCTCGGAAATATCTCCGGCAGCCGGTATATTCAAGATCTCCCTGCCGTGAACGACGACTCTTATTCTGACCTCCGGATGGGAAAGGGCCGTCCTCGTAATCACATCCATGCAATATACCTGCTCCGTCGCCTCTGTCTTCAGAAACTTTTTGCGCACGGGAACGGGATCAAATATATGATTCACCCAAACAGAAGTGCCGACGGGACATCCAGTGTCTGTTATGCTCTCCAGTCGTCCTGCCTCTACGATCGCCCTGGTGCCCGATAAAGAAGACTCCTTCCGCGTTACCATCTCAACACGAGAAATCGCGCCAATACTCGGCAGGGCCTCTCCTCGAAATCCATATGACCTAACCTTATAAATATCATCGAACTGGTATATCTTGCTGGTCGCAAAGCGCTCAAAGGCAAGAGGGACCTCCGCACTCTCAATGCCCTCACCATTGTCGATGACCTTGATCGATCCCCGCCCACCTTTTTCAAGTTCAACGGTTATGTCCGTAGCGCCGGCATCGAGGGCATTTTCCAGGAGTTCTTTCAGAATGGATGCAGGCCTCTCGACAACCTCTCCCGCGGCAATCTTGCTCGACAGACTTTCCGGCAGAACGACAATTTTCGCAGCCAAGATCAATCACCTGTTACGAGAAAATGAACTATTGCATGTTTAATTCCGTGCTTGACACGGATAACTTCTGTCTTCTTCCGAATGGCAGACAGAAACACTTCTTCACAGCTTAATAATAAAAGACCGCAGTCACCCTCACGTAGTAACTGCGGTCGAATATAGCCCGATACACCGCTCAGATCAGTCCAGAACAATCATGACCCTGCACTTTTTCAAGAACGTCATATTGTCTGCAGCACCTCTGATTTTGTCGGCATCGGCATTGCTGATCACGATGTCGGCCCGGCCCGGCCCTTCGGTCTTAACTCCTTTAACGCTGACCGGATTATTCGTCACTCTGGGATTACTCTGGGCTGCCGTAAGATCCCTTGCATAACCGCTCATGCCCTGCTGAACGGCAAATTCTTTGTCAACATTCATGGAACCATAGACTTCCTTGCCATTCTCATCGAGAACCTTGGGAGCCATAGCCGGCCTGGCCTGGAGCCCTCTGGCATCAACCACCATACCGGTGAATACATCTCCGGATGGTGCCGGTCCTGCCGGGGGAGCTGGAGGTGCTGCCTCCGGTTTTTTCTCAAGGGCCTTGGGTATAATGACCTGTGCAAAACCGCCCGCCATCGGCATTCTCACAGTCACTTCCACAGTTCCGTCGGACAGGTACTCCTGATTCACCACCTTAGCCCCTTTTACAAGGCCTTCGACCTGCGCATTGATGACATCGCTCTCCACCGTAAAATCCTTGACGACTGTCGCGGAATCGATACGCACACCCTTCGTCGTCTCAAGCAAATTACGGTAGGCGTCTACCTTGGCTGCCCTCAAGGCCATGGGACGAGCCTGGGGTTTTCCTATGTACCGTTCGGGAGGGGCGCCGATCCCTACAGCCTCGATATAGCCTTCCGACCAGTTAATCTTTCCTTTATCGCCCATCTGTTCGACAATCTGAGTCCAATCGGACCCGCTGACTTTTTCCTGACAAAAACCGATCCCTGAATAGAGGAACAACATGCTTACGATAACACCCACTGTGACGATTAGTTTCGATCTCATACAATCCTCCTTGCTATTGGTTTTGGAAACTCACCCGTAAAACTACATAATCAACCCTGCTTAAATTGATATACATATCTTCCCTGCAAAACTCGAACGTAAAATAGCAGAATGCCACAAACGTTTCAATGAAGAAATAGCATCAATTCTTTTCTGTAAATGCCTTGCTTTCAGGAGCTTCTAACCATGGCTTAATATTGATATTTTTCTCCAGGTCTCCCCAGATTACGTTTTGATCGGGCCTGCTGCTGCCCCACCAGTTGTTTCTCGCATCTATATAGATGGATGAAAATGTCTGGATGGCCACCGTGTTGTTGATAAAATTATTATTATGTATGACTGGATTCGACATCCCTACGCACTTGATAGCACCCTCTCCGAGATTACCGGCAAACGTATTATAAAATACTCTGGGGGACGCGTCATTACGGGTGTATATGCCCCCCTGCGCATTATGTGCAATGCTGCACGACGAGATTTCCGGTGCGCCATAATAAATGTCAAAAGCGGTATTAGCATATTTTACGACACAGTATGCAAAAGCGCTGTTAACCTTTGTGGGTTTCATCAATCTTACGGCATTATTATAAAAGCCGGGAGACGGAGAATTTCCGGAAGCTGTAAATACAATTGGATGCCGCTTGGTACCCTTTGCCACAACACCGCCATCTTCAGTAATGATGGATGTATTCTGGTCGTATTCGATCGTCACACCGGGTTCGATATACAGGGTTGCCCCGCCATCGATAGTGACATCCTTGGCCACCCGGTAAGGACTGTTGGAAAGGATAAGGAAAGCATCCGCCTTGATAGGCCCGCCAAGGACCTGATAAAGTATGGGCAGTTCCTGCGGCTTCCCCTCAGGATAAGCTGCATTCAGAACAGACTTGATGTTGATCTTCCCATGAATTCTCGTCAGGATTTCGAGACCCTTGGCAGAACCCCACCAATTGTTCAGGGCATTGACGGCTTCTCCCGTCATATCGCCTGCGATATCAAATTGCTTGTTGTCATTTATATTGTTTTCCGCAATTACGGGATGAGAGTTCTTTACGATGATTCCATGCCCCTCATTTCGCGTAATCCTGTTGTGAGTAATAAGAGGGGCAGACGATTGAATCAAGATGCCTTCCTTCATGTTATCCTGGATATTGTTTTCCATCAGTTTAGGCTGTGCTCCGTCTGTAATCAAGACCCCGGCTTCCCTGTTTTTATGGATCGTATTTTTCATTACCAGCGGTTTTGAAAATGCTCCCGAAATTTTTATGGCAATTCCGTTTTCCATAAGTTCAGAGGCTTCTATTTGCGGTGAGGATGCCTGGCATGTGATCGCCGTTGCCGCATTCCTGATGCGGCAGAACTTGACCAGGTTTTCCTTTTCCTTGACGTTGCTGAAAGTTATACCGTCCCATGATTTGGCGCCTTCTGCCGCATCAAATATAATAATGTGCTCCTCATCCCCCTGCGCAATGAGTCTTCCTTCGATCACAAGGGCGCCGCCCCGCGAGCGTATCTCTGTGCCCGGCTCAATTGTCAGAAGGGCCTTATCTTTGACGATCACTGCATTCTTAATTATATAGGGACTGGCGCCTGCGTACCAGGTGGTATCAGATTCAATGATGCCTGAAACGGGCGTCGGTCCCGGCTCCACAGGCATACCGGTTATGGTATCGGACTTGTCACTTTCGTTACCCGCCCAGTCTAAGGCAGTGACCTGATAGTAATATTTCTGCGCATTGACGAGATTCTCATCGCGATATTCGTTCAATTCCGTCTTCGCAATCTGCTGAAAACCGGAAAGAGGGGTGTTGCTGCGATAGACCAGGTATCCCGCCAGGTCCGGGGCTTGCGACTTTTCCCAGCCCAGAAGAACCACCTTATTTCTTCCAACAGCCTTAACGTTCTTGATTTTGTCAGGAGGTATGGTGTCGAGCGTTACCATTCCTACTGCATCAACCCATTGAGCGGTATTGCCTGCTTCATCCCTGAGATACCCGGTAATCACGGCCTTTGTCACGTTATCCCCTGGAATGACTTTATAGACACCCAGGTATCCCCCCGGTTCAACTTCCTGCATATCTATATTTCTTTTGAACTCACCGATATCAAAATAGGCCTGCATTTTGGGCGTACCCTGAATGACCACCTTGATTTCGTCGCCCGCCTTTTTCGGCAGATTCTTCGTATCCTGTGTGAGAAGACTGATGACCGGCGGCCGGAGAGCCTCGGCAATGGTCGGTACGGGGATTGTCTTCACCATGTCTCTGAAGAGGTCATCACAGGCGCGGAGCAATTGGATGTCCCTTATATTCATGGCCGTAGCGATGATCGTCGCAATGATGCCGATGGGAGTAGTAGAAATGCCACCTTCCTGAATGCGGGCGACATGCTGGCCGCTCCAGAGAAAATTACCCGTCTTGGTATCATACATCTTAATCTCCGCTCCCACCGAGACGGAGGAATAAACAACGGCAAACAACTTGTCAAAATCCGAGATATTGCCATATATCACAGCATCCACACCGAGGATCTTGCCCAACTCCTTGGGAGAGATCTTGTCGATGGCCTCGGCATCGCTGAGCCCTGCCTTTCTTAAAGCATTATCGACGCTATAGGGTTTCATGCCTTTATACGGCAATGAGCTCATGTGATTGTAAAATGCCTTGCGCACCTCCTCAGACCCCTTCTGGCTCTTCGCCAGATTGACGAAGGGAAGAACCGCAACAGTTTGGGGTTTGTGCTTTTCCATGTAAGGGTCTACCTTGTACGTACCCTTAAAGAGATCTCTGATCTGAGGCGTGATGGCAGTTCCTTTTGTGGCAACTACGCAACTCTGAAACATAACCATCAAAGGCAGAACTAGAACGATCAATACGGACCTTCGCAATCCTATTTTCATTTGAAGCCTCCCCGAATGGCTTTTCATAATATTAAACGTCTGCCCCAGAAACTGTGCGAACCCTGAAACATTACTGTTTTGTCATTTTTATGAAAACGCAAGATATAGTGAAGATGGATATATCATGTCTCTTGCTGCAATATCTCAGGCTTACGAAGATCTGCGGCTCTCGAAAAACATGCATCTTTACTGCTGGAAGGAAGCGCTGAAGAATATACTGAAATAGCTATAGGGTGTCAAGATTATTTCAGGAACATTACTAAAGAAATCATTGCAATGCTTGATGACGGCATAATCCAGGCACTAACAATTTATTATATTACTTTGGCGATATAATCATCAACGGCAACTTGCCAATATCTCATGGTTTTTCCCGTGGACTCAGAAAATTTTCGACAGTTGAGAACACTGTAGTGCGGGCGTTTGGCCGGCCTTGCCAGTTTATCTGATTTTATGGGCTTCACGGTTACGCCGGTCATGCCGGCAAACTTTAATATTTTCTGGGCGAATTCATACCAACTGCAATTCCCTCTATTGGTTATATGAAAGGTTCCGGTATACTGACCCTCAATCAACAACTGGACTGCACCCGCCAGATCCCACGTGAATGTGGGGGACCCTACCTGGTCATCCACTACTTCCATATACTTTTCTGTTCTTGCCTTTTCCACAATTGTCTTAACAAAATTTTTCCCGTTCTTCCCGTAAAGCCAAGCTGACCGTATGAGGAGGAAGTTATCGGAAAATTGCTTCAAATACTGCTCCCCTGCAAGCTTTGACTGGCCGTAGGCGCTGATGGGATTGCATGTATCGTCTTCCAGATAGGGTGTTTGCTTCTTCCCGTCAAAGACATAGTCCGTACTGAAGTGAACAATTTTTATGCCCCGTTCTCCGCATGATAACGCAATATTCTTCACTGCTTCCGCATTGACAGAAAAACACTTTTCGCTATTTGATTCGCAGCCGTCGACATCCGTGTAGGCAGCGGCGTTGATAACGACATCAGGTTCGGTTTCTGAAATGACTTTTTTGCAGGCCTCGGAAGAGGCAATGTCGAAATCTTCTATATCCCGGCCCGTTACATCATGAAAAGCAAAGAGCCTCAGAAAAAGATCGCTGCCAAGCATGCCCTTATGACCCATTATCAGAATCTTCATCAGTGATACCCTCTTAATCAGTATTTCACTTCCTTTAAGAAGAGTCCATGCGCAGGAGCCGTCTGACCCGCCCGCTTTCTGTCTTTCGCTTCCACGATGATCATCAATTCAGATGAGGACAGTTTCCCCCTACCGACATCAACAAGTGTGCCGACTACGTTCCTTACCATATATTTCAAGAAACCGTCTGCTTCTATGCAAAACTTTACCATGCCGCTGTGGTCTATCGCTATATCAACAGCCATCACAGTTCTTACGTGATTCTTTATCCCGCAATTTGCAGCGCAGAAGGAAGAAAAATCAAAAGTACCTTGAAGAAGCGCAGCCGCTTCCTTCATCTTCTCTATATCAAGGGGTTCACGGATGAACCAGGCGTAGTGCCTGTACAGCGCCGAGCGGACAGATCCAGGATATATCTGATACAGGTATATTTTACTTTTGGCATCGTACCGTGCATGAAAAGATGCATTTGTCTCGGCCAGTTCCTTGACCACAACATCCCATGGCAGAAGGCTATTTATTCCTTTATGAAGACCTCTCTCCTCTATATTTGAATTCGTTCTGAAGTTTGCCACCTGACCTAAGGCATGAACGCCCGCATCCGTTCGGCCTGAACCTATAACCCTGATGTCTTCCTTGGTAATAGTACTGATGCCTTCTTCAAGAACCTCCTGGACCGTGCGCCTGTTGGCCTGGCGTTGCCAACCGTGATACCTTGCCCCATCATATTCCAGGATTATCTTTATATTGCGTATCATATCCGCCCGGTACTTCCTAATGTTTGCCGTCCAACTCTTGCAATAATCAACTCAAAATAAAAGGGGGGCTTTATTCCCCCCTACCGTCGTTCCGATTCGCAATCAGGTCGACCTTTCCGTTCCATCAAGGGCTTCAATGGCCGGGAGTGATTTACCGGCAAGAAGTTCGAGAGACGCCCCGCCTCCTGTTGATATGTACGTGATTCTATCGCTTTCGCCGGCTTTGTTAATAGCGACATCCGTATCGCCTCCGCCGACAATGGTGACAGCATAGGAATTTGCGATGCTGTGTGCCAAAGCCGAAGTGCCCCTGCCGAACGCATCGATTTCAAACATCCCCATCGGACCATTCCATACAATCGTTTTGGCGTTACTCAGCACCTCGGTAAAGAGAGTTATCGTTGCAGGACCGATGTCAAGGCCCTTCCACTTGGCGTTGATTTCCTGCACCGGGACAATCTTGGTTTCCGCTTCGGCGCTCGCGTCCTCAGCGATGACACAGTCAACAGGCAAATAAAATTTTATGCCCAGTTTCTTGGCTGTCTCCATGATCTCTTTTGCTTTCGGCAAGAGCTCCTCTTCAAAAATGGATCTGCCGATTTCATATCCCAGTGCTTTGAGGAAGGTGAAAGCCATGCCTCCTCCGATAATCATTTTGTCTACTTTTTCAATCAGGTGAAGCAGCGGTTCAAGTTTGCCGGATACTTTCGAACCCCCGATTATGGCGACAAAAGGTCTCGCCGGATTATCCACAGCCTTCTTTAAGTAATTCAACTCCTGCTTTATCAGGAAACCTGCCCCGGAGTCCTTTATGAACTTGATGATTCCCACATTTGATGCATGTTTTCTGTGAGCATTTCCAAAGGCATCGTCAATATAAACATCTCCCAGACTGGCCAACTCCTTAGCAAATTCGTCAGAATTCTTTTCCTCTTCAGGGTGGAACCTCAGGTTCTCAAGGAGGACAACACTTCCCGGAGTCATGCCTGCCACTAATTTTTTCACCTCATCGCCAATGCAGTCCTTTGCCAATATTACCTCTTTATTAATGAGTCGCGATAACCTTTTCGCCACCGGAGCAAGACTGAACTCAGGAGAAACCTTTCCTTTGGGTCGTCCCAGATGGGACATAATTATCACTTTTGCTCCTTCATCGAGGGCATAATTAATCGTCGGAAGTGTCGCTCTTATTCTGATATCATCGGTTATGTTTAAGGTACTGTCCAAAGGAACATTGTAGTCAAACCTGAACAAAACCTTTTTGCCCTTGAGATCGAACTCGTCAATAAATTTCATAGCTCCCCCTTTCTTCAGCATCCAATCAGTTTAATATTTTTTTCCCGGAAAAAAGGACGGTAATATATATCTTATTGGCCCATTTTGGTCAAGACAGAAAGCCCTATTTTTCTCACACTGCCCGATTCACTTTTTTTCCTGACGGAGACTTCTCTGTTTGTTCCCGCAAGCGCCGGACTCAAGATCTCTTGAAGCATGCCTGCTCTATCTGAGATAGCCAATAGCAAGCGCAAACCATCTTCTTCGCCTTTCTTCCATTTCAGGTTTCCACCTTTACTAACCTCCAGCCAAATTGGCGCTGAGCCGATCAAAAGTCCATCTAACCTTGGATCGATTGATCATTGTCATCCCTACTCTTATGGAAGCGGGCCGGTATACAATATTTAACTGCTGATTTCTCGCCTCATCGTTCATGAAAATACACGCTTCATCGTGAACATCGGTGAAGTAAGAAAGCGACTATTTACTGGACACTTAAAGTTTTTGACCTGAACGACTTCAATCAACTGAAGAAAGATATTAATCAACTAACATGAGGCAATAAAGGTTTTGCGTTTCCGTTTTTTCTCGGAGGGTCTGAATGAAAAAGCCGCTGTTCCTCGCCGTCTGGAAAACGTCGATTCCGCATGCTTCCATAGACGGTCTTGCCTTAGCCGGGAATCGGCAGGGGATTCCCTGAACCTTGCCGCACTCCTTGCACAGCGCACAGGGGCCAGCCAGTATCGCAAAGGCCTTGTAATAGCCGTCTTTGAACAGGTCCCCTTCCATCGTCAGGAGCATATCGAAGAATTTCATGTTTTGTTCCCCCCGTTCTTTGGCCCTGGGGGCTTCTCGATGAAAGAGGATGGCACGTTGATAAGAGTCTAAGACCTCTCTTGTCTGGTCGTGCGTTGGCGTATGGGGGGGACAGCAGAAACCTGCCCTGTACTGGCATCCGAACAGGCATTTCAACATCACCCAGGGGGCCGTTACGACGCTGCTGGGATGAATCTCTTTGGCGTGAGTCGCTCCGCCTTGAATGGCCTTTTCACAATATTTTTCCAGGTCCGATCCTTTCATACGGCTCTCCTTAATATGAACTGGTGATCTTGGTGGAGTCTAAACAGGAAGGGTGAAAATGTCAATTCATAGTTGAAAACTTATCTTTCAGGAAGTGAATTGACTCGCGCAGTTGAATTTATCTCGCGCTATGTGCCAGAAACGGGAATGGCATCATATAGGAAAAGCCAGTCCAATCGGCCATCTGTTCTTATATATCTGTTTTTCGTAAAGTTCATTCTTCTATTTGCGAGCTCGCTGCAAGGGTTTCCTCCTCTGAATCATCGATTCTGATCAATTCGATGATAATAGCAAGCACCGGGAGAACATGAATGAATGAACTCATCGTAAAACCAGTCATCAACCCCAATAGCCATAAGACTATCAGCACGGCAGTAGCGGCCCGCAGCATTTGATCCTCCTCTTGGGATCATGAGATTCTCTCGTAATTGAGATCCATTCATGAAACAAATTTCGTGCGGCTCTCATCATCTCTGCTTCTTCATAACAAAGGGTGATCCAGTGATTATAGAGCGCAACAATATCTAATTTCCACATACAGAACTATACAGTGATTCACAATCGGTAATATCCTGATTTGCTGCCCCTAAAAACCTGACAACAAGCTTCCAAATTGCTGATTGAAGGGAGGCATCGGTGGGGTGTCGTCAGGGGAGGTGATTTTTGATATGTCTGTGGATAACTGACACAAACGGTGGTTTCAACCGTTAATCTGCACTACTCATAATGTTGTGTTTGTAAAGAGTTGCAGGCAAGAGAAATGGATCAACCGGTCATGCACGGTCAATCAGCCAATTGGATTGCACGCTCCAGCCGTCTGAGGATTGATTCCTTACCCAGGATAGCAAAGACTTTTTCCAGTTCCGGCCCCGAGGTCCTGCCCGTTACGGCTGCCCTGATCGGGAGAAAAAGATCTTTAGCCTTAAGACCCGTCTTTCTCCTGACGGAATTGATCAGATTGGGGTAGAAATCTCGCTCAGGAATCTTTTTCTGATCCAACTCATCGCGAAGTACTTTCACGACAGCAGCAGCATCCTCCCTGAGGATTGCTCTCGCCTCATCCGAAATTAGGTACTTGTCATCAATAAAAATATCCAAGTATAGACCGACGTCGGCCAATGTCACAAGGTTGTCTCTGAGAGCCTCAACAACCTGATGAAGCCATCCGCGATTCATAAGATCAATGTCATATCCGGCCTCTTTAATAAATGGGAGAAGCAATTCCGTAAGCTTATCCACATCACAATTCCTGATGTATATCGCGTTTAGCCATTTTAGCTTGCCTTCATCAAAGATGGCGCCGCTTTTGCCGGCCCTATCGAGAGAAAACATGTTGATGATCTCTTCCATGGAAGCAACTTCTTTTCCTTCCCCGACAGAACCTCCCAGAAGAGATAAATAGTTTAAGAGCGCGGGAGACAGGATTCCCCTGTTCCTGAATTCCCGGACAGTGACCGACCCATGACGTTTGCTCAACTTTGTGCGGTCTTTTCCCAGAATGAGTGAATGGTGGGCAAATTCGGGCGGTTTAAAATCAAGGGCTCTATAGAGAAGAATCTGGATGGCCGTGTTGGACAGGTGGTCTTCTCCGCGGATTACATGGGTAATCTCCATAAGATGATCATCTACGACGGCAGCAAAGTTATACGAAGGAATGCGATTGGAACGGACTATAATAAAATCACCAATGGCATCACCCTCGAATTTCATTTCTCCCCGAATGAGATCGTTAAATTCTATAGGCCCTTTGTCCACATTGAAACGAAGGGCCGGCTTCCTGCCGCGGCTTTCAAGTGCCTCACGTTCTTTGTCCGTCAGTTTCTTGCACCTCCCCATGTACCTCGGCATCATCCTCATGGATAAGAGTGAGGCACGTTCCGCTTCCAATTCTTCTTCTGTGCAATAACAGGGGTAGGCTCTGCCGGCGCTGATCAGTTCTTTGATGTATTTATCGTAATTATCGAGCCTTTGTATCTGATGGTAAGGCCCCAGCCTGCCGCCCTTCTCCGGTCCTTCATCCCATTCTATAGAGAGCCATTTCAGATCTTCCAGAATGTTCTTTTCAAAGACAGGGGAAGTCCTTTCCTGATCCGTGTCTTCTATCCGCAGGATAAAGTCGCCTCCATAGTGTTTGGCAAAGAGCCAATTAAACAGGGCCGTTCTGGCATTCCCGACATGAAGGTCTCCCGTCGGCGATGGAGCAAATCTGACCCTCCGTCTATGTGATGTCATATGCCGTCCTTTTCGATAACTGTGGCTACAGCAAAGGCGGCGATTCCTTCTCCACGCCCCAAGAACCCCATCCCTTCATTGGTTTTGGCCTTGACATTAACCCTCTCCATAGGGATATTTAATGTATTCGAAATATTCAATTCCATATCATGTATGTGGTCCATCAATCTCGGCCTTTCCAGGATGACCGTAGAATCGATATTATTCACGACAAAGCCTTTTTCTCCTGCCATAACACAAACCAGATGAAGCAATTTCAGACTGGATATGCCTTCATAAGCAGGGTCTGTATCAGGAAAATATCTGCCGATGTCGCCATCCCCAATGGCGCCTATAATGGCATCACAGATGGCATGGACAAGCACGTCTGCATCTGAATGGCCAAGAAGCCCCTTCTCATGGGGGATACCTACTCCCCCAAGGATAAGTCTCCTCCCTTCAACCAACCGGTGACTGTCATATCCAAAGCCTATTCTCATTTCAGTCCTTTTCTTGGCCGCCAGTGTTTCTGTCAAGCTATGAGCCGGCGCAAATTGGTTCCTTATAAATTACATTATGCCCTCACTCACGGCAGCGCCCTATTGCTTGAGCCTTCTTATGAGAACCTCCGCCAGCATGATGTCGTCTTTCGTTGTGATCTTAATATTATCGTAGGAACCACGAATCATCATGACCTTGACGCCTATCCTCTCAACAAGAGCGGCATCATCTGTCCCATAGTAGTTATCTCTGTATGCGGCTTCATAGGCTTTTTTTATAACGTCCCTTTCAAAAGCCTGGGGGGTTTGTGTCAGCCACAGATGGTTACGGTTGAGTGTCTCCACAACTATCCCGTGACCATCAACTGATTTGAGAGTATCCTTAACGGGTACGCCGACCGTCACCGCTTGCGACCTGGATGCCTCGAGAATGGCCGAACGGACCAACTCTTCCGATATGAACGGCCTAGCACCGTCGTGAATAACGACGATATCATGGTCACTTCCCAAAGCATCAATGCCCTTTCGTACAGAGTCCTGTCTTTCCTTGCCTCCCGCTAATATATTGCTGACCTTTGAAATGTCGTATCTATCAACAATGTCTTTGTGAGCGTAGTCAATATCCATCTCGGGTACAATGAGAAATATCTCATCTATTCCCGGCGATCTTTGAAATATTTCCAGGGTACGTGCCAGCACGGGAATACCATCGAGCAAAAGATACTGCTTCGATATATTATTCTGCATCCTTTTGCTTGAACCCGCGGCAGGGATAATCGCCACTGTCTTCATTGGAAGGCCCATAGTGCTGTCGTCAAGAATCGCTAATCTGTCTAAAACGGACGGTTTCGTAAAAGGTCAGGATACAAGGTGCAATTGGAGTGCTTCTCAAATCGCCCATCTTCCGAGGAAGGAACACATGATAACCCGTTTCGCCTTCGCGTCGCCGGGCGCGGCGTTGAACGCTCCGACGGCTTCTCTGCCGCATGCATAAACACACATTGAAATTTCGAGCGATGCGGCAGAACGCATTATAATGATTTCTTACGAAGCAGTTCGATGCAAATAAAAAAGCCCGGCGATCTTCCAGCTCTCCGGGCTTCAACATGCCACTATTGTTTCGCACTGAACCCGTAGGTTTTTTTGTCGTTGACGACCTCTTTCATCTCAGAAAATATCATTCTGCCTGCAGTAGTCTGCAACACACTGGTTACGATAACTTCGACAGTTGAACCCTGGTACTTCTGCGCATGATCAACAATTATCATTGTTCCATCATCGAGATATGCCACCCCTTGTCCGGGTTCTTTTCCTTCTTTGATTATCTTGACCGTCATTATTTCGCCGGGTAAGACCACAGGTTTCAGGGCATTTGCAAGCTCATTAACATTTAAGATCTTTATGCCTTGCAATTCCGCGACCTTGTTCAAATTAAAGTCATTGGTTATAATTCTCGCGTTCATTTTTTTTGCCATAGCTACAAGCTTCGCATCAACACCTTTCAGCTTCGGAAAATCCTGATCAACAACCTCGATATTGATTCCATTGCTTCTCTGCATGCGGTTTAAGATGTCAAGCCCTCGCCTGCCACGGGAGCGTTTCATGGAATCGGAAGAGTCAGCAATGTACTGTAACTCATCCAATACAAACCGGGGAACTACCAGCGTACCTTCGATAAAACCGGTGTCACATATGTCTGCGATCCTGCCGTCAATAATAACGCTCGTATCCAGAATCCCGTAATCGGCGCTCTCCTTTGTCTGGCTGAAGCTAAATAAACTAAATTCTTCGATTTTCTTTGATCCGATAACCAGTCCAAGATACCCCATGATACCTGTCAGAAGGGCATATATCCAAGGGGCAACCTGCTGCTTCTCCCAGGTAACCCCTACAAAAGTAAGACCGTAGGCAAGGAAAAATGCTATAAAAAGACCTATGATCATGCCTACGACGCCACCAAATATGACCCTGAGCGATACCTTTCTTATGGCCTGCTCAGCTCGTATGACAGAAATGGCAATTAAAAATCCTGAAAATAATCCTATTAATGCTATGGGAAACTCATAATAGGTAGAAGCGATAAAATAACCACTAATTGAACAAGCAGCCATTAAAAGAATTTTTATAATCAATATTTTCACCTCCTTTCTTACCTAAATTGCTTTTATACCGGTTCACTTGGAGTGAAATTTTTTTTTCAAAGAGAGGAATTGAAGACTCCGACAGCGTTATTCCCTAATGCTCATTGAAGAGTTAGGATCATTCTAAGGTCTTGTTCCACCTTGGTTTCTTCGGAATTACTCGCAACTGATATTTCTTTGACTAATAGGCTCTTAGCCGTGTCCATCATCTTCCTTTCACCAAAGGAGAGATTCTTATCGGACTTCAAAATAATAAGATCCCGTAATACTCTCGCAATCTCGAATACCGATCCCGTCTTGATCTTATCCAGGTATTCTTTGTATCTCTTGTTCCACGTCTGTTTATCAATAGTAACGTCCTTATTTCTAAGGATTTCATATACTTTAGGAATTTCATTTTCAGCGATTACCTCTCTGAGCCCGATGGATTCTGCGCTATTGATGGGAATCATTATTTTCATGCCGTTGCTCATTATCTTCATGACATAAAACTTCTGTTTACTACCCATATACTCTTTGTTCTCAATAGCTTCGATAATTCCAACGCCCTGCGCCGGATAGACTGCCAAATCTCCTACTTTAAACATCTTATCCACCCACTAATTATTTTGAAACTATTTTTTATATCACGCTTTTAAGTAATAGTCAAGACAACCATTATCTGCAGCAAAAAGTCATTGTATGTATCTATTCATTATTTTTAGTAAATCATTATCCAGCTGATCCCGGTCTTGTGTACTATATTGATCGATAATGCTCCTCACCTTCTTATACATGCTCTCATCTGAGAGATCGGCCAGTCCCCTGTAAGTGCCGATTCTTCTTCCAATCATGTAAACGAGCCTTTCATCATCAGATAGAGAAAAATATCTGTCAATGATTTCCAAGAGACTGTCTTTATCCTCCGGAAGTTTCCCGTTCAACTCTTCGAGGAGATTCAGGATATGATCGCTGACTATGGTAGTTTCAATGCCATGAAGACATTCAATAAACCTTCTTATCTCTCTCAGTATTTCCTCATCGCCAATGGGATTGAACTCACCCCTCTGCACCATTTCAAAAAGATCCGTTCCCGGAACAGCATGAAATGTCCTCAATCTAACGAAGTCAGGATTTATCTCATTGATGACGCGCGCTGTTTCCTCGGCATGGTCTTTTGACCACCGATCACCGCCAAGGCCCGGCATTACATATTCACAGAGTGAAATGCCTGCCTCCTTAATATTTCGCCCTCCCTCTATGTGCTCGGCGGCTGTGACGCCTTTCTTTATAAACTTTAGAAGGGGATCGTATCCGCTTTCCATACCTATGTGAATTCGTGAAAGGCCGGCACTCTTCAGCATCTTGAATTCTTCCACAGTTTTCCTTGACGCTGTTTTCGACCGGCAGTACGAGGTAATCCTGTTCACAGATGGAAACTGATCTTTAATGAACGATAATATCTCTACAAGATCAGCCGTTTTCATGATGATCGAATTCGCATCCTGGATGAAAACGGACTCGCCGCCGTAATAAAGCCAGGCAGCTATCGATCTCACAGTGTCACTATACACCTCATCATGACCGTATATGAGATTCACTATGCTATTGCTGATACGCCCACCCTCGCCATGCTTCCACGAGAGTTCTCTTATTTGGTCTGCTATATTCCTTGCCTTTTGAATATCTTCCTTGATTTCGTGAACAGTTCTCATTTCAAATTTTGTATTGCGATAAGTATGGCAAAAGGCGCATTTATTCCAAGGGCAGTTCCTTGTTGCCCGAATGAGAAGGCTTGTCGCCTCACTGGGCGGTCTTATCGGTCCCTGTTCGATGTCGTGCTTCATTTTCATTTTCTTGGTTCCTCACGGACAATATCTGTCATTCTATTTATTTCCCCGGATACCAGGAATTAACCATCCGACCTCTTAGGTTCATTTCCTTTCAGATCTCTCATGCTGAAATGCATCTGGATAACGAAATACGACCGAATATCGGCCGTGTAATTAATCTTCAAAATCACGGAAGGAAAAATAGGGGGTTGCGGGCTTTATTCTTGTGGCGGATTTCAAAGTTTAAGGAAGCTTCGCCTTTTTTCTCTGTTTTACCCAGGAAGGCTATGCGACTGCCCTTTTTGACCTTATCGTCCACTTGTGCTATCCTGCCGCTCAAATTGGTATATACAGTTGCGTAATTGTCTTGATGCTTTATAATAATTGTTTCTCCGTAATCCTTCAACGAATTGGAAAAGATTACCGTCCCACTCGCCGCAGCCAGCACCGGCGCTCCTTCCTTTGCCGCTATGGTGATCCAATTATTATACGTACCGTCGCGCTGAAAACCAAACCTTGACCGTACCTTTCCCTTCACAGGCCATATGAAGCGTTCCTTGTCGAACTTTATCTTAGCAGATTCTCCCCCGCTATCCCTCTCCTTACCTTTTTGCTCAACCTTTCGTCCTGTTTCCTCTCGCGGTGACACCCTTTCAGCTAATGGGGATCCTTCCTCTGCGCTCTTGGCCTTGATCCCCTTTGCCTTTGATTCTTCTTCAGCCGCCGCCCCGTCCTTGCCCCTGGAGGCATCCCTCATCGATAGAATCTCAGGTGTCGCTGGTACCTTATCACCCGGGCGTTCTGCCTTACGAGTCTTTGGTCCTGATGTCTTCCCTTCCTTCTTTGCGATTTTTTTTGCTGACTCCATTTCGCCTACCGCGGACATAACATCATCGATAATCTGGTCTGCGTCAGGAATAAACAGGACGGTGTCGGCCCCTATCAGCTTCGGATCCGTGATATTATTCGCCTCAGCGAGTTCCTGGATATCCATATTATAGGCATTGGCAATGCTCCAGAGGGTATCACCACTTTTAACTCGATAGTATATGCCTTTAGTTTTTACATTTCTGGTATAATGCCCGGTACATGCATACAAGAGATTTACTAGAAGAAGGGGGATAATGATCAAGCGCCAGGACATATTAGTATTAGTTGCATCAGTTTCAAACACGGCGGATGAGTAATCTCAATTCTGACTGCACAGAAACAGTTACTTCATCCCACATATTTTCAAATATTTTCGAGGCCGTCAAAATTACCATCCGTATTCCCCGATAAGATCCACAAACCGGCATCCACCCAAGTCTTCTTTTTTCACATCATTTACATCGTCGGACAATCTGGTCAATTTAATGAGTGCCTGAGAATGGCGGCTGCCAACAGGGATAACAAGTCTCCCTCCGGAAGAAAGCTGTTCCACTAAAGTTTTTGGAATGTTCGGAGCACCGGCTGTGACAATAATGGCATCGAAGGGACCTTCTTCCCGCCAACCATATGTCCCATCCCCGACCCTGATTGCCACGTTAAAATAATTAAACGATTCCAGAAGTTTTCTTGCTCCACTTGCCAGCGTTGCAACGCGATCAATGGAAAACACATGGTCCGCGAGTTCCGCCAATATGGCAGTTTGATAACCTGAACCTGTTCCGATTTCCAGAACCTTGTCTTTCCCCGTAAGCTCCATAGCTTCCGTCATTAGAGCCACGATATAGGGTTGAGAAATAGTCTGCCCCCCGTCTATAGGGAGCGGACTATCATTGTATGCCTGGTCTCTCAAAGCCTCATTGACAAAGAGATGCCGTGGAACCGTTTCCATCGCCGTGAGTACGCGGGGATCCCTGATCCCCCTTGCTCTTATCTGAGATTCTACCATCTTCTTTCTTTGTTTTACGTAACGGTCCATCATATGTCCCGAAAGTGCGGTTTCCTCGGAGGAATTCTGTACCACTCGTCTACCCAATGATGACGCCTCATACCCATAGCCTCTCTAGTCACAATAAGGTAGTAATATCTTGATTTGGCATATTCTCTGGCGCGGTTGAATTTACCAATTTCCCGATTGATTTCTCCCATTATATCCTTCTTCATAGAAACAAGTTCGTCATCGTCACCATTTTCCTCACATTTCTTTGCAACAAAGCGAAAATGCTTCAGTCGCTCATCAATGCCCTGCTCTATGATGCTCATCTTTTCAATAGCAGCTGCTAATTTTTCGCCAGCACGACCGAGGACTTCCGCTCTTTCCTTCAGCATCTCCTCGCGTAGTATATTTTCGGGATCTTTCTCCCTTCCTATCTTTAACATAGCAAACATTTTTCATTAGTTAATCGGCGTAGTATATCATTGAGACACGTAATTTTCAATATAAAAGGCCTTTTCATGAAGGAATCACAAAGTTTCACTTTACAGTTTTTCGATATTTAGCTAAAAATTGAAAGCCATCATGTATTCTTGCCAAAACACGATGCACCCCGAATTGATGCAAAAATCTTCATTTAACAAGAGAGAAAAATCCATGCCGAGTATCAGGTCTATCATGTCTCGTGCAGTTAGAAATGCGTACACGAATGGCAAAGAAGATGAGACATTGCCCCCCCTCGTTTTATTTGATCGCAAGGGTCGACCTGTGGGAAGATTGAAGAAAGGAAACGCCATTATATATTATAACATCCGGGGAGAAAGGGAAGTTGAACTAACCCAGAGCCTGACGGATGCCGGCTTCGATGAATTTCCGGTGGAGAATGACCTGCGTCTGTCCTTTGCCACGATGATAGAATACCAGAAGGATTTGAGGGTTCATGTTGCCTTTCCGCCAGAGAGCGCCATCGTAGACACCCTGAGCGAAATTATTGCAAGGCATAACCTGAAACAGGCCAAGATTACGGAGTCTGAAAAGGCGAGTCACGTGGGTTTCTTTCTCAACGGGAAAAAGACGGAAGTCCTGCCGGGAGAAGAGAGGGTAATCGTTCCTACCCGAAGAGATGTGATCCTTTTTGACGAAGCTCCGGAAATGTCCATCTATGCCGTCACGGAAAAAGCTAAAGAAAAAATTCATGACCATTCTTATCATTTTATTTTCATAAACTTCCCCAATGTCGATGTTGTAGGTCACATAGAAAATGAAGAAGCCATCGTCAGGGCCGTCGAAGCTGTAGATGCGTGCATGGGCAATATTATCGACGAGGCTTCAGAAGAAGGGATGATTGCCATAGTCAGTTCCGACCACGGGACTGTTGAAAAGTGGCTCTATCCGGACGGCACCATCGACACAGGACATACAGACAGTCATGTCCCTTTCATTCTCGTGCACAGTAATCACGACATATCTCTCCGGGAGAAAGGAGAGCTTGCAGATATTGCCCCTACTGTTCTCGATCTGATGGGTATTCCCCAATCGCCATACATGACAGGGAGTTCATTAATAAAAAACGCATCCCGGCGACGCATCGATCCACCCGGGGAAAAAATCCAACGCGTCCTACTTTTGATTCTCGATGGTTGGGGCGAAAACAAGAGCAGCGAGGGAAATCTGATAGCCCGCGCCAACACCCCCGCCATGGACAGGCTCAAGAAAATGTACCCTCATACACTGCTTGCTGCTGCCGGTGAAGCTGTCGGCCTTTCCGAAGGGACAGTCGGAAACTCCGAGGCCGGACACCTCCACATAGGATCGGGGAGAAGAATCCCGTCCGACAAGGTGAGAATCGATCAGGCCATTGCCGATGCATCTTTTTTTCACAATGAGGCTTTTCTTCATGTCATACGTAACGCAAAAGAAACAGGCAATGCACTACACCTTATGGGGATCGTGTCGTTCTTCAGTTCTCATGGATCTGTCAATCATCTTCTTGCCTTGATGGACCTTGCGAAGCAGGAGGAAATAAGGGATGTTTTTATTCATGCCATGCTCGGCAGGCGGGGAGAAATGCTCGAGAGCGGAGCGAAGTATATAGAGATAGTAGAACAGAAATGCAGAGCGCTCAATCTCGGAAAGGTAGTCTCAGTCATAGGTCGGTATTGGTCCATGGACAGGGAGGAAAACTGGAGCAGAATCGAAAAGGCATATCGAATGCTCGTCTATGGGGAGGGAACCCCCGTAACCGAAAGGAGTTGAATCATGGAAGTGAAGATTAACAATTCGATATTATCCCTCGTTGAAGGAGACATAACAAAAGAGGAAACAGATGCAATCGTCAATGCTGCCAATTCGAGACTCGCGGGAGGTGGGGGCGTAGATGGCGCCATACATCGGGCAGGCGGAACGTCCATCATGCAGGAGTGTCGAAAAATTGGAGGATGCCCCACAGGACAGGCGGTTATCACCACTGCAGGGAATCTCAAAGCGAAATATGTCATCCACGCCGTGGGACCCGTTTACCAGGGCGGCACAAAAGATGAAGCAGCACTCTTAAAAAGCGCCCATGTGGAGAGTCTTAAGCTCGCATCGTCAAAGAAGCTCAAGAGCGTCGCCTTCCCGGCAATCAGCACCGGCGTCTATGGTTATCCGGTGAACGAAGCGGCACATATTGCCCTAAGAACAGTCATAGATTATCTCAAAGAACACGCCGATATTGGGCTGGTTCGCTTCGTTCTTTTCGGTCGCAAGACATACGAAATCTTTGCGGAGGAACTGAGAAAAATTACATAGAGATAAATCTTGGATGAAGTCATACATTCTTGACCTCGTCACGGGACCATGCAATTATAAGTTATGCGCAAAAGAGGCAAGCAAGTAAATCTACAAAGACTGGGCAATGTCCTGCAGGGCATACTAAAAAAGCACAATATTTTCTTTGACTCTGAGGAACAGCGCCTGCTGGAAGTCTGGCAAAAGGCTGTAGGGCCGCAGATTTCAGTCCAGACTCGCCCCGACAGGCTTAAAAGGAATACCCTTTTCGTAAAAGTTTCTTCTTCTGTATGGATGCAGCAGCTTCATATCCTTAAGCAGGAGATTATCGAAAAGATCAACCAGCTCCTTGGGAAGGAATTAATAAAAAATATCCACTTTTCCATCGGTGAGATCCCCTCGACGATGCCCACGAATTCATATAGTTCATCATTCTCAACGGACTCCTATCCCCTGAAGGATAAGGACAAAAAATTGATCGAGAAAAGCATTTCTTCAGTGGAAGACCCGGAATTGAAGGAAATTCTAAGAAGGGTAATGACGAAAAATATCATTCGGCGGAGGCTTTCGGCAAATCGGAAAGCTCTCTAAAGACGGAGTTCATCGCTTCCGTATATTGGCCATCTTCGGAATAGACTATCAGGGGCGGTAAGACTTCCAACTCTTCCCGCCCATTTTTCACCCCTTCCACCAGGACAAACTCCCCTCGGGACGCACTATGTGAATGCACCATTCGCATTCTCTTGGGTTCCACACCGGCCGTTCTCATGGAAGAGAGAAGCTCCACCATCCTGGTCGCAGGATATATGATGTACGCGCGTCCTGATTTTCTTAAGACATATACAGACGCTTTCAGAAAATCGTGCATCGTTCCTTTGATCTCGTGCCGTGCCACGGACTTCTGAGCATCGGGATTTAGTTTTCCGGAACTTACTTTTCTATAAGGAGGGTTAAAGATTGAGACGTCAAAAGATCTCGGTTTAAAGAGGGTTTCAATTTTTCTGATATCTCCACGGCAGATATTAACCTTCTCCTGAAGATCATTCAGCATGACGCTTCTTCTTGCCATGTCAACGAGCTCTTCCTGAATATCAACAGCGACGACTTTACCGCATTCTTTTCTCTGTGCCACGATGATGGCAATCACGCCACTGCCTGTTCCGAGATCAACAATCAGGTCTCCTTTTTTCATGCGAACAAAATGAGCTAAAAGAAGGGCATCAACAGAAAACCGGTACCCCTTCTCTTTCTGAAAGATCTTCACCCGTCTGCCAAGAAGTTCATCGACGGTTTCTCCCTCTCTTCTTAACATAGAACCGCGTGGACCATTCTTTTTCATGATGTGAGGAGATGAATAAATATGCCGCTGCGAAGTTTTGGTTCAAACCAGGTAGATTTGGGAGGCATGACTTTGCCGGCATCTGATACGGCCATGAGTTGTTCCATACTTGTCGGATACAGAGAAAAGGCAACTGCAAATTCACCTGAATCCACCAGCCTCTCTAATTCTTGCACCCCTCTTATGCCGCCTATATATTCTATCCTTTCATCTGTTCGGGGATTCTGAATCCCCAGGACAGGCTTCAGCAGATTATCCTGAAGGATCGAAACATCAAGTGTCTTAATGGGATCATTTTTGTCATAGCTTTTATCCTTCGCATTTAGCTTGTACCACCTAGCGCCCAGATACATTCCGATTTCATGGCACTGGGCCGGTGACTTCCCCGCAAAATTGTCAGATACAAGAAATTGGCCGCGAACCTGACGAAGAAATTCGGCCTCATCCAAGTTGTTCAAATCTTTCACAGCTCGATTATAGCTCATGATCTTGAGTTGATTATGGGGAAACAGGACGGCCATTACATAGTCATACGATTCATCTCTGCCGCCTCCCGGATTTGTTTCCTTTTTCAGTCTTCTCACAGCTGCGGCTGCGGCAGCCCGGTGGTGGCCATCGGCTATGTAGAGAGTATGGACCTCAGCAAATGCCTTTGTTAAAGCTGCAATGTCTTTTTCGGCGCTTATAACCCATACCGTATGAGAGATGCCATCATCAGAAACAAAACCATATTCGGGCTCACTCTCGACCATTTTTTTGACCATCCGGTCGATGGAATCCTGGGCTTTGTATGCTACAAATACCGGTCCTGTCTGGGCATCTACTGCCATGACATGCTTTATACGATCAAGTTCCTTATCTGCCTTTGTAAGCTCATGTTTCTTGATCTCGCCAGATTCATATTCAGCGAGGCTGACCGCAGCAACAATGCCGTACTGCGCGTGGGAACCGGCTCTTTGTCGGTATATATAGAAGCAATTCTTTTTCTCCTGAAATAAGACTTTCCTCTGAATCAGCTTATCAAGATTTGATTTCGCGATCTCATATTGACTCTCGTCATTTGCTCCTGCAGAAGATTGCAAATCGATTTCCGATTTCTCCACATGCAAGAAGTTCAGGGGATTGTCTTTAACAATCTCTCTTGCCTCCTCCACGCTCACCACATCATAGGGGTAAGAGGCCACGGCCTTGACAAATTGTCTATGCGGCCTTAGCGCCTTAAAGGGAATGACAATAGACATAACAGAATCTCCTCTTGCGAAATTTTTAACATACTGACATATTGAAATCAATGCAAAAGCGCCATTGGGAAACCGGACTATTTCACTCTGAAGCACAAGACGATAGGATGGTCGATAAAGGAATCTACATGAAGCCAACGAGAGTTTTTATCCACGGACTGGAAAGTTCCAGTATGGGAACAAAGGGTGTATTTTTCAGGGACAAATACCCTGACATGATCATTGAAGATTTTGTCGGTACTTTCAAAGATAGAATGGAAAAGTTGAATAAGATACTCTCCGGCAAGGCCCCTTTGATATTGGTTGGTTCGAGCTATGGCGGAACAATGGCCGCCGTGTATGCATTCAATAATGAAGGGCGAATCAAGAAGCTTATCCTCCTGGCGCCTGCCCTCAATATATATGAATTTGAGCCATACCTGGGCAGGCAGCTCCTTCTTCCTGCTGTTATTTATCATGGCAGAGATGATGATGTGGTTTCCCCTTCATCCGTCCAGGACATCGCCCGGAAGCTTTTCGCAAACTTTGAATATCATCTCGTTGACGATGACCATTCTCTCCATATAACATTCAGCCTCATGAACTGGGATGATCTTCTGGAAACTTCATAAGCAGTTTCATATATGTAGGTATTGCAACAGGCAACTAATTCCTTGACAAGATATCAGCATTCTCTTAACATCGGTCAAAAGATGGGAGTATAAAGAAAAGGTATGTATTCAAAGAAAGTCGTTATCCGGTATGCAGCGGACAATGTGGACCAACCTATTATATGCCAGCTCGTGAAAAGACACGATCTCGAATTCAACATTCTCAAGGCCCAGATCTTACCCAGAAGGGAAGGAATTATTGTCGTTGAACTAAGTGGTACAAAGGAGAATTTTGATCAGGGTATCCGTTTTCTCAAAGAAAAGGGTCTCCAGGTCGAGCCCGTTTCAAAAAATGTGAGCCAGAATATAGATAAATGTGTGCATTGCGGCGCCTGTACGGCTTTCTGTCCGACTGATGCCCTCTCCCTGGAAAAAGAATCTATGAAAGTCGTCTTCGATCCGGAAAAATGCAATGGCTGTGAGTTCTGTGTATTGGCCTGTCCCCCGAGGGCCATGGAGGTAAACATTTTCTGAGCGAGTTCCTTTTTTGAAGCTGTAACTCTGACTCTCCTTTTAATGCCCGATTGAGTGAATTTAATCCGACGGTGAGGGCTTTTTCTTCTTGTAGGCTTCTTTGTCCTGTTCCGTAATCTTATCGATATAATCAGTCACAGGTTTTCTGCGCTTGTCTAATATCGACATCACGCGGTCATATACGCCCCTGCCCTTTTCCACCGCCATGAGGGTTTCTTCCTTGGCCTTCTGCAGGGCTTCGTGTATGCTTTTTGGCATTCTATTGGACTCCTTGAAATATGCATATCCAGTCAGTATTATGATGACCAGAATAAGCAACAAGGCAAGTTTGATGAGTTTCTTGAAAAGAAAATATATGATGAGGATAGCAACAAAGATGCATACCCCGGCAGTAAATTGATGGGTAGTCAAGTAATCTATAATGCTGTTCATTGTTGAACCTCCATCATAAACATGGACTGAGTCTACTCCATTTATCGACAAAAATCCAGTAATCCTTTAGCCTTGACAAATAATGCTCCAGGAGCTTAAATTAGACAACGTGGTATAAATAGAGGTATTGAAATTGATTAAAGTAGCCATATCAACCCTCGGTTGCAAGGTTAACCAGTATGAATCCGCAGGCATTTTGGAGATGCTCGATGAGAGTATCTATGTGTCTGTACCATTCAATACGAAGGCTGATTGTTATATAATTAATACATGCACTGTTACGGGCCGGACGGACTACCAGTCAAGAAACCTTATTAGAAGGGCTATCAGGACAAACCCTGAAGCATGCATTATTGTTACAGGTTGTTATGCCCAGGTCGCACCTCATGATCTTGCCAGAATTCCCGGTGTAACCCTCATCGCAGGAAATGCAGAAAAGGAGCATATCCCCCAGATCATCGAGCGTTTGGTAAAAGGAGCCCCACAGTTACTTGTAAGCGACATATGCAAGGCCAGGGAATTTTCCGGCCTCAACCCCCTAAAGTTCGCCGGACACACGCGGGCATTCCTCAAGATCCAGGATGGCTGCAACAGTTTCTGCAGCTACTGTATAGTTCCTTATGCAAGAGGTCCCAGCAGGAGTCTTCCACAAATGGATGTTTTGAAAGAAATCGAAACTCTGGCCCGGTCCGATTACAGAGAGATAGTCCTCACAGGCATTCATCTGGGAGTCTATGGTCAGGACTTGGTGCCCCCGTCAAATCTCTACGAGATAATGAAACACGTAGATAAGAATAGATTGGTGGGAAGATTGCGCCTGAGCTCCATAGAAATCACGGAAATATCAGATGACATGATGCGGCTCATAGCAGAAGGGACCACGTTATGCAGACACCTGCATATTCCTCTCCAGAGTGGAGATGACGGGATTCTCTCCGCCATGAGACGGAATTACGACTCAACGTTCTTTAAGAACCGCCTGCAGGAAATCAGGGAGGCCATACCAGATATTGCCATCGGTATTGATGTGATGGTCGGGTTTCCCGGCGAAGGGGAAAAAGAGTTTGATAATACGCTCCGTCTGATTGCAGAACTCCCCGTTGCCTACCTCCATGTATTTCCTTATTCAGAGCGTCCGGGCACAGTCGCGTCAGCTCTCCCCGGCAGGGTTGACGAAACCGTCAAGAAGAGGCGCGGTGAAATACTGAGGAAACTGGGGAAGGAAAAAAGGAATGCCTTTGCCCGGATGTTTACAGGAAAGAAGTTGGGAGTTCTTATTGAGCATAAGAAAGACAAATATACAGGCTTTATGAAAGGATTTTCTGACAACTACATACCCGTCGTCATAGAGAATGGCAACTATTCACTGGTAAATCGTGTCCTGAACGTGATACCGGATTATGCTCTGGAAGGCAAACTGTACGGAAGGATTACCGCCGATGACCGATGAAAGGCTTGCAAACCTCAAGAATTTTCAGCAGACACTCGATTACCGCTTCAACACTATCGATCTGCTTGATAACGCACTGATACACCGCTCTTTTGTTAATGAGAACCCGGCTCTCGGGAGCAAAGACAATGAGAGGCTCGAATTTCTGGGAGATGCTGTTATCGGGCTCTGCCTCAGCGATTTATTGGTACGAAAATTCCCCCATTATGCCGAGGGTCAGCTCTCCAAGCTCAGAGCCTACGTTGTGAACGAACAATCACTCGCCGGTCTTGCGTGGAAGCTTAATATCGGCGATTACCTCCTCCTCGGGAGAGGAGAAGAAGGTTCAGGGGGAAGAACAAAGGCATCCATTCTTTCGAACGCCTTCGAAGCGGTTGCAGCTGCTATATATCTCGATTGCGGATTTGAGAAGACATACAAATTCTTGGAAAACATCTTTGAGCCCCTGGTTGAGGAAGGAATAAAAAGTGTTATCTACAGAGATTATAAGACGGCGCTCCAGGAAATCTGCCAGAACCGCTTTAAGGAGACGCCTAGATACACGCTGATTAACGAAGTCGGTCCCGACCACGACAAAGTTTTTGAAATAAGTCTGACTGTAGCAGGTATGATCACAACCACAGGCATGGGCAAAAGCAAGAAAGAAGCGGAACAGCGGGCGGCCCGGAGGGCCCTGGAGGAGTTTGCCAAACTGCAGGATACCTCCCCTCCTCCGACTGATGATTGAGGCCAAATAGCAATATATGACACAAATGATCATCCCTTTTTTTATAGTTTATCAAGGTTGTCCGAACCGGTGCATCTACTGCAACGTACATAAGACTGCCGGTAACTTTTCTGAGAGGATTACAGAAGATACTTTCCGGAAAACGGTTCACAAATATCTCAATCACCCAAAGAGAAAGGGGAATGGCGCTGAGATCGCATTTTACGGCGGCAATTTTACGGGCATGGCGAAAGACTACCAGGCTGAACTCTTGGGTTTCGCCAGTCCGTTCATTGAAAAAGGGCTCGTGTATGGCGTGAGGGTGTCTACAAGACCGGACAGCATGAATAACGAAATCCTGGATCAGCTGAAACGTTTCGGTGTAACGACTGTCGAAATCGGCGCCCAATCCATGGTGGATGAAGTGCTTAACCTTTCCAACAGAGGGCACGGAGCGTCGGATGTGTCTGCCGCCATGGAGATGCTGAAGGAACGAGGGTTCAAAACCGGGATACACCTCATGGTGGGACTTCCGGGAGACAGTCAGTCGGGATTTGAATATACAATTGCAAAGACCATTACCCTCAAGCCGGATATGGTCAGGATTCATCCCACTATAGTCCTTCAGGATACAGGCCTGGCAGAGCTTTTTTTAAAGGGGACTTATCATCCGCTCGGCATCCCTGAAGCCATTGACATGTGCAAGTATGCTTTGAAAAGATTTGCAGAAGCCAATATCCCTGTGATCCGTCTCGGTTTGCAAACAACACGGGAAATGGAGATAACAGGCAGCATCATCGCCGGCCCGTATCATCCGGCATTCCGCTCACTCGTCGAGGAGTCGATGTTTTTCGATATGGCATCAGCAATGCTTGCGGCCGGACAGATCAGTAAACAAGAAGTGATATTTTCGCTCTCTCCCAAAGATGTCTCATTCTTCCTCGGCCACAAGAATAAAAACATGCAGACCCTGAAAGAGCTCTTTAGACTCACCGGAATAGACGTTTCCGTTGACCCCGTCCAGGAAAGAGGGACTCTTGCCATGATCGTCGATGGCAGGAAATCAATAATAGGAAGGTCCCGTCATTAATGATATTTTTGGCTAAGATGGGAGATACAATCATCATACGCCACGAAAACTAACTCGATAGAGAAAGCGCAGATGTTCAAGTCCGGATTTATAGGCATCATTGGCAGACCGAATGTGGGAAAGTCAACGATTCTGAATAAGATCATAGGCGAAAAGATTGCCATAACCAGCCATAAGCCGCAGACTACGAGAAACAGGATCACAGGCATCAAGAATATCGAAAACGGGCAAATGATATTCATCGACACGCCGGGCATCCATCGGGCGACAACACCGTTAAATAAATTCATGGTGACTGCAGCGAAGGATGCCTTCAGAAGCGCTGATATTATCCTCCTGGTTGTGGAGGCCATGGAAGGCGTTCACAGCGACGATCAGCTCATTATTGAATCCCTCCGGAACATTAGACTGCCTGTTATACTGCTTATCAATAAGATCGACCTTGTCCGGAAGAAAAATATCCTTCCCGTCATAGACCAGTTCCAGCAGTTCTTTTCTTTTTCCGAGATTATCCCGATCTCCGCCCTGACCGGTGACGGCCTCCGCACTCTCATGGAACAAATATGGAAGATTCTGCCTGAAGGTCCGCGCTACTTCCCTGATGATATGATGACAGACCGTACCGAGCGTTTTATCGCGGCAGAGATCATCAGGGAAAAGATTATCATGCTAACCCATCAGGAAATCCCTTACGCAACAGCGGTTGTTGTGGATTCGTTCAAAGAAGATGAAGATAAAAATTTGCTGGTCATCCAGGCAACGATCAATGTGGCGAAAGATTCGCAAAAGGGGATTGTAATCGGCAAGAGAGGCTCCATGCTTAGGGAAATCGGCAAACGGGCAAGACAGGACATGGAGAAATTCTTTGCCACCAGGATATACCTGGAGTTGTTCGTTAGGGTAAGAAAAGACTGGACTCACGATGCAGGAATGCTCAGAGAATTCGGGTATGCAGAAAAGACATGAAAGCTGTAAGTTATGAGGTAAAGATCAGGTGAAACCCCTAATCGCTATCATCGGCAGGCCCAACGTAGGAAAATCGACACTTTTCAATCGCCTGTCTCAGAAGAACAAGGCTATCGTTATCGATGAACCCGGCGCCACGAGAGACCGAAACTATGCGGACTCCACATGGTATGGCAAGGATTTTATCCTTATCGACACCGGCGGATTTGAGCCGGCATCCGCGGAAACAATCCTGGTACAGATGAGAGAGCAGGCACATCTGGCCATGGAAGAGGCAGACATCATTATTTTCCTCATGGATGGCAGGGAAGGTTTGACCCCGTCAGACAGGGAAATCACGAATATCCTCAGGGGAGTTGAAAAACCGGTTTTCTTTGTTGTCAACAAAATAGATGGTCCTCAGCAGGAAACCCAGACCTATGAGTTTTATGAACTGGGAACTGAAAGGATTTACAGTATCTCCGCGCAGCACGGACTCGGTATTCATGAACTCATGGAGGATGTGGATTTGCATATTGCATCTCCCGCTGAAGAATTCCCCGCGGGGGAAAAGCCAATCAAGATAGCAGTGATCGGAAAACCGAATGTCGGAAAATCCTCGCTCGTTAATAAAATCCTTGGATACGAAAGAACTATCGTCAACCCCATACCGGGCACCACGAGAGATGCCATAGATACGCCCTTCGAATTGAACGGCAAAAAATATCTGCTCGTTGACACGGCAGGCATCAGGCGAAAAAGCAGGGTCAGTCACGTCCTTGAGAAATACAGCATTGTCCAGGCCCTTAGGGCCATAAACCGCTGTGATATAGCTTTGCTCGTCATCGATGCCAAGGAGGGAATGACCGAACAGGATGCCAAGATCGCGGGGTTGACCGTAGAAAAAGGAGTTGCCTGCATCATCGTTGTGAACAAGTGGGACGTTATAGATAAAGACAACTCCACGGTGGGAAATTATGTCAGAGACATCAAAGAGACAACTAAGTTCATGGATTATGCACCGATCATCTTTGTGTCAGCCGTCACCGGGCAGAGGATATCCAAGATATTTGACGTTATTGAGACTGTTTTGATCCAGTACACAAAACGGGTAAGTACTGCCGAGATTAATCGACTTGTCAGGGATGTCCTCGCATCAAACCCTCCGGCTCGGCATCAAAACAGAACAAATACTTTAAGCTATGTAACTCAGGTATCCTCCGCCCCGCCCACATTTGTTTTTTTTGTCCGTGAACCCCGTGCCATTCATTTTTCGTACAGGCGCTTCCTGACCAACCGGATCAGAGAGGCATTCGGGTTTGATCAATCGCCAATCAGGGTTATATTCAGGAAGAAAAGCAGATCAACGGAGGAGTGACAGGCATGAAAAAAAGGACCTCTATGAATTTGATGTTCATAGAGATCCCTTTCTATTCTTATTCGCGTGAAAACCGATGGAAGATGAATCGCACTCGCTAATCAGGCGCCATCCAAATCCGTACGTTCCTTAGTTCTGAACCAGGAGACAGGATCGGTCAGGTATTCCTCCGTTTCTTTGAGAGACACGTAGTGTTCGTGTTCTATATTTGCAAGAAGATTAAAAAAAGCCTTTTCCTGCGGATCGGATGCTTCTTCACGGAGTTTTGCATAGTACTCCGCTCCTTCACCCTCAAATTCTATGGCTACGCGGATGGCTTTCAGGTCATCGGCATCGCCCTTGACTGTCTTGGGTGCCTTTTGTGCCGCATTCTTCAGGACATTCTTAACAGGCGTATCTTTCACTTTGAGGGGAACCGTTGCGGGCCACTTCTTGTCTTTTTTCCAGTTCGCATGGAGCTGTTTCAGCCTTTCGTAGTGCTCCAATTCCTCCCCGCCTATTTGCAGAAACATGGCCTTACCTACCGGGTTCTTGGTCCTCTCGGCATTCTTAAGGTAGAATTCATGTTCCTTCATCTCGTTGTTGAGGGCAACCTGCAGTGCATTGACTCGTTCTTTCATAATCAGTCTCCTTATTGAAATTCAGATTCTGTGGGTTAATGATATTATTATACCCTGTGAGGCAGAAACTTATTATCTCATATCTTGATTGTCAAGCCAAAAAAAGCAGGGGATTAGGAGAAATTTTTACTGGCCCCTAAAGGCATAAACGATCAAAAATCTTTGACTTCATCGACGTATTCTGCGACATTTTGACAAAGATCCGATATTCTTTCCAGATGAATTAACATTTCAACAAATATGGGACCGGCCTCAGCCTGACAGATCCCTTCGTAATATCTCACGAGGTGTCTTTCCCGCGCCTCTTTCACCTTCACATCAATATCTTCCTCGCGCAGGGAAATGTTTTTTATTTTTTCCGCATTGCGCTCTCCGACCAGTGATACGGCATCGCGAAGATTTTCAGTTGCCCGCTGCTCAATTTCTCCCAGTTCTTTTTTACCCATTTCTGTAAAGCTGACCTCCGCCTGATACTTATTACTCGCCAGTTTCGCCAGTATGACCGCATGATCACCAATCCTTTCAATGTCGTTTGCCATGGCTGTATACGTGAAGAGTTTTTGTGACAATTCAGGTGACAGTTGCTTACAGGAAATTTTGCGCAAGAAATTCACGATCTCACGCCGCAGGACGTCGACGACAAATTCAACATAGATGATATTTTGCCTCTTCCATTCTTTGTAGTCCTTTATCAGCAGTAAGCTCTCGACAAGTATCTTCTGTACGAGGGTAATTTCCCGTTGCAGCTCTTTTCTCACGGACGCCAGGGCCTTTTCGGGACTTGCAAGATATTTTTCATCCAGAAATTCTGGCCACAACGGCAGGGTCTCTTCCTGGCCGGGTATGATCTTTTCGATCAATCTGGTGTATGGTTTGAGAAGAAAAATGAAGAAGGCGACGATGAGGAAATTAAACAAGAAGTGACCGAGGACAATTTGCTGCGCCACATTTGAAGATAGACTTCTCAAAGTGACGATCAACCACGGAAGGGCAACCATGCAGGCAAGAGCGCCAAAGCATTTAAAAAGGAGGTGGGAAACTGCACTTCTCTTACCACTGATGTTGGCAATCGAGCTGGCCATAAGAACCGCGACGGTGGTCCCCACATTTGCCCCGAAGACAACAGGCAGGGCGTTTTCAATGGTGATAAGACCCTGTTGCGCCAGAATGGCGAGAATGCTGATGGGAATGACAGAGGCTTGTACTATTCCTGTAAAGAGCATACCAATGCCCAAACCCAGGAGCGGATTTTCTGTTTCCTGAAAGAAGCGGATGACCGCCTGATTGTTTTTCAATGGCGCCGTGGTCATCGCCACCAGACTTAATCCAAAAAATAAAAGGCCGAAATAGAAGATGGCCTCGCCCACATCCTTCCATTTTGCCTTTCCCGTAAGCCAGAGAATGCCGCCTGAGACAACAATAAGGGGAGAAATATCGGTAAATTTCCAGACGACCAGTTGAACAGTGAGTACAGTACCGATGTCCGCGCCCAGAATGATGCCTAGGGAATGGTAAAAGGTCATCAACCCCGCACTGACCATGCCAACGGTCAAGAGTATCGTCGCCGAGCTGCTCTGAAACAGAATTGTTGTTCCTATACCGGTCAACAGTCCATAAACCGGTCTTCTAACTGAATACCTAATATATTCTCTAATCCGTGAAGTAAAAAGCTGTTGCACCCCGGCGCTCAATTTCCTCATGCCGAATAAGAATAAAACGAGACCAGATGCAAAAATCAATACTTCTTTCATGGCAGGTATTTTCCCGAATATAAGAAACTCACGCCTCTATAGTCTATTTTACGACCCAGACTGCGCCTTCAACAAAATCTCTAGTACTGGCCGGGGAAATTCGGCTTTCGTTTCTCCTTCTGGGCGAGAATTCCCTCACGTGCATCCTTACTCCCGAATACAGGCAAACCGATCTCCAGTTCCCTCTTGAAGGCATCAGTAAGGGACATATCCCGTGTTTCCCGGAAACATCTAATTATGCCCTGAACGGCAAGGGGGCCATTACTCGCAATTCTGTCCCCTAATTCCATGGTTTTCTTCATGAGGTCCTCCTGTGCCACCACATGATTGAGAAAACCCCATTCATGCAGAGTTCTTGCGCGGAAGTTGCCTGCTGTCAGAAGGATTTCAAGGGCCCGGCAGGGTGACAGTTGCCGGGGCAGATAAACATTCGAACCGCCGACCGGCATGATTCCCAGACTGGCTTCTCTCATCTGAAAAACTGCATTTTCCGAGGCGATGCGAAGATCAGCTCCCATGACCATCTCAAAGCCCCCTGTCAAGCAGTAACCGTTGATGGCAGCAATTACCGGCTTTTTCACAACGTTCGGTTTCAGCATGGCTTCCCCAACATGCGGTCCCACCTGCACCAGCCATCGTTCTGAGTCACTCTTGGGTTCCCTGGCCTTTGTGAGAACCGGTATGGCCGTTTTCAGATCCATACCGGAGCAAAAGATGTCCGGCAGACAGGAATAGAGAATAACGACGCGCACCTTCTCGTCCTGATTGACATCCATCCACGCGCGATGCAAGTCCATCAGGATTTCGGGATCAAGGGCGTTCTTTTCCTCGGGACGATTTAGACCTACTCTTGCGATATGCCCCTCTTTCTCATAGACTAGTCCCATAGAGTTCTCCTTTCAAGGTACCATTAAGTGAATCGCGGGGCTTTCCGGCGAGCCCCTCAATACGGAAACTATATGCAAGAGACGCGGCTTGAATATTAAGCCCCCGCCAGTTGCCTTAAATAAGGTGGTTACAAGGGTTATTATCAAATTTACTGGGCAACCTCAAGACGAATGTACTATACTTTCTTGACCTTCCATAGAAGGACAAGCACGATTCACTTGAGCAGCTTCCCCCGATGTTCTGAGTTCCTCTGCAGAAGTCCATATAAAATTTGACATGGAAGGAACTTTTAGTATATAAATTAGCACTAATTTTTTACTCAGGGAAGGAAGGGAAGCGCTTCCGGATCAATATTAAGCGGTCTTCTCCGATCCGGCATCTCCTCAATCTGTCTTGCGGAAATCGCATTTCTGCCTTCTATGCTGTATTTGGTTTCAAATCATTACGGCCGAGTATGCTGTTTAATAAAAGCAGCATCCTGAACATTTCTCGACAACATGGAATAACTGCCGCAAATTTGTTATGTCGAAAAAATTCTAGGCCATTCGATAAATGGAAGACAAAAAAACCAAGCAACCTATTCTTATTGATATCGGGAAGATCAGAAAGGCTCCTGAGGAACCATTCCTGCCTCTGTGGTTTTTTCAGCACGATGATCTTATTAATGCTATCGATTCCGGCAGCCGCATCAAAAAAGAAAATCTGATAAATACTCTAAACCGCATCCATTTTATGGGCGATTCTGTATGCGTCCTATTGCGTCATCCCAAGTATGACGAAGCAATTCTTGTAAAGGCAATTCCGGAGACTATGGAAGGAGATGAATTAACCTGCTCGTGGGATAAGAGTCATGCAAGTTTCGGCCTCGAAAATTTCCAGTTCAGTTACCTGATAGTAAAGGATCAACAGACTATCATCCTTATTCCTGCAAAACTTCTGAGTATAGACAGCGCAGGATTCAAGGCACTGCTTCCGGAAGAGAGCTATGTTATAAGCAAGCGCGAGACAAATCGCTTTCCCTGCTGGGATGTCACTGCGGAGTTGACACAGAGCGGTTTTCTGGCCAAAGGCAGCCTTATAGATTTCAGCCCGCAGTCTTTCCGCATAAAGGTGCGCCCTGAAATGCCCTCATCATATCACGAGTTCAATCCTGATGCCACGGTTACAATCAGGTTAACAAGCAATGGGAAGATGCTTTTTTCCGGAAACTGCCGCTGTTTAAGACAAACGCATGAAATTCACGACTGGGAAATTGTTCTTGCTCCCCTGACTGAACAAATCAAACGCTTTCAGACAAGAAAGGTTCGCCATCCCCGCCGCCGGATATTCCCCCCGCTGATGGCCGTTTTTGAACATCCATTTTTTAAAAGAAGAGTACAGCGAGAAATCACAGACATCTCCATTACAGGATTTTCTGTATATGACAATGCAAAAGACGGCATATTGTTGCCCGGAATGATCATGCACGGTCTGTCAATAATTTACGCCGGAGAGTTGAAAATGCGTTGTACAGCCCAGGTGCTCTATCGCAAGAATCAGAATGAAAAAGAAATATTATGCGGCATCGCCATCCTGGATATGGACGTCCACAGCTACAGCCGTTTGAATCGTATCCTCACCTTAAATATGGACCATCATTCTTTTATATCCACGGAAGTGGACATGGATGCCCTCTGGGAATTTTTTTTCGATACCGGTTTTATCTATCCTAAAAAGTATAAGTTACTTCAGGACCGACGGGAAGATTTCAAAAACACCTACAGAAAGCTCTATCAGGAAAATCCCGAGATCGCCATGCACTTTACGTACGAGGAAAATGGGCGCATTTATGGTCATATATCCATGCTCAGGGCTTACGAGCGTGCCTGGATGATACATCACCACACGGCGCGGCCAATGCACAATAAACTGCCCGGCTTCCAGATTCTGAAACATATGATGCTCTTTGTGTATGGTATGTACCATCTCCCTTCCGCAAATATGGACTACGTGATGTGCTTCTTCCGTCCGGAGAACAAATTTCCCGACCGCGTATTCGGGGGCTTTGCGAGGGAAATGAAGAATCCCCGTATATGTTCGCTTGACCTTTTTTCTTATGTGACATTTCCTGTCGGAACACCCCAGAGCCAGTTGCCACGGGGCTGGTCACTTCACGAAAGTACCAATTCCGAATTATGGCAGCTCGAACAATTCTTGAAACATTCCTCCGGGGGGTCTTTGTTCGATGTACTAAATTTAGGGAAAAAGAACCCTACGGATGACTCATTGGAGAAGGTGTCCCAACGACTCGGTTTCACAAGAGGGTGGGCGGTCTACTCACTTGTCAACTACGGTTGTCTGAAATCTGTATTGATTGTTAATCAGTCTGATGTGGGAGTAAATTTATCCGAGCTGTTAAACGGCATCACAGTGCTGGTGATCGACACGGAAAGTCTGCCATGGGAAGTGCTTTCCCCTGCCGTTGCACAATTGACAGGGGTTTATCACAGTGACAGCATCCCTCTTTTAATTTATCCATCTGCCTATTCTGATGTTGAGAATATCCCCAGTGAAAAGAAATATCAACTATGGATCCTGAATATGCGCCACTTCAATCCCAATAAATTTATGGAGTACGTGCAGCGCCATTTTAGAATGAAATACGAGTAGTGCAGTATCAAGACAAAGATGAAAGATACCCCATTATACAACAGCAGAATCATTAAGAATTTTGTTGAATATCTTAACGAGCATCACCCTGAAGTCAATACAAGTGTTCTTCTCAATTATGCGGGAATTACAACCTACCAGGTCGAAGATGGAGGCCACTGGTTTAGTCAAAGGCAAGTAGATCTGTTCCACGAATGTGTAAATAATCAAACGAACGACCAAAATATATCTAGGCACGTAGGGCAATATTCAACACTTTCTAAGGCGTCTGGCCTCATGCGTCAATATATTCTCGGGTTCATGACACCATCTGCCGCATATTCAGTACTCGGTAAACTATACCATCTTTTCAGCCGCGCTTGCACAGTTCATACTAGAAATCTTGAATCAAACAAGATTGAAGTCATTTTCACACCGCACCCGAATGTTGAAGAAAAGCATTATCAATGTGATAACAGGATCGGAGCACTCGAAGCCATCGCCCAACCCTTTACAACCAAATTCGCCAACGTAGAACACCTTACCTGCATTCATAGAGGCGGAGATAGTTGCCGCTACATAATAAGCTGGGAGAAAACCCCTGCTTTAGTATGGAAGACAATCCGTAATTTTATTATGCTTTCGGCATTCGTGGTCTGTCCGGCCTTTTTCTTTCTTCTGTATGACGCCGCGTGGCCGTGGGCAGTGCCTGTTTTGCTTTATGTGCTGTTTGTATTGATTATGATCTTCTACTCTGAGCATGTAGAAAAAGGTGAGCTTGCGATAAGCCTGAAAAATCAGGGTGAGTTAGCCAGTAACCTTTTCGATGAGATCAACATCCGGTATAACAATGCCCTGCTCATTCAGGAGATTGGTCAGGCGACCGCCATGATCTTGGACAGCGAAAAGCTGCTCAAGTTGGTTATGGAAGCCATGCAGAAACGACTGGATTTTGATCGTGGTATGATTTTGCTGGCCAACCATGAGAGAAACCGTCTGATTTATGCTATTGGTTACGGTTACAACCCTGAGCATGAGGAATACCTCACAAGTGTGGCGTTTCACCTTGATAAGCCTCATTCCAGGGGACCTGCCGTGGAGTCTTTTCGTTTGCAGAAACCTATCCTGATTGATGACATATCCAAAATTGCGGACAACCTTTCAAAGAAGAGTTATGAGTTTGCCCGGATGATGGGCACCACGTCGTTCATAAGTGTTCCCATTGTTTTCGAAAATGAGTCCATGGGGGTCCTGATGGTTGATAACATCAAGTCAAAGAGACATCTTACGCAGAGTGATGTAAGTCTGCTTATGGGGATAGCAACTCAGATCGCCATCAGCATGAATAATGCTATATCCTATCAAAGAGTACTCGAAAGTGAAGAGCGGTTCCGATCCTTGAGTGAGAATGCCCCGGACATTATTTACACCCTTGATGCCAATTGTGCTTTTACTTACATAAATCCCGTCTGGGAAAGAATTCTGGGACATCGCCCCGATGAGGTTATGGGACGATATTTTGTTGACTTCGTCAGGAAGGAGGACTCCGGAGAATATATTCAACTTTTTGAGCAGATAAGGGATGGAAAACTTATTCTAAGGGACAGGGTCGGCACCATTCTGCACAAAGATAGGTCAGAAAAGTTTTTTAATATCAGTGGAGCCCCAAATCTCGACTTGAAAGGAAATGTGACTGGTATAGTCGGAATTTTCAAAGACATCTCCGAGCAGAAGAAGCTTGAATCACAGCTGATCCATGCCCAGAAAATGGAAGCCGTGGGCACCCTCGCCGGAGGTATTGCCCATGACTTCAATAATCTCCTCATGGGAATACAGGGGTATGCCTCTTTAATGTTTCTCGATATGGACATCACTCATCCTCTTTATGATAAACTAAAGGGAATTAAAGACCAGGTGGGAAGTGGCGCGGAGCTGACCAAGCAGCTATTGGGATTTGCCCGCGGCGGCAAATATGAAGTCAGTGTGACCGATTTGAACGACATTATCAACAAGACTTCATCCATGTTCGGGAGGACTAAGAAGGAAATCACTATTCACCGTAACTACCAGGACAATATCTGGACGGTGGAAGTTGATCGCGGACAGTTGGAGCAGGTGCTTTTGAATATTTATGTAAATGCCTGGCAGGCCATGCCTGACGGCGGGGATTTGTATCTGGAGACGGCTAACGTTTTCCTTGATCAGGAGTCTGTCAGACCGTATGGTGTGAAGCCCGGAAAGTATGTGCGTGTTGCGGTGACCGATACGGGTGTAGGGATGGATGAACAGACGAGAAAGCGGATCTTTGAGCCGTTCTTCACGACAAAAGAGATGGGAAGGGGTACGGGCCTCGGGCTTGCGTCTGTTTACGGTATTATCAAAGGCCACAACGGTATAATAGATGTATACAGTGAGAAGGGACACGGGGCGACCTTCACCATCCATCTCCCTGCTTCGGAGAAGGAGCTTGTACGGCAGGAGCAGGTCGCCACAGATATTGTGAAGGGTGAAGGCACTATCCTTCTCGTGGATGATGAGGACGTGATCATCGATGTTGGCAGCGAGA
>Ga0187886_1000127_pt1 | contig 108040 bp, 123 predicted proteins | sample June2016WEW_20_1_FD_133001 | JGI IMG/M metagenome (GOLD analysis project Ga0187886, IMG submission 133001) | Peatland microbial communities from SPRUCE experiment site at the Marcell Experimental Forest, Minnesota, USA - June2016WEW_20_150 | ecosystem: Environmental > Terrestrial > Soil >...
ATAAGGGGCCAAGGGTGAGGCTGCTCGCCTATTAAAAGGGAACGTGAGCTGGGTTTAGACCGTCGTGAGACAGGTCGGACTTTATCTGCTGGGAGTGTTGGCTGCCTGAGGGGAAAGGGTCCCCAGTACGAGAGGAACGGGACGCTGTGGCCACTAGTTAACCGGTTGTCCGACAGGGCAAACGCCGGGCAGCCACGCCGTTGAGAATAAGGGCTGAAAGCATCTAAGCCCGAAGTCTCTCCTGAAAATAGGCAGCCATTCCTCTAAAAGAGGACGAAGGCTCCCATAAAAGATGGGTTTGATGGAACCGGGGTGTACGCTGGAAGGTTTCGACCGACCAGCTCAGCCCGCGGTCTCCAACCGCCTGAGGTATCAAACTATAAGCGGTGTCTGGACGATATATCGGTGAAACTTCAATGTGCCAGAAAGAGTCCGTGCATGGTGTACAGACCTTTTCGTCAAATTATGGACGAATCGTTTTTGTTAGTCCTCCACTCAAGAAATGTAGTAGTGAACCTGTGTGACCCTCATCTCAAAGTTTGACCCTTGGCGCTCTGCCCTGTGCACTTGCCCCCCCAAACTGACTTTCAATCCGTACACTGGCTGCGATCACGGATGCACATACTGCTACGCCTCAAGCTACATTCCAAGGTTCTCTCAATGCAGGTCCAAGAAGAATCTGATTCAAAGACTGAACAGTGAAGCGGCGAAGCTCACTGGCGAAATAATATCCATATCCAATTCTTCCGACCCTTACCCGAGGCTTGAAGCCAAAATGGCTTTGATGCGCGGTTGCTTGAAAATCCTGTCAGGACACAACTGTAAGGTTCAGATAATCACAAAGTCTAGCCTTGTAGTCAGGGACATTGATCTGTTGGCAAAGATTCCTTCAATGGTTTCCCTGACAATCACAACGGACGATGATGAAACTGCAAGGATACTCGAACCGTATGCGCCTTCTGTGTCAGAGCGTCTGAAGGCAGTCGAGAAACTGGTTCAGAAGGGTTTGCCGACTGCAGTGCGAATAGATCCGATTATACCCTTTGTGAATGACAACTTCAACAAATTGGTTGAAACCCTTGCAGCGTTAGGCGTCAAGCACATCACAAGCTCAACTTACAAGGTTAAGCAGGACGACTGGGGAAGGTTTAATGCTGCCATACCTGAAGTTGCCGCCAAGTTGAGACCGCTTTACTTTGAAAGGGATGAGAGAATGGCAGGCTACCTCTACTTGCCGCGTGATCTCAGGGCAAGTTTGATGGAGAAAGTTGCTGTCTCAGCTAAGAAAAACGGTATCAAGTTCGGTACATGCAGAGAGGGTTTAAGCCATTTGAACACAGGTGTGTGTGACGGCTCATGGTTGCTTGACGAATGATGATGTGCGCGCTAGCTTCAGCACGTCCAAACTAGTGATTTCCATTCGAATTATGATGGGCGAAAATCATAAAAGACAAAGGTTTTCTCTTGAATTTCGGTGACGCTCTGCGTCAAAGGGAAAAGTCTCTAACAGGAAAGCAGTTCAACCTGAGAAGAAGGAAATCTCTTTGTCAGAGAAAAAAGAAGCAAATCCTCTGAGGAAAAGAAGAGCTCCGACAGCGTTGGCGCCATACAGACCTTCAGGCCTTTGGCTAGACTTCGACAGGATTTTGATAGGTTCCGCAGTGATTTCGAGGAACTTCTTTGGCCACTGGAGACTCCTTTAACCCGCGCACTTTCTGTGATGCCGAGCGTGGAAACCAGGGTTCCTTATGTGGACCTAGAAGATAGAGGGAAAGACTTCTTGTTAACCGCGGAGATGCCGGGCTTCAAGAAGGAGGAAGTGGACATTCAGGTAGCAGACGATGCAGTGGAGATAAAGGCTACTATGGGCTGGAAATATGACGACAAGACAAAGAGGTACATCTGCAAGGAAAGGGCGTGCGAATCGTTCTACAGAATGGTAGAGCTTCCAGAAGAAGTCAAGGCAGACGCGGCACAAGCAAACATGAAAGACGGGGTAATAGAAGTGGTACTTCCAAAGAAAACACCGAAACAGAAGAAGAAAGTCCTTATAAAATGACAGATCAGCAACCCCACCTTTTTCTGAGTTTGCCGGTTCTCGTGCGGAGATGTGATTTTTTGAGTGTTGATATCAGATTCGATTTTGTGTCGGATTAGGCGACTCACGTTACTACGCTGTTAGATATCATCAATTTTAGTTTCCTGTAAAATCAGACAAGTTACTCCCTGTCGTTCTGTGAATCAACTGATGCCTAAAATGCGCAAATAAAGAAGTAAGGGATAAATTGCCCGTATCATGTGAAAAATAGTGATGCTAACCCATTCTCCAATCCTCCAGGTAAGAGGCAACAGAAGGGACAGGCTCGCAATAATCTCAGTCATGTTATCGTATGCGGCTAAGGGAGTGGGAAAAACCGAATTAATGTACAAGGTTGGGTTGAGCTCCGCCCAACTGGACAAATACATACCTGCACTCGTGAGGTCAGAACTGCTGGAAGTGTCAAACCACACGAAGAGAGATCTGTATAAGACGACCGACAAAGGTAGAAGCTTCTTAGATATTTTTGACACTCTGATTAGACTTCTAGACTAGCGGAACGAACGCGATCACCTGAGAACTGAACTCTTAGTTATCTGCTTTATCGCGCGGATACGCTGAAAGGATGAAGTCTCTATATGATATCATGCTGCTCTAGAGCGTGATGCCCTATCTCGCAGCCTTCTTTTTCGCAAAATTCCAGAATTTTCGACACAGCTCTCAAATCGATCGCTTTTATTCTTTCTTCCTCAGGCCCAACAACTTCAATTATGACGCCTAGTCCTGCAACACCGCCCATGCACGCGTACACGTTCTTATAGATCCTTATGTCGTACTCCGGTGGAACGCCAGTTTCTTCCACCACAGATTTAATCTTGTCTATTAGAAGATCAATGCTGCGCGACTGCATCGCTTTCACGAAGTAGATCTCTCTGCAGCCGATTCGGGTCATTCATATCCCTTTTTGAAAGCTATCAAAGTCACCGTTTCTTTTACGCCGCTTATCCTGCGAATCTTGTCGAAGATGAATCTGTCAAGATCATCCATCGTGTCGAATGAAGCTTCAACGTGCAAATCATAGACACCGTACGTTGGAACCGCATGGCGGACGCCTGGTATTTTCCTGACTTCCTTGAGTACTTCTTCGTCTTTTCCTGATTCAACCTTCGCCAACACGTAGGCAACCGTCAAGTCTATGCCCCTCCCTGAAGGTTAACGTTCTCTTGGAGCTCGGTAATAAAGATAACGTATCCCTTAGGCGCGCCTTTCAGGAGCTTGGCATTATAATCGTCTGGTCATCACTGCCGTAGGTCAGCGTTTTTCCCTCCAGATAGAGCTTGCCAACATAGGCGCACGTTATGGCATCCAGCTCGTCGGCGCTCATTGCATTAGCTATGCCCTTGATCTGCAACTTCTTCAAACCGCCTCTCAGCTTATCGAGACCTTCCTGTTTTCTGGGTATTCCTAAGACATCTTGTGCACCTCCAGGATACACTTCTATGACTTTGAAATGCTCACTTTCAAGAATTTTCCTCAGCTCTATTCCTCTGGAGGTGAGCTTTCTCATCGGACCGAGCGTAACCGGGAAGAATCTTATTCTTCTTCTCAGAAGCTCTTTGTCACATTCTCTCAAGTGTGTGCCAGTTCTTTCGTCTATGGATTTTCTTCCTGCTGGGAGGCTGAGGGGTGCATCGACGGCGACTATTTTTGGCTTGGTTTCTTGGATTTTCTTGATCATTTCTTCGTCCTTGTAGACCACAAAGGTCATGGCATTCATGTTTTCAAGGATGCAAAAACCCGTGGGTCTGGTTTCGACACCCGCTAAGTCCAAGCCGACTATTGACATGTCATCGAGACCCGCATATGATGGTTCGTGAGACGAGTCATGGCTCTTTCTGGAGAAAGAGAGAATACGATATTAGGTCCTCGTTCAGGTAGTCTTTTCGCAGATAGGCGTCTGAGACAGAGCCAAGTTCGATGCACATTTTGCGCATGCCAATGTTCCAAGGTCTTGTGAATAGTTTCACCTTCTTTCTTCCGATGGCTTCAGCATGTTTTATGCCTTCCTGTACAAGCTTCTTTCCGATTCCTTTTCCACGAAATGTAGACTTTACGCCTACGAGATGAATTTGCGCTGGGTGTTCTATACTCCCTTCGGTCATGGTTAAGAAGCCAGCAATTGCCGTTTCCTCGTTCTCACAGACGAGAATCTTTACATCAGGGCGCTTTGAAGATTCAATGATCTGTTCCGCTGTGATCGAGGGCATTCCTAGTGCGATTTCGTCGCTGAATGCTTCAGTGAGAATTTGGATGATAGCCGACGCATCTTTTTCGTTAGACTCTCTTATTCTGGGCATGGGAAGTCTTCATTAAACATGGAAATGGTAGCCCGGGAGAGACCATCGCCCGAGCGAGAATTTATACCGCTTAACTGTCAGCTTTAGTAGTCACTAGCTCCTTTCTCATCATGTCCTTCAGGGCTGTGCTCAGCGCCCTCACCTGGTCCTCTTCCCAATCTCTTGAGCCTACGTATACGCGGTGAGGCTCGGCTAGGGCCTTCTTAGTGAGGATCTCTTCAGGATCCATTCCCCAGGCGCGGATGATTTCCTTGAGGGCTTCAATCTTTGACATGCTTGTTTTGGGCCTGATGGCTAGGCCGCTGGCCGCGTAGATGTTGCGTAGAAACTCGACGCCCTTCATCTTCACGTCATGGTACGTGCTGATCTTGTGGCCCATCATATACTCGATATAGTCTTGGTTGACGCCTAAGGCAGCCAGCTGGGTGCGGAAATACTTGCGTATGCTGTGGACTCTGAGCTCGTATCTGCGGCCGTTCTGACTCTTTAGCAAGCCAGCTTCCCGGTATAGGTTGTGGATTATGCTGTGGACTCGGCTTGGTGATATCGGCTTCACTATGGCAGAGTGGGTGTTCCTGATCAATGGAGACTCCATGGTTACCTGTTCGGGGGGAGTCCGCAGTTCAGGGCTGCCAGCTCGACGTTGCGCCAGGTAGAGGCGCAGATACTCGACGGCTTCATCTCCGAGAAAAGCATCGTAGTCCGCGTATTTTCCCTTGGTGATCTCAGCTTCCACGTGGACGTGAAGGGGAACTACGCCGCGTTCCAGGTCGTCGGCAACGTGTCGGTAACACAGTCTAACTAAGGTTCCCTCTCTGAAGCCGCCCAAGGCTAGGAGCGCTACTATAACCTTATCCCTTAAGTCTGCCAAGTCGATGAGACGCTGCAGCTCTTCAGGCCTAGGCGACCGGTCGCTATAGATCACACGTTTAGACAGGCGGTAGGGAAGCTCCAGTTTGAGGCCGTTAACTCTGAAGAGGGCTTTTACTCCTTTTACGTGGTTGCTTATGGTTCCTGGAGCCAGATCCTCGGCTTGAAGGTCTCCTACAAAATCGTCTAACGCCTTGACGCGAAGGCTTAAGTTTCTCGGTTCCGGAAGATCGTCCGATGTTTTGCATTCGCTGATAAGCTGATCCGGCGTCTTCTGGATCCAGGAACAGAATCGGTGTACTCCATACATGTACTGGTAGAGGGTGGCTGCGCTTCCGGTGTTGTGGCGTAGTAGGTGTTGGGCCAGCTTCCTGCAGCTCTGATTTATGAGAGTGAACTCGACTAGGGCAGGCATCTTCCAGCTTAGGGCGCCGATGACGTAGTTGATGAGGCTTTGTTCTCTGGGAGTTTCCGGTTTCGGCAACGTGAGGACCAGCGGCTTGTGTAGCCGGCGTCCTCTGGGACTGTGAGTGATCTCAAACGTTTCCAGTTGTGTCACTTGGAGTTCACTCCGTAGAAGTGGAGGATCTCCTCGATGGCGTTGTTACTGATGCCAGCTTTTGCGAACTGCTTGATCAGTCGGCGTTTTTGAATCCAGTTTTGAATCATGTTTGTTATTCGTCCTTCCTGAGTACTCTTGTACTCAAGTACTCTCACTCTCAGCAAAGCATTTAAACGTTTAGGTACTACAGTACATAAGTGTAAGTGAATCACCATGGGAAGAATCAACGCCAACATACCCAAGGAATTAGAGAAAAGGCTTAGGATGAAAGCAGCCGAAAAGTTTGTTGGGAAGAAAGGAGCCCTGGGCTTAGCCGTTACGGAAGCCGTTGATCTCTGGCTCAAACAGAATGAATAGCCATCGAGCGACCCCCAGGGCCTATTCAAGACGCTTCATCTCCTGGATATCCGTGCGGAGAATCACCAGTCCAGAGGCTTTTGGATCTCCACCGCGTAGAGTAGGCGGACCAGCGTCTCTATCCCAGCATACAATAATGTAGTCAGCGCAATCGTAGACGAGCCAGCCCATTGTCTCTCGAAAAGCTGGCGCCAGGCTTAGTGGATCGCTCCGATGATAGAGGACGTGGTCCCGGTAACGCACGTAGACAATGGGGCCGGGTTTAAGGCTGCGCGCATGCACGACGTGCCTGGGGCTGGCCTGTTCTGCGATGGACATGGCTTAAGATTCCCCTTTCAATGAAGAAGGCAGTCCATGCCAGGCTTGGCAATGCATTATCATGTCGTGCATGGTCGACGTGAACATCTTTTTGCCTTGATTGTGGCATTTGACGCATTGGAGCATCCATTCATTGCCCTCGCGGACCGGCTGCATAAACTCGTCGAGGCCGGGTGGAACCCTAACCGATTTTGGGACATCCTCTAACGCCGGCTTTTCCGTGTTCCTGATGTCCCTCATGTCCCCGGGTTTAGGGGTTACGTCAACGGAGCCCGTTGAGGTGGAGATTCGACCTCCCTCCACCTCAGCAGCCTTCTTTTCGACAACGGGGATAGATTTTGGCTCAGATGGAGTGGAGGAATACAGTGTTTGCCACCAAGTTAGAGCAGCGCTGCCGAGGTGATGGCTTTGGCTCATACGACCACCGCCAAGCCGGGCTTGGGGCTCGGCATCAGGATTTCTTGTTTGAAAACAAGTTCTAGGATGTGGTTGGGCGGAATGTCTGGCCAAGTTTTCTGGATGAAGGCTGTGAGGGCAATAAGACTGATTTCGCTGCGTTCAGTGCGGTTTGCCCGGCACCAATCTTTCACTGCTGACATTGTGTTGCTGTCTATGGTGACCCCGATGACCCCGATGACCTCAGGTTTAGAGGTCTCAGGCATTTTTTCGCCGCGAAAAGGCTTGTGACCCTTAAAAGTGAGGTCTTTAGGGTCATTGAGGTCACCATTCCTAATGTCTTTTAACCATCGTTTATAGAATCGGACGCCCTTTGGCGTGAAATAGTAACCCTTGATGGAACTCTGTATCAGACCCAACCCTTTCATCTCTTTAGCTCGTCTCTTTACAGTCTTGTCAGAAACATTCATTGATGCGGCGATTTCTTCCATTTGCGCCTGTCCATGTCTCGCTATGTGCTCGAAAAACTTGAAGAGCTCCGTGTCTCTGATTTCTCCGCCGTGTTCTTCCATATCTTCAGCCGTCTGGGCCCCAATCATCAGCTTGAGATCAAAGTACTCTTGATCAGAAAGTGTGTGTTCTTTTTTCCAATCTTCCGTGAACTCGTCCATTTCCATGTCGACGCCGCACTCGGTCAGCCATTGATCGGCTTGCTTAACATGTCTCTCGGTGGGCTCGGTTCCCTCAAAGAGTGCGAAACAATACGCTAACGTCGCTACCTTGTGCGGGTTTGCCCTGAGGAAAAGCGGGATCTCCTCGTTTCCAAAGGTGAGCTCCAGCTGTTTGCTGTACTCCATTATTTTAGGCCACAGTTCCAATGGAACAGTGTAGGTGATCTCTTGGCTGAGGTTCCATCTCAGCACGTTCCACGCTGCGTTGAGGACTGCTTGGTCTTGCTCGAACAATTCTTCAATCTTCGGATCGTATCGGACGTCAGGTTTCTCTCCGTAGGTGAAGGTTACAAAAGTGAAGCGAGCTATGAATTTGGAATCGTAGACTTTGAGGGCTACGCACTTGTGAAGGTGCTGATCAAAGGGCAGAGCAGGATTGCTCAACAGTTTAAGCCTGGTCCGTCCCCAGAGTTCGCATGACTTGATCGTTGAAAGCTCTATGATTCCGTTACGTCTACTTTCAATATGCTCGTCGAGCGCGTGCGGGAACATGTTGTCCAGAATGATGAATGAGAGATCAGCTGAGGGCAGGAGTCCTTTCCGCATAACCCAGCCTATTCCCTCAATCTTTTCCGCGCCAGCAGCCAAGCCCGCAGATGTTTTTCTTCCACTCTCATATTTGCCTGCTTTCAGCCAATCAACGACCTCTCTTTCTCGCTGGCTTTTCGCTGTTGTTGTTTCTCCTACCTCCAGGCTTGTCATGCCTATTATTTGAGGGCCTTCTGGAGTTTTAGTCCAGATAGGAGCCCCTATGAAGAGCAAGTCTGAGACAAATCCGCGTGTGGCTTCTAATCCTTTCAAGTTGGATTTTTTGTGTAAGGCCCTAGCAACCTTCAGGACTGTAGCTTCGTCTTCAGTCGTGATTGAACGCAGATACTCTTTGGAGGCTTCAACGGTTTCTGCCTTAGGCATCATAACCTCGCTTTCCGCTTGAAACTCTGTGACTAAGACTCCTATTCGTCCAGTTTTTCCCCGGCAAAGCCATCCCTGACTATATATCCAGTTCGGAGATGTGCGAAGATCACATTTTTCCTGGTCGTATACAAACCATGCCTTAGCCTCGCTTCCACGTCTGTCCGAGACTATTGCTTGCGTTATTGCAGTTTCCCTTTCTCCCCTGACTGAAACCTTGTCGCAGCCCTTTACCGTTCCATTCTGCTTTAGTATTTTCCAGGCATCCTTGGGATTATCGCTGTCAAAATACGTGGCGAAGGCTGAAGCGTCAAAGTTTTCTTTCAGATTCATCTCATAGCCTTCGAAATTGCACACAGCACACAGGTCTTCGCGGCTTCGGTTGCAAGAAAACTCCAGCTCGAGGAACCTGCTCTGAGGAAAACCGAAGCTTTTGATCTGGATTCGACTGTTGAATTTTCTGTCACCTTGATAGGCAAAAACGTCGCTTACTTCCGCGCTTGTAGGCAGCTCAACAGGGATGTTCACCTGTTCCTGCTCTTCTTTCTCCGACCTTTCTATTTGCCACATTTCTTCAGGCTCAGCCTGGATCACTTCAACAATTCTGGCAACGATAAGAGGAATCAGCTGCTCTTTAAACCGCAGCTTCAAAGCTCCCTTCAACTGGGGCTCTCTTTTCAACTCTTCAAGGCTGCCAACATGAAAACCCGCTGTGAGCATACGGTTTTCTTGAGTGTCAACAAGTTGGAGACGCCATGACTTCTCCTTTTCAACGAAGAGAAACAGGTCGCCCAGATCTATCGCAACGCCCTTCCGACCGTCGGAAAGGCTTGAACATGTAATCTCCGGTACGCTCAGCTTCTTTTCAGGACTGAGCCGATGCAGCAGGGCCAACTTGTGAATAAACGATTCAGCTTCTTGGCCGCCAAGACCCAGCTGTCCCGCAACAGCCTTCGCGTCTAAATCCTCTGGCTCAACACTGTTTACCTTTACGCTTTTTCCTTGAGCAGAGAATTCGTAGCCGCCTCTGACTTTTTGAAGACAGACTTCGACCTTGACGCTTGCAAGCTGCCCGTCTTTCTCCATTTCAAACTCATAGTTTTTGACAAGGGTTTTGCCCACTTCGGAAGTCTACTCCTCAGCTTTTCTTCAACTTTTGACGGAAAATCCTGTCGTCTGAATCGTAGAGCCAATAAGAATAGGCATAGCTCGTTCCACGATATCTATTGGAAATTGTTGCATTGCTCTCCCTCGCTTTCTGACGTCGGCAACCAAAAGATCCAAGACTTCGTCGTCTTCTGGTTTCTGAGTTTTTTCATCCATGGTCAAGGCTGGGCCTCCGGTGGTTCGGTCTGGAAGAGCTGCCTGTATAGATCTGGGGCATCGTGTTGGATCTTTTCTCGTATAGCGTCGCGTATCAAGTCAGAAACATTGAGGTGTGCGTCCCGGGCGACGTATCTGTCCATGAGTTCCTTAAGGGTCTTGGGAAGCCATGCGCTGATTTTTACGGGTTCTTCACGCATTCAACATCATCTCCTTGTCAGATAATCGGAATACGTTTAAGCAGAGGATAGGGTACCCTTTTTGTGGTGACAATATGGGTTTAATGGCAGTCTTTAGAGCCGACTTAACACCTGGGGAAATATGGGATAGAGCCCTCAACCTTGGAGGGAGAAAACTACTCGAAGGCGAACGCGGGAGCTTGATAGAGATTTGTGTGCCGGATGCTCCAAAAGCCACCGTACAGGTCTTTCCCGGTGGAGGTGTCACCATATTCTGCCCCGATCTCGAGGAACTGCGTAGGTGCGAGACCTGGGTGAACGAGAAGCTGGGAACGCCTGACAATCCAGCGCCGTTAGGGGTGTCCGTGAAGGTTATGCAACTAGGGGCAAGACCAGCGTATTACAAGTCTCTGAAAGAGATTGAGGGGATGCTTGAGAAGACTGAGTTCCCGCCAGACATTCAGCCTGATGAGTTTAAGGAGTTCGTTAAATGCGTTTTTGGGACATACTGTGAGGGAAAAGATATCGTGATTCCAGCTTTAGCCCAAATAACAGGGCTCGATGAGGAGAAGGTGGAGAGATATCTGGATTTCATGACGAAACTGAATTTCACGCACATGAAGCCGCCCATATACCAACTTGACAAGATATGGCACATAGGATGCGGGCCAGAGGAGGATCAGCGGATGCGGTGTGAAAGCTTCGAGGGTGCGGGTGGAGCCATACTTTTCGAGTCCGGAAAAAGGGTCTTACGCCTTTTCAGGGGACCACTTCCCGAGATACGTGGCATCTGCGAGAGGGTTGGACCATTAGTGACCTGTCCAAAATGCAACGTTCTAATTCCATTTCGTCATGGAACTAAAGGACGTTGTCCCAGTTGCGACACCACATACTTTAGAGATCCGTCCTCAGGCAAATTAGTCCGCCTTAATCTGCTGGAGATACTCTACGAAAACCTCAGCGACCATGAAAATTCTGCCCCGCAGGAGGCCCAGCCAAGTATACGGTTCAATTTTGCGTGAGGGATGAAGCCGCGTGGGTCGCGGGCTCTCTCTATCAGTACTCTTCAAAAGCTTGTAAATAGAGTCGAGAGTGCAATTCACTCAACCACGGCCTCTTGCCCCTAACATTACCTCCGAGAAGGCGAAAATGTTGGCCGAACCACTTGACGGAAAGCAAAAAGAGAAGCTTAGGATTGAAAAGCTTGTATCTCTGCTTATTACAGAACCAAAGACAAGAAGAGGATGGTTTGCGATAGGATATATAATGGTCCTACAAGCGTTAGTTGTTGGAGGCTTGCTTACCAGTTTCATACATGCAACCTCGGAGATGCACTTGGTGTTAGCCAATACTCTTGCGCAAGTGTTCACTACCCTAGTTGCCACTTTCCTCGCTGTCTACGGTATTCTGTTAAGCTGGCTTCTGGAAGAGCGAATCGGCAAAATCAAGTTTGCCTTGCCACTGGCAGTTACTCAGTGCAGAAACTTGCTTAAGCCTATCGCTATTTCAATGGGACTTGTGGTCTTCTTTTCAGTAGTTATAATATTTCTCGTTGAACCAATGTCCTCAAACCCCATAATTGCTACGTCCTTTCTGTTCTTGGTACTCGAGACTGCCACAGTTTCAATCTGGTTGTTTATGATTTTTCTAACCAGAATCGTCCGTCTAACTGAGATGGTAGTTCGAGGAGGGGGCTAAATATGCCAGAGTGCGCCTATTGTGGAAGATTTTCGGACTATGGTGTTTGTCCATTTGACGGTATACGCCTCGAGGATTTTAATGCCCGTCGGTGTCCTGGGCCAGATGTACATGACCTTTCAGTGCCTGATGCCTATCGTCCGCAATACTCCTATTACAGCACAATGGTCGCGTGTCCTTATTGCCGTACTCCTTATTTATACGGAGACCTGAACCCAGACCTAAAAGCCCAGTTTGATCGAGAGAGGGCAGCTCGTGGTTGTTTCATTGCTACTGCAGCTTACGGCACTCCAATGGCAAAGCAGGTAATAGTTCTCAGGAAGTGGCGAGACGAGAAACTCATACGGAGCACGGGTGGTAGGGTCTTCGTCCGCTTCTATTACCTGACTAGTCCCCCCATTGCGAGAATCATCAGAAGGTCAGACAGACTAAAAGGTTTGATGCGTCGTCTTATAACCCCGATAGTGCGGCATTTTCAACACTGATGACGCAACGTTCTTGAGTGCTGAGCCCGCTAAAGGATTCAATCTTAGTGTGCTATAAATAGCAAGTGTTATTTTCGAGAAGAGCCAGATTACCTAAGGGGGAGCCTCAAACTGGATATAACGGATATCTGGCAGGTAATTGTTAACCCGCAGATTTGGCCCGTATTTCTGACTTTCTTAGGTGGATACGTAATGATGAATGTGTTCTTTGGCCATGACCGAATGAAAAGCTTCCCGGAGCTTGAACGCATATTGATAGCTTTAGGGATAGGTTTTCTTTTTGAATTTCTCATCTTCCTTCCTCCCATTACATTAGCAAATTACTGGTACCCCTTCTTGGGAGAGAATGGTAGCTTCTGGGCAGCAGCTCTTTTCTGTGCTGTAGCGGCTTGTGCTTTGTTTTATGAGATATATGGCGAACGCAGGGAAAGTTTCATTGAAGGAGCAAAGAAGATTCTGTTGATGTTGATCGCGCCTTTTTCGATTTTCGTGGTGGTTGTCCTAATCATTGGAATATGCGCCATATTCCTATATCCATTCTATATTACAGATCTGATTTCCAGCAGTTGGTCTTCTTTCATGGCGTTAACGCTTCTCTCTTGGGGCATGTTTCTATCTGGCGCATTCTTCCTTTTTGTCTACGTCCTGAAGTTGTCTCTTAAACAGTCTTTCAGGGAGAAGATGGCTCCACTTTTCAAGAAGCAGGCATTCATCGGCGCCATTTCAATTTCGCTATTGGTAGTGGCCGCAAGTGCTTCAGTGGTCCCCTTAGACCTTCGATTTCGAGTCTTCACACCTAGTATGGTGACTGGGTCAGAGACGTTCTCCCCAATAATGAGCATAGACAAAGGGCACTTTATAGACATGTTCATAAGCGCAACCCGAGGCCCAGGCAATAACGTATCGGCGGTGTACCAATACCATGCCCTCCTGAGCACAACGTACAATATTTCACTTCCGACAACTAGGCTTTTCTCATCAGTTTATATCAACAACCCAAGCAACGCAAGCTTTTCAATAGGACAGTATTTCCCATCACTTCCAGATGCAGGAGAGGATTGGAAGAAAATTTATGTAACTGCTCCGGATAATGTCACGTACCAGACGATTCTTAGCAAGACAACAGGGCTCGGAAGCAAGGTTACTGGGCTGGTTTTCTCCTTCGGCAACTTTTCAGGAAGTTCCTCGGTCTCAGTCACCTTGACCTATTGGCAAGAAATAGGCCAAAGCGACAACGTGAAAATAGAGTACTACAATCTAACCTTCGCTAACCTGGGAAATGGCACATGGACAGAGACACATACTATCCTAATCACAAACGGTTCTAATGACACTCTCATCATCCCTGCCATAGAATACGACCGCTTCGCTTTCGATTACGTAATAAGAAACAGCACGAACGTGTATGTGAATGGCAGTTTAGCTCCTTACGCTGAGCTTATTTCGCTGACTAGATTGGCTACGAGAGTTTGGGTGCCGCCTGGAACAATGTCCAATGTGACTATCTCTTTTCAGACAACGAGGAACCCGGAATAGACAGTTGAGTGCTGAGCCCGCAAAAGGATTACATTTCGGTGCGGCACGGACGGCTGACACAGTTCATAACAATCCACTAGTATAATTGAAAGAACCGAGGAAGGTGTACCAGTCAAAATGGATATTGAAAGACTGAGGAAATTCGCAGAATTGAACCTATGCAAAGACTGTTACCAAAAATACTTGGCGTTGATTGAACCCTCCATAAAGCGTTTCGTTTTCAAACCACTCGCTAATTGGAGAAACGTTGAATCACTCGTCACGCAAATGGTGATGATTCACAAAGGCGTCTTCAAAAGCGACGTAGTTTATATCTCGCTTGGTGAGGATGCAGAGGAAAAATGTGCGGACAAAGTCGACGTCAAGGCTTTTCGCAAGGTTCAGAAGTGGGGGTTCAAAGAGAAAATCAAGTATCTCCATGAACACGGGATCCTACAGGACTCTTCTTACAACCTCTTGTATAGGGTGAGTGGCATCAGAAACAGGATTCACGACTGGCTCCAAGAGTTCTCTGAGCAAGACCTAGCTCTATTTGGCTGGGCCAGTGCGATAACATCGCAGATACACAGCGCCACAACGATCAAGTGGCCAACCGAAATATCTGCCAACATCAAGTCCAACGCTGAGAAAACTGCGGAATGGTTACTGAAGAATTATCCACTTCGTAATGCCATCCATTCACTGCCGTAGAACTTGCTGCGAATCCTCTGGTACGCAAAGGACGCAATGGAGGAATGCAAAAAGTCAGAAAAGAATTGTCTTTCTTGCCTTGAAGGTTTCACCCCAGCTTGCTTGCTGGGAGGATGTGGAGAGGCGGCCGCACATGCAGGAGTAGCATGTTTTACAGAAAACGGCCTACCGTCCCGGTGAAAAAGTAGTGTGTTCTCGATTGCGTTGAATGGTTGTATACACCCCGACAGAAAAAGGGAGGGTTTGGAAGCTTCCAAACTGGAATGATGTCAGCTTGCTGTTTTCTTCTCGATAACGGATTTAGCGATATCTGCGCCACGTCTGCCGCTTCGCGCGCGCGAGTGCGTAATCATGGACCTTATGAGGTGTTTGTGAGTAAATACCTCTCTGCCTTTTGAGTGTAGAAAGGCTATGTCTTTTCATAGGCCGGTTACATTCCGAATGAAGAGAGCAGCAGCTCTTATCATTTTTGCGGCTTGCAGGCCTAGATCTCTATCCGTTTTTTGCTGAGCATGATGGTGCCGTTAATCTAAGTTAATAGACCCTAATCTCAAAGAAAAGGCTAGCGTGCGCCCACTCGTGATCCATCTTTCAATTTACCTTCGGCCTAATTTTCTTGGAGGCAAACAACGCTACTGACGATGGCACCATAATAACTACAATCCATGCTATCAAGGTAGGAAATTCGGGGATGACAAATTTAGCGCAAGGATCGCCTGGGAACTGTTCTACGGGGATATTTTGGCTGGGGAACTTAAAGCTACCTACTAGCGCGCGCTCGTATGGGCTCGTTTTCACCGAAGACTTTACAGAACCCTTATCTGTCATGGCGATTGGCGATAGAAAAATAATCTACGAGCCAAACAAAAATCTATGCAAACGGTTTTTTGCCTATGGAATCAACACCCATGTACCTGCAGTTGAATCATATCGATACCTATTCCAAGCAGCAGACACATCATCAAACTTGAACATGATTTTCTCGAACGCTTCATTGCAACCATAGAATTGTCTCACTTCTCTTCGTAGCCAGGCTGGACGATTTGAATACCAACGGTTTAACAAGATATGGGTTAGGTTGTTGAACCCGTCAGACGGATAGCTTGTCCTGAAGTTTTCAATGACCTCTAGACCTTCAAGATATCCTGGCAGGGCCATTCGGTCTATACTTTCTTCCAGAAGGACTATTATTTGCATATCCTTTATTCCTGCACTTCCTATCTCTTGATGAACCTTCACCTTATTCTGTGCATTGTATGTGTACAAAACGACGAAAAAATGGCATTGGTTTATGAGCCTCTTGACCTTTTCTTTCCATAGAAGCGTACCTGGTTCCTGAAAATATTCGGCAACAAGTGGATTCACGTTATTCCAAGATAGAACTTTCGCGAATATATCTACAATATTCATGTCTTCACTAGCATGACTAATAAAGACATTGAAAGGTTGGTCCAACCCAAATTCTGACGTTCTCAGCACCATTAACTAGTAGGCAGCGTTAGAGATTAACGTTTACTGACTTACGGAAGCACGCTTTTCCAACCGCGTCAGTTTGTTGATTATTCATCATTGATCTTGCTATTCCCCGAAGTCGTTCCGAGTCGCTGCAACTTCATAAGACCGCACATGACACTAAAGGGAGGAACACCGTTTGTGAATTACCAAAAATACCTCATCATCCAAGAAAAGCCCCTCTGGTTAATAGACCTCTCAGCAAAACCCATAAGACCCTAAGGGTTAACAGAACCTAGTCGCCAAACGAGAGTTTACAGGGAGAACAACCAAACAAAGAGTTTACAGAACCTTTTTCTTAATCCACCAGTACAAGCACATAGAGTTCAGTTTGGCTGGCGCAAATAGGGCGCGCGCGCCTGCGCACGAATGGTTTAAACCGACGTAAAGCGTAGTTTGCTTAAGAAGGAAGCCCAAGTAGAGGAGAGCAGTCTTGGCGGAACCAAAGCTCGAACTTGATGATTATGTCGATATCGACACGCTCAAGCAAATAGAGGATGATGAAACGAAGATTTTGGGATATAATGTAGCCTTTACGAGACTTGACGGTTCGATTATTACACGAGGAAGTGATTATACATCCCGTCGACTCCTCAGTGGAAGCTGCGCTTTTCTTGCCCGCTTTCCGAACGGCTTTTATGAATGTCAACGTTCGGACGACGAAGCTTGCAAATTTGTCGTCAACAATCGCCGTTCCCTACTGTACCGATGTAGAGGAGGTTTCAGTAATTTCGCAATACCAATAGAAATAGATAAGAGAATCATAGCTTGCATGTTCGGCGGGCAGTTTCTTGTTCTTGAGCCTAAACGCGCAAATCAGAAACAGCATTTCGAAGACTTTTGTCGAGATCACGAAATCCATCTCAGGGAAGGACTTGGCAGAGTTATAAAAGATGGCTTTTTCTTCAGAGGCGAGCAGATAGACGAGAGTCAAGTGGAAGAGATTGCGAAAACATGCGGTATCGATGTCTCCGAACGAGATGAGTTTGTACGCGTATACAAGAGAGAGTTCAGTTTACGAAGTGGGAGAGTATTTAATGTCGAAACGTTCATGCGAGATTTCGCGCACCTTGAAGTCATTACGAAGTTATTATCAAGCATCGGTCAGAAAATTCCCCGCCTAGAAGGAAAAAGCAACTCGGAGTATCGGACACCTCCCAATCATGGAAAGAAAGACGACGGTCCTCTCAAAAGATGGTGAACGCAAATTGGACAATGATGATCAAAAACCTCATTATGATACCGTGGCCTCGGCCTTTCTGGGAGTCTCAAGCACAATGATGGCAATCATTGGAAGTTTGTTACCATTTCTAAAGATCCAAAAAGCTTTGAGCAACGCGCAGTCTTTTCTTTTTGTTTCAGTGATAGTTTTTCTCATTACGACAATCGTAGCCAGCACATTAAGCCTAATGGAGCGAAACGATACTCGGTTCAAAAGAGTTCTTTGCAAGATATCCGCGATCCCGTTGATAATTTCCACGGTAATCCTTGTCGTGATAATATTGATTTGAACTGGTAGCGCGCATGCTTGTTCCGAAATTGGCTAAAAATGGTTTTTATTCTTCTTGTGGGGTTTGGGACACTTTCAGGTATCGTGCATGTCCATGCCTTTTATGACAAGCAACTCTTCCCGAAATGCGAGAGCGGAATTAAAACCATTTTTGACCATTTTAGGAACACGCATGCGCGCTAAGCGTTGGTCATGAGGTGATACCTTAGATGAGCAGGAAAAAGATATCAGGAGGTATTTTCAACTGAATCAGCAGGGAGGGCGCTATGTTTGCGAAAGTGGCTGTCAAATCGGTGGAGAAGCCTTAAGAGCGCATTGTCATTCTTCAGACAGATTCAGACCCCGATCTCAATTGTAACTGCGATCGGGTATGTAGGTTCGGTTGCGTGGACCGTCGTAGAATTCTTGGGAGGGAACCACGATGAAGCACTTATGGGTGGTTTTATAGGCTTTTCCACGAGCACAGCGATTGCAGTTGCTGGTCTGTCAAGCTATGTTAAGATAGTCAGAGAAAGTCTAGACAAAACAATGAAAGAAGTGAGTCAGACTGCACTTCACGCAATTCACGGTATTCATATACAAATGGAAAAATTGGAACCCGAATTGGCCGACATACTAATGGAACAAATGACTGACACACGAAGAGTTGCCCAGCAAATGGAGTCCTTTGTTGAAAATGAAGAATGTGAACTTTCTGTCGATTGCGCAATCGAACTGCTGACCAGATACACAGAGACTTGCACGTCAAGTATTTGGGCGACTACATTTTATGATCTGAGTAGTTGGTACGACAGTCTAGAATGGTATGAATATAGGAAGGCACAGAGAGAAAAGGTCGAAGAGGCAAAAAACAGAAGAACAAAATTCAGGCTGGTCAGGATATTTCCTCTGACTGAACAACAAATGCTCGATGATCGAATACGCATCAATATGCAGCTTCAGGCCGAATATGGCATAGAGGTACGTCTAATGGAACTGACCCAGAAGATAACTGTAAGGGATTTCGTGATATTTGATTCCAAGAAAGCCATTGAAGTACTTCAAAGAGATGAGGTAGGCCCACACGGCGAGCACAGATACTTGGCGAAGGTAACATCGCGAAAATCGACAATCAACTCCTTCGCCACTGAGTTTAGGAGAATGGAGCAACGCACGAGGATTTTCAAGAAACCAGAGGATTTGATGAATTATAAGCCGACTGAATCCATGAAAAACTTCCAGAAACTCTTGACTATTATTCAAGAGACTTTGGACAACGGCGTAGATGTTTGTGCGACAAACATGAGCGACATAAGAGGTCTCCAAAGCGAGATGTACGAACTCTTGTTCATACTGAATAGAAAATCCCTTGGAAAGAAAACACAGCCCGCTGAGGTGGCCCGTAAAGCAAAGAGAGGGAGAATAAGGAGGATATTTGTTGCCGAGCAAAAGAAGTTAAATGAAGACGCGAGACTTCTGGACATCCTACGAGCGACACTGGAAACCAACATCAACTCAGGAATAGATGTCTATGTCCTTTTCAGAGATGACCCAAGAGTAAGCCCTGTGGAACTACAAGATTTTCTTGTCGGGGAGAACAATTTTCTGTTTGTGAACTATGATCCAGGTTTTGGGTATGAGGATTTCTCTACAAATAAGTTCTGTGTTGTGCCTGATATACCTAGCGATGCAAAAGAGAAGAATATACTCATATATACGAAATCTGGTGGTAGATCTGCTGCCATAGACAACTATCAGAGGGTCTTCGAAGAGTATCTGAAACTCGCCCATAAAGTGACAAGAAGAAACTTGCCTGAATTCGTCAATGCTCTTCAGAAAGTATAGCGGACAACCACTGGTATATCCTGAAAATCATTGCTTTTTCTCCGCATGATACGCGATCAAGGATTTGACATAGTTTTCAACTTCATCCCCTAGCTCAGGTGGCAAGGAACGAAGCTGGGTCCTAGGTCTGCAAATCAATCCGTTGTATCGTCGATCCTTTCCATTTCTCCTGATCCTGCGGGCGCGAGCGCTTTCCCAAAGTTCTTTGAGAGTCTTTTTCTCCGCACCAACAAGAGAACCTATCCTTTCTTCGAACAATCCACCAGGACATGGATAGACTTCTCCTCTGACATTAGCGTACAGTGCAAAGTTTCGCTGTCTGCAGACATGTCCGCCTGCAAAAGCTGAGACTCCTTCAAATTTGATTTTGTTTCTTGGGTTCATATTCCACCAATAAATCCTTTTCCAGAGGTCTATTTTCTCTTTTCTACAAACGTCATAGACTTCGCGTTGTTCATCCCATTTTGTCTTTCCACAGGGTATGAAGGTGACTACGAGCGGATATATATTGAGCCTTCTGAAATGAGCATACATCCTGAGAATCTCCTCGTAGTTTCTGTATTTTCCTCCCAAGACAAGAATGTCCGCTCCCAATCTGGTAGGGTTGCTCCTGTTTAGTCCGACCTCTATAAGCCTTTCAATGCAGAGCTTGCTAAACCGTGTAAAGTCATATCGCTCTCCTTCCTTCTGGCTGATGACTATCCGTTTTCCTTTGAAGAAGAACTTGGGCAAGCCGACGATGCGGTTTTGAAGTTCGCCTTTCAGACTGTTAACCTTGACTATGACCGAGACATCCAGGTCGCCCAAGAGGCTAGCCAAGTCGCTGCCACTCATACCGTAAATTTGATTTGAGAGTCTATCGTCTCCTATTACATGCCCTGCTGTGAAAACCAGAGGAATCATTCCTAATCTGTGAACATACCTGAGAACTTTCAGGAACTGCCGATCTTCAAAAGGCTCGCCTTGACCCACAAAGTGAATGGACTTACAGCCAAGTGCTTTTGCCTGCTCGATGATCTTCGTTGCCTGCGGTAGACTGATCTTGGGCAGGCCTCGGTCGCGCACGTCTTCTCTTCTAAAGCAATAGCCACAATTCAGGCTGCACTTGATTCCCCACTCGAAATCAAGCATAAGCATTCTGTCGGTGTTTTCAGCTTTTCTGATCTCTTCTTCTGAAAACGTCCATCCGCGTATACCATTAATGTATCTTGGTCGGAACGTAGCAACACCCCTTTCGCTTTCAATAGAATTACTTACGTGCATTCTTGATTCTGGGTTTCAATCTTCCTTCCTTTTTGTTAATGTGATAATGTAATAACTCTTCTTATTTTAGAGTATTGATTTATGACCCACTCACTGCTGTGACACGATGATGGCCCACGCTTATTTGAGCGCGCGCGCTACCTGGAAAAGAAGGGTGATCGGAGACCAAAGCCTCGAGCTGGAAGAAGGGCAGCCCGTAGAAAGTAACCGAGGAGTTCCGTTGGTCTGTCCATTAGGGTAGCCGAGCAACGGAGCCGTATCGGACCGAAGAGACGGACCGTTATGGGACCGTGAGACGGACCGTTACTGGACCGTGAGAAAACCGATTAGAAAACCGAGGGCTGGTCCATATCGGAAACCGTGGTTAAAAGCCACTGTACGGAAAATCACGGTTCCAACTCGGCACCATGCTCGGCTTCAGAGTGGTTCCAGCCTGTCGGGGATCTTCGGCCCTTGCCAGTGGGTTGCGACAGAGTGATGTAGAAGACTAGGGCTCCCCCCGGTATTTCTGGCGGGTTTCTGTGGTTCCTTAGCTGGTTCCTTATGGTTTTTTTGTTTTTTTCTCGGCGCGCCCATTGTTTCCATTAGCCAATACTAATAGCGAACAAACTACGTAGTTTGTCTCCATTGTTTGATGGAATTGTAGCATTATATTTATTAAGCTCAATAGTACGTTCTGTTTTCGTACGTTGTGCTTAAAGCAACAACGTACAACATTGGCGGGCGACAAAATAAGCCTTACCTAGACAAAAGCCGTCTAAAACGCTTTAAAAGACATAAAGCGTTTTTACCTAAAAGGCGTTTAAGCTGTGCGGGCAATTTCCGACTCTATTAACCCTTAAACGGTTAGGTTATTCCGAGAACACAAAAATAGCCACAAAATAGGCGTTTGCAGTCAAACAACTTACGCGCATTTTAGGCGAAACTTGTGCATTGTCGGCGGATTCCAGCCCTAGCATAAGGTTAAAAGTTGCCTAGACTGTCGGAGAAAACCTCTTTATGGAGAGGGCGTTTAACGGTCTTACCTCTTGACAGAGAAACCAAATAAAACCGCTAAAATGTGGTTTCACGTCTAAAATAGACGCATAAGCGAAAAACAGTTAAGATTTAGGCTGTTTTTCAAATAGGCGTTTCCTAATTCGCTGATTTTGTCGAAAGACCGTTGAAGCAGAATAAAGCCTATAAAATTTGATTCTAATTCAGACAGACGCTTCTCTAAGCCGTTGTCCACAGTAATCTAGGGGCTTCTCTATGTTGTATATAGCCAAATGTAGACGTTGCGGATACCTAGTGCACAATGAATCCTGTCCAGACCTTAAAGCTGACTTGAGTCGACACCTGAACGATTCGCACAGGGAAGGCTATGATTTTCCTCTGCATGTCACTATGAAGGACTATAAGGCTTCTTTCGTCATAACCACAATTCACGACGCTGAGGAAGTTGAAGGTATCCTATCCGTCATAAACAATCGTGGGTTTTGGGTGGCTATTCGTAGCCATCCACACCTAGAAAACACCCTTTTTTCTGGTTTGGGCAACGGGGAGTTTAAGCTCTTTCTGAAATCTGAACGGAACTAACGCCGTAGAGGTTAGACTCTACACAAAAAGGAGAATATGTTATGCCAAAACCACGCCAAGCTCAAACGGAAGCCGTTACTGTTCCCGCAGAGGACAGGCTAGAACTGCTAGAGGGTTTTGTGAACCTCGTTTCTGAACGATGGGGCTATCTGACAGCTCGCAGGCTGACTCAGAAGGACATGAACGAGAAGACCGCAACCGAATCTAAGGCGGCACGTGAGATTTCGAAGGCTATTGGTGAGAACGTGGAGAAGCTCATCAAGACACCTTCACAGGAAATCGCTAAGGTAGTCGTTGCCAAACGTGAAGCTCTCAAAGATGCACGGACGACTCTGAAGGATGCCCGCAAGCCGTTCAACGAGAAGATGACACCTCTAGCCAGCATTATCAAATACTGTGACAGCGTGGCTATTCCCGACTCTCTGAAGGAGTTAGGACACCCCGTTGTCCCACGTTTCAGCCTGTCCGAATGGGCGCAGAAGGCGGTAGAGCAGACCAAGAAAAAGGCGTAAGCTCTGTTTCTTGGCAAACCCCTTTTCCCCTTTTTTCTACTTGCTAGAGTCAGAGTGAGTAATCACCTGACGGCATAGAAAGGCTACCTCCACGAGCAAATATCCATTCAGACAGACTAAAGAGCTTGCAATAATGTGGGTTCTCTAAAAGCCTAGTTCCCAGCCATAACCTCGTATGCGTCACCTAATTAACCCGTTACTTGTTAATGGCTTCTGATTAGATAGAGGACGTTGGGGTTATGACGGCTGGAGATAAACCCACGTCAAAGACTTGCGTCTATGCTGTTCGCCCTAAAGGTCTGTCTAGTGTTATGACCGCCGCCTGTATGGGAAACAGGCACCACCCCAATGTAGAACACTGGACAGGTAACCGACTAGGACACCAACCGACCTTAAAGCTAATGTTTTAAGGTGATGGTAGGGCTCTCTTTTAGAGGTGATTGGCGGGGAAGCCAGTGACAAAAGAGGGATAGCCTGTTGAAACACAAAACAGAAGCCTCTTTACGTTTTGCCGCATGCTTGTAAGAGCCACCCCCAAATTCATTGTCTTGCAAGCCCTCAATTTGAGTAGGCAAACGCAGGCAGCCATGCGAAGTGATTTGCACGGTAAGGAAAAGGGGCAGGGTTAGCGTAGACGCTACAATGCTTTCTGGGGTGAAATGAAATGGGAATAATAAGCCCACAACAGCTGTATGACGACCCGAAGCTCTGGCTGTCGGTAGACCACCAATTCCACAGTGTGCTAGGGAAGCTGATGGAAAAACTGTTTCCCGATTGGTCGGGAAACTGAATGCCATCGGGTGCCATTGCCTACTGTGCGATGGTCAAGAGCTTGTTCCCTGCACAAGCGGAGATGGCAAGAAGGGCCTGATTACAGGCTGGGTTGAAAAACCAGAGAAATTGCTGAACATACGAGATGTAACCAAATAGCCCTCTTTTTTCTGTTCTGGGGTGTTCACGTTGAAGTATCAAGTGATTTTCACCGCAGGCTACGAAATTGATGCAAAGAACAAGAAACAAGCCGAGGAAAAGGCGAAACTTGAGTTTGCCAAAGAATTGATAGAAGAAGGAGCAAAACGTTTTCTCGTAGACGTCATCCCGCTGAAGGGTTGATGCAGATGTATGTAAAGCCAATGCTGTGCCAAGAACTTGTAGTCAATGGAATACTTGAAAACAACGGACTTGACGGAGAAAAGGTGACTGCAGCATACAGGAAAGCCATAGCGGAAGCACTTCGAAAGCTAATGGCAAGAAAGTTCGTCTCCGAGAGGAAAGCTACCTGAATAGCCCTCAGATGGGACGGCACGAGAGTTCTTGTCATCAACGAAGACGGAACAATAATTCTGCAGAACCGCAACGGAATCATCTACACTATAAGGCTACCCGACATTGTAAAGCCGCTGAAAGCAATTCCTGGCAGGTGGAAGCTCGATGGCGAAGTAGTCTTCATAAGCCCTAAAACTGGGGAAGAAATGTTCACGCCCTGCCAACGCCGCTGCAGTACCCAGTATCCTGACCCATATCTTCGAGAGCAGTTTCCCGTCAAATTTGAGGTTTTCGACCTTTTAGAAGCTGGCGGATCCAATGTTGAACGGGAGCCCTACTATAAACGCAAGGACAGGTTATACACGCTCTTGACGGTGAATACAGATGGCGACGTTGTAGAGTACGTGCCGTATGACAGCAACCTTCCAGAAGCATGGGAAGAAGCGGTCAAGCAAGACCGTGAAGGCTTAATCGTGAAACAACTCGAAAGCCCGTACGAAGAGGGCGACAGATCTTTCAACTGGCTCAAGGTAAAAAACTGGAGATTTGAACGCTGCAATGTAGTCGGTTTTACAGCTGGCGAAAGAGCCCGCAGCCATTTCTTCGGCAGCCTTGTACTCGAGCAGAACGGCCAGTTTAGAGGATGCGCCGGCAGCGGGTTCAACGGGTGGGAACTGCGGCGTTTCAAAGACATGTTTTCAGATGCGCCAAGGGTGCCGAAGCCTTACAGTGATGAGCAAGTAGGCGAGCCCTATACAGCCGTCAAAGTCAACATTCAAGTTCTCGTGAAGTACTATCAAATCACAGAAAACAAAGTGTTTCGGTTCCCGATATTCATAGCCTAAATCCCTTCTTTTTTCCTATTTGGGGTGTTACAATGGCAATGCGAGGAAAACACACCAAGAAATTCAGGGACGAGCAAGCAGAAAACGATAGCTTCGTAAGACTTGTTGGTGGAGTCAAGAGAGCTGATCGTATGCAGCAAATCTGGAATATGAGTTATCCTCAAGGTAACTGCGGTATGTTGAAGGGAAAAAGCAAGGAAGAAGTCTTCCGCGAGAAGGCGAAAGCAGAGGGCTTCACAGACATATAGGTTAACAGGTTCTTAGACCTACCATAATCTCTTTCCCTTTTTTTCTGTCGGGGTGTAATATTGCCCACATCAACGATATGGCTGAAAATAGGAAACGCAGACGTAAGAGTGTACAAGCAGAAAGTCGGCAACGCCCTGATGGTCAAAGAACCCGAATTGGTCATGCAGATAGATGACAAGCCTGTGAACAATGTTCGGATTGTGGACCAGTGCCAGTGGGTCCGCGCAGGCACAGGCGAATCATTGACGGTTGAAACCACTTTGAAAGACGCCAAAGGAGAGCAGATACCGATCTCAGAAGGAATGTGCATCCTTCAACACTACAAAAGCATTGTTCTCAACGAGAAAGCCGAACAAGTGGAAAAGAAGAAGATTCGATTCTACCTCTTGAACCCTGACGGCAGCATCGGAGACGAGGTAGCACCGTACCCGCCCACGGAGCGGATCGAGGTCAAAGAGGACGCCTCAGAAGCCAAGGAGCCCGGAGCCGCCTACTGGATTCCGTCAACAGTCATCGAAGGGTTCTTGATAACTGAAGAGTACGAGCTGCCCGTAGCTGACCCTCGCAACGATCCTAAGGTATGGAAGGAAGCCGAAGACGCAGCCAAACGCGATGAGATAGCGATAACCACATACTCGAACGGTGGTTTCACACTCTACTACGCTTTTTTGGTGCCTTTTTTCACGGAAGGACAGTTTGAGTGGTTGCTGAGGATCAGCAACAAGAAGGTAGAGCACCGTTGCTTGCACGACATACCGGCGCCTACACCTGTGCCTATTCGCCCGGTGAAGACACTCGAGACTCTGCCTCCGATTCAAGCCCTGCTGACCGTGCCGACGTCGAAAAAGAAGAAGCAATAAAAGCCTAAAACTTCCCTCTTTTTTCTGTTTGGGGTGTCATCATAAAGCAGTTGACATTATCCAGAGATATCAGCATCAGCGGAAACTCTAAGCAGATAGCGAAGGCAAAGAAGATTCTGAGCCCTATGCTGAATCGCCTTGAGACGCTGAACGTGGTGCAAGCAAGACTGAGTCTCCAGGACGCCATCGACGACAACACTCTGTACGCATCTATTCTGTTCAGAGGACAGGTGGTGTGGGGCAGAAAAAGAATCACAAACAATCTCAAGCGCATAATCGCAAGAGGCCAGCTCTACGGGAACAAACAGGTCAAGTGGATGCGTGTGAACCCAAACATTTGCTTACCATCCGTGCCGCAAGATTTCAAGCCGATACTTTCCGAGTACTTCTATCAGTTCTTAACCATGTGCTGCGGCAGCAACCCGCATTACAGTCGCGCCGGCTGGATAGGCATCTACCCAACCTTAGCCGATCTGAAACGATTCTTCATGAAGAACGAGCACGGCAAGCAGGTGTCCGACTATGTCCCGGACTGGAAAGCAGACGCACAAAGAGTGGTGGAAGACATCGAACGCATGCTCTACCCCTTCCGAAGCTACCTAAAAGCCAAAGAAAAAGAAGAAGCACGTCGACAACACCGCATACGTTGAAGCTCCCTCTCCTTTTTCTCCTTGGGGTGAAACATTGGAGAAAACATTGCTCGGCGGTCCAGCGTCATTTCGAGATCACGCACGAATCCGGATCATAGGAAAAAAGGCTGACGTGGAAAAGGCCGAAACAGCATTAAAAGCTATTGCCGATTTACAGTCTCTTCCCGAGCCTAAGGCTCGCTTAGAGATCCAGAGGATAATTGAAGAACAGGATTTGAAGGCACACATATTATTTGACGGAAACACCGTTTGGAACACGAAACCTATTCTCGCAAATCTGAAGAGAATAATGGAGCACGGAACACTCTACAACGGAAAAAAACCAGCTTACGTTCCGATAGGCAGCATGTTACGCATGCCAGTTGTTGGGGAATGCATACTCTCCGACTACTTCTACGATTTCCTGCACCTAGAATGCGGAAGCATAGCACACTACAGCAAGCAGGGCTGGGTGACCGAGTACCCGACTGTTGAGGATCTCAAAGCATTCTTTCAGAAAAACGAGTTCGGCAAAAGAGTCTTAGACAACATTCCAGGTTGGATGACTGATGCCAAGAGAGTTGTCGAGGAGATTGAACAGATGCTGTTTCCGCTCCGGAGTTTCATTAAAAGCAAGCAGAACGCTTAATCCCTTTTTTTCTGTTTGGGGTGTCCCTATGGGAGCTACATCAGTAAAAGTCGCAAGGATTCCGAATTGTGACTTCTGCAAAATGGACGGCGTAGACAGACCAGCGAAATATGATGGCAGGACTGAAGCGGGACCTTGGGCTAATATGTGTCAGGAACACTTTGGCCAGCATGGTGTGGGCTTAGGCGAAGGCAGAGGGCAAATGCTTGAGCTCCAACCGAAACTCACGGCCAAGAAATCCAATGAGGTCCCGACTGTTGAAGTGCCGCTGAGTCTTGACGATGCTTGCGAGGTCCAGTGTCCTCACTGTGGCGAGAGCAGAACCGTAGAACCTGACGCAAACTACGTTGTGACCTGTGAAGGCTGCGGCAACAAATATGAGGTCGCATCGGCAATCTGAGCAAACAATCTTAAATTCTCTTTTTTCTGTTTGGGGTGTAAAATGAAACAGTTATTTCCAGAAGACGACACAAAACCACACTTTTCACTGAAGGAAATGCGGCCAATACCTGCTGCAAAGGGACCTAAGAGAGCACTGCTTGAACTTATGGACGAAGTTGAAATGAAAATACATCATTTCAGGAAAGAATGCTGGAACATAACAATAGAGCTCCTAGCCGACTATCTAGGGTTAATGTCGAACCCTTGGAAATACAGTCTCCCAGACGCAAAATGGGCGGGACCGATAAGTAAACCAAGCTATCACGGTCTCCAGCAACTCAAGGGACAGGTTCCAACAAACCTGATAGAACAGTATGTTAAGGAAGCCAAAGCCAAACCGTGGGACTACCCCGGCGAAATCTTCATCGAAGAGGAATTGGCAGGCAGAAGTAACAGGCTGGGACAAATGCTGACACCTAAGCAGATAGTAGATTTTATGATAAAGACACTAAACATTGGGCAAATAAAACAGAATGCTTTCGGAAGGCCCGATGAGAGGACCGAGGCTTGGCTGAGTGTTGAAGCATTGGCTTATGAACATGCCCTGTCTAAGCTGTCAAGAGGTCTTCTCACGGAACATCAGCACCACAGACGCATTGTAGATGTTGAACCAGTATGGGAAAAGTACACTATAAAGCCTCAAACCGTGCTAGAACCTGCGGTTGGTACAGGCCGATTTCTGATTGAAGCAACTGTACTGGAGCCCAAGGCACCTATGGTGTTGTTCGGAATTGAAATAGACCTCTCACTTTATCGTGCATGCCTTGTAAACATGGCAATGTTCAGCAATCATCCATACAGCATAGTGTGTGCGGACACGCTGATGGTCGCCCCGCCTTTTTGTGGTCCGGGAAGCAAGCTCTGGGACTACGGCAATCAGTGGGATCCTCCGGACATCTCTATGTTTTATTGGAAACCAACACCGCCATTCAAGTTCTCACTGGCAGAATTGGCAAAGACAAGAAAGGAACAACCACTTGGACCACAACAAGTAGCAATCATGCCTGAAACACCGCCGGCATTCTCTCTTGCACAGTTTGTAAAAGCGAAAAAGAAGCAGACGTAAATCCCTCTTTTTTCTATTCTGGGGTGTAATGTTGGAATGGTTGAGCATCTCTTGGAAGTGATACAGAGGCCTCACGTTCTGCGTGACCGAGTTCATCCGCAAAGGGAATCGAATGTAACCCAGCCATCGAAGACGTCACAGAATCTTCAGTACCTCTTGGATCGTGTCAGGATGCGCAAATGGGTCTATGCAGTGCACGATGATTTGATGGAAGCCATCATTGAACTTCGACATGAAGTGAAGTTTATCGAGCATCTGCCGGGCTGCTGGCTCTGGAAAATGGAGCTCCAGCTGGACGTGGAGCGGTACTGTGGAAACCATTCATTCTGGTATGTGGGTCTTGAAAACAGCGAGTACCTGGAAAGACGATATCGCAGCTGTCCCAAGGAGCGGAACTACGTGATACCATCGTACTGGGAGCAGCTTCAGTACTACAGAGAGCACGGCAGCCTAGACAGCATGGAAAACACAACGGTGCAGTTCATTCTTGACAGGGCAAAATGGGCTTACAGGATCTGTGGAAAACAGATAAGGCTGGCCAGACGATTACTCCGCATGGTGAGAAACTGGAATTTCAGTGACCCTAACATGATCTGCGAATTCAACAGAATATACGAACGCCTAGGAATGTACGATGTAGCCCTTCCCTTCGAAGTCTAACCCTTCCCACTTTTTCTATCGGGGTGAAACACATGCCAACAATAAGAAGTGAATATGGCTTTGACCAGTTCACAACTCTATTACAGAAATTCGCATATGAAGTAGCTATGGATGCCGTGACAGACCTACGACACGACCATGTTCGAATAGATATTGGTGGCCACAGATTCCAATATGTTGATACTGGCAAGTACATGCTTAGGTTCTCTCCGTCAAGGATCAGTTTTATGAAGCAAGATAAGACAGACCACTGGAGCTTTGAAATTGAAGAGAAACTCTACATGACGAGCAATCACCGTACCAAAATATCTTTTATAGTGGCAGTTGAGTCGGTGTACGACGAAAAGACACAGCGTTACATCGAGCACGACCGCAGGGAAAAGGAGAAAGCACGAGAAAAAGAGATCCGCGAGTTCATAGAGAAAATGATGACTCAAAACTCAATGAAGCCGATGCCCAGATTCTCGTTAAAGACCGGACCCGCCTAGACAACCAGTATATTCCTCCCTTTTTTCTATCTCGGGGTGAACAAAATCAACAACCTTCAAATGAAACATCTGTTGAAGCTCTGTAAGAAACATGAAATTGATCCCTACGAAATAGACAGCACTTTATCCTACTCTGAAGTCAAGAAACACATACAATCCCTCATCATAAGCCCTGAAAAGGACTTGGACAAGTGGGATTCCGCGGAAGAACAGTACCTCAAGGACCATCCTCTCTGGAACTACATCATGAACACATCGAAGACCAGACACAGGAAAGTCCCTCCTGAACTGGAAGGATTCTCACTGAGGGCTTATGCGCAAAGCTTAAAAACACAGGCTAACCGTTCTCCGTTCTCTCCGAATGAATGCTTAAATACGTAATAACCCTCCTTTCTCTTTGTACGAAGTGGGGTGGTACGTTGGGTAAAAAGAAAACAGCCAGCCAAGCAACTGAACGACTCAATCTGTATCTCGAACCAGACTTAGCAAGGAAACTCAGCAACTATTGCCTTGCAGTAGAGAACAAGCAGCAGAGAATAATCACACACATTAAACACAAAATAACTAAAAAGGCACTGGAAGAATGGCTCGAGAAACACGCTGACGACCTGACTATAAAACTCTAATCCTCCCATTGAAGCGTAAAATCACACAACTAAATCCCTCCTTTTTATTTCGGGGTGAGAAAATGTTTGAACAAACCCTTTTCGAAATAGTGTCAGCAGGGCTGTTCGCCGCGGCCCTGGTCCACGGAATGCGCAGGTACAATCCGCGCCGGCTGCTCATCGCGTTGGCGACCGTGGCTGTGTTGATGATCGCTGAGGAAAACGCTGTCATGATGCTGACGAACAACTACGCATACTACGAGTATCACCTGTGGGTCGGCCGGTTGCCCGTGGCCATCATCCTATCCTGGTTGGTCGTGGTTTATCTCGGATCTCAGCTGTCAGATGTCGTTAAAAATCGATTTCTAGGAGCCCTAATCACTTCAAGCATCGACCTGGTCCTGGAACCCGCCGCGTACTATTGGGGGCTGTGGGTGTGGTATCCGACGACCGTTTACTCACCGGTGAGCTACTTCAATGCTCCCATATACAACGGTGTCGGATGGTTCCTTTTCACGCTGATCGGAGTACTGATACTGAACAAAATGTGTACCTGCCATTCTCGCGTTCCGTAATCACCCCTTTTTTACACTTTCTTGTCTATTGTCGGATTAGCGCGCTGCCTTGTCCCGAAATTGGTCTAAAATGGTCATAATTCCTATTTTCGGGTTTAGGGACAGTTTTGAGGCATATATCTGTTTTTAGTCCTCCTCTGCGCTTTGACGTCCCAGACGGACTAGATGTAGCTTCAACAGCTTATGGGAGAACTCTACTTCCATCGAGCTTTGATGGAACCCCGTGATTTGCCATCTTTCAACGCGGTCAAGATTACCCGTCAAACAAGCTCAAATCAAGCTCCAATAGACAAAAGAAGAATAAAAACCATTTTTACAGAGAAGATTTGCCGCAAAACGTGAATTAGTTTAATCATTCTAGGACAGAAACAAAAAAAAGACAGAAATCTTAAATCTGCATAGCAATGGAACCTTTTTGAGGTGAATAGAATATGCCTAAGTTTTTCGAAAGAAAAAATACCCCAACTTGTAAAGATTGTGCATACGTTGAAGACGTATTCAATTTCTGGGTTCGCAAAAGACCTGATTTAAGGGGAGACCAACTTAGCCAACTTCTCAAGGGAATGCCTTTGACTTTTATTTGTCGAAGAATAGATAAGCACTTCAATAGCTGGAAAGAGGTTTCTGAAAATCCTAAATGTAACCATTTTCTTAAAGGCTGTCGTTCAATATCAGTCGAAGAGCAAGAACATTTCCTAGATAGAGACTTGCAACGAAAGAACTATGTAGCATCCATTTTGACTTCAATAATAATTATGACTTTTACAGTTGTCATTGCTTTTGCAAGCCTTAGAGGAATTCTTTTTTAGAAGAAGAGAAAAGCCTAAGCCATACAATAGAAAAGGCTCTAGTCAAGCTGAAAGAGGATGCAGTACGGTAAGCACTAGCATGACTTCGAAAATGAGGTGTCCTTTAGGTCTTATTTGAAGGCTTGAATAACTCTTGTTGAACACAAGGCAAAGAGAGGCTATGTATATTTACCATCATTTTGGTGAATGTTGCTGAGTGTTCAATTAAAACAATGTAACTCTTCGAAAACTACCAGAGGGATGTCACTATTTCGAAATTCCCATCATTTTTCCATACGAAAGAAGTGACCTACTTCTGGTCTTTCTCGAAATATTGTGGAAATCATGTTGAACACGTCCAACAATATAACCAAAGAAAAGAGGCGCATAGTAATGGGCAAATGCGAAAAGAGCCACGAAAAGAGTTTGTTTCTGAATTTGCAGTTTGATTGAGTCAATATAAAATCGGAAGATTTCGGAAAACTTTAATAGGATGTCCTGACACTACGAATTGAGGGGGGCAAGCAATAAGAGAGCGGGAAAGTGATGTGATGGATAGATTTCAGCCATTCTCGGTGGAAGCCAGCCGAGCCTATTCATCCTTCACCCCGAGAGATGCATAATCTAATATACGTTGGCTATTTCAACCTTGTGCCCCAAAACTGGTTCTAGTCAAACTGAAGCGCGCGCGCATCGCGGAGCCTTACACTGGGACCTTCAGCTTAACCCCCCACAGTTCGAGAAAGGCGGACACTCCAAGAAGGCCGAAAGCTGACGCGAGGCCTAAAATTGTCCCCAAATCACAAAAGACGATCGATCGAAAAGACGAATTAAGACCATTTTTAACCATTTTCGGAACGGGCATGCGCGCTATTTCCGTGAGCATATCTTTTGCCAGTCACAGTAAACGCAATTCCTTGAGGGCTTGGGAGTAAAGGCGCGATCGATTATACGTGAGATTGCATGACTTGCTTCTTTTGTGGCTTTCTCAAGATGAAGAGGAGCAATCTTTACGTATTCTTTCTGACGCTTGTGCTTTCGGTCTAGATGGTGAATGCATGCGCGCTTAGGGTTCAGGCCTAGTGATCTGAGACAAGCAATGGCATAGAGCCTCAGCTGCAATTCATAGTCCTTCTTGTACAGATCGTCAGTTTCTTTCTCGGTTTTGAAATCTATGATTTCGACCTCCTTCACATTTCCTTTCTCATCGAGTTTTTTCAGAAGGTCGATTTGCCCTGTTATCAGAGCTTCGCCAAGGACGAGCTCGAATCTTTTTTCGGTTTCAAGCACCTTTGTGAAGTCTGTCTTGTTTACCATCACATAGTTCTTGATTACTCTCTTTCCAGCTTTTTTCAGGTTGTCGGTAATCTTGGTCGTTGCATATCTTAAGAAGAAGTATTTGTCAAAAAGCCCGTCTATGCTCGGCTCATCAGGGATTTTCTTACTGGTAATGAAGTCTTTGTAGATGATGTTAAGTATGTTGTGGAGTCTCGTTCCATATCCGAATGCTGGCGGGACGCCTGCTTGATATCCATAAATGTTTCTGAGTAGATAGTCGTAGCCACATCTTCTGTAGCAGTTAATGTCGCTGAAGGAAGTGGGGAATATGCTACCGCTGATTTTTCTTGCAGGATATCCTGAGCGTTTCCTTGTTATGACCGCGTTGTGAGAGAAATTGGCGCAATGTGCGAGTTCGCCCATGAAAGGATGCGGTTCGAAAGCCGCCGGGCGCTTGTATGGGGTTCCATCTTTCTTTTTTCGTTTTGCTGAGCCCGTTATGAAAAGGTATTTCATGGACCTCGTTATCGCAGTGTAATAGACTCTTCTCTCATCTTCTATGTCGCCCTCATACTTAGCTACGTCATATAGTTTCTCATCGATCAGGGTTCCCCCGAACGCTCTGTGTCTTTCCTTGACAAAGCTTGGAATGAAGACCACAGGAAATTCAAGGCCTTTTGCCCGGTGTATTGTTAGGACTTTGACCGCGTTTATGAGTGCAGGATCATTGTGGCTGGTGTCTGCGTAGCTGTGCTTGCCGTAACCTTCGACAAACCCGAAGAAGTATTTGACTTCTGAAGCGCGCAGTCTTATCCACACAGATTCATAGTCTGCTATTGCGCGGCTCAGGATCGCTAGGTTGTAGTTGTAGACATCGCGAAATTCGAATCTGTCAGCCCCAAAAGCTTGGATTATCTCATGGAAATATGGTTGCAGGCCATATGCAAGATAGCCTCGTTTGCCTGTAGCCATGATCTTGCGAACAGCTTTCTTCATTCTCCCGAGAATTCTGACAAAGCGTCGTGCGTCAGACTTAGGATATTCACGTTTTGGAAAGACGGTGGTATATTCTGTCATTAACTCTCTGCTGGTCACTGTGTTGTCTTCAAAGGACAGGTTGAACAGATATGCCAAGCACTTCAGACTCAGTACGACCTCAGGTCTATTGAACACTTCTTCGCCTATGTCGAGGACGCAGTCGATGCCTTCCTCATCTAAGCGTCTGACTATCTTGGCGGCTTCGTCTCGTTTTCGGGTCAGGATCGCAAAGTCACCATATGATAGGGAAAACGGTGTGCCCTTCTTATCGCAAAAATCAGTTCCAGAAAGTGCTCCGATTCTGTCGACTATGAATGAAAACTCGTCATCTTCGGTGTCAAAATGGGTGTAGAACAGGTCATCGTTTTGAGGCTTGTTGGCCTGCTTCTTGCTGGGTTTCATTTCTTTGCGAAGCCTTCGTTTGTTATGTCTAATGAAATTCTTTGCGCAATCGATGATCTGAGATGTGCTCCTGAAATTATGGGGAATAGGTACCGTGATCACATTATGATAGTTCTTCGGGAAGTTGATGATGTTATCAACAGTGGATCCGCGCCAGTTGTATACGCATTGATCGTCGTCGCCGACCACGCAAAGACTCCTGCCCCCTTTGGAGATCAGTTTTATCAACTTCTCCTGAAGAGGGTCCACGTCTTGATATTCATCCACTATGAGGTGCTGTACCTTTTCATGAAGCCTCTTTCTAGCGTCTTTGCTTTTCTCAAGTAGATCCACAAGACGATATATCATCGAAGTGAAATCGAGAAATCTATCTCTGTCCAAGAATGCATCATATTCATTACAACATCTCCGGAAATCCTTGTTTGAGAGGTCACTGGGGTTGACGTTTTCCATTCGCAGAATGTCATAGCTGTTTGAGAATTCGAGAATGGTGTGAAACTTGCCGCCATCTTCCAGTTGAGGAAGGTTGGAATAGTTGTAGCGACGTGGCATTGCGAGAAAGGCCACTCTTTTTGGTTCGTCAAGTACATCGTAGCCTCTGTAATGGGGCTCGAGCTCTTTGAGCATCTCAAAACAGAAGCTATGTATTGTCCCAACGTACATGTCCCCTAGATCAGCCTTACTCGGACATTCTCTATCAAGAATGGATCTTATACGCGCTTTCAGTTCTTCAGCTGCCTTTTCAGTGAAAGTGAATGCAACGATTGACGCTGGTTTTTCGCCTTTTTTTACTAGTTCGGCGATTCTACTTGAAACAACTTCGGTTTTTCCTGATCCTGCACATGCAATGACCTGCAGATTGCCGGATAGATTGTTGACGGCCTTCTTTTGTTGCTTTGTGAAAGGGAATTTTGGCAATTTGCCTCACACAAAGGTAGGAAAAGGAAGAGTTATTAGATTTGCGCATTGACCATTCGCATTGAGAGTCAGATTAAGACGGGCGTGACAGTATTGCAACTCCACTTTTCTGATAAGGACGGGTCTTTGTTGGCTTTTCAGAATGCGCACAGAATGTTCAATATCATATCCAAGACGTGGAATCCGGTAGTCGGGTGTCTGCATTCGTGTTCCTATTGCTGGGCAAGAAGACTGGTGGGCACTAGGCTGAAGAACTCGGAGAAGTATAAAGATGGTTTCACACCCAAACTTGTTGAGAAGGAACTGAGAAAGAGATTCTACAATCAGTTTGTTTTTGTCTCTGACATGGGTGACCTATTTGGAGAATGGGTGCCCTCAGAATGGATAACGAAAGTATTGGATACTGTCAGACAAAACCCTGACAGTACATTCCTATTCTTGACTAAGAACCCAGGAAAATATAAGGAATTCCTTGGTTTGTTTCCTGAAAACATAGTTCTTGGAGCCACACTGGAATCCAATAGAGAATACGCAGTCTCCAAGGCCCCTTTGCCCTTTGAGAGGTACAGAAGCATGGCAGACATTCAATTCGATCACAAGCTTGTCTGTATAGAGCCGATAATGGACTTTGATCTGGAAACGTTTGTTCAATGGATCAAGGACATAAAACCATCAGTAGTCTATGTTGGATATGACAACTATAACAACAGGCTCACTGAACCCAATCTGACCAAAACTGAACAGCTAATAGATCAACTAAGTGCCTTTACAAAGGTGAAGACAAAGTTTTAAGCGCGCGAAAAGACAGAGGGGTGCACGAGGAGCGTTGGCTGTTAAAGTCTTATTAGAGTAGTGCCCGCACTGCTTTAGCGAGTTTAGGAGATCGGACAGAATGGAGCGCACCGTTGCCGTCAGCTACCTGCAAAACATTATGGGAAGTAACAAGGCCATGGGGCTTGTCGCTCAAGCTGATTTTCAAAAATGGGTACATGAGTGCGGTGGCAATGTCGAAAGAAAGTACTTTAATGGTTGCTGGGTTATGTCTCCGAAGGGTTCAACCGCAAACAAGAGAATGTGTTTTTTTGTTCATGAGAAAATTGAGACAAAAGAAGCACTTCAATCTGCCGTTGATTCCTTGATTTTGAATAGAGGTTTTCATGGTCTTTGCGGTTCTATGGTTCGGTCCGGATTCGGTGTTTTCCACTGCTTTGCGATTGGCAACTCCAATACTGGGAACCTCGGGGATCTAGAATGGACATTGTACAGATATCGAAACGAGAATCTTAGCCAAATAGACGCTCAGCAACTCTTTGCGATCTGGCCAGGAAGAGGAAGAGCAGGCCGCAGGGCTGCATGGGATGCTCGCGTCATAGACAGGTACCAAGTTCTCGATCTCCACGTCCTCGAATCGCTCGTGTTGAATCAAGTCTTCTTTAATTCATTCGTTAAAGAACTGATGAAAAAGCCTGTTGCCGATCCCTATGATGTCGATGGCTTTTTTGTTTCATATGAAGGAAAGATCCTGCCGTTGGAGATAAAGGAAAAATTTCCTTTTGAGGCAAATAGGGTCAAGCTTCTTGGAATTGACGCGGGGAGAATACTCATGCTGATGCGGATATGTCTTCCTTTGGACTGTAATGGTCTCTACATAATTAGGGAAGTTGAGGATTCTCCGCAGAGACGTTTTGTGGGTTGGAAAATGACGACCCTTGATTCTATAGTCATGAACTCCAACTGGACCCTTCAAGCTGGCGGTACAGGCATGACAGGTGGTCCAACACAGACCGTGACATTTCCATACGAGTGCTTTTCAGATCTCAATGCACAGACATTTTCTGATGAAAGCCTGCATAGAATCAGCGAATTTTCGAAGATTATCAAGGAAAAGGCAGCTGCTTTTCAAGACGGGGTTGAGAGATTTATTGAGTCTGCTTCATCTCAATCTCAGCGGAGCCTACCTGCTTGAGAATGCTGTCCCCAATTGCTTTGGCAAGAAGCACAGGAACTGCATTACCGACTTGCCTGTACTGGAACTGGAATTTGACATAGTTCAGGGCCATTATGGGTCCGCAGAAAACGTAGTCGGTTGGAAAACTCTGAAGCGTTGCGACCTCTCTAACTGTTCCCGTTCTTGGTTCCGAAGGATGCGTCCAGTCATCTCGACAATGTCCGGTTATGCATCTCGACGGTTTGTCCAAGTCGTCTCTAAACCTCCAGTTCTTCCAAGCAGAGCCCGGAGCTAAACTTGCCAGTTTCTTCTTTTTCTTTTCGGTATGTCTTGGCATGTCCTGATTCGGCATGTCTGGCGTCAGCTTCGAGAATGCCTGTCTGATTGTGACATACAGCGGGAGTCCGAGAAGATTATGCACTGGAGAATACGTTGGTTCAGGGAACCTCAGAAGGAGCCCATCTCTCGAACCAAGAAGAAACAACCGCTTTCTTATTTGGGGAACACCATAGTTGGCCGAATTTAGTATTTGGGGATTCACTTTGTAGTCAAGTGAGCTGAAAGCATCCAGCACTCTTTGAAAGACCTCGCCACCCGCTTTGTTCAGCAGTCCGGGCACATTTTCCATGAGGAAAGCTCTTGGGCGAATCTCTCTTACGAATCGACGGAAGTGAAGGAACAAGTTATCGCGGGGGTCGTCAACTGACCTGCCTCCTTTAGGGATCTTTGCTATAGTAAAGGATTGACATGGAGGGCCTCCCGCGATTAGATCTATCTGTTCTTTTTCCAATCGTATAGATTTCAGAACTTTCGACACGTCTAGTTTCGTGATGTCTCTTCGAAAGACCTTTGCATCTGGAAAGTATTTGGGGGCATTACGTCGCAACGTCTGGCAGCAATATTTGTCGATTTCCACCAAGGCTGTTGTCGAGAACCCTGCCGCTTCGAGACCTAGAGCTAGCCCCCCAGCACCCGCGAAGAGTTCGATTGATTTGGGCCTTCTCTCCATGATGATACAACTGCTCAATTCTTCTTTTATATTTGGTGCCTTCTCATATATGAATCGGTAGGACACCGATGGAAGCTTCGGTCAAGGCCAAATCTGCCTTTGCAGCGTTGCTTTTGGAGTGGTACCAGAAGAACGGCCGGTGTTTTCCGTGGAGGAACAAGAAAGATCCTTATCAAATCCTGATAGCTGAAATAATGCTTCAGCGTACAAGAGCGGGTCAGGTTGTCCCTGTTTATCTGAATTTTCTTCGAGATTTTCCAACCATAAATGCGTTGAAAAAGGCACCGGTTGAGCGGATTGAGCGATATTTCGGCAAGTTGGGGCTACGTTGGAGGGCCGGTCGAGTTAAACAAATGGCAGAAGACATCGCTGAAAGGTTCAAATCTGGGATCCCATCTGATCGTGAGCAACTTCTTTCCATTCCATCGATTGGAGATTACATTGCTGACGCCATGCTGGCATTTGCCTATGGGAAAAACGTTGCAGTGGTCGACTCGAACGTCTGCAGGGTAATTGGTAGAGTGTTCGGTCTTGACTCGAAAAGGGAAGCAAGAAGGAAACTGCTATTCAGGAATATTCCGAATAGTCTGCTTCCCGCTGGAAAGGCGAGGGAGTTTAACTGGGCGATGATAGATCTTGCTTCGCTTGTATGTCTGCCAAGAAAACCTCTGTGCTCGAAATGTCCACTCAACAGGGTCTGTGATTTCGCTCAAACTCTTAGCTTTTAAATTCCGAGCGGTCCATTGACGAATCAATCATCATGTTGCCCGAGCATGCAACAAACATTTTTCGGCACCCTCAAGGTCATCGATAATATCATGACCGTGTTCCTCACAGATTTCATCGACAACGATTTTGCGATGAAGAGCCAAGACCACCGTGTGGCCGTTGCAGGATTCGTTGACCACGATATTCCTCAACGATTGGCCTCGGCAGAAAGTTTCCTGAGCGGCGCTGACGCTTTTCTTAACAGATTCTCGCTTTCCCCTCCCGATGAACGTAAAGAGAAGATGAAACAGGAATTTGGGAATGATCTGGCCAATTTTCTTTTCATAAGCTCGGTCTTAAACTATGGCAACATAGGAACTTCTGAAACTCTTTTTCTGAATCTGATGGATTTGTATCGAAGATATCGGTTTCTTTTTCGGCCGAACGATCAGTTCTGGGTTAAGCTTCGACAGATGAATGCAGAGCAGTCAAAAAGAGTTATGGAGAGTCTTCTAGTCCCGTTGAGTGGGTTGTTCAGAACAGATTTCAGAAAAGTGATAGTCCCTAGTTGGACGGCCAGCATAAACTTCATTCGAAATGCCTGCGAGGGCGATTCCGGTAACCTATTCCATCATATCGCTAGATCCTTGATGATAAATGAAGATAATCCGTCGGCTCTTGCAATAATACAAGGTTTACTTAGTGGTAAAGGAAGAAACAGGGTCAAAAAGCAACTTGGCATGAATTTCGCGTTGGGACCCAAGACGGTTTTACTTCTATTGTCAGTAATGACGGAAAATCGCCGGGGATTCGGCGTTTTGAGAGGTGTGACGAGGGAGCAGATCAAAGAGTTGAAAGCCCCAGTAGACTCGGCCGTTGTCAGGGTGATGCTCAATACAGGCTTAGTCAAGATAACCTTTGTCAATCCAACACTAGCACAGGGGAAGCTTGCTAGGACAGATCTAACGGATGTCTGTCAGCGCGGAATGGACTTGTTAGCAGAAAGGCTAGGCATTCTGCCTATCGAATTAGATGAATACGTGTGGGCAATAGGGACGATACCGTGCAAGCATCGGGGTGCCTTCTGTTTCATCTGTCCGCTGACTGAAATCTGCGATTCTTGGAGGCAGGGATACGTAAGAGAAAGCAGTGGAGCTGAGTATCTCAATAGGTGCTTCTCGTTCGCAAGGCCGCAAACAGAAAAGAATGCATTATACTTGCGAGGGTGTCAAACATGTCCTCAACAGTCATCTTGCATACTTATCGATGCCGAAAGGGGGATTCGGCATCCAAGATACGGGCCGGAGTATTTGTCGAGACGGTTTAGCAGTTTAGCCGAAAAATTGCTCCCAGAAGAACTTGAAAGGATCGTGACATCCTAGCAATATTGAAGATGAATCGTTTCAGGTTATTTCTCCGCTATGAAAATCAAAATCGATTTTGCTTCGCACAATTCTGTAGCGTATATCCCTTTCTCTATTGTCATAGTATTTTTCCACAAGTCCTGCGGCCGCGAGTTTCTCGAGAGCCCTGTAGACGGATTCTCTGTACTTAATTTGGAATCCCCGTAGGTTAAGCTGGTCAAGAACCTCCCTAACGGTCTTTGATTTAACTGCCAATATTTTGATGATTTCGATTCGTGTTCCGGAACTCAAAGCTGCGAATATTTTTTGCGGTTGCATTGCATTTCTAGCAGAAGATTGCAGGATATATCACTTTGTTGCGTACTCAGACAACAAAGGCATTTCATTCTGGGTTAACAAAAGCAAGATGCTGTTGTAACGGCGACTACGAAGGATGGAGAAGAAAATGCCATTTGAGAGCCTATCGCACAGACACACAGTCTCTATTGGAGACTTCCCCTCACAATGGCTTCCGTTTATCCATCTTTATGACGCGGATCTCATCATGTTTCCACTTCAGTATTTTCATATCCTCTCTCCTGATCTCAAGGCGGGGCAGTCACCGGGAACGGATGACAGGGTCTTTGGCTACATAGAGAGAACACGCTTTGTGGATTCACGAGCGCGCGCGCTAACTTTTCCGCAAAACCAAATATGCCGAAGGCATTATGTCGAAAGTGCAGAACAGAAAAACAAGTTCTTAATACCGAGTTGAATGCCTATTAAAGCTTAGAATTTTTTTCGGAAGCCGTTTGAGAGTTTGGGTCTTCCAGCTAAGTATCGATACAAGAGATAAGTTTCCAATTTTGGGTCTTTGGACTCTGCGTTTATCATGTGAAGTAGCAGAAATAGTGCTGTATTTGGACTTTCGTTAGAGATAACGGCGAGAGTGCCGTCAATTATTATTCCTTTTTTTGTCAAGTCTGTATTAAAGAGAAGGTCGGTGTTCAGCATTGCCTCTCTTATTTTGTGGATTTCTTCATAATTTTGCGCTTTAGCTACTCGGATTATTTCAGACCTGATGTTATTCCAATTTTGCTTACTGACTATGGCAAACGCTGTTTTCCTATCTGAGGGGTATTGAGTATCAATCGCCTCCTTCACCCAGCTGACTACCTCTTCTGCTGAATGTTTCTCGAGGTTTTGAAGAGCTTTTATTTTCGTTTTCGCTTCTAAGTACATATCAGTCATTTTGTCTTCCCAGCTATTTAGTATTGCAAGCGTTTAAGCGTTGTTTTTGTCAGCCATAAGGGTATAACGGAAGCGCGAGCACTTAGCCATCACCGAAAGTTGACATGGAGAAGGTTTCACCGAAGACTTGACAGCTCCCGAGTCTAACAAAGACAGAAATCTTAAAACAGCATAGCAACAGAGGACAAGTGCAGAGATTATGGAAATAACAGAAAAAGAAAGACTAATGCTCACTAAGAAAAAAGAGCTAATATGTGGATTAACGCTGAAAGTTTTGGATATGGCACATGACCCAGAATGTTCCTTAGAAATTAAGAAGACTGTGACAACTATATTATCAGAACTAAATACAATAGCATCTTATTCAAATTCCAAAAATCACGGTTTAGATAGATTTGAAGACGGTGCCAATATAATTTTCAAACACTTTGACCTTAAAGAGTACGTTCTTGCCGAGTGTATGTGTGAAGTTTTCTGCAATGCGGTGAATTCCGTAAGATTCGATTTTACGAAGAAAGGGTTAAAGATACGCTTCCCTAAGATAAATCTCAATCTGGGTTTCATCACCAACAAGTAACAAAAGGCTCTAGTCAAGCTGAAAGAGGGTTAATAGAAATCTTTAATCTGCACAACACCATAAGACAAACTAGAGGTTCAAAAATGACTCCACAAGTTCCGTCACCGTCAAAACGCTAAGGAGAAAGCCGATGCTAGAAGTCTGCGCGCGCGCTCATTATTTGAACTGAATCAGACGTTCTTTTCTGTGTTTGTTCATTATGCGAATTTGACCCTTCTTGACTCTTTGCATAACTTTCCATTATTCTCAATACGACTACTCCGAATGAATCTGGCTTCAATAAACTCCCAACGCCGAACACACCCAAAGCACCCGTAAAAACCGAAAGTGTGAGACTGGATATATTCCAACCATAATTGATTGCTAGGTAGCCCGCAAAAATCCCAAGTAAGATAGAACCCAGTAGGCAGATTGCTCCCCCAGCATACACTTCTTCTCTTTTCTTGTAGCGCGCGCGCGCTGACGTGTAGAATATCCTTAGTGTAGTGGTATTCCATTGTGGCCTTCCAATGTCGGAGGGTGTGGAAGAACATAAAAAAAGGGGAAACTCCGTATAAATTCGCGCTTGAGCGTTGGTAGCCCGGGAGAGATTCGAACTCTCGTCAGCGGCTCCAGAGGCCGCCATGTTTGACCACTGCACCACCGGGCTTTGTCACAAAGGGATCAAACAATGAAGTTCGGGATAAATACTTTAGTGCGGAATGGGGAAGGATGAAAACAACGTGTGCTTCCTATTTTTGCTTCTTCAGCGTCTCTTCGATGCAGTGGCATTCTTGGGCGCCGGGGTACCATTCTTCGCAGCACCAAAGCGTTGACACTATTGCGTCTTGGTTCTTCAAGTATCGTCTGGTGCAGAACACTTGGCATGGGAAGTCGTAGGCGTTGTGGCTGGTGCAGTTTCCGCAGAATTTGTGTTTGGAAGGTTTCTTCTTCATGCGGATTTCACTCCTTAACGATGGGGTCTTCGAATTTCACGTTCCGCGCTCGCTTGAAGTCTTTGCCGAGTCTCTCCACGACTGAGGCCACGATCGTTGGGAAGACGATCATCGCGTCGCTGATGACCATTACTTTGTCTGCTTGACCCTTCAGCTTCCCCCAGCTGACGGTCTCTTCGAGTGTCGATCCTGAAAGCCCACCCGTTTCTGGGCGGTCCATAGTTATCACGACGGCGTAGTCTATGCCTGACTTTGTGGCCAGGGCTGCTGACTGTATGGTGTTTCTCGGCACTCCACCGCCTATGACTATCATGCCGTTTCTGGAAGCGCCTCGACAGATGCTGATTATTTCCGACACGTCTTTGAAGCTGTCTACGACCAGCGTGTTCTTAAAAGCCCTGCGAGAGGCGTGGAGATGGTAGATGTAACCGAATTCTGAGTCGCGGACCGCTGGAATAAAAATTGGGGCTTTTGCTTCGTAGGCCGCGCGCAGAATCGAATTAGGGTCTTTGAGTCTTCTGCCCAGTTCCCAAGCAAAATCCCTCGAGGACAGAGGCTTCCCCTTGGATTCTGTGGCCATCTGGTCGTATATTTTCACGAGCTCACAGTCGAGTTTTATGAAGTCTTCCTCTGGGACGAAGACGTCGTATATGCGGTAGGTATGGTTTTTGTAGAGCATGTAATCGTCTACAAACCAGTGTCCTTTGTAGTGGTGGCCTCCTATGGCTTCTAAGGCGTCGTGAACCATGTTTGCTCCCGTTGTTACGAGGACGTCGATGAGGTTTTCACGAATCATGTCTGCAATCAGCGAGCGCATGCCTGCTGGAACCATGGCTCCTGCTAGGGCTAAGAAAACCGTGCAATCGTCGTCCCGAACCATGCGCTCGTAGATGTCGCATGCCGTTGAAACTCTTCCTGCCCCGAAGGATCCCGAGTTTTGAAACTGTCGAACGAGCTGGTCTACGGTGAGTCTTCCCCTGATTCTCATGTGTTTCACTTGCTCGCGAAGGATCTCTTTCCTCTGCATCAAAATACACGCTCAGAATCTCACTCTTTGGTTGACTAAGAAGAAATATTTTGCTGTGCTGCTGCGTTAGTGAAGATTGAGATTAGAGGGGGACAGATTCTGCGTCTGAGATGAGAGTTGGCTCATTTGACAACCAAGACTGGGCAGTGTGCGTTTTTTATGACGCCTTCGCTGACGCTTCCCATGAGAAGCTCTCTTATCCTGCTTATGCCTCTGGCACCCATAACTATCAAGTCGAACTCTCCTTCTTTTGCCAGTGCGACGGTTTCCTGCACGGTGTTTCCTTCCCTGAGAGTAGTTTCGACCCTAACGTTTGCAGACTTGGCTTTCTGCTCACCCTCTGTTAGAATTCTGTTACCAACCATGCGTGCGGCCTCGACTATCTTCGCGACTTCTGCGGAGGTTACAACGGGAACTCCTGCTGGGGTCAGAGTAGTCGGTTCAGGAGCAATCACAGCTGGCACAGTGACAGAGTAAACATGGAGTAGCGTCATCTTTGCGCCAAATTTCTTGGCGATTTGAGTTGCAGTTTCTAAGGCTCTCTCTGAATGTTCTGAACCGTCTAAAAGGACCAAAACCTTCTCAAACATTTTGGCTGCTCCCGCACAGAAACTGCTGTACAGTTTCAGATATAACCTTTGAATTCTTTTAAACTAGGCGTTATGGCGGGCTTAAGGTTTGGGTTTTTTGTTAGAGTAGGGCGAAGCTTGTTGACTTTATTCTTCCCTTGGTGTCAACGATAACTTCGAACCTCTCAGCCCATGGGTGTCCTTCCAGGTCTATTGGGCACGTGCCCCGGATTACCCAGATGTCGTTGTTGTGGTCGACTCCGGATACTTCCACGTTGGGGGTGTTCTTCCTTTTCTTTAGAAAATCAATCGCTATCTGCTGGGCTGATTCTACGCTGATGCTCTTTTCCTTCACCGCGTTTCCTCCGAAGCGTTGGTTTCACTATCTTCATGAGCGGCATAAAAAGGGTTATGAACGAGGAATATTTAGCGAAAATAAGTGCGACTGGAGTGGCAATGTGTTTCTGCTTATGCTTCGATAGGTTCAAATCAGCAGACGCTTATCGTAGAATTGATGCAGTTCTGGCTGGAAAAGGAATGTCATGAGCGAAAGGAAGAGGATAATATTCCATTTGGACATGGACCATTTTTTCTCGGCGGTTGAGGAGGGGGAGCATCCGGAGCTCAAGGGTAAGCCTGTCATTGTTGGGGCTGCCCCCCTGGGTGGAAAGGGCAGAGGGGTTGTGAGCACTAGTAACTACGAGGCTAGGAAGTTCGGAGTGAGGTCGGGTATGCCTATTTCTAGGGCTTGGAAGCTTTGTCCACAGGGGGTCTATTTGCCTGTCAATTATGAGCTGTATGCAAGGGTCTCTAACGAGATAATGGATATTCTGCGGAAATACGCTGACAAGTTTGAACAGTGGGGTATCGACGAAGCCTTCCTTGATGTGTCCTCAAGAGTGAGAGATTATGCGGAAGCGGGAGCTTTGGCACGGGAGATAAAGAGGAAAATCTACGAGAACGAAGGGCTGACTTGCTCGATAGGGGTAAGCTCAAACAAGCTCGTCGCCAAAATAGTCAGCGAAGCCCAGAAGCCCGACGGTCTGACAATTGTCAGGGAGGAGGCTGTTGAAAAGTTTCTTGCTCCTCTTCCAGTTCGGAGGTTGCTGGGCGTCGGAAGGAAGACTGGGCAGATACTCGAAGAGATGGGCATAAAGACCATTGAAGACCTAGCTCATTTTGACCCTGCGGTCTTGGCTGAATCTTTCGGTGTCATGGGCACTCAGCTTTACCTTATGGCTCATGGGATTGATAGAAGTGAGGTTGAGGAAAGAAGTGAGGTCAAATCCATCGGGCGAGACGTGACTTTTCCGGAGGATACCGACGACTTCGGCTATGTTTTGAATACTTTGTACGGGCTTTCTGAGGAGGTGAGCAGGAACGTTTTGGACCAGCGGCTTTACTTTAAGACGGTAACGGTTAGGGTGCGTTACGAGAATTTTGAAACGCACACACATGGCAAGACCCTGCCTTTCATGACAGACCGTTTGCAGGATTTGAAGAAAGCCTCTGGGGAACTGATGCAATCTTATCTTAAACCTAGCAGGAAAGTCAGGCTCGTCGGCGTCAGAGTGTCCAGTCTTGTTTCGGGTTTCAAGCAGAAGAAGCTGCTCTAGTCCGCTGTGGGCTGATGGGAACTATCTTTCATGTGGGAGCAGGATCTGGACTTTGCGATCTGGCCAACAATAGTTATTAATAAGACATTTGAGAAATTCTGTGCGTTCAGATTATAGAGCGAAGGCGAAAGGGTAAGGAAGATGCCGGCTAAGTCGGGCGTGAAGGTTGTGCTGACTGCTTCAGCGACGGAGATGAGTGACTTTGCCGATAATCCCTTTGTTGCCTTCGCAGGTGGTTTTGCCAAGGGACCAGTGCCTTTGTGGTTTTTGAGGAGAGCATTGTACCCACCGGTCGAACGGAATGACGGTGACGGAAGGGCAAAGTATGCGCCCTACGGTTTAAGGAAGGTTGAAGCTCTGCTCTTGCAGAATGGTTTTGAAGAGTCAGAAGTGGCGGTCGTTCATCCGAGCAACCTTGACGAGTTCGTTGGGCCGAACACGAAGGTCGTAGGCATAACTTCCATGGACCCCACTGGAATGGCATACGTTAGCAAGACATATTCTTCAATAGTCGGCGGTGGAGAGCCGATGAACGCTATTGAATTCAAAAAGCTGATCAAGCACAGGAGTATCCGAAGATATAGGCCTAAGGTGATCGTTGGAGGCTTCGGGTCTTGGCAGCTGGAACGGAAGAGAGTGGCTGAAAGATACGGTGTGGACTGCGTGGTCATCGGTGAGGGGGAAACGGCTGTCACAAATGTTTTCAAGAAGGCCGTGAACGGTGAACCCGTTCCCCGCGTCGTTCGTGTCAGGAGCAGCGTTGAATGTGACAAAGTGCCGCTTATCAGGCATCCAGCGATCCACGGCTGCGTGGAAATCTCCAGAGGCTGCGGTAGAAATTGCCAGTTCTGCACTCCTACGATGCAGAAAAAGCGGGATGTGCCGCTGGAAAGGATACTGAAGGAAGTTGAAGTCACTACAAAGGGAGGATCCCCTCGTATCACGCTGGTGACTGAGGACCTTTTCCTTTATGGTTCGAAGGATCCTGGTTTTGTACCAAACAGAGAGGCTGTTGTGAGGCTGGTTAGGAGCGTGGCGTCGGTTCCAGGGGTCAAGGCTGTGCAGCCGTCGCACAGTTCTTTGGCTCCCGTTGTTGCTGACCCTGCGATGGTCAAGGAAGTTGCTGACGTTCTGATTGAGCACAACTGGTATTATCACGGGAAAAAGAGGATTGTGACTTCTGAAGTGGGGTTGGAGACTGGCAGCGTTAGGCTCATGCGGAAGTACATGGCTGGGAAGATGCTTCCCTTCAAGCCTGAGCAGTGGAAGGAAGTCGTGGCTCAATCCTTTGGAATAATGAATGATAACGACTGGTACCCTCTTGCCACGCTGATAATTGGGCTCCCAGATGAACGTGAAGAAGATGTTTTGGAGACGCTTGGACTGATGGATGACCTGAGGGATTACAGCGCCTTCTATGTTCCTCTGTTCTTTGTTCCCCTAGAGAATTGTCTCCTGATGAACGGGCGTGGAGCGGAGCTTGATTCTCTCACGAAGGCGCGGTGGGAGCTTTTCGCGCGTTCCTGGGAATACAACGTCAGGATATGGGGAGACACTTTCTTGCAGCACAGGATTCCGAACCCGCTGCTCTTCAAGCTCGTGAAGAGGGTGGCGATCCCCTTCGGCGGCAAAGTTGCAGGATTATATTATGGAATGAAGCACGGCGAAGAAATGGAGAAGGCCATCTGGCGGATGGCAAACGCCTGACTTTTGATCACTATTTTGGTTTTTTCTTCTTTGCTCGTCGAATCTCGAACACGACGGGGTTCTCGCCGTCTGGGCACGCGTTGAAGATGACGTCTTTGTCTTCAGCCCAAGGAAAATCGGCGTCGTAACGCATCGCGTAGACTTTTGGAAGCAGAACCATCAAGGCGCTGTAGCAGATGTCTCCTTTGACGGTTCTCCCGTCGAAGACAATCTTATCGCCGACTCTGTGTCCGAAGTTGCACTTCCCTTTCTGACTCTTCACTGTCACTTCGACGACAGACATGCTTGTTCACCCATTATTCTCCAACTGCCTCTGGGTATTTCTCTCTTATCTCTTCGTCTGCTATCTTCGCGATCATCGCGCTAGAGATGAGCACGTGTTTGACCCCTCTGAGGGCAGCCAAGTCTGCGGGTTTCTGGTCCTGTGTGACCAGCAAGAGGTTGTTTCTTCTCGCGAACTCGACTATGTCCTTGTCTTTCGCTCCTTTCAGGCCAACATTCTGTGCGGTCACTGCTTCCCAGCCTAGGGTTTCAAAGTACTCTTTCAAGCCTGCGTACATTTCGTCGAGCAGAAGCTTCAATCCTGCCGCCTCTTCGGTCGGTCTTAGATGTGCAGTGTTCACCTATTTAGACGCTTCCACAAGTCTTGGCTGACGCTACATCCCTGTATTCGCGTTTTGACCCCGTCTATTCCACCCTCCCCCTCCCCCCTAGGGTACTAGTACTGCACGTAGGCTTTCGTGAAGGCCCTAGTGGATTGGCGTGGGTCCGAGGCCAGGTGTGTGCGGAAGGCTTCGCAGAGGGTCTTGGCAAGGGTCGTAACTTTTCAATGCACTCCAACATCAAGCCGCTTACTGGTTTCAGCTGCCCCGCGCAGACCTTGCCGACACGCCTGTCCCTCCCCTCCAGGGTGCCCGTTCTTACTAGACTATATCGAAGAAACTGCCGCATCCGGCCTCTTCTGCTGTTTCGGCCGCTGGGAGAAAAGTCTTTAGGACGACAGGGGTTACGTAAGCTTGAGGTTGTAACGTTTGGTCTCTTTGAGGGCTTTGGCCCCTTCTTTGACGCGGATCACGGTGGCTGCTGCTGTCGGAGCGGCTTTGCACATCGGCCAAGGGAATGCCGATTTGGTGGATGCGAAGGCTGTCGAGTTTTCGAGAGCTGTGCTGGCTCAGACGGATGTTGAAGGAGAAGTGATTGCTTGTGAAGGGCCTAAGGACAATGCGCCTGCGTTCCTGCGCAGAGAACTTGTGGGAACCGGGAAGGGCCCGAAGGTTCAGTTCGTCATCGACCCAGTTGACGGCACAACAGCTGCCTCAAAGGGCAGAAAAGACGCGATCTCGGCTCTCGCGTGTGCACCAGCAGGATGCTTCCAAGTGCTTCCAGACGACGGATACTACTTCAAGGTGGCAACGGATCACCGTTCAATCGGAAAAATCTCGTTAGAAATGTCGGTGGACGACATTGTGCGCACGGTTGCCCGCGAAAAGGGCTTGCCCCTTGAGAACTTCACCGTCATAATGTTGGAACGCGACAGGCACACGGGGATTCTGCAAAGTCTGAGAAAGCTGGGCGTAAGGATAATTCTCATTCCCGACGGTGACATCGCAGGAGCGGTTGTCACGTGCCGACCAGGCTCAGGCATTGACCTTCTCGTCGGTGCAGGCGCAGGTCCAGAAGCGACCATTGCTGCAACAGCGATCAAGTGTCTGGGAGGCACGATGCTCGTCAAGGTTTGGAGAGACGAGAAAGATGATCAGAAACGGCTGGAAAGGTTGGCTACCGAAGGAGTAGACGTGGACAAGACTTATAGCGAAGACGAGCTTGCCAAGGGCAACGAACTTGTCTTTGCAGCCTCAGGCGTGACGAAGGGCGAACTCTTAGACGGCGTGCGTTTCATCCCAGAAGGCGCCGTGGTGAACTCCCTTTGCATGCGATTACCCAGCGGAACAGTGGAAAAGTCTGAAACGACTTTGCGCTTCAAAGGACACCCCGTGTACAAGAAGTTCCTACCATGATCCTGTGGCGAAAGAGTTTGAAAGTGGAAATGCTGGGAAAGTGTACGCGGTTCGAAGCCCAATCTGGCTTTGATGAGGAGTTGGGAAAGTGACTGGAAAGACGACCACTTTGCCTTGCGGATGCAAGTATCAAGACGACGGATACATGGTTGTTCGTGTCCATGAATGCGCTTACCACATGCAGAGACGAACAAGAAAGCGACCGTACCGGCCTAAGGCTGAGTGCGTAAGGCCCTAAACGCTCGCCAAAACAAGTCTTTACCCAAACTGGTGAAGCCAAATCTATGGCAAATCTGATTTCAGTGTCGAGCGCGCCGATAGCTGGCTATGGCAACAAAGTCTTGGATAAAATCAGAAGAAAGTGGAAGTTATTGTTGCAAGCGGTTGATTTCCAAGCTTTACGGAGTGCCTGAACGAGATGGTTAACAGTAGGATGATTGTGTTTGCTCCCCACCCAGACGATGAAACGTTGGCCTGCGGCGGAACCATGCTTAGAAAAATCCAAGAAGGGTTTGATGTCCACGTCGTTGTCATGACGGATGGGCGCCATTCTCATGATGTCACGCTTGGCCTCGCGGAGCCTTCGCCTGAAACAATAGCGGAAATACGTGCGACAGAGTTTAGCGAAGCCACCCGTGTCTTGGGAGTCAATCTTAGTAATCTGCTTCTCCTGGGGTTTGAGGATGGCAAGCTAAGGGAGCAAATGAGTGAAGCAAGAGAAAGGACTGTTCGGATTCTTCGCGAGGTGCGTCCAGTCGAGATATACGTGCCTTACAGAGACGACGCCAATGAAGATCACCGGACAACTTACGAAATCGTTGCTGGCAGTGTCAGGGAAGCTGATCTGCTCCCTAAAATGTACGAATACTCCGTATGGAATGGAAAGATCCCTCGCCCAGGATTGAAAGTGTTTGTGATGGATATTCACGGGGAATTGGGAAGAAAAATGGAAGCCATCTCCAAATACAAGAGTCAGATCTCAACGTGTTTTCCAAAGCAGGAAAAAGCAGTCCTAAGCGAAGAGTTCGTAAACATGTTCCGTTCTGAAAGTGAAGTATTCTACACAAAACAATAACCAAGACCCATAACGTGCTTGTCTTGCACGCGCGCTGTTCTGGAGCTTCCTTCGTTGCTTATTCCGCCCCCGTCTATGATAGTGACGTTGTTGGCAGTGGTGGTCCGCAGAAGAAAACGCATGTTCTAGTACCCTCTGCATAAGAGAAACTTGAAGCACCAGACTCCTGACATAGAAAGTGCCTCTGCATGACTTTGGCACAGAATGTCTTAAGAATGATCCCCCTGCTTGATATGTGCATGACAAAGCTGTATTTTCTCGGCGGGGAAGATGTGGCAGAAAGAGACTCTAGAGAAATCAATGAAAAAGCGTTTATGGAAGCTGGTGGGACACCTGTTGTTCTGATTTTCAATTGGACAGCAGAATCGGCTGACAAAATGGGAAAATACGGGAAGATAATGGTTGATTACTTTGAAGACATTGGTGCAAGCGCTGTCGAATTTGCAGAACGTTCAGATTCGTCGGAAGAAATTGCTCAGAAGGCTAAGCGTTCAGATTTGATATACCTGCCCGGCGGAGTCACGAGAATTCTGCTTGAACGTATACTAGATGCAAAAGTCGACAGCTTGTTGCGAGAATACGACAAAATCATCGTTGGAAACAGTGCAGGTGCCCTAGCGCTTGGCAGAGACTGCATACTCACCAGAGGTAAACTCAACAAGAGAACCGTGATAATTCCAGGCCTCGGTCTGGTGGACTTCAGTGTTAAAGTTCACTACAAAGCTTCAAGGGACCGCGAATTGAAACAGCTTTCATACGCAAGAACAATATACGCCATCCCCGAGCGCTGTGCACTCATTTATGACGGCGGCTCTGTATCCGGCATTGGGGACATCTACCTGTTTCAAAACGGAGAGAAGACCAAGCAGTGAATGGAAACATTTGCTCAGAGTCTAAGCTTCTCTGAACTTGTTGAAGCCTATTATTTCTTTGATGGTCTTCCTTTTTCTGGTCGTCAGGCAACGGCGAAAATCCTCCTTCTTGCTGCTGGATGCAGTACCGCTCAGAGCAAAAACTTGCTTACCAACAACACGATAGAGATTATGCTGTAAGTCTGTGTGATCATCATTATCCACTGAGGATTGTGTGCAGACAGACGCACGATGTTTGCCTCAGTGCTACTGCTCTTCGATACCATGAATTCTTTGGAAAGCGAGTAGAGCTTCCTGAACTCTGTCAACACAACAGATCCGGCAACTGGTATAGCAACTAAGAGAACAGCCAAGAATAAGTGTTGAGCGTAAGCGAATTGCAGAAGGAATGCAAGCGCAGTGAGCGCTGCTCCTGCAGTTAGAAGTGCCATGGCGATCAGTGATGCTTTAACGAGACCCACGTGCACCGTCAATGTTTCGATGCCCATTGCTTTGTCTCCGAAGTAGTCTCGGATTTCAGTCGGTACGATCACGCCGTACACTGTCAGAGCGAGCCCTGTGAGCGACATGAGAAAGAAGGGGTTCATTTCCGTTGTGAAGGTGTAGTAGGCGAATAGCACCGGGAAAAAGGCGAGTACGAGAATTAACGAGATCGGAGCTAGCCAATTTCTGGATTTCAGTCTTATTGGCGGAAGAGAGTAGGCACAGCCCAGACAGATTCCGACTATCCACAGAAGTAGCAAAACAGGCTTCTGCAGAATCAGCATGAACAGAAAGACCAGAATCAGCGTAAGAGCAAATTCGATGATAAGCGCCTTTTTCAGTCTGTCTGCTCCAAAAAAATTCATTGCTTCCACAAGCTGTTTCTTGCGCTCATCCTTTGAATCTAATTCACGGTCCGAGAGAGTGTTGGCTTGTGCACCAATAGCAGAGCTTAGATTGATTATTGCAAAGGACAAAACTATCATAACCACCAAGCCACTAACACTTGTAGACAGTGTTGCTCCCCAAGCAAGTCCCATAATGAGCGAACCCAAATTCGGCAGCAGAAACTCTGCTCTGGAAACAGTACCGAACAATCGTACGGTTTCGAACATGGCATTGCCAAGAGGGCTATAAGATCTAGGAGAATAAAAAGCGCATGCTAAAAGTAACACTATTTGTAATGGTAAAAGGTAATTAGGTGAACCTTCTGGCCGAACTCGCGTACGCATTAGGTTCGAAATTTCGAAGTTTTGTGGAAGGCAGAGTTTCTTGAGAAGTGAATGCGAAATCGTTAAAACCCCGTGTTACAAATTCAACTGAGGGGTTCTTATGATTAACAATCGAAGGTACCTGTTCACTTCGGAGTCTGTGGCAGAAGGTCATCCAGACAAGGTCGCCGACCAGATATCAGATGCTGTCCTTGATGCTGTCTTAAGCAAGGATCCTAAAGCAAGAGTTGACTGTGAAACACTGGTGATGCAAGGAAACGTGATAGTCACTGGTCAGATCACGACGTCTTGCTACGTGGACATTCCCTGCATTACTAGAAAAACTCTGAAGGAAATAGGCTTGGATAACGCCAAAGATGGAATGGACTGGGAGACCTGTGGCGTGTTGGTTTCGATAACCGAGCAGTCCCCAGATATTGCCATGGGAGTCAACGAGTCCGAGGCTCATGAACAGGGAGCTGGAGACCAAGGAATGGTGTTCGGCTATGCCACAAACGAGACGAAGGAATTGATGCCTTTGCCGATCATGTTTGCGCACAACCTTGTGAGACGACTTTCCGAGTGCAGAAAGAACAGAATTTTGCCATACCTGAGGCCAGATGGCAAGTCACAAGTCACGGTTGAGTATGCTGGTGGAAAACCAAAAAGAGTGGAGGCCGTTGTGATAGCTGCTCAACACGTTGAGAGCGTTAACAGAGAGAAGATGAAGGAAGACGTGATAAATCAAGTCATAAGAAAGGTCATACCTTCCGGCATGTTGGACAAGGAAACAAAATACTACGTTAATGAGACTGGAAGGTTCGTTGTCGGAGGAACTCTAGCAGATTCAGGTTTAACCGGAAGAAAAATAATAGTCGACACCTACGGAGGCGTCGGCAGCCACGGTGGAGGATGCTTTTCAGGAAAAGACCCATCAAAAGTCGATAGATCTGGCTGTTACATGGCAAGGTACATTGCAAAAAACGTCGTAGCAGCAGGTCTGGCAGACCAGTGCGAGGTCCAGATATCTTATGCAATTGGCCTCGCACAGCCAGTTTCTGTGATGGTAAACACGTTTGGCACAGGAAAGATACCTGACGAAAGAATTCTCGAATTAGTGCGAACACATTTCGACTTAAGACCCAAAGCAATAATAAATCATCTGAATTTGCTCAGACCAATATACAGAAAAACGGCTGTGTTTGGGCACTTTGGCAGAGACGACCCAGACTTCACATGGGAAAAAACCGACAAAGCAGAGATTCTCAAGAAGCACGCCAGATTACCACGACCAGCTCAGAACTGTAGTAAGAGACAGGAACCAAGGCGTGGTTTTCATGAATCTTCAGGATAGGCTCGTAATTGTCACTGGTGCTTCTTCAGGGATAGGTCTGGCGACAGCTAGACTTCTCGCTAAACAGGGCGCGAAACTGGCTCTCGTCTCCCGTTCAAAAGGGGAGTTGGAGCAGCTCTCAGATGATCTTCCAGGCTCGTTAGCGGTTCCCGCCGACATGACGAGAATCTATGATATCGAGAGCATGATTAGACGGACGATGGAGCACTTCGGGAGAATCGACGTTCTAATGAACTGTGCAGGTCAGGGATATGACGCTCCAGTTGAGAAGACTAACATTGACACTTTCCATCACATCTTCGACTTGGACGTGGTGGGCCCGGTTGTCGCGATGGAGCTGGTGATTCCTATCATGAGGAACCAGGGCGGAGGAACGATTGTCAACGTTAGCTCTGGCACTGCCCTGATGTATTTGCCGTACAACGGTGCATATTCGGCCTTAAAACGCGCGCTTGCTAATATCAGTTTGACTGCAAGGGAGGAGTTGAAGAAGGACAACATTGTTGTCAGTGTCGTGTACCCGTACATGACGCTCACGAATTTCGAGAAGAACACGATTAAAGATGCTGTTCCCGAGGGAGGGGAGCAGGATGGTGGCCCTCCTTTTCCAGCTGACACGGCAGAGTATGTGGCTCAGAAGATACTGGAAGGAATAGAAAGCGGAGAAGCAGAAATCTTCGCCCACGATTGGATGAAGAAAAGAGCCGACGCAAACCCCTAACCTCGCTACTTCGACGCTTTTAGATATTCTGAGAAACCCCTGCTAGTGGATCAATTTGAACAAGCGTTAATCAGTAAGATGCTGCAGCTTCAGCGCAGGCTAGACTTATATGCGAAAATTCATCTAGAGGAAAATCACAGGCGCAAGTGGTTCAAGTTGGGAGATGATGGTTATGGCTGATGTCTTGAAAATCATTCAGCAGAGACGGTCAATCAGGGTTCCTTTTAATCCGAATCGTCCAGTTTCCAAGGAGAACCTGAGGCAGATCCTCGAGGCGACGCGTTGGGCGCCGACGGCTCACAACATGCAGAACTTCGAAATTCTTGTCGTTGATGACAAGGAGGTTCTGGAGGAGATTGGAAAAATCAAATCCCGTGTGTCGGAAGCGTTCATCCGTGAGAACTACCAGCAGCTGTCATTCTCGGAAGAGGAGTTGCTTCAGAAGAAGGTCGGAATCCTCGGCACCAATTTTCCGCCGGATTGGAGGGATCCTGACAAGCTGGACAAGGCTGTTCGTGAGAGCACGCCTTCGCCCCTGAACCAACGCATCAGAGGTAGTCCGCTGCTGCTGATAGTGATTTATGATTCTAGGAAGAAAGCGCCTGCTTCCGAGGGGGATGTTTTGGGTTTCATTAGCCTGGGCTGTGTGATGGAGAACATGTGGCTTATGGCCCAGTCGCTTGGGATAAGCGTTCACATATTGAGTGTGTTCAGCGGAGATGCCGTGGAAAAAGAGGTGAAGCGAATTCTCAACATCCCTGAAAACATGAAGGTTGCTTTTGCCATCCGTCTGGGATACCCCGTCTCCAGGCCGGCTAAACACCTGAGAGTGCGCCGTGACATGGAAATGCTCACGCATCATAATGGGTTTGGGAACAAGGGCTTCAGTTGAGAAAACCTTGTCTTGTTTTCGCGCGCGCTGGTGGACCGGTGGGGACTTGAACCCCAGACCTCCTGAGTGCAAGATGATTAATGATGCAATATGGGAAAACTTTGGTACTTGGCTATTGAAAACACACAAACAAAGGAATGCAAAAGAAGCTCTAAGAAATGCTAAGAAGTATGCTGCAATCCTGGAAAAACCCAGCATGGCTTCACAGCTTCTAATGTTAAACAAAGACCTTAGAAGAGTAGCAATGAGTTCACTGAGCAATCTATCCAAGTATTTAGGAGTCTATGATCAATGGAAACAGACAATAAGAAATTATGGCTTGAAATGGGAAAACACAACCAGTCTAGAAACATTTCTCAGCATTCTAAACAGCAATCTGGAAGAGACAGAAATCTGGCTTAGACAAGTCATTAAGAAGCTACCGAGTGACTACTCTACAATTTTGGTATTTGATGTCTTAACTGGATTGAGACCCAGTGAAGCAGCAATGTCATGCAAACTGATAACAGACCTTTCAAACATGAACAAGCTGGACTCGTATCTGGATGGAGATCTAATGATGTTACAGCATTTCAGATTTCCAGACTTGTTCCTAAGGAAATCAAAGAATGCATACATATCATTCATAACCCCAGAACTGCTTCAGCTTGTTCTGAGAACAAAACCAAGTATCAAATATTCAGCAATAGACACAATGATTGGCAGACAGGGTTTCAATACCAGAACAAAGCAGTTGAGAAAACTCTATGCAACCAGGCTGAGAAACGATTTGCCTCAAGAGCTCGTTGATTTATTGCAGGGAAGAATAAGCCAAACGATATTTATGAAATTCTACTATAAGCCTCTACTAAGAGACATCCAACAGAAAACAATCAAAGCACTGCAACCTCTACAAATGGAACTCCTGTCTCAAATACAGTGAGTCCTAGAAACCATGCTCATAAGAGACTACTGAAGCCCATCATCCAGCAGAACTCAGAGACAGAACACTCAAAGCAATATCAGAGCTAGAACAAACACTAAACTAAGTGTTGAAACAAACCGAAACACTTCTCCCTCTTTTCCATGTATACAGAACTACGGTGAAAAACTTCTAGAGGGTCTTTGAAATCTTTGAAGGAAGCTTTAGGCTTTTGATTGTTGAAGCTGTTGTTCTCTTTTCTTCAGTTCGTTGTATAGATATTCAAACTGCTGTAGTGACCTTGGAGACTGGAACTGTTTTCTATATCCGTCTACTACCAGCTTGATTTTTTCCCATAGAGGTATAGCTATATAGCCAAAGAGGTCGTCAACTAATCCGAGGTCTATGAGCTTTCTATTCAGAAGCACGCCTATTTGTTCGAACATCACGTTGACTATGCTCATACCGATAATTTCTGGTGAATCAACAAACCCCGTAGTAGTAGAATAATACTTTTTCACGAATTCATCATAGTCCTTGAAATCCAAGTTGAACGTTCTTGTCAAGGCTTTCCAGAATTCTTCACTACCAAAAGTTGAGTAAATTCTCATAAGAAGGTCTGCTTGCCTTGTCTCAATTTCTGCTTGTCTCGTCTTACTCTGATGTCTTATCTCCAGAACGTAGTAGACAACCCCAACTAACACACCTGCTGCTGCCACCATTGCAGAAATCTCGGTTATGTCAACCATTCTTAACACCTAGAAGACTCGTCAGGAGAATTAGAATCTAAGACTGCTGGGAGAATTGCTTTCGCCCAAGTTTTCCTTAGTTGTGGTTCTTTTCTCAGAAGCTCATTATGGAGATACTCGAATCCCGCCCCTAACACTGGTTCATTGAGTTCTCTTCTAAATCCCACTGTCAGTGGCTTGGTCTTTTCATAGATTTCCTTAATCGCTGAAACTCCAAAGACATCGTAGGTCAAGCCTAGGTCAATGTGTTTTCTGTAGAGAAGAGTGCCAACCAATTCAAAGAATCCACAAACAGTAGAGATTGCCTTGTTAATTTCTAGCCTTGCTTCGGAATGTCGTGGATAATTCTTTAGGAAGTCCTCGTAGTCTTTGAATTGCAGCCTCATGATTTTCGAGAATGCATCTTGAAATTCGTTGCTATGCAACCTTGAATACAGTCTTATGAGTAGGTCTGTCTGCTTCTGCTCGTGAAGATGCCTAAGCTCCAAAACAGTCAAGGCAACACCTATCAACACACCTATTGCTGCAACAATAGCTGAAATAGAAGGTATGTCCAACATCCTTGTCACCCAGAAGACAAGATTAGGTGAGATCAGTATTAAAGACTACATCATAAACCATGAAAAGAACATCAAATAGAAAAGAAGCCCAATAGTAGCTTATTATGTTAATAACAGACAGAATATTGTTTACTTCTTTTCAGTCCTTGTCAGTATCTTTGGTTCTTTCCACTCTTCCCTGAGGATGCTGTAGACAAAGGAATCTCTCCATTCTCCTCTCGTGAAGAAGTTTCTACGATGTGTTCCTTCCTTCTTGAAACCAACTTTCTCTAAGACCTTCTGAGAGGCTACATTTCTAGGGTCTGTCTGAGCTTGAACACGGCCTATGTCTTTGGAGAGAAACAAGTAATCCACCATAATTTTGACAGCTTCAGAGCAGTAGCCTTTCCCCCTCTCGTTTGGCACCAAACTGTAGCCGATTTCTAGTTGCCTACCTGCAATGTGTAGGACGTAGAAATGGGCTATGAAACCAATTTTGCTTCCATCTTTCTTCTCTATTATGAATGGTTTCAGCTCGTTAGGGTTCTCGAGCATCTTTTCTATATCTGTTCTGGACCCCTGATGCAAGGGATTGTATTCACCGAAGACCTCAGGCTTGTTGAACCATTCTGCAAATAATGGCAGATCCTCTTTCTCTATAGTTCTCAGATTTACATTCTTACCTTCAAGCAACCTCTTTCACCTTTGATTCTTGTCTTCTTGTTTCAGTTCTTATGACTTGTGGAAACATCCATGAACGAAACACTGGCAGCGCCAAATAGCTCTATCCATGAGAACCAATCTCAGATTCCTTCTCACAAGGACTAGGCATGGATTCAATATCTCTACTATTATTTCAACGATGCTAAGAGACCTATCATTAGAGTGCCTGGTAGGCCAAAGGTAAAATACTATGCATTTTCGAAGTCACAAACTTCTAGGGAGTCCCTGAAAAGGAAAGTTCACAGAGAAAGAAAAGGAAGGAAGCTATTTTCATCAAGCTGTTATTTTAGCTCAAATGTATGGATAGCATCGAGTTTTGGATATTTTTTGAATAAGTGAGCGTTCACTAACTCTATGGAATTAACAGCTATTTTTCCAAACTCTGTGTCCCTCAGCTTTTCTAGGTGACTAATTAGTCTGGTGAAATCCTTATTCTTCTGAAAATGCATTATGCTGATGTGAGGCAAGAAAGGATAGTCAAATTTCCTCTCTATCATCTCGTGTATTGTTTGTAGTCTTCCAAATATTTCTTCGATTTTGCCTCCATCATGAACCTCCACGAAGACAACATCAGGGAAAATGTTGAGTTTAGAAAGGAAAACGTCAAATCTGCTAAATGGTTGTAAGACTTCTTTCGCTTGATTGATTATTCTTTGCAGGTTCTCAATCAAAATATCGTCTTCATATTTCTCTGATTTTGCTAGGAATCCAAGTCCCATTACGGATATGTGAAAATAGTCTTTTGGGAATGGGGCTACACAAGAAATAGTGGATAGCCTATTCTGAATTTCAACTATCTTCTCAATCAGTTCTTCATTTCTGATTCTTACATGAAAAGTCAGATATTGACTTCTTCCTTTGGTCCAATCATTGTCAATCCAATATTTCTTTACATTCAATTGGATATTCTTTCTTCTTTCCCAAACATCCCTGAATCTGTTGTTCATATACTGAATTGATAATCCTTTTCGCCTAAAGTCTTTTTGAACTATGCAGTTCAGTTAGTGCACACTACAGCACATCAAAAACACTCAAACAACCAGAACAGTCATTCAACACTATCGCAACAATTCGACAAAACAAAATTAATCTATCCTTATGCACACACTTTCTGAACTACGATGAAAAACTTCTACAGACCCTCTGAAATCTTTGGAGAAATGCTAGGTTTTTGGTTGTTGAAGCTTCTGGTCTCTTTTCTTCAGTTCATTATAGAGATACTCGAACCAAAAGCATTTGTCTGAATGCATTTCTTTAAGTGTAGACTCGTTCTTTTCCCATACCTGTTTCACTGGTTCAGCGAACAGTTCTCTAGCCATATCTATGTCCAAGAGTTTTCTATAGAGTAACAACCCGACTTCTTCATAGTATGTGCTCATTTTAAGAAGCTCCTTCCAACCTTGTCCCTTGATATATTCATTGAAGTCTTTCTCTCCCCTGACCTTCAGTTGATACCAGTAATTCATGACCTCTTCAGTCAATATCCCTTGGTATAATCTCAAGGTAAGGTCTGTTTGCCTTGTTCTGTTCTGATTTCTCATATCAAGTATATAGTAGACAACACCAACTAGCACACCAGCAGCAGCTACCATTGCTGAAACAGAAGTTACGTCAAACTCCATTTGTTTCACCCAAAAGACCAGATAACCCGCAATCAGTATTAAAGACTACATCACAAACCATGAAGAGAATGATTATTTAGAAAAGAAGCCTAATCTAAGCTCTATATGTTAATAACAGACAGAATATTGTTTACTTCTTTTCGGTCCTTGTCAGTATCTTTGGTTCTTTCCACTCTTCTCTGAGGATGCTGTAGAGATGGTAATCGGTCCATGCTCCTCGCACGAACAGCAGTTTTCGAATAGTCCCTTCTATCTTTAAGCCTGCTTTCTCCAAAACTTTCTGTGCCGTTTTGTTCCTTACATTTGTGCATGCTTGTATACGACCAATGTTTTTTGAGAGAAATAGGTAATCAACCATTAACTGAGTCGCTTCTGCTCCGTATCCTTTCCCTCTTTCGCTAGGAACAAAAAAGCAACCGATTTCCATCACCCCGTATGGCTGATTAATAAAATGCCAGACAAACCCCATTCTATTTCCGTCCTTCTTCTGAACTATAAACTTCTTCCACTCAATCGAAATCGCTATGTTCGGGGGATTGTCAAAATTTTGCATCAATCCTGACTTCGAAGTCTGCTCAAATACAGGATTGCTGTATTCCCCCCAGAAATACATGTTATTGAAGCATTCAGCTAGAAAATCAATGTCGTCTCTCTCCAAAACCCTCAGATTCACAGTCTTCCCTTCAAGCAAATCAAGTCACCATTCAAACCAATTACTTTCGGTTCAGCTATAACTTTTCCGCAAAACCAAAAACTGACTATCTTCAAGCGGTTTTTGTCAGTATTTTTGGTTCTTTCCATTCTTCTCTTAGAATGCTGTGGAGATAGTGATCAGTCCATACTCCTCTAACGAGCGTAAGTTTTCGGATAGTCCCTTCTATTCTGAAACCTGCTTTCTCCAGAACCCTCTGTGACGCTTTGTTCCCCACGTTTGTCGTTGCTTCTATCCGAACGATGTCTTTAGAGAGAAATAGATAATCAACCATTAACTGGACTGCTTCTGTTCCATATCCTTTCCCCCTTTCGCTGGGAAGAAGAAAGTACCCGATTTCCATCGTCCCGTATGGCTGATTAGTCCTGTGATGGACAAGCCCAATTCTGGTTCCGTCCTTCTTCTGAATGATGAACATCTTTAAGCCAAGCATTTTTTGAAACTCTGTAGGATTATCAAAACTCTTCATCCATTCTGACTTCGACATCTGCTCCTCAATTGGGATGTAATCCGCACAGAAACCCCCGTCATTATGGCATCCAACCTCAAAATCAATGTCATCACTCTCAATTACCCTCAGATTCACAGTCCTACCTTCAAGCAACTCAGTTCACCAAACCACAGAGTCACTTTCGGTTCAGCTATAACTTTTCCGCAAAGTAGGAGAACTGAAAAACCTTCAAGCTCTTTTTGTCAGTATCTTTGGTTCTTTATCAATAACAGCTATGTATGCTGAGTCACCAGAATCTATGAATTCCCTGATCTTCCATCCTGTTCCTTTGAGTATCTCTTCCATTTCTTTCTTGGATACTATCAGGTAATCGAACCATCTGCCAACGCATTTCCTGAATCTTATTCTTACTCTTAACTGTCCTGCCATTCTGCCTTTTTTCTTGTTGAGCTTGTGATATTCCAAGTGGTCAGGATTGTCAGTCTTGTATGTGTCACGAGTACTGGCAATAATCAATCCATTCTTGGAAGTCATTCTATGAAACTTCTTCAGCAATCTTCTTGCCTTCTTGAAACTGCCAAACAGCCCAAAATTGCTTCCCATCATAATAATCGTGTCGAAGGAATTGGGCTTGAAATTCAATTCTTCAATTGACATAACTCTTGCCCGTTTCAAGCCTCTCAACTTGCAGATTTTGATCGCAAGAGGAGAACTGTCAATTCCCAACACGTCAAAACCCATCTTCTGCAAATACGGAGAATGCCTACCAGCTCCGCAACCGATGTCCAAAACCCTTCCTTTCACGAATTCCATAGCCTTTCTATCAATGAGATCCCAATTTTCATACTCTGAAAAATAGAATCCTGGACCCTTTGGGGATGCATTAAAGTAGCCATCATCCCTTTCCACTATCTCAGAAGCTTCTTCACGTTTGTAGCAAGCCCACATCTCCTGACCAAACGTATCTTCCTCAGGCTCAAGTTTCTTCATGTCAAATCATTGATTACATCTTTTCCTGTTTCAGTTCTTATGACTTGTGCTAATCCGACAATTTAACATCGAAAATCATGTCCAGCCACTTTTAATGTCAAGAACAGCATGTCAAGTGGAGCACTTACGATTAAAAAAGTCTGTCTTCAGAGTTTGACCTTTGCTTTCTAGAAGTGGAAAATCCAGATATCTGGCTGTAGCAGTGTTTTAAACGGTCCTAGCAATTGGAAAAGAAACACACAAAGCAAATGGAATGCATCTCTCATGAAGACAGAAAGAGAGAAGCAAACAAACCTTTGTACCTTGCTAGGTATGAATGAATACAATCCTTTTCTTATTAATTGAACATGTTGCACGCCCACACATGCATAGACACAATGATGTACTCCAATACAACAAGGTTCATTGAAGAAACAAACCTGATTTCCTTCTTCTTACAGAAGCTAAGCATAGACCAATATCTCCTATTGTTATCTCAACGATGCTAAGAAACAATCATCAGAATACCAGGTATTCGCAAGGAGGAATTCCTAGCAGCTACGATGACTGCTCTACCTCCATTTATGAGGTGTAAATCTACTCTTAGGAACTGCTTTTCTGTTGTAAGAGGCTAGTCCAAACTTGTGCAATATTCTTAGCAGTATGGATGCTTGGTGCATAATCTCTCTGTGACTAAACTCCCTGCCGTTCCAGGTTTCTTTGGTAGTAAACAACTGTCCATCCTTGATTATGAGTAATGGCTTTCCTGGATACCGATAGAATATCATGCCAGACTCATCCCATATTTCTGGAATTGCTTTAACCGACAACTCATCGAAAAGTCCTTTGATTGAATCAGCATCAAAGTTGGATAGTTTATACCCATAGTATCTAACTATCCTATTCTTCTGATATTCAATGGGAGTGACTAATTCTAACTCACTCAAATCTTGACCATTCCGAACTAAGCCTGGATTAGTACTCGATCATTTAGAAGACATATCATACTATATCTGCTCTGTGTAGATACACAGTTAGTGCATAGGCTTTCTATGGACAAACAATGGAGATCAACATATGCAAAAGCACCCTAACTTACTCTTTATAATAGAATGACCCTCCATCACTTCTAATGTCACGTTCTAAATCGGGAGTCACATTCTGGACAGAAGCTATAGAAACTAGCTCTCTTCTCTGTTGAAAGGATGTTTTCCTTTGTGCCTTTGTAGGTTGAAAGATGTCTTAAAGCACATCCGAGTTTTGATGGAACAAATAGAACGTATCCAGCCTCTGAAGAATGGTCTTTAAGGGTCCTTAAATTCTCTGATTGCTCGTCAGGAGGTCAGTGATTAGAATGACTAAGATTGAATGCCCAGTATGTGGAATTTCTGGCTTTCTGCAAGTAAGAGGGACTAATGTGATGGTCCAACACTACCAAGGATTCAGGGATAATAGAAGAATTTACATTTACCATAGAGTTCCTTATGAACTGTTTCAGAACTTGCAAGTAAATGCAAGTAAAACTAAGCAAGTAAATGAGCCTGATTTGAACCTTATTTCTAAAATGAAGTGGACCGGTGGGGACTTGAACCCCAGACCTCCTGAGTGCAAGTCAGGCGTTCATACCAACTGAACTACCGGCCCGGGCTGCTTTCAGGAAAGAACCCGCGGTATCGAATTTAGAGCTTTCGGTATCATAGCTTTGGGAAGACGCGCTTCTGTGACTTATGATCGAGCCTTTCGAAACATGTGTGAAAAAAGTTTGTACTGGGATAAGAAAAAAGTTAGAATGGTCGATTCTGCAAGATCGATTAGTTTGGTCTAGAATCTTCTTGTCGAAGTTCTTCGCTTGGACCAGCATTCTCGGCAGTAAACAGGTCTGCTTGGGTCAGGTTTGAAGGGAACTTCGCACTCCTTTCCACAATCAGCACAAACTGCCTTATGCATCTCTTTCTCTGCCATATACTATTTCAACTCCTTTGATTGGTTTGTGCAGAAATTGCTTCTTGCACGACGCTATGAAATGGACTAGCAACTTATAAAACTTGCCGTGAAGAAACAAGGCCCAACGGTGGCTTCTTCCATAATGTTAGACCATGTTTCTCAATGAACGCAGTTCATTGGGAGGCCAGCTGGAGCAGACTCCTTGTCGTATCTGGCGATCCTTCAGCATCACGTTTTTAAGCAAAGTCTTGCTACCTTAGGGTTCCCTCAAACGGTGAGGCGAATGGTCGACCAAAGAATTGAAAAGCTCGCAAGACTCTGCGTCAACTACAGCGTTGACGTGAAACCTAATGAACTAGTGCTTATACAAGGAAGCGAACAGGCTTTCCCGCTGATTAACGAAATCTTCAAGGAATGCCTTCTAAGCGACGCGCAGCCGATGATCCTTGCAAACCTTGATACGCAGTACACATTCTTCAAGTACGCAAAAGAACATCAACTGAAGTTCGTTTCCCCCATTCAAAAGTTTACGATGGAAAACATAGACGTGCGCATAAGCATATTCTGTGAACCGAGCCCGAAGGGACTGTCTACCGTGGACCCGTCGAAGATCAGAACCCGCATGGCTTCTGGAAAAGAGCTAACAGAGATCTTCTACAGACGTATTGCGGAGGGCAAACTCAGATGGACTGGCTTACCTTACCCGATAAACGCTCAAGCACAAGAAGGCGACATGGCACTAAGCGAGTACGAAGACTTTGTCTACAGCAGCTGTCTAATCGGCAAGGAAGACCCGATTGCTGAATGGAAGAAAATTCATCAACAGCAGCAGAAAATCTGCGAATTTCTAGACCAAACAAGCAAAATTCGTGTGGTGGGCGAGGACACAGACTTGACGTTCAACGCAGAGAAAAGGAAATGGATAAACTGCAGCGGAAAAGAGAACATGCCTGACGGTGAAGTGTTTACAGGACCGATCGAAAACTCGGCCAACGGAACCATAAGATTCACCTTCCCAGGAATATTCTCCAGCAGAGAAATCGAAGACATAAACCTCACATTCAAAGACGGAAGAGTAGTGAAGGCTTCAGCAGCAAAGGGTGACGATTTTCTTCAACAAACACTGAAGATAGAAGGAGCGGACCGCCTCGGTGAAACCGCGATTGGCACAAACTACGGAATAACTAGATTCACCAAAAACATGCTCTTTGACGAAAAAATGGGCGGCACGGTGCACATGGCTCTAGGCAACTCTTACCCAGAATCAGGAGGCAAAAACAGGTCAGCAATACACTGGGACATACTGAAAGACATGAAAAAAGACGGAGAGATCTACGCAGATAACAAGCTGTTCTACAAGAACGGCAAGTTCCTAATCTAGCGAAACCCCCTTATTTTCGATTGACTCGCCATCTTCAGGAATCTGTCAAACTGAAAGAGTGATTCTTTGGATGGCAAACAATGAGATTGAAACTCAGAAGCGACGAACATTTAGAAACACTTTCTTCAACCTGAGTGTCTTCGAGTTTCTCACGTTCCTCAGAAGAGGAGTATTCTACACTTTCATGATCTACTACCTTTACAAACTGATGGGCACCGTAACGTCGACAGCCGCCCTTGGAACTATGACCATGGTGGCATCTTCGCTTGGCCAAAATCTGCTGTGGGGAAGAATATGCGACAAGTATAAGATCAGAACAAAGCTGATAGTGATGGGCGAAACAATCGCCGCATTCACCTATTTGATGGTCTTTCTGGTCCACAAATCATTGATTAATGGTGGAAACAATTTCGCGGCCGGTTTGGCAATAATCTTCGGCCTGTCAATTCTTGAGTTCTTCTGGTCCATGTCAGACGTTGGGTGGGCGGCCCTCCTCACTGACATCACAACTCCTGAAACACGGGGCAGAGTGGTGGGCTCAATGAACTTCATCGCTTCACTGGGAAGGATGGTGGGCATACTCTATTCCGGCTTCTTATACCTCGGAGGCGAAGGCTTCGAGAACGGAACAATCTTCTACATAGTTATTGTCATGCTTCTCATAGGTGCCGCTCTGATGGCTTTCACGTCAAGACGCATCGGAGCAAAACGTGCAATACCACAGCAAGCCGCTACAACGGAAACAGAGACAGAAGAAAACGAGCCGGATATTCAAAGTGAGAAACCGTACCATTGGTTCCTGGCGTCCCTTGTGATAATAGTCTTTGGGGCAGCCTCAATTAACCAGATATTTCTCCTCTTCCTACAGCTTCCACAAGGCTTGAACTTCACTGACACCCAGGTTACTTTTGTGACGTCAGCGTGGACCGTGGGCGGAATGATAGCCAGTTTAGGCGCAGGAAGACTTTCAGACAGGTTTGGAAGGAGCAAGGTTTTGCTTCTGGGACTCAGTCTGGCAACAGTCACGCCGGCGTTCTATCTTTACGCTTCCACTGTGCCTTTGATGGCTTTCATTTACGGATTGAACGGCATTTCGTTCTGGACTATTCAAACAGTGGGCTTCGTACTCGCAGGAGATCTTATTCCGAAACACAGGAGAGGAAGACTGCTAAGCAGGTACAACACGGTCATAGCACTGAGCTGGGGACCAGCTGGAATCCTTATCGGCGGACCCTTAGCGGATCTGCAAGTCCAAAGGTTAGGACTGTCATCTTACGCCTCATACGTGAACGCTTTTTACGCAGCGTCAATCATAGTGGCCGTTGGCACGGCGTTGTTCGCCATGAAAGTCGCAAGGCTGAAACACGATTAACGAAGTTTTAAATTCAGGCGTCCTAGAATCAGCTGAGGGACACTATACTGGAACTCAAGACTGTCAAGGTTGAAGTGCCAGAAGGTTGCAACGTGATTTTGGGCATGGCACACTTCATCAAAACTGTTGAAGACCTTTATGAGGCCCTCGTAAACGCCGTTCCAAACGCAAAGTTCGGGATAGGCTTCTGCGAAAGCTCAGGACCCTGCTTGGTTAGACATGAGGGAAATGATGAAGATTTGAGACAGCAGGCGGCGAAAAAAGCTCTGGAAATCGGCTGCGGCCACAGCTTCATAATCTTCTTGAAAAACGCGTACCCCATAAACGTGTTGGATAAGATTAAGACTGTGCCAGAAGTATGCGCAATCTACGCGGCCACGGCTAATTCTCTGGAGGTTATTATAGCAGAGACTGAGCAGGGTCGAGGAATAATCGGCGTAGTAGACGGCTTCTCGAGCAAGGGCATCGAAGCCGAGAAAGACATCAAGGCACGAAAGGATTTTCTGAGGAAGATAGGTTACAAACTCGGCTGAGAAGTTGTTCAAAAAATAGGCGCCGCAGGGTGAACGTGCCTGCGGATAGCGATGCTGTTCGGGTGATAAAGAATGGAGGCTATGTTCTATCTGTTCATAGCTATTTCTTCTCGCAGTTCAAAGGGCATCTTCTCGTTCATTCTTTGAGCTGCATAGGTTGCTAATCTCTTAAACTGGCGTTCTGTCAGAACATGTCGTGCTCTGGATAGAATTTCAAGGCAGATTTCTTTAAAAACTAAGTCGGCGCATCCCATTTTGGCGTCGTCGATCAATTCTTTGCAAGCTTGAAAGATTTGTTCGTTCAAAGGCACTTCACCCTGCAAGCAACACTTGCAACTTGTGGAATTAAACACTTATGAAAACAAAAATCTAATTGGAAATCCATCTCCAGCCTACCGAAACAATGTTTAGAGCTTGCCCGGAGGCACGCTCCACCTCCATTTAGGGTCGTCAGACACCTTGACCGCTTCTCCGCTCACCACGCGCGTTAACCTTTTAAACATAAGCGTTGAATATGGTACTCGAAAAGAGGATGAAACCGTGGCTAATGAGGTTCTGGACGCCATCAGGAACAGGCGCAGCGTCTTAAGGTTTGAAAGCGCCCAAGTTGAAGAAGATAAGGTTGAAGCCATTCTCGAAGCCGGACGGTGGGCACCCTCTTGGATCAACAAGCAACCTTGGAGTTTTATAGTCGTCATAGACCAAGAAACCAAGGACGAACTCAGCGAGGTCGTTCCAACCACCTTCGTGCAGGGGCTGAAGGAAGCTCCAGTCTGCATCGCGGTCACCGTTGACGCTGACGAAGACCCGTATCACCACGTGGAAGACGGGGCAGCGGCCACACAGAACATGGCACTGGCCGCGCACAGCCTAGGACTAAACACCTCATGGATCGGAGTCTACGACCTGACGAACCAGAAGAACTCAGCCGAATCCAAAGTCAAGGATATTCTCGAGCTTCCGAAAAAACATCGAGTGATCGCGCTCTTGCCACTTGGCCACGTTAAATACGAGGTTCCAAAGAAGGACAGAAAGACGCTTCGCCAGATAGTGTACCGAGAAAAATTCGGAAAGCGTTAGAGTACAGAACCCGTCACATCGTCTCAGGTTTTTGATTTTGACTTGATCCTGTTTGGATGGCAATCGCTATATAATGCTGCTTGCCTAACCCCTGTGGAGCGGCGACCGTTACATGGGTCACGTTGCTGTTTGGAAAGCTCTGGAACAGATGGTCACAGACTTTCGCAAGAAAGGATTAAGAGTTCCAGCAGAAATCATGAGCGACCTTAAAAATGCGAAGACCCTGATTAAAATCTTGAAGGCTGAACCGAGCCGCGTAGAAAACATTCAGAAAATTGAGAAATGCTTGGAAAACGTCGAATCCTACCTCATTTCTGAAGGCCAAAAAGAGTTCGGGGTCGAATACGCTGACCGATGGCTTGAGCAGTTGGACAAGGCCAGCAGAGAAATCCTTGATGAGGAGGACAAAGAAACGAGGTTTATCCCTGGACTCCCAAGGCACCGAAAGTGGATTCGCGTCACATCCTCAGCAGACTTACCCCTTGAAAAACTGACGACAATTGCGGATCAGATGAGCCTCTCTTACAACGTTCACAAGAACGGCTCTCTGCTCGTCTACGGCGAAGACCAGAGCATAAAAGATTTTGTCAAGAAGATGGCTTCGAAATACGAGTCAAAGGCTGAGAAATATCGCAAAAAAGTACATAACCGTTAAAGCTTCATGGCACAGTAAATGCTTTTATAAAAAGTGCCACAGACTGTCTGCAAAAGAAAAATGCGGACGTTTCGAAGCGTGAGGGCGCAGACTCAATGCCCTACATCAAGAAAATGGAACTCAGGGGTTTCAAATCATTCGGACCGCAGGACGTTAAAATAGTCCTAGACAAGGGTTTCACGGCGATAACAGGCCCAAACGGAAGCGGAAAAACAAACGTCCTCGATGCTTTTCTATTCTCACTCGGCGAACTGAGCACAAGAAGACTCCGTGCAGAAACCGCCGCGAAACTGATCTTCCACGGGTCAGAAAAGGCCGGGTTAGAAAGGGCCAAAATGGCCAAGGTAGTGATCCAGTTCGACAACTCAGACGGGCGCATGCCCGTCGACACAACAACAGTTACGATTTCTAGGGAAGTCTACAGGAACGGACTAAGCGTGTACAGGCTTAACGGCAGAAGAATCTCCAGAACCCACATCATGGAAATCCTTTCCATGGCCGGAATAAGCTCCGCAAGCCAAAACATAATCCTGCAGGGCACTATTACTCGACTGACGGACATCTCCCCTATGGAACGTAGAAGAATCATCGAAGACCTGATTGGAATAGGCCAGTACGACACCGAAAAAGCCGAAGCAGAAGAAAAGCTGCGAGCAGCAGACATCTCCATACGCACCGCCATGGGCAGAATTGACGAAGTGCAGAAGAGGCTTGACGACCTAGAAAGAGAACGCAACGAACTGCTCAAAGTCAGCTTCATCCAGGCCGAACTGAGACAGTTTGAAGCGGTCAAGATCTCACACGATATGACTCAGATACAGAAGAAGGTAGAGGAAAATTCGTCGCAAGCAGACAAGGTTAAGACCAGAGTTGAAAAACTCAGAGAACTGCGTGACGGTCACAGGTCGAAAAGAAGAGAAGTTGAGGGTGAATGGCGAAGACTAAGCTCCGAAATGGTCGAGGAAGGCGGCTCTCAGGTAGTCAAGGTGCAGATAACAATCGGAGAGCTGAAATCAAAACTGACGGAGTTGGCGACCAGAATAAGCTCCGGGAAAACAACCCTGGAAGGACTCACGAGAATCAGGGAAAACAACCTCCAACAACACCAGACAATTCAAAAGGAAATTCACGAAAACCGGTTAAAGACAAGGCACTTCAGAAGCGAACATGAAAGAATTCTTGGCCAGATAAACGAGAAACAAGCAGAACATGATACTCTAGCAAAAGAAGCCGCCCAGCTTTGGGAAAACCTTGGAAAAAACAGCAAGAAAATACGGGAGATCGAGCTTAAAATCGAGGGAGACAACAAGAGACTCGTATCCTTGAGGTCGGAATACGTAAAGAATCAGACAGCCATCAAGGTGCGGACGAGAAGACAGAAGGACTTGAACGACCGCAAGCAACGGTTTGCAGCAACACTCACCGAGCTTGAAAAGTCTTTCTCCGAGCTTGAAAAAGTTCAGAAAGAACAAAAAATTCAGCTGAAAAACCTGGAACGGAACCTTGAAAGAAGAAGCGCTCAAAAAGAAGCTGTTGAGAGAGAAATAGTTGAAGCAGGCAAGATAGCTGATTCAGCACGTGAAGCGGTCGTCGAGTTTGCAACCCAGAGAGAACTTGCAGAAACCGTGGCCTCAGAGGAGAAAGCCCTCAGAAGCATAGAAGAGCTGGGCGAACTGGGCGTCATCAAGGGCGTGTACGGAAGACTTCGCAACCTAGCGAAAATCGACAAGACCTACCAAAGAGCAATGGAAGCTGCATCAGTAGGATGGCTTGACGCCGTCGTCGTAAAAGACTTCGACTCGGCTTTCACGTGTACAGAAACGTTGAGAAGGATGAAACTTGGGAGAATAAAGATCATTCCCCTCGAAGGAACCACCGCGGCCAAGCCGTTCAAGATTCCCGAAAAGGAAGGCGTTCGCGGCGCTGCTGAGGCTTTCATAAAGTCTGAAAAGAGTTGTGGACCTGCGGTCCGCTTCGTTTTCGGAGACACACTCGTTGTAGCGGACGACAAGACCGCTTTCACGTTGGCCAGCCAGGGCTATCGCAGTGTAACAGTTGAGGGAGACCTCTACGAGGTTGGCGGTGCATTTGAAAGCGGTTACTACCGTGCTCCCATAGACTTTTCCACCATAATCCCAAGTGAAACAGCCATCAAGAGCCTAGACGAGGCTGTCAACGCTCTTCAGCAGCATCTTTCAAGGAGAAACGATGACATAACCAGCTATGAAGACGAAATCGACCGAACTCGCGTTGAAATCGCCCGCTTGTCCGAAGCCATAACAACGTTAGACAGGGAAATCGTCAGGGTGAAAAGAAGCGTCAGGAGAACAAGGTCCAACGTTAGACGCGTTGATCACTACATCGTTCGAATCAACAAAGAAATCGAGAATGAGAAAGCCCAGATGTGGGTGCACAGCGCTGAGAGGAGCTCGATCCTGAAGGAGATGCGAAGACTCCAGAACGAGTTGGCAGTTCTGAGAAAAAGGACAGACCCTGGGCACATTCAGGAAATGGAAGTCAATAGGGAGAAACTGTCAGAAGAGATAATCACTCTGAGGCAGAAGCTGGGAACAAGCCAGACGGAAATCTCAACGCTGCAGTCGCAGTTCGACAACGTTCTGAGGGTTGGGTACCAGAACTCAAAGATTCAGACCTCAAAGGTTGAGCAGCAATTGCGGAAGGTAGAGAAAGATGTGGAGGATGCATTGCAGCAGAGGGAAGGACTGAAGCAGGAACTTTCGCAACTGGAGAAGAACCGAGTTGAACTTTCAAAGACAGTTTTCTCAGCAAGGGAGGAGGCAAAGAAATTCACGAGCCAGATTGACGACATAGACAAAGAACTTCGCAAGGTTGACGCTGAGTATGAACAAGTCGACCGTCTGCAAAACCAGCTCCAGCTGAACGTCCAAACGTCTCTTCTGCAGCTTGAACAGTACCAAAACCAGCTGAGACTTTCCGGTTATAAACAACCACTGACTGTGACTCCGAAACAGGTTGAGGAAGCTGAAACCTCCATGAAGATGATGCAGTTTGAACTTGAAAGAATAGGCGCAGTCAACCAGCTTGCGTTGTCGCATTACGCCGACCAGATTTCACGTTACAAGGAACTTTCGATCAGGTTGAACGAGCTTGAAAAAGAAAAGCAGGCAATAGTACAGTTCATGGACGAGATCGACCGGAAGAAACGCAAAATCTTCATGGAAGCCTTCGAAAAAATCAACCAAAACCAGAACGTATACTTCTCGAAGCTCACAGGAGGCGGCACCTCCACGATGACGCTTGAAAACGTCGAAGACCCCTTTGCAGGAGGCATAGACATGCTCGTCCAATTTCCCAACAAACCCTCAATAGTCGTGAGCGCTGCCAGCGGAGGCGAACGCTCAGTAGCAGCCGTCGCGTTCCTGTTTGCCCTTAGGGAGTTCACACCCGCATCATTCTACATCCTTGACGAGATCGACGCTCACCTAGACGCTTTCCACGTTTCAAAACTGGCTGAGCTCCTGCGAGAAGAATCGGACAGAACACAGTTTATAGTTATCACCCTAAAACCCGAAATGGTGAACAAAGCTCAGAAAGTCTACGGGGCCTACATGAGCAACGGAGTGTCAAACGTCATTTCCCTCAAACTGCTGGAGGTCCCAAGCTAGTGTCGGCCACGGCAACAAAGAAACCGTTCTACCTGTTTCCTCCATGGAACATCCTCTTCGAGTTCCACAGACTGGAAAAGCTTGCACCATGGAACATCAGCATCGCATACTTACTAACATCGTTTCTTGAAAACATGGAGAAGACGGGCCAAGTAGATTTCAGGGCATCAGGAGTGGCCCTTGACTCTTCAGCCCTCATATACCTAATGAAGTCAAGGCTTCTGCTGAAGCTTGAAGAACCTTCACCGCCGCCGAAGCCGCCAATGGACTATTTGCCTCCGCCCTTGTTCCTGCCACTCAGACACGAATTGACGTCTACGACCATTGGAAACCTTCTGGAAGTACTGGACGACATCCTGAAACTGGAGAAGCTGGTTCGCCCAGAGAAGCTTGTCCAACAGCCTGTCTTGCCAACGCCCTCGGAAATACTTCCTCAACTGGACATGTACCTGATGGAAATTGAGCTTCAGATGGAAAAACTCCACGCCTCCCTTTCGGAACGGGTGAAAGGCGCGGGAATAATAGAGTTCTCAACCTTGATTAAGGGAGTCGGACGGTTTGAGGCGATCCGCACGTTCATTCTTTTACTGTTCTTGGCGCAGGATGGAAAAATCAGCCTGTGGCAGAACGAAGAGACAGAGGAGATTTACATAGCTGTTGGTGACTTGAAACTTGCAGGAAGTAGAGAAACAGGCACCTAGCCTAGGCGAAGAGGAAAGTGAGAAGCCGACTCCGGCAAGGACACATGATGACTTGTCGATGGTGGAGGCAGCCTTGTACGTTGCTGGACGCCCCCTAGACCTAAACGAGTTGTGCTCGGTCTTGAAGACCCGGTCAAAGAATAGGGCCAGAAGAACCACGAAGACCCTCATGCAGCAGTACGCATGCAGAAACACTGCTCTCGAAATTCTGGAACTAAAGGACGAAAGGTATGTTCTGCAGATTAAGGCCGACTTCACACCGCATGTCAAGAAGTTTGTCAACAGACCGTTGCTTTCTCTCGGTCCGTTAAAGACCCTTTCGTACATAGCCTACAGACAGCCAGTTTCTCAGAAAAGAGTGATCGAAGTGCGAGGTCGTCACGCCTACACTCACGTAAGAACCTTAAAGGAAATGAGGCTGATTGGAAGTGAAAGAAGTGGAAGGTCATCGGTTCTCAGGACCACAGAGTATTTCGCGGACTACTTCGGTCTCAGTCCAGACACAGCATCGATGAAAAAAGAGCTCAAACATGTTTTCGAAGAATTCCCAAAGGCAGACAAACGCTCAGACTGAAAACGGATACGCTTATATTCGAAAGAGCCATGATAGTCCACACTCAAAATTCGGCAACACCGGAGAAATGAAGAATGTCAGTTTGGCATGGCAAAATGCGCAAGAAAAAACCATCAGGAGGCAGAAGACACGTCTACAGAAAGAAGAGAAAGTTTGAGCAGGGCACGTTTCCAGCTGAGACCATGATGGGAGAGCAGAAGAAAAAAGTTGTTAGAGGAAGGGGTGGAAACCTGAAAATCAAGGTTCTGAGTGAAAAACAGGTCTGCGTCACCGACCCGAAGACTGGAAAAACGGAGAAAACAGAGGTTGTACGAGTTGTCAAGAACCCTGCGAACATCGATTACAACCGCAGAGGCGTGATCACTAAGGGAGCCGTCGTACAGACTCCTTTAGGCCAAGCAAGGATAACATCCCGCCCTGGACAACACGGAATACTGAATGCTGTCCTCATAAGTGCGGAGAAAAGCTAACTTCTCATTCCACTTTAGCAACAGAGCGCATGTTTGAAAGTTTTTTTGCAATCATCGTGATCGTTTGGTTCTTAGAGCCTTTCTTCTCGACCAGAACCATACCGGTTTTCAACCAAGATGCTTTGGGGTAGCCAGCGTCTGGAAAAAGTTCGCAGGCCAAACTCAGTTTTTCCGCCGCCTCTTTCACCTCTGCAATTTTCGGAGAAGCAACAGCGATGCTTTTTGGCACTCGCCTTCCATCCTCTCTGCTTCTGGTTAGGTCAAAGTAGGCTGGCCAGATGATCACTTTATCTTGTTTTCGCAAGTTCTTTTTCTCCTAAGCTCATTTTTGAGCGAAATAGGCTGTTAACCCATTGTTGATTTCGTCAACTCTGACAAAACCGAACCGTTCAAACTGTATTATGTCGTTCGGCTTCAACTTCTTACAAGCGCTCTCTGCCACTCCTTCTGCCACGCTTGCGTCAGGCATGACGACCCGGCAAGGCACGTCGTGTCCTATGAGCACCCAGTGGATCAGCTGAGCCTTAACCTTTCTTGCATCTTCGTAGGACTCGCTGACGAAAAGGCTTTGAGCTGAATACACGTTTGCGTTCTCGATCTTTACGTTGAACAATTCCATCAGGCGAAGCATCGCGCCCACGCTTGATGAGTCGACGTCTTTCTTCGAAACCCATAGAGTCACGCGGCATTCTTCGCCCTGGGGCTGCACCGTGTATTCTCTGAACCCTCTGCCAGACTCGTCTGGATGCAGCTTGAGCCTAGCTTCAAAAAGCTTCGGGACTCTTCTGACCGTTAGCTCTATTGGGTTATTCACGAAAAAGTACCTATCAGCGGTTGGATCCAATATCTTGCGGTTGTACGCGTAGAGGTTTTCCCAGCTCAGAGTGACATCCGAAGTCTTCGGCCCGATATCGATAATCATCTTCTTGATCGCATCAGGCTTTATTCCACGCCTTCGTAAGGCGACAAAAGTTGCCAAGCGCGGGTCATCCCAAGCCTTGTACAGCCCGTCCCGCATTCCTTGAACTATCTTTGACTTGCTCAGAGACGCCCCCGTGATCTTCAATCTTCCATAGTGTATGGACTCCGGATAATTCCAGCCTAGATGCCGATACATGTACTCTTGGCGAGCCTGATTTGTCAGGTGCTCCTTCCCCCGGATGATGTGGGTTATGCCAATTAGGTGGTCATCCACACCGCTTGCAAGGTTGTAAAGCGGCCAAACCCTGTACTTGCTTCCAACCCTTGGATGTGGATACTTCAGAGTGTCAATGACTCGAAGCGCAGGCCAGTCTCGAACCGCGGGGTTCGGGTGGTCCAAGTCTGTTTTGACTCGAACAACAGCTTCACCCTCTCTGTAGCCCCCGTCCAGCATCCGTCTCCATCGTTCAAAATGCTCTTCAACTGAAAGGTTGCGGCAATCGCATGGCCTTTGAGCAAGTATTCTCTTTCGAAACTCTTCCGGTTTGCACGTGCAGACGTACGCGTTTCCATCCCTGACCAGTCTTTCAGCGTGCTCGTAGTAAATCGGAATTCTGTCGCTTTGAATGTACTCCTCGTCGGGTTTACAACCAAGCCAAGCCAGGTCCTCCCTGATATCGTCATAGAATTCTAAGACGGGCCTTTTCAGCTTCGGGTCCGTGTCCTCAAAGCGAAGAACAAACTTGCCCTTGTACATCAGCGCATACTCATGGCACAGTACAATCGCTCTGGCTGAGCCCAAGTGCAGTACACAGTCAGGGTTAGGCGCATAACGAGTGACTACCTGCGGATAATTGGAAACGTTCGGCAGAGGCGGAAGACGTTTTTCTTCAGCCTTCTCCTTGACAAAGGCTTCTGGCCACTCTGTGTCGACCATGCGCTTCTGCTCATCCGGTGAAAGACCGTTGACCTCTTCAACGATTTCATTGATGAGAGCCGATACTTCCTTAACCTTGTCTCTATATTCTGGTCTTTCACCCAGTATCTTTCCAACAACCGCGCCCGTCTGCGCCTTGCCACCATGCTTAACAGCGTTCAACAGGGCGAACTTGCGAACAAGTTTTCGGAGCCCTGCTTCTTCTCCTAGATTCAACAGTTCTACACTCTAGATTTTTCTCTCGATCAAGAAGACTGCGAAGGCTTTTAGTTTTTCCTTTCCCGCTGAGGGGGGCAGTAACATCTCGACCTCACTCCAGCTTTCTTTGACCATTCTTCTTGCCACCTGCTTCGCGTATTCTGTTGAGTCGTACTTCAGCATTATGGCGATAGCAGCGTCTCTCAAATCCTGATGTGAAGTGTGCATTTCTAGAATTTCAGTGAGTTTCTTCCTATCCTGGGTTTGTGCAACCTTCAATGCGTGGATTACTGGTAAGCTCCTCTTCCCCTCTGTTATGTCCTGCCCTCTTCCACCTTTCTTTTCCCCGAACTTCTCGCTGGTCAAGTCTAGAACGTCATCTTGTATCTGAAAAGCCACCCCTATGCTCTCTGCAAAAATTCCAAGCTTTTCGACGAGTTCATCACTCGCATCAGCCAGAACACTCGCGATCTTTGCTGCCATTCTTGCCAGAGTTCCCGTCTTGTAGGCGCACATCTGCAGGTAGTCCTTTTCGTCGATTGTGTCAGCGTCTGCTAAGCCTCTGTGCCAGGCTATGTCCATGGCTTGGCCGAGACTTACGTTGATCATTTCTTGAGCGTAGATCTCGTAGATCCTGCTGATTTTTTGAGGTGATAGCTTCTGGTTTTTTTCCATCAGTGGAAGAAGTGGCAGGTAGTACATGGCGTTTCCGGCGTTTATGGCCACGTCGAGCCCGAAGATTTTGTAGGTGCAAGGTTTTCCCCTTCTGTATTCGGATGAATCCTCTATGTCGTCGACCATGAGGGTTCCGTTATGAATGACTTCTGGTATGATGGCATAGTCAGCGTAGTCCTCTGGGTCTTTGCCTAATGCTTCGCAGACCAGTAGGAACATGGTCGGCCGCCATCTTTTGCCGCCTCTGTCAAGAAATTCCCATATAGGGTCTGCGACTGCCTTGTTCAAGGCTTCCAAGTTGTACGAGTATCTTGGTGGACTCAGTTTGAACAGAACGGCGTTCTTGGAGAATACTCTTGGAACGTATTTTTCAACGGCCTTGTTTATCAAAGGGGCCTTTTCTCGAAGAATTTCTTCAATGTCCATGCTTAAGCCTTCTGTCTCCGCGCGTAGTTTTCAGTCCCGTAGCCCCTCGTGCGAAGCCATTCTGAGGTCTTGCCTTTTATCACAATTGGTGCTCTGCGCAGTGATTCGGTCGAACCTGCTCCAACAAGGAACATGACATTTTTCAACTCGTCCATGAGGAGGGAAAGCGTTTTGCATGTTTCTTTGACTCCTTTAACTGCTGATTGCAGAATTGGCTGGGAAAGGCTTGCCAAGCTGGCGCCCAGCGCGAAACTCTTCGCAGCATCCACTCCGCTGCGTATTCCTCCGGAAGCGATGACGGGTATACTGACAGATTGAGACACTTCAACAATGCTTGCCACGGTTGGGATTCCCCAGTCCCAGAAGACGGCGCCTAGCCTGCGCTTTGAACTGCTCTCGAGCCCTTCTGCACGGTAGTATTCGACGGCTGCGAAGCTTGTGCCGCCTGTTCCGCTCACGTCTATGCCTTTCACGCCCACGTTCTCAAGCTTCTTGGCCTCTTCAGCAGCTATGCCGGCGCCTGTCTCCTTTGCAATAACCGGCTTGTCTAATTCTTGAGCGACCTCCCCTATGCGTTCGAGAACGCCTCGAAAGTTTGTTTGGCCCTCGGGCTGGGCAGTCTCCTGGAGCGCGTTTAGGTGTATTGCCAAGGCGTCTGCTTCGATCATTTCCACGGCTCTTTTTGCTTCTTTCAAGCCATAGCCGTTGACAAGTTGCACACCACCGATGTTTGCGATGAGGAAGGCGTTTGGAGCTTTTTCCCTAACTACCGCGAAGGTCTTCTCAAGTCTTTTATCCTCTATCGCTGCGCGTTGACTTCCTACACCCATTCCCAAGCCCAGCTCTTCGACTGCTTCGGCTATCGTTGCGTTGATCTTTCCGGCCTCGCGGGTTCCACCCGTTATTGCTCCTGCAATCAATGGCGCGGTAAACCTGTGGCCGAAAACCACGGTGGAGAGGTCTATTCTTTTCCGGTCAACTTCAGGCAGGGCCTTGTGCACGAAGCTTATGTCCTCGAAACCTGTGGTTACGCTCTTTGCTTGAACGTTCTGGTTCAATGAGATTTTGATGTGCTCTGACTTTCGCTTCGCTGTTTCTTTTGACAAGACTCTATTCCTTCTCTATTACCGTACCCTTTACTGCTTCTCTTTCAAGGGCCTTGTAAACGTAACGGGGTTTTGATGCGTTGACAACGGTAACCGGAATGTTCAGTTCGACAGCTGGTATGAGCTCCGCCATTTTACCGAACATGCCGCCGGTGACGTCGCAGGCCGTTGCCTTGCCCAGCTTGCCTTGAAGACCCTTCAGCTCTTCGAGTGTCAGATGGTCCAGCATCTTCGCGGTTTTTACAAGTTTCGGGTCCGCATCATACACTCCGTCAACGTCGACTCCGATTATTATGCGGGCTGCCTCGAACCGTATAGCAAGCGTTGAGACAAGCTGGTCGCCCGACAGCACCGTGAAACCTAGCTTTGTGTCCAACACGGCGTCTCCGTAGAGGACGGGTGTGAAGCCCATCTTCAACAGCGACTTTACCGAGGCATCCTCGAACTGTTTGATTCTTCCGTTTTCTGTGATTATGCATGATAATGGTGTCACGCTTACTGCTGGCAAGTCGTGCCAAATGAGAGAATCCATGAACAAGCCGTTGAGCACAGTCATGTAGTGATGAGTAACGGAGAAACCGACCTTCTGTGACTCTTCTTTGTAACCTTCCTTTATCGCATACTCTTCCGCTGAGGGATGACCGAAGCTTCCGCCTCCGTGGACGATTATCAGGTTTTGCACGCGAGCCCCGTGTATCTCACTTGCCAGACGGTTTATCTCATCCGTCTTAGCGGCAAGCTGCCCTTCCTTGTCTGTTATCACTGAACCGCCGATTTTCAGGATCGTAGGTTTAAGGCTGCTCAACCCTTACGCCCTCGTCTGTTTTTCTAGCCTTGAAAGGTCTGCCTCCAGCCCTCATGATTCCCTGCAAAACATCCTCAAGCTTGTCATCTTCGGCCAAAGCAATCATGCATCCGCCTCCGCCTGCTCCAGTCAGTTTCGCCCCCAGAGCTCCTGATTTTTTCGCCGCGTTTATCAGCCATTCAAGCGATTCATCGGAGACACCCACTCCGTAGAGCAGGGCATGATTGATGTTCATAAGGTCCCCAAGAGTCTTCAGGTCGTTCGCTCTTAAGGCATCTATGGCTCTGAGCACGATTTCCCGCGCAGCCTTCCTTATAGGTTCAGCGATCCGCGGATAGTTGTCCATCAAGTTTCGCACTTTTTCAACCTGAACTCTCGTGGACCTTTCAACACCGGTGTTTCCGACGACCAAGGGAATGTCTGTTTTTACTTCAAGAGCCTTGAACCCTGTGTCCGTTTGAAACAGGAGGGCTCCACCGAAAGTAGCTATCGCCGGGTCCACGCCTGAAGGTGTGCCGTGCACAAGCTTCTCAGCTTCGAGGGCAACACGGAAAACGTCTTCCTTCGACATTTTCACGTTCAGAAGAGCGCCAACCGCCGCAGTTACAGCGGTCACCACTGCGGCAGAAGACCCAAGACCGGCAGCAACAGGCACGGTTGAGTTGATCTCGATGTCCAGACCGATATCGCTTTTGTGTGCAGCCAGGACTTTTTCCACGGCCAACTTGACTGGCTCAAACCTCAACCTGGCTTCTCTCACGTCTCCCTGTTCAACCTTAAAGACTCCGTCTTCAAAGTAGCCTTTCAGGTTCAGGTTTGCCGACCGGACGTGGACGCGTTTGTCCTCGCTGCGATCCACCGTTGCGTAGGCTCTCCTGTCTATGGCCAAAACAATCGCGGGCTCGCCGTAGACTACGAAGTGTTCTCCGAAAAGTATGACTTTTGCTGGAGCTGAGGCAACGACCCTCATCCTAGACCACTATTTTGTGAAACACACGGCGGCGTACCCAACGACGCTTGAGTAGTCGCCAATCACATCTCCACTGGTCTTATAGCATAATAATTTTGCCTCTTTTGCCCCCAACACCTTTGCGGCACTTATTAGGGCCGCTATTGGCCCAACGCCGCACGCGCTGATTTGATGAGACTCGACGGTTGAGATGAAACGGGCTTCATCCATTGCCTCCACTCCTTCAAGCGCTTTTCTGTCCTTTCTTTCGGCGATTTCCTGAGGCTCGTAGTGAGTCATGTCGGAAGAAGCTATGATAACAGCGTTCTTCTGAGAGGCAACCTTCGCCACGGCCTCTCCCACTTCTCTTGCTGAGGACAAATCCTGCATTAGGAAACAGATCGGCACGATCTTGAATTCTGAACGATAAAGATACTGGAGAAATGGAAGCTGAACCTCGATTGAATGTTCATAATTGTGGGCAGAATCATCGATGTCAATGATTCGAGAATCTCGTGCGACTTGATCGGCTGCTTCACCGTCAACTTCAACGTCGCCCAGCGGCGTGCGCCAAGAACCCTCGTTCACGATGGCCAAGCCGCTTCCCACTCCTGTGTGGTTCGGTCCGAAAAGGAACACAACATCCGGTTTGCCGTCAACAGACAGACGGTAATAGGCGTGAGCGGCAACGGGGCCTGAAAACATGTAACCAGCGTGCGGACAGATGAGGCCTACAACTCGCCTAGGCCCAGTCGTCACAACTTCTGGAAGCTCTCCGGGCCCGAGCCTGCTGAGGAAGCACCCTTCTATCTGGCGCCTCAGCGGTTCAGCCTTCGCCTCGTAGAACGCTCCGGCTTGGCATGGACGCCGAACCCCTCCCATCCTGTTAGGTTTCCTCCTCCTCCCTCGTGATCTTGGCTTCAAAATCATCAAGCGTAAGAGGTAAATCCTTGTCAGCGGCCAGTTCACCGCGTTCCCTCAGCACCTGCCTTGCAAGGAGCCAGTAGATGACGGCCAAGGCTCGCCTACCCTTGTTGTTTGTGGGAACAACAAAGTCGACCCCTACAAACTCGTTGTCCGTGCTGCACAAGGCCACGACTGGTATGCCGACGGCGGACGCCTCCTTAACTGCCTGAAGATCTGCCCTCGGGTCGGACACTATCAACACGTCCGGTTCAATGCGGTTAGGATACAACGGGTTTGACAAGAGCCCAGGGATGAACCTTCCAGCCACTGCAGTTGCTCCAGTAACCTTACAGAACTTGGTAACAGGCTCTTGCGCGTAAAGCCTAGCCGCCACCGCAGCGATTTTTGCAGGCTCGAACCGAGCTAGGAATTTAGCTGCCACCCGTATTCGATCATCTGTCTTCTTGACATCCAAAACGAAAAGTCCGTCAGGCCTCACGCGGTATATGAATTGTTCCATGTCTCCTGTTTTCATTCTTGTCCCGATGTGTACCCCAGCAGACAGCAAGGTATCCTGTGGCAGAAGAAGCTCTTCTTCAGGGGCCACCACCTCGGTTGTTCCTGCTGCCTCCGCGTTCTCTGCAGGTTTTACTTCTTCCTTCATCTCGTCCTGCTTGTCTTCTTCTTCATTTCCTTCTTTGATTTCTTCGTCTTCTGACAAACCTTTCATGCTCCTTTCGAAACCTCTAGATCCGCCATTCTGGCTCTGTCTCCAAGAAACTCCTCGATCCTTATCAGCTCGTTTATCTTTGCCGTGCGTGCAGCCTCGACGACTCCAGCCTTTATCACTGGACACTTATAAGCCACGGCCAGTTGGGCTATGTGCCAGTCGCACGTGTCACCCGAACGGTGGGACATCACTGGAACGTACCCGTGTCTTTTTGCCATTTCAATCGTTTCCCAAGCATCAGAGAGAGTTCCCACTTGGTTCACCTTTATTATGATCGCGTTTGCCGCGTGCATCCTTATTCCACGATTAAGTCTTTCACTGTTTGTCGTGAAAAGGTCGTCTCCACAGACCAAGCAGCCCTTGATCTTCTTGGAGAGCTCTGCAAAGCTGCTAAAATCTTCCTCGTGAAAAGGGTCTTCAACGTAGACCAAGTGATACTTCTTGGCCAGTTCAAGAACAAACTCCAACTGTTCGCCTGAATCGCGCTTCTTCTTTTCCCTTTCGTAGTTGTATTTTTTCTCTTTGCCATTCCAGAGGGAAGACGATGCAAAATCGACGCCCATACTGCACACAAGACCCAGTTCGCCGCCTTTTTCCTCACAGGCCTGGGTCAAAACCTCGAATGCCTCCGCGTCTCCTATGTTGGCGACCCAAGCCCCCTCATCACTTCTTCCGCCGCTGAAAAGCTTGTCCTTCTTGCTCAGTATTTCACCGACTTTCTTGTGAACCTGAACGTTTGCCGTAGCAGCTTCCAAGAAGGACTCAGCTCCGTGAGAAATCACCAGAAACTCTTGAATGTCCGGAGATTTTCCGCGCGTGTGTTGTCCACCGCTTAAAATGTTTCCCAATGGATAGGGAAGCTCACAGGCAACGTGTCCGCCTAAATATCGGAAGAGAAGAAGTCCGCTGGAGTTTGCGGCTGCCTCGGCACTGGCCAGTGAAACGGCGAAAGCAGCGTTGCCGCCGATCGACCTGAAGTCTTTTGAACCGTCGATTTCGTGCAGTGTATTGTCGATTTCTTCTTGGCAATCAGCGTTTAGCCCTATGATCTCTGGGGCTACAAGCTCTTCAACCCTTTTTATTGCCTGTTCAACCCCGCCCTGCGGATAGTAGACGACCTCCGCTTTTCCACGGCTCTTTCCGGCGGGCGCTGCGACTCTCCCGAAGCCTGAAGCGGTTATTACATCAACTTCTATAGTTTCCTCTCCCCGGTTGTTGAACACTTTTCTTGCTATGACATCCTCAATCACAGCCGCCATTGCTTTCTCCTCGATTGTCCTCGCTAGTAGTTTCTTGCCTCTTTCCGTTTTTCAGCCTCTTCACAAAAGCGCAGGACTTCGTCCAAAATCTCCACGTGCGACAGTAGCATGCGCCTGCAGCAGTAGCGTGTTACTCCCAGGTTGTCCAGCACTTCACCGGCGTTTTCACCCGCTTTGACTCTTCTGGCAAATTCTTCCCATTTGTCCCCGATCAGTTTGCCACACGTGAAACATCTTACAGGGATGATCAACCCGGTTCAACCTCTTTACCGGTAGCTCTTTTGGTCTCTCGACCGAGCGCCTGACCCGCCGAATTTTTTAGGCTCTTTCTTCCTGGAGTCTCCTGCAATCATTGTTCTGTCGTATTCCGCGAAAAGAGTCCGTAAATGAGTGCTCTTAGTCCACTTCAATATCGCGTTAGCAATGGCCGTGCGGGCGGCCTCTGCCTGGCCCATGTAACCTCCCCCCGAGGTTTTCACGTCCAAGTCTAGCTGTTTCCAAATCTCATCTCCAGCCTGCATGAGCGGTTCCATCATCTTCTCACGCGCGATTTCGGGTTCAAAAATCTCCAGGGGGATTCGGTTTACGTAGACTCTTCCAACCCCCGGTCTCACGACTACGCGTGAAAGGGCTGTTTTCCTCTTTCCGCTCACCACGAGAGTTTTCTTAGCTGGCACTCTTATTCACCCTGGTTCCACCCTATATCTTTCGCCAACTCGCCGACTGTGAAGCATGGGCATGTTAGCCTTTTTGCCTGAGCTTCGGGTACGGTTTCCATCTTCTGGTTTTTGAGGTCGTCCGGAATTCCTATAAACACTCTCAGCCGTTTGTACGCTTGTTTTCCCTTAGGTTTCTTTGACGGTATCATGCCGCCGACGGTCTTTCTGACTATTCTGTCAGGTCGCCTGTAGTGGAATGGTCCCCGGTTAACACCTCCCACCGCCAGAAATTCTTTGGCTTCGGCTACTTTGCTTCTTTTTCTTCCGGACATCACCGCTTTCTCAGCGTTCACAATGACTATTTCCTCACCGGTCAACAGACGTTTGGCAATTTTGCTTGCCATCCTGCCCAGTATCAGCCCGTCAGCATTCACTACAGTGACAGGTTTACTAGTTGTCTCCATATTTTCACCCAATAATCTTGACGTTTGACCCCTTAGGGTTTTTCTTGATAAGGTCGAAGAAGGACAAACACTTCCCCCTCGCAGCTGCTATCTTTTCCCTTGCCCTTGCAGAGAACGCAAACGCTGCTATCGTTACGGGATGGCTTAATTTGCCCGTGGCAAGCACCTTGCCAGCAACGGCTACTGTCTCGCTCCTGCGCGTGAACCTGTTCAAGCGGCTCAGGTTCACGACGATGCCTCTTCTTCTTGGCTTGGCAAGACGATCGGCAACGTCCCACCAGATCTCAGCATCGTTTTCTCTGCATTGCTTCTTGAGGAAATTAATGACTTCCAAGAGTTCTGGGTTTGTGGCCTTAATCTTCTTCACTTTTTTTCACCTTGATTTGATTCTCAAGCTCCTTCAGCTGCTTGTCCAGTGTCTTGACGGCTTCTGTGAGGATTCGTTCGGCAGGAAGTGCCTGTGTGGACTCGATATTGAATATGTAGGCATCTTCTTCTCCGGAAGCCGTTATTGCACGCGGGTTCTCTGGGCAAGCTTCAGCGCAGTCTTGGCAAAGTGTGCAAGCCATCAGGTCGCGGACTTCAATTCTGTTGTCAGTCTTGACCAAGACCTTCCTTGGACACATTTCCACGCATTTTCCGCAGACACTGCACTTCTTGCTTATCTCGATCTTGGGGAAGTACTTGTATGTGCACATTGAAACTGGCTGCCACTTTGCGTGATTTTTCCCTTTCCCAAGCCTGGCGTAGGCCTCAAGCCTTATTTTCTGCTCTTTGGCCAGTTTCACGATTGGAATCTTGTCGCTCACCGCTACAACCGATTCGCTCTCTGATTTAAGGTCGCCTGAATAGATTGTCTTAGACCCCTCCTTTGCTTCGACGTCAAGAGCAAGTGTCACCCTGCAGAGGTTGCATCCGAATTCGCTTTTGCATGGACATTCTTCGGGCAGGTTATAACTGTCCAAGTCGGTCTTAAGAGGAATAAGCCCAAGTCTGTGGGCGATGATCTCATCCTGAATTATCGACGAATTCTCAACCATCACGATTTCGTCTATCGCCATGCATGGCACCTCTGAGAGCACTATCCTTCTCAGGGCGTTAACGTACGGAACGTTCACTCCTCGAATGAGCAGGCGCAGATTGTCCTCGTCTTTCTTGAGCACCTTTATTTCCACTTGCTTGGACACTCCATAACGGACTATGCTAACCAGCGTGCCGTTCAATAAGACATTGGTGCATTATTTCAATTTTTCTATCAGGAGAAGAACAGCAGGAACCTCTTAGACTCTTCTTCCCCTTCTGCCGCCTGGCCTCCTTGTGCCATCATGCGGGATAGGTGTAACCTCTTCTATCCGTTCTATCCGGAAGCCTGCCCTTGCTAGCGCTCTGATCGCTGCCTGAGCGCCTGGTCCAGGCGTTCTTGGACCTGCGCCTCCCGGAGCTCTCACCTTGATGTGTATCGCGGTTATGCCCTTGTCCTTGGCCGCGTCAGCCGCCAGCGAAGCTGCACGCATTGCAGCGTACGGCGAAGATTCCATCCTGTCGGCTTTCACAACCATGCCTCCAGACGTTCTGGCTATTGTTTCTGCACCAGAGATGTCGGTCATGTGGATTATTGTGTTGTTATAGGAGCTGAAAATGTGAACAACCGCATATTTTTCGGTCTTCTTGCTGGAACTCAAAAGCCCTCTCCCTCCCCTCTTACCTTCTCGCGGCTAGCCTGTGACTGGGGCGCCACAGTTATTGTCTGGCGCAAAGGGTGACTTGGATTTGCAAGTGAGCTTTGAGTCATGTAGTCTATTTGGCCCTCTTCAGGCTTTGTCACCATACGACCAGGTATCTTAACCCTCTGGCCCCCTATCGTTACGTGTCCATGAGTAATAAGCTGACGGGATTGTTGGATCGTCTTTGCTAGGCCCTTACGCAAGACGATCGTTTGCAGTCTTCGTTCAAGGATGTCTTCTATCGTCATGTCCAGAACGTCGTCCAAGACTGCCGTTTCAGGAAGAATGCCCAGCCTCTTCAAACGGGTTAAGAGTTCTTCCTCCATTTTCTTGCGTTCCTCAGGTGTCTTGCCTATGAGCGAGCGTGCCGTGCCCCTGAACGTCGACAGCATCGTTTCTTGCCGCCAAAGTTCATGCTTGTTTCTCAAACCGTACTGGCCAATTAGCTTAAGCTCTTCCTGCATTATGTCTGTTCGCCATGGAAATCGCGGAGTATCGTACTTCTTTCTCTGCTTCCTAGGGTCGCCCATTACTTCTTACTCTCCGCGGCACCCGGCCTTTGCATGAGCGTTTTCTTCTTAACCCCAAGAGCCTTGCCTGCCCTGCCAGTGGTCTTGGTTCTCTGACCCCGCACCTTCAGCCCGTAAGCGTGCCTGTATCCACGCCAAGACTTTATCGACTTCATCTGGTCTATGTCCATCTTGGTCCTCAGAACGAGCCCAGCGCTGATCAAATGTCCATCCTTTCCGGTTTCCGCGTCTTTCCGTCTGTTCAAAAGCCAGCTTGGCAAACCGTGCGATGCCGGGTCCTTAATTATCTCTTCCACCGAATCTATTTCCGTTTCCGTAAGAAAACCTGCCCTCTTGTTCGGGTTTATTCCCGCCTTCTTCAGTATCGCGTTTCCCAAGCTCAGACTGATCCCTTTGACTTTTGACAGCGCGTAAGACACTTTCAACGTGCCGTCAACGTCAGCGTCTATTATTCTGAGCCTGTACCTGAACTCCTCTGACATTCATCGTCATCCATTATTGACCGAAGCTACCTAGAGATAAACCGTATTTTATTTAAGAATATCGGTCTCCCAACAAGACTTCATGCTTCCCGCCGACTCTCCGTGAACAGTTTTGCCCCTTCATTTTGAAACATGTTCACGTTTTCTTTTGTCAACCCTCTAGTGTTTAGTCCAACGCATCCTGCACGTTCGGGGGCCCACTAGGGATTCGTTTTCCCGAAGTTCTCGGCCATGATTATTGCATCGTAGATGTCCACTGCGTTATCACCGTTGATATCCGCGTTAGGGTTCCAGTTTGAGTTACCAGAAGAAGAGTTAAACGCGTTAGCCAATATGATTGCGTCGTATATGTCCACGCTTCTGTCGCCGTTCAAGTCGCCTGGAATTGTGATGGTTACCAAGCCATCAACACGCGAGTTGTCTGATGTGTCCGTTTCCCCCGAAACAGGACCAGCACTGGCGCTCACATTATATTTGCCCTTTGTCATGTTCACGGTGCTACTGTTAAAGATAAGTTCTGCTTCCTCTGCACTTGCAAGAGTTACCATCTGTGTTCCAACGAGTGTCGCGTTAGCGTAAGCTGTGACGTTGAACGTTTCACTGAACACTCCGTAGTCTTTCACGAAGACTCCTATGCTCATGTTATAGCCTTGACCTACAACCGTTTTCAACAGTATCAAACCGATAACGGCTATATCATGGCCCGGAGTAAGTATGGTAACCGGCGTATTTGCTATTCCCGTATTGTTTCCCGTGTTCACTTCTCCCGGGGCAAGGCTTACTGAAGCCGAGATTTTGTAGTCTCCTTTTCCAAAGCCGGAGGTGTTCCACGTGAAGGCAAGGTTTGCAGAAGAACCGATAGTCAAGTAGACTGGCTGCATCCCGATGACCTGCGAGTTGGCGTAGACTGTGACGTTGAAGTTCTCGTCGAAACCGCCTAGGTCCTGAACAGTGACGTTGATGCCCACGAGAGTTCCGATAGGCACTGCGGTGGGTGAAACTTGAACATCCTTGACTGCTACGTCATGTGGGGAGGTGAAGTAGCCGTAGCCGCCCACAACTTGGCATGGGATATCCGTCGGATTGGTGGAGTTGCCATCCACTAGTGTCGCATTGTACAAGTGTAAAGAAGATTGGCCTACATCTTTAACGTAGAAGGTTAATGTGGCCAATATTCCATCGCCATTGACTCCCGGGGCTGCTCCTTCTAGCGTGCAGTCCACTATCATGTGACCTTGCGTGCCGCTGTTGTAAGTGAAGAAAGTCGTGCCGCCGGCCTTCAAGAATGGACCTTCGATGATGTCAACCGAGTCCAGCAGGGATGCAGTCCAGTTAAGCGTGAACTCCCAACCGTAGACGCCGTAAGGGTCTGAAACGTTTCCGACTGTGACGTTTACGCTGAAGCTTTGGCCGACGCTGGCTGTTATAGATGGAGGAGATACAGCAACTGTTGCAGAACCTGCCTGAGCTGAGCATTCAAGTACGGAAACTGGTAACATAACCGAGAAGAGGCACAAGACAAGGCAGACGCATATTGAACATTCTTCATGCCTGCCTCTCTTCATAGTGCTACTGCTTCCATATCAAACCAGTGTATAATCGCGGCTAATTTACGTTGTTCTCGAAAAAAAGAAGAGGAAATGGTTTAGAGTTTAGCCCTGTATGTTTGCAGCAATCGTTGTTAGGTCGCCGATGTCGATTTTACCGTCGCCGTTCAAGTCTAAGCTAGAGTCGTAGTTTCCGAACCCTGGTGCCTCCCCATAGTGCTTGGCCACCTTCACGAGATCGTTTATGTCAACTTTGCCACGCGGGTTACCTTGTGCGTCGCCTAGGTCACATATGTTCAACTCATGGGTCCACTCTATCCCTTTCCGCGCGAAGCCGCTCAGCGTCCCCACGCCGTCAATGCTTAGCGCGAACTTTCCTATCCACCCATAAACTCCTCCCCAGTCGGCAACGAGTGTACCGTTTGCGTTGGTAGCCACAGGGGTATCCGTCCATGTGACTGTTATCTGTCTCATATGTTCGCCCCATGTTATGTTGATGGTCTGTGTCCTTTCTGAGACATTCCAGTAGCCCGCTAAGTAGAAGTCATGACCTGTCTCTGTCTTGTTAAAGCCTAGCTCAGTAACGTTGAGTAACCTTGCAGTGTAGAAGGAAAACGTGTAGGAGAAATTTCCCATTTCCGTTTCACTGACGTTGACCTCGCCTAGTGGATGGTCACCCAACGGGTAGGCGCGCATGATATCCGACCAAGTCGCGTGCGCCATGGCCCACTCGTGAACTGTGCCATTCTTGTTTACTACTGCAGCGTTGGCCACGATCCAGCCAAAGGTCTTAGTCGTGTTTCCATTGGTCATATTCCATTGGGTGATATATCCATTCATTCGAACCCACGTGCCCTGTGATTGGACATCTGCATTAGCAAAATTCGGAACGAAGCTAAAGACGCTCATTGCCATCATTGCAAGCATGATTCCAGTTATTGCCTTTTTCATATGTTTTCGCTCCAATTTCCTTAAACCATTTAGTAGACGTGAAATAAAAGCATTTCTGAGGTGCTTTTCCGTTTTTATTGCTTGTAATCGTTTATTTCAGTTCAATATAGTTCATCTTAGTCTTATTTTGGTTCAGAAGCGCAATTCTTGACTCTTAGTATCTTCGCAGCGGAAAGATTGGATTCTTACAAGAAGGCCCAACAAGTGCCAAAGCAATGTGTTCCCAAAGCTCAGAGCGGCTCATTGGCGGTTCGATGCACGATTTGCCCAGATAGCACCTCAGTGTTACAAGCAGTCGCCGCTAGAAATTTGGATTCCGAGTTTATAATTCTTAAATACCTCCGAACCACTCTCCAACATGAAGATAACTGATGAAAACTTTTATGCTGATTGCTACAGCTTCTCTACTTCTGCTCCTAATTCCTTATGCAACAGTGCTGTGCGAAAGCCAACCCACGTACGCAATTCAAATTGGCAGCGATGGCTCGGCAAAGTGGACCGTGACCCAGACTCTAGAAATCAACTCTTCCATTGAAACCCTAGAAACGCTTCAGAACAGGATAACACTTCTTGTTGAGGCATCAGAAAGCACGACGGGAAGGGCCATGGCTGCCAGCGTGGATTCGTTAACGTTCACGCGACCAACGAACTCCTCGTACATTGAGGCGGAATACAAGTTTCAGTGGGAAAACTTTTGCGAGATCCTAGATACGCACATTGTGATAGGCGATGTGTTTCGAAGTCCAAACTTCTTCGATCAACTCTATGGTGACGGCGAGGTTTACATAACGTACCCGCCGCAGTACGTCGTTCAAACCGTCCAGCCCGCGCCCTTTACGCGGAACGATTCCATCCAGACCCTCAAGTGGCTTGGGACGAAGGATCTCCAAAACGGCACAAGAATAGTTTTAACGCAAGAATCGACAACTCTGAGCTTCATTGACACGTTGAAAGGGAATGCAGTTCTAATTGCAGGTCTCCTGGCAATCGCCGCTGGTTCTTCGGTAGGCTTCTACATCTTCAGGCAATATAAGAAAAAGAAGAGCAAGGCTCCAGAAAACGTTGAATTCAGAAGTCTTGCGGGAATGGAGAGTGATGAAGAGAAAACCGTGAAGCTGATCAGATCCGCAGGGGGGAGCCTCTATCAATCCGCTATCACAAATCAACTCGGATTCTCGAAGGCGAAGACCAGTCAGCTTCTAGGAATCCTAGAGCAAAAGGGAGTGATTAGGAGATACAAGAAGGGAAGAGACAAGATAGTAGTCCTTCTGGAAAAAGACAAGAGTGAAATATGATGACGCTCAGATTCATCAAGTCGAGAATAATCCTAATCGCTCTATTTGCCTTATTCTCTTCATCAAATTTATTCATTCGAACAAACGTTGTTCGAGGATCTCCTGAAACAGTCGTAGAGGTAGTTCCCTACACAAGCACAGCTGACGTGGGCCAATCATTCACTGTAAACATTACAGTTCTTAATGTGCAAGACCTGTACGGCGTAGAAGCTACTGTTAACTGGAATTCGTCCGTTTTAGAACTCAGCAACGTCGACATTCGCCTAGGACACACGGATGCCGATGGAGTCCTGTACAACACCAGTTCCACTAGTCCACCTTTCATCGCTGAGAACTCAACGCAAGACGGCCAGTATGTTATTGCTGCCACATCCACGGGTCCTGCACCTTCTTTCAACGGCAGCGGAAACATAGTCCGAATCACCTTCAACGTGACTAATTCAGGCCATTCTAACATCGATTTGGAATCCCAATTATACGATTATCCCCCACCAGACCGAGAGCCCCGCGTATCCTTGCCAATACAACACACCACGATCGGCGGCCAGTTTAACACGACAGTTGCAGAAATCCCAAATTCGGCCATTCTACTTGTCTTCACCGTTCTAACCGTCTCAACCCTCGTGCTTTCCAAGAAGATGACCAGAAAACGTGCACCTACATCTGTTTTATCTACAAAACAAGATTTATTAACGAAGTGAAAGGCTACTAAATACGCAAGGCCCGCCACAATGAACAGAAAAACCATCATAGTTGCCTGTCTGCTTGCCATTCTCGTTGTAGTTCTAGCTTACGTGATCTTGTCCATTCCCTCGTCAACGGTGTTGTTCGTGGAGCCTAAGACCGTTCAAGGGACAACTGGCCAGGATTTCACAGTTAACGTGAGCATTTCGAACGTTGCTGATCTTTACGGTTGGCAAATTGAACTCAGTTGGAATTCGTCGCTGCTGAACTTAACAAACGTCATAGAAGGCCCGATGCTGAAAAGCAGCGGCAACAGAACGTTTTTCAGCCCCGTAGTGAACAATGCTGCAGGAAATCTTAGCGCACTTTGCACGCGTCTCCTATCGTTTGGGTCGAACGTGACTGGAGTGAGCGGACATGGAACGTTAATGACCGTACAATTTGAAGTTATTGGAAGTGGAGCATGCGACTTGAACCTTTATGACACCCAACTGCTTGATTCAAACAGCAGGGCCATAAGTCACACGGTTCAGAGCGGTCATTTTAACGCATAGCCCGCATGCTTGTTCCTAAATTTCGTTCAGGAGGGGTGCATAGTGTTTTCCGATGGGGGATGGTTACTGTCACGGTTCGGGCTGGGCTCTTGCGCTCTCACACCCTCCCCCAGGGGTATGCTATATGAGCCAAATATGGTTGAAGAGCAGAATGAGCAGCACAAGCCACTTCCCAAAAGAATTCAGGAACACGCTAGCGCGCACCGCGCGCAGAGCATAATTCGGAATCGTGCACCATGCTTCATCGTTTTTCCATGAAAAGCCGTTCAATTGGCGTGAGAATTTTCTCGAAAGAGCCGAGCGACGCTGAGGATATTGCTAAATCTGAATGGAGATGTCTCCAGACATGTTTCAGATATCGTAATATAGGTTAAATCTTTTAAGGATGTACGGTATAATCAGAAAGTAGAAAAAAGGAATAAGCAGGTAATAATGATGAAAACAGACCGAGAAACGGAGAAGGCTAAGCACATATTGACTGACCCTAAGCTGGCACCGATCAAGGCTATGTTGGAGAAGGACCATGCCATAGACTGCATCCTACTGCTCCACGTAAACCGTGGAAAATGGAAGGAAGCGAAGGAATTCATGCGTGAAAACAAGCTGACCCTGAGTGATGGAACTTTCAGAGCCAGGATGATCGAGATTGAACAGTTAGGGTTGGCGAAGAGCGAGAGGATAGACCCCTTGAAGAAGTACTACTTGAAGACAGAGTTTGGCGAGAAAGTTGCGAAGCTTCTGCTCGGGCTCTTCGACGAACTAGAGCATTAAGCCTAGAAGCCTAGCTGCTCGTTGCCGTTGCATACGTTCTTTCTTCACGTTTTTTCACTTGTTACGCTTGTTCAGCTAATGGATGCTTCCTGATTTGGTGTATTCGTGTTTTACAGGCAGAAAATATGATGTAGTAAGTCGTAAGATTTAAATCCCTCACTTCCCCTAGCATACTTACAAGTCCCAAAAGGAGGGATGAAAACAAAAATGAGAACAAAGAGCAGAAAAGCCCTAAGCCCCGTAGTAGCCTCAATCATACTCATCGCAGTCACAGTCGCAGTCAGCATAGCCGTCGCAGCATGGATGGGAGCCCTAACATTCGGCTTCATGGGATCCTCATCGATAACTGTAACCAACGTGGTCTTTGCTGACGTCAATGGAGTTGCAAATCAGGGAAGCGGTGCAACAACCAACATGATTATCTTAAGCTTGAAGAACACTGGAACAAAGCAGGTGACTATAGGACAGGTGAAAGTTAACAACAACATATACAACTACACCATAGCCGCCCCGATCAATGCTGGTTCTATCTCAAGTCTGAATATTACGGCTGTTCAATGGACAAACGGAAATCCATACAAGATTGACCTGTATGATGGTAGTGGTAACGGAGTGGGCTCTACTCAGCAGAACGCGCCTGGAGCATAGTTTCCCCTTTGCTTTGTTGAGATTAGGGGTAGGGTGAGAATGAAGTTCCCCAGTTTCCCTTTGTTTCATACGTGGAGGTGTAGTGAATGACAGTTGAAATAAAAGAGTATGGTTCAGCAGTAGAGATTGCAGAAACACTGGAAAAGGAAATATCTGAAACAAAAAGCACGTTAGGCGAATACCTGCGTCGACTAGACGATATAAGGGCCTTGGCTGAAAAATCAAAGAAGATCCATGAAGTGGTCATGAAGCTCGCAGGAAAGAAAGCCGCGTCAGAGAGCCTCGGTGAAATCTCGATCGGCGCCCTAAACCTTGTTCTGGACGCAAACCCGTTCCATGAGTTGACAGCGATAGAACAGGTTGTGCGCAGCCACCAGGAAAGGCTTCTGGTCCTGCAGAAGGCTCGTGAAGCACTGAAGTGGTTAGACCAGCTCGGAGACACTGAAGGCCTCAAGTATCTCGTAGTGGAAGACGACGGCGTTCCTGAACGAATACTCTTCAGAATTTCATAAAAAGAAATGGCGAAGTGAAAGAATGGATAATGAAGTCTACGCGTTTGCCTTAAAGAACACTCTGGATGAAATACAGAAGATCTGCCCCGACATCAAGAACGCCTTCGTGCTCACGAAAAACCGTGAACTCATAGCAAGCGACGGGGACACCCCTGAAAAAACGATCACTCGCGCTGTAAACGCATTCGAAGAGATGCTGGAGAAAGCTCAGGCCATAGGCGGAGTTGAAGACGTGACGATCGAGGGCATCAACGGTAGGCTGAACGTTTCTCGACTGGACGAAATTTACCTTGTCACGGTCACTTCCAAGCAGGCAGACTTAGACTACGTGAACACGGTGACCCACGTTATCGTCCCGACGATTCTAAGGCTAATGGAGAAACTCAGCCCTGCCCCCCTCAAGAAAAACCCGCCAACGCCCGACATAGAACCCGAAGAACCAACTGTTGAACGCGATGAAGAGCCTGAGACGGAAAAACATGAAAAGCAGTTAGAGCCTAAAGAAGAATCAGAGACGATTCTACCAGAAACACCAGTCAACCAGCTCATAGTAGAAGACCTGAAAGGCTTACTCGCACCATCAGACACGATCCGCATAGACAGCACCATAATAGAAGAATGGAACGAACTCTACGAGGACAGGACCATAGAGGAAGCAGACATCGAAACCTTCGGCGGAAAATCAACCCGGTGCAAAGTCAAACCCATAAAAGAATCGAAGCTTGACGGACAGGGAAAGATACAGATACCTAGCAAGGTGCAACTAACTCTGGATGTCAAGAAGGGCGAGCTCGTGAGAGTTAAGCCCGCGGTTGAATGATGGAGGTTCATGGATCATGGTCAAGAAAAAGAAGGACGAGCTAGAAATCACAACCGTATCAGAGCCGACACTGATCGAGACCACAGACTACGAGAGCAACTTGCGCGCAAACCTGGAAGAAATCAAAAAATATAACGGTGTGGTAGGCTACATCCTCAGGAACACCACGTCCGCCTCGATTGACCTCAAAGACCCGGCTAAGATAATAGACTATGCGATCCTCTCTTCCACAACGTTTGACGCGACCGAAGAAGTCTCAGACCTTTTCGAGTTGGGTACACTCAAAAACATCATCGTCAACGGCAAGAACGTTAAAATGCTGTCTCTAACCGTTGAACAAAACAAGATAAGCATCTTCATGGAAAACAACGCAGACACAGAGAAAGTCTTGGAGAAGCTCAAAGCGTCTTAAAATTTAAACAACCCTTTCCTGCTTTTTTGCGTTTTTCGCCTCGTCTTCCTCACTAATTCAGTTTTCAGAACGTTTAAATCAACGTACTTGCATTACTATGAATGGGAGAAAGCGGTCACAAATAGCCTCAGAGAAGGGGGGCTATACCTGTGGGTTCATTGGTCGGTAACAAGAACGACGGCAGTAATAGCCATCGAGGAAACCTAGACATAATCGCAGATATTCTGGACGCCTCTGAAGGAGGCAGCAAGAAAACGTGCCTGATGTACCGTTGCAACTTGAGCTTCAAACAGTTGAAGAACTACTCAAGCTTTCTACTCGGCAGCGGACTCCTGCACGTTACGAAAGAAGAAGCCAACAACGGAATGCTCCAAGTCACCGACAAGGGAAAAGAGTTCCTGCGGGCCTACAAGAACCTGAAAGCCCTCATGAAGTAGCTGGTTGCAACAAGAAACTTCGCACGGCTTCCTTGATCTTCATCTTGTTCTTCGAATTATCAACTGCTATGAACTCGTATTCACTCAAGAACTCTGTGATCCGCTTGACCTGATTCTCATTCAGCCTCATCTCTTTCCGCACCTGGTCTAACGTGTGCCACTCGCCATCGCCTAGTATCTCAAGTATTTCAGCAACTCTTCTGGGCGTTATGTCTCCCCGCGAACACTACTCTCTCTGACACGTTGCTTAAAGCGTTTCTGAAACTGTGTTTCAGAAGTTTTCTCTAGAAGATTGTTTCAAAGAATCGACTCTCAAAACATGCTCACACGCTGAACCTTGGCTGTTGAGACACTCCCCCAACGTCCGGAGCATTCAGCAAAGGCTTTATCAAAAGCAACTGTAAGGAAGAACGGAGAATACTTGGGATGCGCGAACCAGTCGATTGGGCCCACGTTCTCATTCAATGCAGGAACATCATACAAGAAAAGATCAAACCACTTCTCAAAACGTTGAACCAGCCTCAGCCCAACCTAGGGACAGGAGCAGGTGGCGACCCTGTTAAGAAGATAGACTTGGCAGCCGAAAACGCCATCGTGAGCACCCTGAGAAAGCAAAAGATCACTTTTACGTTGATCAGCGAAGAATCTGGCATAGTAGAATATGGCGAAAGCCCTCATCGATGCTACGTTACAGCTGACCCGATAGACGGTACGACCAACCTCATCAGGGGCGCGCCCTTCTACGCGACGTCCATTGCGGTGTCGACGGAACCGACTTTAACCAAGGTGCACACAGCCCTCGTGACAGACTTGTTTCACGGCACAACCTACACTGCGCAGAAGGGGTGCGGAGCCTACAAAGATGACCGAAGAATAAGACCTTCCACAAGCACTTCGATGGAAGAGGCAGTCATAGGCATCGACTTGAACAGTTACAGGATCCAGAAGATCGCCCCGAGACTCACGAAACTGATAGGAAAAACAAAGCATGTGCGACACTTCGGCGCAAACGCGCTCGAATTGTGCTATGTGGCAGACGGCACTATCGATGCCTTCATCGACATCCGCGGAAAACTCCGCACAACAGACATGGCAGCCGCGTGGCTAATCATAGAAGAAGCAGGAGCCATAATAACGACCCCACAAGGAGAACCGTTACGCGCCAAGCTTAGCCCCACGGAGAAAGTGGAGTTTATAGCAGCTGCGAACCCGGAAATGCACAGGAGAATATTCAGCCTGATAAAACCCGAAAAGGAAAAAATATGATAGTCCCGCTTCCACCGTACGCAGCCGCACTGGTCAAGACGCATGGTGCGAGGACAATAGCGATAGCTGACCTCCACATAGGCTGGGAAATGGCTCTTTCCTACAAAGGCATACACGTTCCAACACAGACGCCGAAGCTGCTAAAGAAACTCAAAGAACTACTGTCCGCCTACAAACCGGATAAACTGCTTATCCTAGGAGACATCAAACACACGGTGGCGACCGCTGAAAAAATCGAGTGGCAAGACGTGCCAGACTTCTTCATCGAATTAAGAAAGCACGTAGAGGAAATATCCGTTGTCCGCGGCAACCACGACGGAAACCTGGAACCCTTACTCCCTGAGAACGTCAAGATGCTACCTGCCACCGGTTCAGCGATGGACGATGTTGGCTTCTTCCACGGACACCAATGGCCCTCACCAGACCTTCTCAAATGCAGAACTCTAGTCATGGGCCATGTTCATCCAGTTGTAGCTTTTCGGGATCCTGCAGGGTTCAGAGTGACGCGGCAGGTCTGGGTGAAAGCGCGCTGCAACACAACCGAGCTTACCGAAGTCCTGCTGCGCAAACGGAAGGTCAAGATTGAAAAGAACCCTGAGAAAACGTTGCACGAATACTACAAGATCAAACCGAAAGCCTCGCAGCTTTTCATAATGCCGTCTTTCAACGACTTCCTAGGAGGAAGACCGCTCAACGAAAGAAGACGACTTGGAAAGAATAATGCTGAGATGATTATAGGACCCGTTCTCAGGTCGGAAGCGGTCGACATGAAAAACGCGGAAACGTATCTCCTCGACGGAACCTTCCTTGGAACGCTTGAACAACTGAAAGCGTTGAGCTAGAGAACAGCGTGCATAAGACTTATAGAGAAAGGCATTCTTCACACTAACTCGGTGATGGAATGCCATCAGAAGACGATTACCCAGAATGGCTCAGAAGGAAACGTTCTCCATTCTTCAGAAGCTGGGGTTTTGACGACATCGACAAGATGTTCGAAGAGATGGAGAAAATGATGGAACAAGAATTCAAGACATTCTCTTCAAGAATCCCAAAAGACTACGTCAGAGAACGCAAGCTTCCAGACGGCTCGACTGCGCGTGAACTGGGACCTTTCGTCTATGGCTACAGCGTAAAGATAGGTCCAGACGGAAAACCTGATGTCCACGAGTTTGGAAACGTCAAGCCGACGAGGCACGGGCTCCCCCAGGTGCAGGAAGAACGCGAGCCGCTAGTGGACATAGTTGAGACAAACGGTGAAGTTCACGTTGTAGCAGAACTGCCGGGAGTTGATAAGAAGGACATCAAACTCAGCGGGACAGAAGACTCGTTGACCATAGCGGTCGACGCTCCGGAACGCAAGTATTACAAAGAGGTCAAGCTGCCAGTGAAGATAAGGGTAAGAGAAGCAAAAACAGGGTACAAGAACGGCGTGTTGGAGGTCACGTTTCCCAAAGTCGCGGATGAGAGACACTCCAAAGGTGAACCAATACACGTAGACTGATTCTTTCACACTTTTCAGCTTACTCCAGAACCGCCTAGGTAGTTCACCCGGTATGGATGAAAAATCAGAAATCGACGTACTCAACAGCGTCTGCAAGAAGGCAAAGACAGAGGGCAAGCTGACCGGTAAGAACCTGACGAATCTCTACGAGATTTTTGGTCAAAGGTTCACGAGAGCCTTCGAAGCCTTGAAAGAAAACAGGGTGAAAAAGTATGTCTTCAAGCCTAGCGGCAAAACAGTCTGGATCGTGGTGGGAAGGGAGCGCGACTACCTCATAATGCCTGAAGCTGAGTTCTGCATGTGCGACGACTTCTACTTCCGCGTGTTAGACAGAGAAGTGCACCTGTGTTATCATCTCATCGCACAGAAACTTGCCAAGAATCTAGACTGGTACGAGGCCATAGAGGAGCATGACGAGCTTTACAAATCACTTATGAACGAATGGAAAAAAGCTACTGCTTAAATACTTAAGCAGTGACATTTTACTTTAAACCCATAAACCTTTTTGGTTTTCTGTAGAAGTGAATTCCCCTCATTTCGTCATACTTGACGAATCCAGTTTGCCCTAGCTGCTTCACTTCTTCCTCTGTTGTTGCTGTCGCTATTTCAAAGTCTTCGTCTTTGAATTCCAATGTATGAATGTACTTCATTGTGTTCTGAACGCTCTTGTGTCTCAGCAGTTTCTTGATGGTTAAGACGTTGCCGTTTGTGTAGTGCGCTAGCATTGAACCGCCCCAATGCCGGTACGACTTGAAGGAGATCTCGAGTAATTTTGGGTTCTGGAGTTTCACGGAAGCTCTTTTTCTAAGTGCCTGCAGGCATTGGTGAATTACTGCATACGATGTTGGGAACACTAGCTTACTTGTCTTGGGAAGTGCGTTCAACATTGACAGTAGTCTATTTGAAACTTCCACTTGCCCGGGCAAATGTCCTTTGACTGGGTGATTTATCGTTACTATGTTGTCTTTGATGTCTCGCCATTCTAACCTCAAGATTTCTCCTGGATCAGCGAAGGTCTCTTTCAAGCATTGCAGATAAGCGGCCATTCTCTTGCTCTGTGTCGAATTGATGAGTGCGTCCAGGTCTTTTTCGTCTGGAACGTACATTATGGTTTCTTGCTGTTTGTATCGGGGTTTTGTCCATGTGATGTTTTCCATTCTGCAAAACTGATCGTAGGCATAGGTAGCCAACATTTTAACGCTGTCTTTCCATTTGTGCCTGGCAATCTTTGTTTTCACGTCTTCGGGATCATGTAGGTTAGCACCGTCCTTGACGAGGGCCCGCATTAAGTCCATGTAGGAAGTGTCTCTATAGTAACCTTGTCTCTCCAGATGTGCAGCGTATTTGACCAGTGAGCCTTTAGCGTCTTGTGGTATTTCTCCCGCAACAGTCTTGATTTCTGTTGCAGTGCTCAAGTTTTTCGCTTCCTTGTCGGTAACGCATACTTGGCCATCACTATACTTGGAAAGCAAAGGATATAAGCGTTTTCCACCAACAGTGATAGATGGTGATTTCGCATGAAAAGCTACATCTTCTCGGTCAAGGAGAGAAGAGCTGTTGAGGCTTTTCTCGAAGGAAAACTTAGAATGACAGACCATTTTCTCTCTCAGATCAGAACGAGAACCAAACAGTTCACTCGCTTGAGAGAGGACGTTGACCTCTACGCCAGATTGGTTCAAAGACTCGCTGAACCTGAAACCACAGTTTCTGCACAAGAACCTCTGAATTGACCTTTGACCTTTGTACCTGAACCCATCCTTGTAGACTCTCTGAGATCCACATTGAGGGCAATTGGGAAACTGTGCGAGCAGCTCAGGCTTCTGATGAGCCGACTTCCCTCTTCTTTTCTCGCTTTTGCCAAGTATGCTTTCGCTGGTGGAAGCAGCTTTTTCCCTGCCCAAATCAACCATCATCATGAACCTCTTAGTCTCAACCTCATGGGAAGGTTGCAACATCTGCATCTTACGAGCTTGCCAATGTCATGGTCGTTGTAGTCGAATGACCAACCGCATTTGGGGCATCTCCCGTAATGCTTGTTATCAAGTGTAACCTCGATTTCCTTTTCAGCGGGTTGGCTTGCTTCTTTTTCCACTTTCGGCTTTTTCAAGGCAAGAGACTCAACGATAACGTCGATTCCTGCGGAGAAGTTCTTCCACAAGGGGTCATCGTAGACTTCTTTGAACTTTTGTTTTGACGATTCCTCTTTCTTTTTGAAGCGTTCCTTAGCGTCTTTCCCATAGTATTTCTCAATTGCGTTCCTACAGATCTCTTCTCCAGCCCTCAGCGTTGCGTCGCTTTTGAAAAGCGCATTTGACTCACACTTCCTTCTCCCATACCTGTCAATATAGCCATAATCACGTGATTCTCTTCCAGAACCCGTCTTGAGGTTCTCTATCCATGTTAGATTATGCCTGTCGACGTCGTCCTTGTTCAAGCCAAACCTTTCAATTACCAGCCCAGATGGGCTCCAGCCTGTCCCTCTTTCGCAATCCTCAAGGTTTTCACGAAACATATCCGTAATCTTGAGTCCGGCTGGGTCATGATCGTAGAATAACAATACGACAGGCGTTAGGCCATTGGCCTCAGCTCTCTGAGAGAGGCTTGCAATATGGCTTCTCAGTAGAATCGGCGCCCATCCTTTTGAGGAGACTATGGGAACGCGGTATTCATCACAGATCGGTTTGAACAGGCTCAGAAGGTCTCCCTTTTCAACACACATCATAACGTAGTACTCTTCGCGAAGCCAGTACTCAGTAGTGTACGATGGTAAGTTCTCCAGCATCCTTGAGACTTCGTCTTTTATGTTATGAAGGCACTTAGATGGGTCTGACGCTTCAATGATTCCTTGGAATCGCCTTGTCTCGTCTTGGTCTTCCCTTACGAAGTCTACTGGTAGAAGCCCAGTTTTCCTGCAATCGTTGATTGCTTTCTGACATGAATCAAACTCTCCTTTGTGGATTTTCCCTAGCCCTTCAAGGAGATAGCACCATCCCCTTGACGAATACTTTACGGGGTTTGTTCTCTGAGAGTCTATCGCTTTTATTTCGTCTGCGAAGTCTTTGAGTCTCAGCTCGTAGGCGTCGTCTTCAATTTGACCGTGAGGAACCCATGACACCGGTCTCGGTGGCGGTGGAGGATGATACACTCTTGGAGTCTTTGGGATGGGTAGAACTTTGTTGAAGGCCTTCTCCATGAGGGAGCTTATGCTCTCGTCCTGCTGGCTACTCATTCAGACCACTCTTTCCATAGTTCAGCCATTTCAGAACTGGGCAAACAAGATGGGCTACAACTGTAACGGGCATGTCTTTGCTGATATTCACCCTGCCTAAATGGTAGTTGATGTTGTATATTCTGGAGAAGATGTCTTCCATTGAAGCCATGAAGTTGACGCATTGATAGACTTTGAGTCCTTCTTGGTCGTCCCTCTTCCTGTCGAAGACTGCGAGCTCTATCAGGTATGGAAACTCGACGTGTTTTTCATTACGGCATGGTCCGTCACCATGGTGATACTCGGTGCACTCTACTTTGATCCCGGGCATTACAACATACCTTAGCCTCTCCCACTCGTTCTGTTTACGGACCTCCTCGAACGATTCTTCTCCTACAACCCCCAGAACCGACGAAATGCTTCTCTTGGAAATTGGCTTTGCCTTCGACCTCATAGCCGCAAAGAGTTTTGACACATTTTCCTTCGGTAAGTCTTTGATGTGTGTGGCGGGGAAAAACTGCACAGCGCTGTTTTCCCCAGAATCATGATTCTCAGAGTTGAGTTTTTGCAGAATTTCCCCGATGACTTTCCTTGAAGTGAATCCTCTGAAGAGGGCAACGAACTCTTTCAGCTGTGTTTCTGGTTTTGCCCTGACAAAGTCTTCAAAGAGCGATTCAAACTGTTTTTGAGTGTACCATAAAACCGATGTTTCCTGTCTGATGGCTTTCCCGCCTTCTGTTGAGCCGGTCGTTCCCTTTTCAACGCCGAAGATCTTGTAGGAGATTTTCCGTGTAGGGCTGACCATGCCCGTCGCAAAGATCAGGTCTTTTAGCACCGACGGTCTGGAAGGATGGGTTCTTTGACATTGTTCGCTGGTTATGTCATCTTTGGGGAACTTCACAATGAATGTAGTGAGGCCGTCGTCTTCTCTCTTTGTGGTCACAATCTTCGAGCCGATAACTCCTTTGACCCTATCTGGGTTCAGAGTGATCATGTATTCATGGTTGGCGGACTTTACTATGATGTCGCGTGGACTAAGTCCCTTCGACTCAGCAAGCGCGTAGGAGTAGCCGAAGATGCATTTCAAAGCGTTTCCAAGATAACCCCGCGAAACACGTAGGAATCCTCTCTTCGACGAAGCCTTGTTTTCAAAGTCAAGTATCAACCTAATCTCTCTTAAAGAGAGTTTCTTGCCGCCGTTGTCTCCAACAGCCATGCAGTAAAAGTCTCCCTCAACTTGTATGTCAATGTCTATTTCAGTTGCATCTTTGTCCAGGGCATTGCAGAGCATTTCTCCTAAGGCAAATTTGAGAACCGAGTCTGGGCTAATACCAGTTCTCTTCCTCAATTCATCAAGAATTACAAAGTCGAGTCCACGGGTTGTGCCGGGTCGAATTATGTCTCCAAGCGTAGCCACGGTCAAACGTTCATCCCTTCGCCGTATTTTCTCAAGAGTTCAATGCGTCTCCGGGGCCGCATAAATTGCCACGTAAACGTTCAGTTCCGGGAAAAACTTCAAAGCGCATATAGGCGGATTCTGTTGAGAACGCTCACGCTTGCGAGCCTCAGCCCTAGCCACTGCTAATATGGCACCGACTTCCTTTGTGTTTTCGTTTGGAACTATGACCAGAGCCTTCAACATTCGGGATCACTTTCCAGCGCGTTTGGAAACACACTCAAGATAGCTAGACAACAAATCCACGATCCTCCCTAGGCTTAACACTCCGAGCGCAATCAACAACTGAGCTCAAAGCCACATTAAGAGACTCTAAGAGCCTACTACACTCTTCGACTGCTTTGGTGGACTTCTCGGCATAGTCGGGATACCAAAAACTGATCTCTATTCCTGTGGGGTGTGATGAATCTCCAGTTGTCAGTTCGATACCGTTAGACTCTCTGAGAAAATCCACCTTCCGATGAGGCAGTTTTGCGCCGACATCTACAACCAGACTGGCTCCACGAAACGCAAGAGATTCCACAATACTATTGAACATACTGAGATCTTCGATTAGGTCATTCTTGAAGAATGCGTTTGCCAATAACTGATTAGCATGTCCTCTTGTAGGAGAGCGCACGAATACTCTGACTGTTCCATTGACATGCCACTCCAATCGACCTAAGGGTTGCTTCCATACAAGCATATGATTCTTGGCCTTAGTCGATAACCACCCACATGATAGAGCCTTCTCCCTATCCGCACAGTTGGCAGTTGTAACGCCATGAACATTGTGAAGATTTAGGCATTTTAGGCGTAGCCTATCTTCCGAGTGACACTTCCACTCACTTCTCAAATTCCTGACATAATGCCCATGCTTTTTATAGTCTATTTCCAATAACTTGCACAAGTTCTGGGGCATCAGTGATGGATTTTGCCTTAGCTTCTCGAATACTTGCGCTTTGAGAGTTGAAATGTCACCTGCTGTCATATGTCAATCAACTTTTCGAGGTTAGAAACTGCTCTAGGGCTGCGCGGACAGCTTGGCTTAGATTCTTGAATTTGCCCTCTCTAATGAGTCGCTCCATCCGTTGTCTTTCTTCTTTCGATAATCGGAATGCGATTCTTTCTCTGTATTCTGCTATCATAGGCGACAAAATTGTCAAACTTTAAGTAAAGCGTAATCTGAAATTCTATGATATGTCCACCATTTCAATAGCTGAAACGTTGAAACTATATGGCAAATGGACAAAAGCTACAGACTTTGAGAATTTTGTTTCAACGAAACGGAAGATCACAGTGAGACATGCACATAATCTAATCAAGAAAGCTGTGGTTAACAGGGAGATCCTTAGAGTCCAGCTTTCAAATGGAACAGTTCTTTACGGATTGCCAGAATTCGGACCTACGGAGTCCAGTTTTATGGTTGAAGGTAAGCGTGTCGATAGTCAAAAACAGACTCGATACAGTCGTCCGAAGGTAGATTTTGAGATAACTCAAATGATATACGATCGTCAGAACCACTGCTATTTGCCACCGCACTCTAGACGTCCGTTTCCTAGTGTCGGGTTTAATATATTCAATCGGAATGACTACCCGATAAGAGTCAGAGTTGAGGTGTAAATGATTCTTGGAGGAAGAAACCTTGGCTTGATTCCAGACGCAAAAGGATACTATAATGGAAAGGCTGAAATGGGATTCGAACCTGAACCTGATGGGCTTGTAAACGGGAACTTCAGCGTTTCTGAAGAATGTGCTAAAAGTGATGAGGAGCTTACCTTAGAGGTAAGAGTGACTGTGATTGATCCCGACAATAGAGAGTGCGAATTGCTTCCAAAAAGCTGGACTTACATAAGAGAGAAAGTCTATTGGTATTATGAACCCAAGCAGTTCACAAAAGAGTGAAAGGATAAAACAGGTTTTCGGAGAGACGCAACAGGTTTTTCTCGAATTACCCAATGAATTGATGAAAAAAGCTGTCTCTTTTTACTCGTGCTTCAGGAAGTCTTGATTTCTTCCAAGTCTCGTTCGATGCTGCTGAATTGTTCCAGTGAGGATTGTACGTCTTCAGTGATTTCTCTGGCAATCACGTCTGGTGGCGGTAGCTTCCATGTTGATCTGATGTTGATCTTGAAGAGTCGTTGGAAAACGGAGATTTGGCCTCTGCTAGTAGCTTTCTCCATCTGCGGATGGTTTTTCTTGTTATTCCAAAAATCTTCTCCAAGTCCCTTTCAGGGATCGGTTCTTTCTGCTCCAGATGCGAGTCGATTCTGTTAGGCTTTTCTTGTGATACGTTGTAGATGGCGGCCGCAAAAGCAGCCCTGAGTTGTTTAGGAGTCAACGGATTGTTATTCAAATATCTGACGGTTTTGCGCTTGGCCGAGTTAATTTCTTTGTCTAACCCTGCTTGAAACATTTTGGCGAATTTCGACTGGATGAGTTGATCCAGTTCTTCTAGCTGTGCTGGCTCTTCAGGTTTTGAGATTGCGTTTTTGTATGCCTCAGCGCACTTTTTGGGGATTAGTGGTTGTTCACCTTCGCCCCATTTGGGTTTTCCGACGTATTTCCAGTGAGGAGGCTCTAGGGTTCGCCCGCCGAGATATTCATCCTGCTTGCTCGGAGTCATCATGAGGTCGTCGTAAGCAATTGGTTCGATATAGAAGGCGGCAACCACGTTGCAGTTTTGGCATTTGAGAACTACGAGATCATAGGCATTTCCACTTTCCACGAGTTTTTCAGGACGACAGTAGAGTTCGGTCAGCTCTTGACCACACTGAGAGCAATGCTCTGGAAGCATGTCACAGTCTGTGATCGTCTCAATTGTCATGTCGATTTTTTCGTCTAGGTATACTTGAGCTTGACTGATCAATTCGTCGATTATTGATTTCTTCTCCATAATCACATCCCCTGATATGTAGCGATAGAAAGAAAAGCCTTGCCGCGATTGTCGATCTATCCTTTCAATTGCTCTTAGAAAGGTTTCAGAAGCTTCTTTGGCGATAGAGGCTTCCTCAATAGAAGCACACTTTAGTGCTCAAGAATGGAACTAATTTACCCCATGATAGTTTGGACCGAGCGGAGCATAGCATTCGTCAAGAATATTGTAAGAGTTGTTTTGAGCCCTCAACACAAGGAGATACTTGATAGCATCTGCACAAGGCTTGGACAGAGTGAGAGCGACGTCTTACCGGGTTGTTGTTCATCCCAAGTATAGAACGGTCGGCTTGGGGGTCAAGCTTGTCAGGGAAACTTTAGCCCTTGCTGGAACAGACCACGTTGAAATGTCAGCCGTTATGGCCAAGTACAACCCGTTTGCAGAAAAGGCCGGAATGAAGAAAATAGCGGAACAGCACCCGCCAAAAGAAGCTGAGAAAATTATGGATGCTCTTGAAGACCTTGAGTTTAACACTCAGCTACTCGGTAGCACAAACTACTTGTCGAAGACGCTTCAAGCACTCAAAGAAGACGGCGTCGCGAAAATAAGAGAAGCCTTAGCCGCACAGAGGCACCCTCGCTTTTTGAAGAGTTTCTCGAATGACCTTCCCTTCGGCACGAGAGAGGCTTACCAGAAGGAAATTGGGAACGCAAGCCTGAAGAAGCTTGCAAGCCTGATCAAGATCTGCGGCTTTTTGATGCAGACGAAGGTCTATCTATTCTGGAAAAAAGAAGAGATGGGGTGTTGAAGTTCTTCAGGTCCGTGACTGCTTTTTGATTCGGCTGCGACTTTGTTCTTCAACGAATTGCATAAGCCCACCGAACACTTGATCGAACGAGAAAAAACGCAAAGGAGATTACGTCTTAAATCTGGGCAATGAAGACTTGGGCAATAGGAGGTTTGTCAAAATGAAATATAAGTCTCTACTCATAGAAAGGGGTTTTCGAGGCCACAGACTGAGAAAAAAGGTGACAATAAGGGTTCCGAAGCGACAAAATGCGGCAGAAGAGAAACTTTTACGTTATATTATAGAGTCGTTGAGCAGAA